>Ga0247727_10000565_pt1 | contig 90710 bp, 82 predicted proteins | sample WisWelCaveWW1625_FD_202498 | JGI IMG/M metagenome (GOLD analysis project Ga0247727, IMG submission 202498) | Biofilm microbial communities from Wishing Well Cave, Virginia, United States - WW16-25 | ecosystem: Environmental > Aquatic > Deep subsurface > Groundwater > Cave microbial mat | place... | reverse complement strand
CTTCGAGGCCAGGGTCCGCGCCCGCTTCCGCTCGCTCGCCCATGTCGCCTGCCGCAACTTCCCCCGTCGCGAGGGCCGCAGACTCCGGATCCCGGCCATTCTTAGAAACTTGGGAGTCGTTGCTTAGTCCACGCGACGCTCCAGTTCCCCCACCATCCAGAGCGAGATTCCAACCACGCCGCTGGCGTTGGCCGCCAGTTCGACGCGGATCCGGAACCACCGCTTCCTGAAGTGGATGGCGAAGCCCCCGGACGTGTTCACCGTCGTTACTGGCTGAGAGGGAGTCGTTGCCGCCTCCGTCCAGGTCACCGCGTCGTGGGACTCCTCGAAGTAGGTGCGGAAGGGGTTGCTGGCCGCGCCGCCCACGAGCGGCCCTCGCCAGAACATCACCTGCCCTTTATCGAGGGTCTCCACCGGGACGGGTTCCGTCGTGTAGGTCCCGGCCCCCACGTAGGAGGTGAACCGCGGGAGAAACACCGCCGGGGCGAGCGCGCCGATCATGGAGCCATCTCCAGGACGAGGACGGTGGAGTTCGCCCCGTCGGAGATGGCGCGGATCTCCCCCTCGTAGGGGAAGGACTCGGCGCGGAACTCCCCCCCGGGAGGGACTTTCCAGTCCTGGTTGGTCGCCGTCATGGCCTCGAACCTCAGGTAGACCGCGTTGACCGCGTCCTGATTCTGGGCGTAGAAGCCCTGGCGGCCGGTTCGGGCGCTCACGAGCACCCCGCTCGAGTTCCCCACGTTCGCCGAGGTGCGGAAGGCCATAACCGGGGCCCTCTTCGTGGTAACGGTGTTCGCTACCTCGGTGGTCACCGTGTTCCCGACCTGGGTCTCGAGCCTTCCCGAGGCGTTAACCGTGGCGACCCGGCCCGACCCGTCCCCGGCTTGCAGGGTGACGATCATGCGCCCTCCCCAGCGGAGTCCCTCCGCACGAACTCCCCGATGAGCCACCCCATGACTCCCGGGTCGCTCCCGGTCACCACGGCCTTCACCCGCATCCAGGAGAAGGTGAAGGTGGCATTGAGCGTTCCTTCGGTGCCCGCGGCCGGGCTCACCGAGCCGATGTCCACCCAGTTCTCGAGGTCGAGCGACTGCTGGACGGTCAATTCCACGGTGGCGGGTGTGCTCCCTAGACCTGTCCCCTGCCACGCGGTGAGGATCGCTTGCGCGTAGGCGCGGACATCCATGGGATCCGAGTAGACTGCGGTCGTTCCGATCATGGTCGTGTACCTCGGGAACAAAACGATGCGGTCCGTCCTATTGGGCAATATCCACCGCCGCGAGTTTCAATTCTGGATGGCCATTGTTGTCCTTGGGGCCAACGAATTGCAAATTCGTGAAGACACTTGCGTTCGCGCCCTCCACCGCCGCGGGAGTTCCTTCCTGAGGCATCAGTACTTTCTCCGCCCTGAGCGCGAACTCCGCCTTCCCGCGGGGCGACGAAGCACGGGCTTCTTGCTCTTGGCGCCGAGGGGTCGGCGTCCGAACCCCGGCTCCCTCGCGGGAGGCCGCCCGTCCCAACCGAGACCGCTGTCGTCCGACTGGACGAGGCGGAACGTCACGGAGCCGGCCCGGCCGATGGCGGCCTTCGCGTAGGCCGACACGTCGAACGGTGTCGGGAACGGCTCCCCAGCGAGCGTGGAGTACCGCGGGTAGATCACCACGGGCACCGGGTGCCCCAGACCCCCATCCTGGAGCCGTGCGCGGATGTACCGCTGGCCCTTCAGCGGCTGGCTGGGTCCGTGTGTCTTGCGCCCCCGTCTGCTGCGCATGGAGCCTCCGTGGTCGCCCTCCGACCTCCGGGAGCGCGACCTACAACTACATGACGGAGATCCCCCCGTTTAGGGTAGGTTTCCACATCGGATTTCGATACTGTGGAAAACCGCCTCGGCCACCGCGTTCGCGGGTTGGCGCCGGCCATGGTCTCCCGCAGCATTCCCTTGGCCTCACGGATGATCCATCGGGCGCCCTCCCGCCCCACACACCACCAGACCTGGAGGAAGTCGCAGACCTCCTCGTAGTCCCAGCCGTCCACCCAGCGGGCGCAGGCGGCCTCGCGGTACGGCTGGGGCAGGAGGACGACGGAGTCGGCGAGACTCCTGCGAGGCATTGGAGTCTCCTCGGCGTCTACGTTGGACATCCGAGAGAGCGCTACGGCGAGGGCAATGTCCTTCCGGCGGCTCCGGCCTTCGTCGGTGCGAACATTGGCCACCACGCGGGCCATCCACGCGAGCTCGTGGCGAACGGTGAGACGGGCGTACACAATGCGGACCGCCTCCTCCTCCACCTTCAGCACGGCGTCTTCCGCCGACGCGTTATCGGCCCCCGCCGCCTCGCACGCGGCCACGAGAAGCGGCCGGCAGGAACGGCTCCACGTCAAGAGCGATGCGCCATCGTCCTTGGCATCCATTTCCAGTGCGGCGAACAGGCCCGCCGCCAGCGGAGGGATCCTTGGAACCCTGTTCTTCCAAACCACGGTCAGAAGGGTGGCCTGACGAGCGCCCTATGGGACTCTGGCTGGAGCCTGAGGAGCGCCTCGCCTCCGAGGACCAGGACAGCCCCCCGCCTCGCCTTGCCGGCGACGACGCGGATCGCTCCGGGGGGGGGGGCCGTACCTCCACGGAATCCAACCGAGGTCGCTCGCCCCTCCAGCCCGCCAGAAGTACGACGCGGCTCCAGCCCACGGCAGGTCTCCAGAACAGACCGCCCACGTCCTTGCTCCGGGAGTCCTGCCTCTCCCTGCGTGGCCCCATTCTACTGCGGGCTGCACAGGGATCGGCCTGGCCTCCCTCGTCGCCTGTGATACGGAGCTGCCCTTCAAAAGCGCCGGGTGGCCACTTCCCCCGACACTAGGAAGAACGCCTTCACCCCCGGAATCTGTCGGCGGATTCCGGGAATCCGGGAGGAGCGCGGGGTCAGAATCCGGCGAAGATGGACACCCCTTGCGGACCTCAGGGTCCGCAACGGAAAGCTATGCTCTAGTCCGGACGCTGTAACCAGCGCCGCGGCACAGAGTTATGGCTCCAACGACGGGGACCGCAAAAGTGACCCGCGGTTTAGGAAAGCTGTGCTCTATCCAACTGCGTACCGGGCCGTGATCCCCCCGGGCCGCGTCTACCTTCCGCGCCGCCCCCCGGTCCAGTCCCACCGCCGGATGATGGTGTCGAGGTTGTCCTTGAGGCGGTTGGCGTCGCGGGGGACGAAGGTGAGCCCGATGCGCCTCTCCGTGTGGTCGCGGACCACGGCCTTGGACTTGTCGTCCTCGTGCCGCCGCGCGAGCCCGTAGTCGGACACGAACTCCCGGAGGATCTGCTCGGCGGCCGCCCTCGGGTCGTCCTTCAGGTCCACGCCCTGGAGGAAGGTCTCGAGCGTGAAACGGAAGAGGTTCTCGTCCACCCCGGGCGGGAGCGTCGCGCCGCCGGGCGGCTCCCCGTCCTTGACTCCCTTCGCCTCCCGCAGCGAGGCGGCGATGTCCTCCAGGCTCTTCACGACCGCCGGGTCGGCCGCGGGGTTGGCGCGGAGCGCCGTGAGGAGCGCCTCGACCTTCTGCAGCGCCCGGTCGAGCGGCGTGTCCGCGTCCTGGGCCCCCGCGGGGGGCACGAACCCGCCCAGCAGCAGCGCCGCGGCGAGGAGGATCCCCTTGCGCATGGCTACCTCTCCTTCTTCCTGTCTTCCTTGTCCAGCGCGTCCTTCACCGCGTACCAGAGGTCCCAGACCCGCGGCATGGCCTTGAGGCGCGCCTCCCGGGGCGCATCGTGCCGGTAGCCCGGGTCCTTCCCGGCGATGCCCTTGAACGCGCGGATGGCGACCTCGCGGCCGACGCCGTCCTCCTCGTCGTAGAGCAGGTCGATGAGGGGCCGCAGCGCCCGGCGCTCCTTCGTGGCCACGAGGTCGTCCGCGGCCTTCTCACGCTCGGCCTTCGGCGCCCGGGGGTCGGAGATCTTCTTCAGGAGCCCCGTCCAGGCGCCGGCGGCGGCGTCGGGCCCGGGAGGCGGGGACGCCCCCCCGGCGTCCTTCTCGACCAGCGGCGGGTCCGTGTCCGGGGGGACCCTGTCCTCGAAGGCGATCCCGTTCTCCTTGAGCCAGCGGGCGTCCAGCACGCCGAAGACCGAGACCTTCGCGATCACGACCTTGGATCCCAGCGTGAAGAAGCCCGGGGCGAGGCGCGGGCCGACGCGCGTCCCCTTGTCGTCCCCCGCCAGCCGCCCGCTGCCGGCGAACCGGAACTCGTTCGCGCCGCCCTTCTTGCGGACCTGGATGTCGATGGGCAGGCCCCCGAGGCGCGGCTCGTAGCCGCTCTGGACCTCCCGCCACTCGGTGGAGCCGCCGGGGCCCTGCCCCGGCGGCTGGAAGGTGGCCACGATGTGCATGAGCGGGGGCTTGCGGTCCAGCAGGGCGAACTGCGTGTCCGCCAGCGCGAAGAGGTCGAAGACCGCCTTGTCCTCGTCCAGCACGAGCGCGCCGAAGTTGCGGGCATCCTCGCTGGAGAGGGTGGCGGTGATCTTCAATTCCCCGTCGAAGACCCCCCGGTGGCGCAGCCCCGCGCTCCCCTCGCCGCGGAGCGCCCCCTTCTCGACCCGCCAGCCGCCGTTGGCGGGCGGCCGGAGGAAGGGGTAGGTCGGGGACCAGTCCTCCCGCTGGGCGTCGGCCGCGAAGTCGTAGTCGATCCGGATCCGGCGCCCCTCGAAGGAGGCCACGGAGCCGCGGAAGAACTCCCGCGCCGGGCGGCCCGCGGGGGGTCCATCGTCGGCGCGGGCCGGGGACGGGCGCGGCCCCGTGCCGGGCAGGAGGAGAAGGGCGGGGAGGAGGAGGGAGAGGCGCAGGGGGACCCTCACGCCCTCATGGTACACCGGGGCCGGGCGAATCGGTTCCCGGCCCGCGGGGCCGGGGCGTCACCCCTTCTTCCCGTCCTTCCCGGGCTTCCCGTCCTTCGCCCGGCCGCCCTTGTCGTTCTTCTTCGCCGCCTTCTCCTTCTTGTCCTTCTTCTTGTCCTTCTTCTTGTCCTTCTTCTTCCCGTTCTTCGGCATGTCCACCTTGCCGAGGACCTCCTCGAGGCGGTCGGCGATGGTCTTGACGATCTTCACGCGGGCCCAGAGCTTGTCGTTGGCCTCGACCACGGTCCAGGGGGCGAGCGGCGTGCTCGTGCGCTGGAGCATGTGCTCGACGGCCTCGTCGTAGTCCTTGAATCGCGCCCGGTTCCGCCAGTCCTCCTCGGTGAGCTTGAACTGCCGGTAGGGGTCCCGCTCGCGGGAGCGGAAGCGGCGGAGCTGCTCGTCCTGCGTGATGTGGAGCCAGAACTTGATGACGACGCAGCCCGAGGAGAGGAGGTGCCCCTCCCACTCGTTGATCTCCCGGTAGGAGCGCCTCCACTCCTCCTCGGAGCAGAAGCCCTCGACGCGCTCCACGAGCACCCGGCCGTAGTGGGTCCGGTCGAAGATGGACAGGCGCCCGTGCGGCGGGACGTTCTTCCAGAACCGCCACATGTAGTGGTGGGTCTTCTCGTCCCCCCGGGGGGCGGCGAAGGCCACGACCTCGAACCCGCGGGGGTCGAGGGTCTCGGTGACCCGCTTGATGGCCCCGCCCTTGCCGGCCGCGTCCCAGCCCTCCATGAACGCGACGCAGGCGGCCTTGCGCGTCTGGAAGAGCTTCCGCTGGAGGAGGTGGAGCCGGAGCTGCTCCTCGCCGATGCGGCGCCAGTACTCCTTGTCCGTGAGCGCCACGTTCATGTCGAATTTCTCGAGCATCGCTACCTCCCCGCCCCGACGGCGGCCTTCCGGCGACCCTTCCCCGCGCCCCGGGAGCCCTTCTTCCGCAGGCGGACGCCCCTCGGCCTCCGGACGGGGTCGGGCGCCTCCTCCAGCGGCAGGCCCGCGGCCGCCGCGGCCTCCTTGGCCTTGCGCGTCATCTCGACCGCGGACTTCTCCCGGGCCGCCTTGGAGAGATCCTCGGCCGCCGCGGTGCGGGACACGGCCTTCGGGTCGCCCAGGCGCCGGGCCAGCGCCTCCTCCATCCGGCGGATGAGGGTCTCGAAGACCTGCATCCGGCACACGCGCTTGTCTTCGGCCGCCACGAGGGTCCAGGGCGCGTGGGGGGTGTCCGTCGCCGTGAACATCTGCTCGGCGGCCCGGTACCAGCGGTCGTACTGCTTGTGGTGCCTCCAGTCCTCCTTGGAGACCTTCCACGACATGATGTTGTCCTTCTCGAGCCGCTTCAAGCGCTTCTTCTGCGTCTTCTTCGTGATGTGGAGCCAGATCTTCACGACCACCTGGCCGTCGTCGGCGAGCCACCGCTCGAAGTCCCGGATCTCGGTGTAGGCGCGGCGGACGAGGTCTTCATCCAGCCCTCCGTCGATGCGCTCGACGAGGACGCGCCCGTACCAGGAGCGGTCGAAGACCGTCATGGAGCCGTCGCCCGGGAGCTTCATCTGGTAGCGCCACAGGAAGTGGCGCCCCCTCTCCTCCTCGGTGGGAGCCGTCGAGGGCACCACGCGGTACAGGCGCGGGTCCAGCCTCTCCACGAAGCGGGAGATGGTGGTGCCCTTGCCGGCGCCGTCCACGCCCTCGAAGACGACCACCGTGGCGACCTCCGCCTTCTGCAGGTCGTACTGGAGGTGGCGGAGCTTCTCCTGCAGGGCCGGGAAGACCTTGCGGAAGGCCGCCTTGTCCATCTCCTTCGCTAGGTTCAGCGTCTCGAGCATGGGATACCCCCTCCGTGGAACGTCGTCAGCCCCAGAGATTGACGCCGGGGGGGGGCTCGGATCAAACCCTATCTGGCGGCGTCACGGACTTCCCCGGCGGGCGATGCCCCTTGGCAGGCCGCGCGGACGGACGGAGAATGCCTCCATGCGCCGGTCCCTCCTCCTCGCCGCCCTCCTCCCCGCCCTCGCCGCGGGCGCCGCCCCCGGCGACGACCCGCTGGAGAAAGCGCTCGAGGATCCCGACGTGAAGGTCCGCCTCCTGACCGTGGGCCGCATCGGCGACGGGAACCTGCCCAACGCCGAGGACCTCCTCCTCCTCGCGCTGGAGGACCGGGACGGGGAGGTGGTGGAGCGTGCCTGCGAGGGGCTGGCCGGCAAGGCCACGGAGAAGTCCGTCCGGCCGCTCGCCGAGCTCGCCCTCCAGGGTCCCATGCGCCGGGTCCGGCTCGCCGCCGCGGCGGCGCTCGGCGCCCGGTGCCCGGAGGCCGGCGCGAGGCTCGTCATGACCGGCCTCGGGGCCAAGGACGACTTCCTCGCCGCCTGCGCCGCGGAGGCGCTGGCCGAGATCCGCAGCCCCGCCGCGCGGGAGAAGCTCGAGGCCGCCCTCCTGGGGAACAAGAGCCCCTACGTGCGCCGGGAGGCCGCCCAGGCGCTCGGCTCCCTCCGGGACGCGGCCGTCGTCAAGGACCTCGAGGCCGCGCTCAGGGACCTCGACCTCCGCGTCCGCGCCGGGGCCGTGGAGGGGCTCGCGCGGAGCGGCGACCTGCGCACCATCCCGCCGCTCCTCACCGGGCTCCAGGAGCCGAACCTCCACGACTTCCTCGAGCGCCGGATGATCTCCGCGGTCCGGCGCATCCTCTGGGCGAGCCGGGAGGCCCCGGAGGCCGCGGGCGCCGTCCGCAAGTGCGTGGAGGCCTTCCGGATCGAGACGAAGGACGGGCCCGCGGCGGCCCGGCTCGCGCGCCTGCTGGGGTCCATCGCCCGGTCGCTCCCCCCGGAGCCCCCGGCGCCGCCCGAGGAGAAGCCGAAGGACGGGGGGGAGCCGGTCCCGAGGCCGCCGCGGCCCCCGCTCGAGGGCCCGCTGGCGCTCGAGGGCGAGGGGCCCCTGGGGGACCCGGACCCCGTGGTGAAGGCGCTCGGGGAGGCGGGCCTCGCCCACGCGGAGCCCGTGGCCCGCCGGGCCGTGGTCGCGGCGCTCGGGAGGATCGGGGGGCCCGACGCGCTCTCCCTCCTCAAGGCCGCGGGCGGTGCGGACGCGGACGACCTCGTCCGCTTCCACGCGCTGCGGGGGTGGAGGAGGTGGAGGACCGCCCGCGACGAGGAGACCTTCCAGCTCCTCTGCGAGCGGCTCCGCTACGACAAGTCGGCGCTGGTGCGCGAGGAGGCGGCGGTGGGCCTGGGCGTCCGGGGCGTCAAGGGCGCCATGGAGACCCTCTCCGCCGCGCTCAGGGACCGCTCCTGGGAGGTCGCCGTCGCGGCGGCGGTCTCCATGGGGAAGACGCGGGACCCGAAGGCCGTGGACCTCCTCGCCCCCCTCCTCCAGGCGAAGGACTGGCGGCTTCGCGGGGCCGCCGCCGCGGGGATCGGGTGGTCGCGGCACAGGTCGGGGATCCCGCTGCTCCTCGGGGTGCTGGCGGACCCGGAGGTCTCCGTGGCCCGCACCTCCTGGGAGTTCCTCAAGCGCCTCGTGGACAAGGACCTGCCGCTCAGGCCCACGGAGTGGGAGGCCTGGTGGGCGGAGAACGGGGCGAAGTTCGAGATCGTGGACCGGGACGCGGAGATCCGGGACGCGAAGAAGTACGGCTACGCGCTCAACGACCGGGACGTGTACGAGGACCTCGACGTGGTGGTCCTCAAGAGCCGCGGGGACACGATCCAGAACCTGCTCTCGGTGCTCGAGGTCCGGCACCGCCTCACCCAGTCGGCCAGCGTGAAGAGGGACGGGGTCCAGCCCTTCGGCGTCTTCGTCTCCAACTGCACCGGCGAGATGCAGCCCGACGACCACGAGCGGGTGCAGTGGTTCGTCCACGCCGGGGGCGCGCTCTTCGCCTCCTGCTGGGCCATCGACAAGACCGTGGGCGAGGAGTTCCCCCTGACGATGCGGAAGTTCCCCAAGGCCATGGGGCAGGTCCTCGACTCCGTCCGCGCCGAGGCGATGCCCACGGAGAGCGAGTACCTGTCCGGCGTCTTCCCCGGGGTCACGCGCCCCATCTACGAGCTCTACGGCGCCTTCCTCATCGAGGTGCTGGACCCCGAGCGCCTCGAGGTCCTCATCGACAGCCCCGACTGCGCCTGCCGCTGGGGCGGGTGCGGCAACCTCGCCGCCTGGTTCACCGCGGGGCACGGCGTGGTCATGGGGTCCTCCAACCACTTCGATCGGCAGAAGATCTCGAAGCTCCAGGCGGCCTGGGGGGTGTCGGTGAAGACCGAGGTCGAGCGGCGCGCCTTCGCCGTGGACCACTTCGGGTTCGGGTGGGCCAGGATCCGCGAGCTCGACCAGAGGGGCGTCTTCGCCCGCCAGTCCGAGGCCGAGAAGGAGGTCACCGACCTCTCGGCCTTCCGGTTCCTGACGAACTTCGTGCGGCGCAAGCGCATCGTGGACCTGTAGGGGCGGGTGAGACCCGCCCGGCCTTGGGAGGTGCCGCCATGACGGTTCGATCCGTCGCCGCAGCGTTCGTCGTCCTCGCCCTCGCCGCCGTCTCGCGGGGGCAGGACGCCCCGGCCGTCCCCCCCGCCCCGGCCGCGGAGGGCGCGAAGCCCGCGGACCTCATCCCCTGGATCCGCGACTACGCCGCGGCGAAGGAGCGGGCCGCGAAGGAGAAGAAGGGGCTCCTCGTCTACCTCACGCCGGCCTGGTTCACCTGAGGCTACTGCAAGCGGCTGGAGGCCGCGGCCTTCACGGACGCCGGGATCGGGAAGTTCATCGAGGAGCGGTTCGTCCCCGTCTGGGTCGACGATCAGGAGAAGACCCCCTTCGCCTCGACGACGCTCTCGCTGAGCGAGAAGGGCTACCCCAACATCGTGCTCTACGACGCGTCCGGGGAGTACCACGCCCGCATCGAGGGCTTCGGCGGGAAGGAGAAGTGGTACGGGGAGCTGAAGGCGGGCGTGGACCGGGGAGCGGGCCTCCGCGAGGCCCGGGCGAAGGCCGCGTCCGACCCCGCCGCCTGGGTCGAGGTCGCTCGGCTGCTGGCCGAGGTCCCCGACCGGGAGAAGGACGCCCTCGACGCCTACGGGAAGGTCCCGCTCGAGAAGGCCGACGCGAAGGTCGCGGCGGCGGTCCTCGCCCTCAAGGGGAGGATGGCCTGGGAGAAGGCCCAGAAGGCCCTCAACGAGCGCTTCGAGGCCTACCGGAAGGGGATCGACCCCGCGGACGTGGCGGCGGTCAAGGCGGCCGTGGAGAATGCCTACCGGGAGCTCGCCCCGAAGGTGCGGGAGGAGATGGACGCCTTCATCGCCGAGTTCCCCTCCACCGAGGAGGCCGCCAACGCGCTCCTGCAGAAGGCCCGCGTCCTCATGAAGAGCGACCTCGTCCGCGAGGGCCTGGAGGCGGGAAAGCAGTTCCTGGCAAAGTACCCGGAGCACCGGGCCGCGAAGGGGCTCCGGAACTGGATCGAGCAGGTCGAGAAGGACCTCGAGAAGGCGGCGGAGCCCGCGGGAGGCGAAGGCAAGTAGGAGAGGCTCAGGAGGGGATCCGGTCGACCTTCGCCGCGAGGACGAAGTCGCTCTCCGTGAGCCCCCCGGCGGCGTGGGTCCAGATCTCCACGCGCACCTTCCCCCAGGAAAGGTGCAGGGAGGGGTGGTGATTCTGCGCCTCTGCCTCTTCTCCGACGAGGTTCACAAAACTCAAGGCCGTCCGGAAGTCCGCAAACTTGAATGTCTTCTCGATCCTCTTCTCGCCCTTGACCTCCCATCCCTGGATCCGCGGGAGGAGCGCCGCCACGGCCGCGGCGTCGAGCGGCGGCGTCCCCTTGCGGCAGGGGACGCAGGAGCGCGCGGCGAGGTCCTCCCCGGGAACGCCCATCCTCAGCCCTTCGCGCCCGCGGGCGGGATCTCGTCCTCGTCCCGGTCGGGGGCGACGCCGCGGCTCCGGGCCTGGCGGTACTCGTCGGCGCCGAGCAGCGTCGCGTCGAAGCCCGCCGCCTGCACCGCCTCGAGGATGGACGGCCCGGCCCCGGGCTCCCGCAATTCCACCAGGAGGGACGCCTTCACCTCCCCCAGCGACACCCTCCACCCGCCCCGGTCGTGCTCCACGTCCACGACGTTGCCGCCGTGGGCCGCGACGACCGCCAGCACGAGCGCCAGGTTCCCCGGCCGGTCGGGCATCCGGACGGTGATGCGGACGTAGCGCCCCTCCGCCACGAGCCCCCGCTCGATGACGCGCTGGAGCAGGTTGATGTCCACGTTCCCGCCCGAGAGTATGACCACGACCCGCCCCTTCCCCGGGGGGCGTTCGCCCTCGAGAAGGGCGGCCGCCGCGGCCGCGCCCGCCGCCTCGACCACGAGCTTCGACTTCTCGATGATGGTCACCATGGCGCGGGCGACGGCCTCGTCGCTCACGGTGACGACGTCGTCCACCCTCTCGCGGATGATGGCGAAGGGATGCTCCCCCACCATCCGCACCGCGATCCCCTCGGCGAAGGTCGAGGCCTTGGGCACCATGACCCGCTCGCCCTTCTTGAGCGACGCGACCACCGACGCGCAGCCCTCGGCCTGCACGCCGACCACGCGGGTCTTCGGGCTGAGGCCCTTCACGGCCGTGGCCACGCCCGCGAGCAGCCCTCCGCCGCCGGTCGGGACGAGGACCTCGTCCACGGGCCCGCCCGCGTCCCGGACGATCTCCAGCCCCACGGTCCCCTGCCCCGCGATGACCGCCGGGTCGTCGAAGGTCGGGATGGGCGTGCAGCCCCTCTCCTTCACCAGCGCGTCGCACCGCAGGGCCGCGGCCTCGAAGTCACCCTTGACGAGGACCACCTCGGCCCCGAAGGAGCGGGCCCGCTCCACCTTCACGATGGCCGTGTCCTCGGGCATCACCACGGTCGCGGGGAGCCCGAGGAGGCGGGCGGCGAGCGCCACCCCCTGCGCGTGGTTCCCCGCGGAGGCCGCCAGGACCCCCTTCGCGCGCTCCGCCGCGGGGATCTGGAGGATGCGGTTGTAGGCCCCGCGGAGCTTGAAGGAACCCGTGCGCTGGAGGGACTCGGGCTTGAGCAGGACCTCGCGGCCCAGAAGGTCCGAGAGCGTGTGGGAGACGAGCAGCGGCGTCGGCCGGATGACGCTCTCGAGGGCCTTCTCCGCGGCCTCCACGTCCTTCAACGTGATCATGGAACGTCGGATTGTACCGAAGGCGACCGGAAACCACCCGCGTCGCTTCCCCGCGGAATCGAGCGCCGGTGCGGTCGAGGCCGGCGGACTCGGATCGGGTCCGGTCCGGCCATTCGCTTGCGCCCGGGGGTAGGAGGAATCGTCCTCAATAGACGAGCCTTGTCCCCTTCCGTCCCATTCGGACGCGGACCTCCCGGGAGTCGGAGCCCAGTTCGACCCGGATCCCCACGGCCTGGGCGCCGTCTTCGAAGACCCCGAGGTCCACTCCCTTCGCCTTGACCGTGACCGTCTCCCGGAGGAAGTCGAGCACCGCGGACCGGACGCCCCCCGCGTCCCCCTGGAACACGAATCGGTCCCCGTCGCGGACGAACGACGCGCCGGGAACCGCGGCCACGAAGTCGTCCCCGAATCCCACGACGAGGTCCGGCGCCGCGTCCGGCGTCACTCCGTCCGTCGCCAGCCCGCAGGTCACCAGGAAGGCATCCTTCCCCTCCCCCTTGAGCGCGGCCTTCGCCCGGGAGAGGTAGAGGCTGGGCGCCTTCAGCACCCCGGCCTTCCTTCAGAGCCTGTACTTGCCGCCCTCCAGGATGACCGTGCCCACCCCCTCCGCGACATCGCTCTCGAATCCGAGCGTGATCTCCCCCTCCGGGTCCACCTGGGCCGCGGGAGCGCCCCAGGCCTTGAGCTTGAACTTCGCCCGGCTGCTCCCGGCCTTCGACACGGCGACGAACATCACGAGGCCATCCTCCTCGTGGAGGAACTTCGTCCCCGAGGCGTCGGGCACGAAGCCTTCCACGGCGAAGGCCATGTCCCCGACCTCGACCGTGGCGGGCCCCGTGAGGTCCACGGGGTCGGGCCCCAGGTCGATCCATCCCGCCGAGACGAGCCGGCTTCTCGCGTCGTCGTCGGGAACCACCTTCACGAAGACCCTCTTGGGAAGAATGAAGGACTTCACCAATCCAGGCGTCGTCACGGCGGGGCCGATTCTGGCGACGAAGGCGTCCGTCCCGCCGTTTGCCGTCAAGTCCGGGCCCACCGCATCGGGGAAGGACGACTCCGTGGAGAGCGTGAACCCGCACACCCATGCATTCCCGCTTCCATCGACCGCCACTCCATAGGCAGCCTCGGAGGGATCCGGCGAGTCGAAGACGTCCGAGCCCCCGATGTAACCGCAGGTGACGAGGCTCGTGCCCGCGGCGTGCACCTCCGCCAGGTACGAATCCGAGCTCTCCCCGTTGTAGGTGAGATCCGGGCCGACGACGACGGGGAATGTGGCCTGGTCGGATCGGGTGTTCCCGGCAACCAGGACATTCCCGGTTGCATCTCCGGCAACGGCCCTCGCCCGATCGGTCGCGCTCCCGCCGAGATAGCCGCAGAACAGCATCCCGGTGCCCGCCGTGGCCACTTTCGCCACGAAGGCGTCGCCGTTCCCGTTGTAGGTGAGATCGGGCCCCACGGAGACGGGGAACGTGGTTTCGTCGGAGCCGGTCTCCCCCGCGATGCAGGCGTTGCCGGCCGGGTCCACGGCGACTCCCACTGCGGTGTCGAAGCCGGCACCGCCGATGTACCCGCAGAATAGGAGCGCCGTTCCCGCAGCGCTCACCTTGGCGACGAAGGCGTCGCGGCTGCCGTTGTGGGCGAGGTCGGGCCCCACGGAGACGGGGAAGGTTGCCTCGTCGGAGTCCGTGGTCCCCGCGAGGAAGGCGTTGCCGGACGCATCCACGGCGATACCTCCCGCAGAGTCGATGCCAGCGCCTCCGATGTAGCCGCAATAGAGGAGAGCCGTCCCCGCCGCGTTCACCTTGGCGACGAAGGCATCGCCGCCGCCGTTGTACGTGAGGTCCGGCCCAGCGGCGACGGGGAAGGTGGCTTCGTCGGAGCTGCTGGTCCCGGCGATGTGGGCATTGCATCCGGAATCCAGGGAGATGCCGGCTGCTCTATCGGAGGCCGCGCCCCCGACGTAGCCGCAGTAGAGGAGGGCCGTCCCCGCCGCGTTCACCTTGGCGACGAAGGCGTCGCCGCCGCCGTTGTACGCGAGGTCCGGCCCCGTGGCGACCGGGAAGGAGGTCTCGTCGGAACTGGTGGTCCCCGCGAGGAAGGCGTTGCCGGACGCATCCACGGCGATACCTCCCGCAGAGTCGATGCCAGCGCCTCCGATGTAGCCGCAATAGAGGAGAGCCGTCCCCGCCGCGTTCACCTTGGCGACGAAGGCGTCCTCCTGCGCGTCGTCGGTGAGGTCGGGTCCCACGGTGACGGGGAAGTCGGCCTCGTCGGATTCCGTGGTTCCCGCGACGTAGGCGTTTCCCGACGCGTCGACGGCGATGCAGGAGGCTGCGTCGTCCCCGCTCCCCCCTATGAAACCCGCATAGACGCGTACCGCGGGATCGATGACGAGCGGCGCGTCCAGGTCGTACTCTCCGAGGCGGAAACCGTAGGCACGGGATTCCCCGGGGGGCGCTTCCCTGATTGCGAAGGCGGTCTCGACCTCGACGCGCCTCCCATCCACCTCCTGCCAGGAAACGGGCCGGTCGTCGAAGAAGCCGCCCGCTGGGGTCTCCACCGCGAGCCGCCCCTCGGCATCGAGTGCGACGGACGCCCCGCGGTAGGCGAGCCGGATCCGCCGCGGGTCCGCCCCCGCTGCCAAGCGGAACTCGTACTTCATCCGGTCCAGCGACCCTGTGCAGACCAAGTCGATGCCGGGCCAGAGGTCCCGGTAGGCGATCCTGCGGAAGGTCCGGAGACCCGTCTTCCATTGCGTCCTGGGTCCCCGAAAGTAGGAAATGACGGTCGGCGATACGTCCTCGCCCACGGGACACACTCGGTCGGCCCCGACGAACTCGAGCCGCACCGCCCAGCGGCCCTCCTTCCCGCGGAGCGCGATGGTGATGCCCTCGGGAGTGAAGTAAAGGGACTTGTCCTTGCCCTGGACGTAGTAGGCGACGCGGGCATCCGTCTGCCCACGGTTCTCCACGAACACCAGCGGCAGGTGGTCGAAACGACTGGTGACTACCCCGTCGGGCCGCTGCCCCCGCTTGTCAGGTCGCGCCACGGACCGCGTCGAAGGGGATGTTCCGAGGGTCGCCACCGCACGAACCGCCGCGGGGGCCGCCACCACACCCGCGGCAACGCCGAAACACACGAGGAACCGGAACATGCCGCAGCGCATGTCCCCCCCCTTTCCGCCTACGGGAAACCGCTTCTTCGCCGTCTACATTGTGGTGCAGGAGTCCACGGCGAGGCAATATCGATTCCGCGGGTCCAAGTCCCCAACCTGCTTCCCCGACCCCCTCGCATCCCCTTCCGCTAACCTAGTCCCGGGCTCGTAGCTCAACCGGACGAGCAGGGGACTCATAATCCCTTGGATCCAGGTTCGAATCCTGGCGAGCCCACCGCCACCCCCGAGGAGCCCGGACCCGCCTACGGGCAGTTCCGGGTGGCGAGGACGTAGGAGTAGGTCCCGGGGCCCTCCACGCGCGGCAGTTTCACGATGACGAAGGGGTAGGTGACGGCCTGGGTCACCACGCAACCGGTGCCGGGCCGGGTCTCCCGGGCGTCCACGAGGAAGCCCTGGACCTCCGAGCCGCCGAAGCACGGGGCGCCGGGGCACATGTAGCCGTCAGGACAGGGCGGGCACCAGCCTCCCACCACGAGGGTGTAGGGGGCGATCATCCGGAGGATCTCGACCGCGTAGCCGCCCGTGGGCCGCGCGCCGAGCCAGAGCCCGACGACCATCTCCCGGGAGAGGTCCACCGCGGGAGGCGCCCCCCCGCCCGCGTGCTCCAGCCAGAGGCTCGCCCAGGCGGCGTCGTCGCGGACCACCTCGAAGCGGAGCGTCGTGATCCCGGAGACGTCGCCCTGGCCGAGCGCGACGATCCCCCCGGGCAGGGTCCCGCCGCCTCCCCCTCCCGGAGGGGGGCGGCCGGTGCCGGGCGGAATCCGGTAACACCACCGCTGCTCGTCCTTCTCCTCGAAGTCCACCGAGGTCGCGTAGTCCTCCCCCCCCGCCACGAGCTGGACGGCGACCCCGGCCGCTCCCGCCTCGCGGAGCGCCCCGGCGGCCACGCCCTTCGCCTTCAGCGTGAACCGCCCGGTCCCCGGCGCGAGGCGCAGCGAGACGCGGCCCGGGTTGGCCGGGGCGCCGCGGTACTCGATCCGCCATTCGTCCCCGGTCACGCGGATCCTCGTGTCGTCCACGGGCGCGGGGCCGTCGAGGAGGACGAGCGTCCCGACCCGGACGTAGAGCGGGTCCGCGAGAGGGTCGAGGTCGGCGAGGCGGGGTCCGACCGTGAGGTCCCCCCAGAGGGAGACCCGGGAGGACGCGTCCCCCTCTCCCGCGAAGCGTACGTCGGAGCGGATCACGGTCAGGGCCGGTCCGACGGCCGCGCCGCCGGGCCCGGAGGCCGCGGCGAGGAGGACGGCGACCGGCAGGCAATGGCGGACGTTCATGGCGACCCCCTGGCGCAGGGACTCTCCGGACCGGAAGGCAGAGCAACTATCGTACCGCTCCCCGCGGGCACGGGGGCAGGACGGTCCAACCCGGATCGGATGGCCGGTTGCCGGCCCGAGGCCCCTCCGGCGGCACCACCGTTGCCGCTCAATCGAACTCCGTGAGTATGACCGAGCGCCCGTCGGGGTCGCGCAGAAGCGCCCAGCGTCCGTCGCGGCCCTCCACCGGCCCGCGCTCGGGCCGGAGGCCGAGGGCCGCGAGGGACGAGAGCGCGGCGTCGAGATCCGCGACGCGGAGCCCCAGGACCGGGTCCGTGCTCCCGGCGCGGTGGAGGTCGCCGTCGGGCCCGTCCACGCAGAGGCGGACGCCGCCCATGTCCACCATGAAGTAGTGGCCAGCCTCCTCCTGGAGCACGGGGCAGGCGAGGACCTCCGTCCAGAAGCGCCGTGCGGCGGGGAGGTCCGTGGAGGTGACCGCGACGAAGGCGTGGCGCTCGAAGAGCCCGCTCACGGGGACTTCCTCGGCGGCCGCGGCTTCGCGAGGAAGTAGGGCGACGGCCACCACTGGTCGTGGAACCCGTAGGCCTCCGCCGCGTGGAGCGCGAGGTAGGGGTCGTGGAGGTGGGGCCGCGCCATCACGGCCAGGTCGGCCCGGCCCGCGGCGATCACCGTATTGGCGTGGTCCCATCCGAGGATCGCCCCCACCGCCATGGTCGGGATCCCGGCCTCGTGGCGGATGCGGTCGCTGAACGGCACCTGGTACATGCGGCCGTAGTCGATCTTCGCGCCGGGGGCCGTGCCGCCGCTGCTCACGTCCACGATGTCGCAACCTGCGCCTTTCAGGAGAACCGCGATGACCACCGATTCCTCGGGCGTGACGCCGCCGTCCTCCACCCAGTCCGTGGCCGAGATCCGGCAGGAGATGGGCTTCTCCTCCGGCCACGCCTCCCGCACCGCCCGCAGGACCTCCAGCGGGAAGCGGGCACGGTTCTCGAGCGGGCCGCCGTAGGCGTCGGTCCGCCGGTTGGAGAGCGGCGTGAGGAAGGAGGAGAGGAGGTAGCCGTGGGCCATGTGGAGCTCCACGATGTCGAAGCCCGCCTCGTCGGCCATGCGGACCGCTCGCACGAACTGGTCGCGGACGAGGTCCATGTCCGCGCGGTCCATCTCCTTCGGAGTCGGCCAGCCCTCGCTCCAGGGGAGGGGGGACGGGGCGAGCGTCGGCCAGCCGCCATCCCCCAGCGGCTCGTCCGGCCCCGCCCAGGGGTGGCGGGCCGACCCCTTGCGCCCCGCGTGGGCGATCTGGATGCCGATCCTCGCGGGGGTGTTCCGGTGGACGAACTCCACGATCCGCCGCCAGGCCGCGGCGTGCTCCGGCCGGTACATCCCCGTGCAGACCGTCGTGATGCGCCCCTCCGCGGAGACGTCGGTCATCTCCGTGAAGACGAGCCCCGTCCCGCCCACCGCACGGCTCCCGAGGTGGACGAGGTGCCAGTCGCCCGGCGTCCCGTCCACGGCCGAGTATTGGCACATGGGGCTCACGACGATGCGGTTGGGGAGGACGAGGCCGCGGAGGCGGAAGGGGGTGAAGACGGGGGGAGGCGCCCTCCCGTCCGCCCCGGGCGGGGCCCCGGCCTCCCCGCGGAACCACTCCGCCACGCTCTCGACGAGCGCAGGGTCCCGCTCGCGGAGGTTGTCGTAGGTGATCCGTTTCGACCGCGTCATCAGGTTGAAGGAGAGCTGGAGCGGGTGCTGCCTCATGTACCGGGCCGAGTCCTCGAACCAGGCCTGGCTCGTGCGCGCCGCCCGCTGGAGCCGGACCACCTCGGGGCGGCGGGATCCCTCGTAGGCGAGGAGCGCCCGCGGGACGTCGCCCGCGCCGTGCCGGCGGAAGGCGGCGACCAGCGCTATGGCGTCCTCCATGGCGAGCTTGGTTCCCGAACCGATGGAGAAGTGGGCCGTGTGGGACGCGTCGCCGAGGAGCACGACCTTCCCGTGGCTCCACCGGGCGCAGGAGACGGTCGGGAAGGTGCGCCAGAGGGAGCGGTTGGTGAACAGCCGGTGCCCGCGCAGGTCCTCGGCGAAGAGGCGCTCGCAGTAGGCGACCGTCTCCTCCTCCGTCGCCCGGTCGAGGCCCGCCCGCCGCCAGGCCTCCTCGCGGCACTCCACGATCCAGGTGCCGCGCTCCTTCTCGAAGGGGTAGGCGTGGACCTGGAACAGCCCGTGCTCGTTCTCCCGGAAGACGAAGGTGAAGGCCCGGAGCGGCAGGTCCGTCCCGAGCCAGGAGAAACGGCACCTCCCCTCCCGGACCTCCGGGCGCAGGTGCGCGGCCAGCTCCCCGCGGACGCGGCTGTTCACCCCGTCCGCGGCGACCACGAGGTCGGCGCCGGGGAACTCCCCCGCCCCGGCCACCTCCCGCTGGAACTCCAGGTCCACGCCGAGGCCCCGGGCCCGCTCCTGGAGGATCTCGAGGAGGCGCCTGCGCGAGAAGCCGCAGAAGCCGTGGCCGCGGGAGACGACGCGGGTCCCCCCGTAGATGGTCTCGATGTCGTCCCAGGTGGTGAAGGACGCGGTGATGGCCTCGAAGGTCCCGGCGTCTGCCTCGCGGAAGTGGTCCAGCGTCTCCCGCGAGAAGACCACGCCCCAGCCGAAGGTGTCGTCGGGGCGGTTGCGCTCGAGAACCCGGATCCGGGCGTCGGGGAAGGCCTTCTGCGCGAGGATGGCGAAGTACAGCCCCGCCGGCCCGCCCCCGATGCAGACGATGTCCATCGCGGCGGTTATACCGCGATGGCGACTACCCCTGCGCCGCCTTCAGGACGGCGTCGTAGTCGGGCTCCTCCGCGATCTCGGGGACGAGGGCGCTGTACTCCACCATCCCGTCCGGGCCGACGACGAAGGCCGCGCGCGCCAGCACCCCGGCCAGCGGGCCGTCCCGGATGGCCACGCCCCAGCGCTCGCCGAAGCCGCGGTCGCGGAGGTCGGACGCCGCGTGGACGTTCTGGATCCCCTCGGCGGCGCAGAAGCGCTTGATGGCGAAGGGGAGGTCGCTGCTGGCGACGATGACGGTCGCGTTCTTCAGCGCCGCGGCCCGCTCGTTGAACTTCCGGGCCTCGGCCTGGCAGACCGGGGTGTCGAGGCTCGGGACCGTGAGGAGGACGGTCGTCTTCCCCTCGAGATCCGCGAGGCTCACGGACGAGAGGTCCGCCCTCGTCAGCAGGAAGGCCGGCGCGGCGTCGCCGGGCTTCGGCATCGTTCCGGCGAGGTTGCAGGGGGTGCCCTTCAGCGTCACGGAAGCCATGGTCGTCCTCCTTGTCCCGGGGAATCCGGCGAGGCATGGTACCGGCTCCTGCGCCTCTCTCTAGTTTCCGGCGTACGCCTTCCAGAACTGCACCCCGGACACCACGATCCCCGTGGCGACGACGACCCCCCGGACGAGCCCCGCGGGGATCCGCTTCGAGAGCGTGGCGCCGCCGAATCCGCCCGCCAGCGCCGCGGCCGCCATGAGGAGCGCCTCGGGCCAGCGGACGAACCCCTGCGACGAGAACACGCCGATGGCCACCGCGTTGATGAGCATCCCCTGCACCATCTTCACGCCGTTCATGCGGTGGATGTCCCGCATCCCGAGCGTGCCGAGCAGGGCCAGCATGAGGATGCCGATCCCCGCCCCGAAGTAGCCGCCGTAGACCGCCACGAGGAGCTGGTAGAGGATCGCCCCGGGCCCGGGCCGGGGGTCTCCCGCCCCCCCGCCGGATCCGAAGCGGGCCGCCACCCGGTCGCTCGCCGCGAAGAGCACCGTCGCGAAGAGGATGAGCCAGGGGACGATGCGCCCGAAGGCCGCCTCTCCGGTTTCCACCATGAGCCAGGCGCCGAGGCCGCCGCCGAGCAGGCTCGGCGCGGCCAGCCCGAGGACGAGGCGGCGGGCGCCCGCGAGGTCCCTCCGGTAGCCCCCGATGGCCCCCCAGGCCCCGGGCCAGAGCGCCACGGTGCTCGTCGCGTTGGCCAGCCGCAGGTCCATCCCCGCCCCGTGCACGAGCGCCGGGAAGGAGATCAGGGTGCCCCCGCCCGCGACGGAGTTCACCGCCCCCGCGGCGGCCGCGGCGGCGGCGAGGAGGGCGCCCTCGGCGAGATCCATGGAGCGCGCATCGTAGTACGGCGGATCGCCCGGGTCCCCGTTCCCTCCGGCGGCGTAGGATACGGCCCCGCCGCGCCCCGAGGAGCCGCCCGGTGACCCCGTCCCCCGCGAACCGCACCGCCGCCCCCGCCTGCACCCTCCGCATGGCCGAGGCGGAGGACCGGGAGGAGATCTACCGGGCCCGCCACGAGGTCTACGCCCGGGAGCTGGGCCAGCACCGCGCCAACGGAGGCGGCCGCCTCACGGACGCGCTCGACGGATGGAACCGGTACATCGTGGCCCGGGGCCCGTCGGGGCTCCTCGGCTTCGTCAGCATCACCCCGCCGGGGAGCCCCTCCCTTTCTCTGGACAAGTACTTCCGCCGCGAGTCCCTCCCCTTCCCGGTGGACGGGGACCTGCACGAGGTCCGACTCCTCACTGTCCTCCGTCCGCACCGGGGGCGCGAGGTGGCGCTCCTCCTGATGCACGCCGCCCTGCGCTGGGTGGAATCCCACGGGGGCACGCGGATCGCCGCCATCGGGCGCCGGGAGATCCTCGACTTCTACCTCCGGGTCGGCCTGCGCCGGGGAGGCCTGTCCGCCCGCTCCGGTGCGGTGACCTACGACCTCCTGCACGGCACGGTCGGGGAGCTCCAGGCCGCCCGGGACGGGATCCCCGCCGCGCTGGAGCGCCTGCGGGACGGCCTGCGCTGGGACCTCCCCTTCCCCTTCGCGCGCCCCGCGGCCTGCTTGCACGGCGGCGCCTCCTTCCGCGCCGTCGGCGAGCGCTTCGACCGCCCGGGGCGCCGCGCGGAGGTCATCGCCGCCGACGTGCTCGACGCATGGTACCCGCCGGCCCCGGGCGTCCTCCGCGCCCTCGCCGAGGACCCGGCGTGGCTGCTCCGCACCTCCCCGCCCACCGCGTGCGGAGGGTTCCTCGCCGCCGTGGCCGAGGCCCGCGGCGTGGCCCCGGAGTGCCTCGTCCCCGGCGCCGGGTCCTCCGACCTCGTCTTCCGGGCGCTCCTCCACTGGCTCGACCGGTCCTCCCGCGTCCTCCTCCTCGACCCGACCTACGGGGAGTACGCCCACGTCCTGGGGAGCGTCGTCGGCGCCCGCGTGGAGCGACTGGCGCTCCGGGAGGAGGAGGGCTTCGTCCCGGACCCCGACCGCCTCGCGGCGGCCCTCGCCTCGGCCCCCGACCTCGCGGTGATCGTCAATCCCAACAGCCCCACGGGGCGCCACGTCCCGCGGTCCGACCTGGAGGCCGTGCTCGCCCGCGCCCCGGGGAGGACCCGGATCTGGCTCGACGAGACCTACGTCGAGCACGCGGGACCGGAGGAGTCCCTCGAGCGGTTCGCCGCGCGCTCGGAGGGCGTCCTCGTCTGCAAGTCCATGTCGAAGATCTACGCGCTGAGCGGAGCCCGGGTGGCCTACCTCTGCGGGGGGAGGCACCAGGTCGAGGCGATCCGCGCGCTCACGCCGCCCTGGGCGATGGGGCTGCCGTCCCAGGTGGCGGGGGTGAAGGCGCTCGAGGACCCCGGGTACTACGCCGGCCGCATCCGGGAGACCCGCGTCCTGCGCTGCCGTCTCGCGGAAGGGCTGCACGCGCTCGGCTGGCGCCCGGTCCCGGGCGTGGCGAACTTCCTCCTCTGCCGCATCCCGGACGGCGGTCCCGGGGCGGCCTCCTGGGTGCAGGCCTGCGCCCGCCGGGACCTGTTCCTGCGGGACGCCGGCGCCATGGGGACCTCCCTCGGGGACCGCTTCGTCCGCGTGGCCGTGAAGGACGCCGCGACCCAGGAGCGCCTGCTGGCGATCCTGCGGGAGGTCCGGGACGGGTTCCCGCCGCCGCGATCCGCCTGACCGTGGCCTCCCTGTCCCCGTCCGGCCCCATCCCCCCGCCGCCCGTGGCCGGGGCGCCGCCCCCGGGCTCCTGGCGGAGCCGGACCTTCGCCTCCTTCGAGGTCCCCAACTACCGCTGGTTCTTCTTCGGGCAGGGGACCTCGCTCGTGGGCTCCTGGATCCGATCCACGGCCCAGGGCTGGCTCGTGTACACGCTGACGGGCTCGAGGCTGGACCTGGGGACCGTGGCGGCCCTCGCACAGCTCCCGCTCTTCCTCGCGCCGCTCGCCGGGAGCGTCGCCGACCGGGTGGACAAGCGCCGCCTGCTGGTGGTCCTGGCCGCCGCCGCCATGGCGCTCTCCCTCGCGCTCTCCTGGCTCACCTGGACCGGGGAGGTGCGGGTCGGGCACGTGATGGCCCTGGCCGCGCTGGCGGGGCTGGAGTTCGCCTTCGAGCTGCCGACGCGCCAGTCCTGGGTCGTGGAGATGGTCGGGCGCGGGCACCTGATGAACGCCATCGCGCTCAACTCCGCGATGTTCAACGCGGCGCGCATGGTCGGCCCCGCGGCGGCCGGGCTCCTCATGGGGGCCTTCGCCGGCGGGGGCCGCGAGGGGGCGCTGCGGGGGATCGCGCTCTGCTTCCTCGTGGACGGGCTCTCGTTCCTGGCGGTCATCTTCGCGCTCACCCGCATCCGCCCGGCCCGGCCGGCGGCCCCGCGAAAGGGGGACGGCCTGCTCGAGGGACTCGGGGCCGGCTTCGCCTACGTCCGGGGGAACCGCCGGGCGCGGGTCCTGCTGACGCTCATGGCCATCACCATCGTCTTCGGCTGGTCCTACCTCGCCCTCATGCCCGCCTTCGCGAAGGACGTGCTGGGCCTCGGCGAGCGGGGCTTCGGGCTGCTGCTCTCGGCCAACGGGGTGGGGGCGGCGCTGGGCGCCCTGTGGGTGGCGGGGCGCGGCGAGGCGCCGTCGCGCCTTGCGCTCCGCCGCCGCGTCTTCGGGTCCATCGGGCTCTTCGCCGCCATGGTGGTCGCCTTCTCGAGGACGCGCGACCCCTGGCTCGCCGCGGCGGCGCTGGCGCCGGCGGGCTTCGGGGCCATCTCCTTCGTCTCCACGAGCAACACCCTCATCCAGCAGGCCGTCCCGGACGAACTCCGGGGCCGCGTCATGGGGATCTGGGGAATGGTGTTCGGCGGCTCCTTCCCCGTGGGCTCCTGGCTCCTGAGCCGCGTCGCGGATCGCACGGACACCGCGCTCGCCATCACGCTGGGGGGCGGGGCCTGCCTCGTGCTCTGCGGGCTCGTGTGGCTGCGGCTGCCGCCGTCGGGGGACGGGTAGTCGCGGCGGATTCGGGCGTCCCGCCGCTCCCGGATAGCATCCGGTCTTCCCCGCCCCTCGGAGTCCCCCGTGACCGAGTTCGACAAGGGCTACATTTTCACGCTGGAGCGCCTGCGGAAGGTCCACGACCGCCGCGAGGTGCTGAAGGGCATCACGCTCGCCTTCCTCCCCGGGGCGAAGATCGGGGTCATCGGGCGGAACGGCTCCGGGAAGTCCACCCTGCTCCGGATCATGGCGGGCGAAGACCACGACTTCGAGGGGAAGGCCCGCCTCGCGGACGGCGTCACCGTGGGCTTCGTCCCGCAGGAGCCGGTGCTCGACCCGGAGAAGACGGTGCTGGAGATCGTGGACGAGGCCGTGGCGCCCGTGCGGGACCTCCTGCGCCGCCAAGACCGGATCAACGAGCGCCTCGGCCAGGACCTCGACCCCGACGCGATGCAGGAGGCGCTGGACGCGCTCGCGCGGGTGCAGGAGGAGATCGAGCGCTGCGACGGCTGGGAGGTGGACCGCCACCTCGAGCAGGCCATGGAGGCGCTCCGCTGCCCCGCGCCCGGCGCGAAGGTGGGCCGGCTCTCGGGGGGCGAGAAGCGGCGGGTCGCGCTCTGCCGGACGCTGCTGCGGCACCCGGACATGCTGCTGCTGGACGAGCCCACGAACCACCTCGACGCCGAGACCGTGGCCTGGCTCGAGGGGCACCTGAAGGGGTACCCGGGCACCGTCATCCTCGTCACCCACGACCGCTACTTCCTCGACAACGTGGTGGGCTGGATGCTGGAGATCGACAACGGCCGCGGCGTCCCCTACGAGGGGAACTACTCCGCCTACCTGGAGCAGCGCGCGGGGCGGCTCTCCCTCCAGGAGAAGCAGCAGGCCTCCCTCCAGAAGGTCCTCTCCCGGGAACTCGAGTGGATCCGCACCAACCCCAAGGGCCGCAACGCGAAGAGCAAGGCGCGCCTCGCGAACTACGAGCGCCTCCTGGAGCGGCGGGTGGACCTGGGCGAGGACTCCGTGGACATCCTGCTCCCGCCGGGGCCGCGCCTGGGGGACCGCGTCGTCACGGCCCGCGGCCTCGCCAAGCGCTACGGGGACCGCACGCTCTTCGAGGGCCTCGACTTCGACCTCCCCCCGGGCGGCATCGTGGGCATCGTCGGGCCCAACGGGGCCGGGAAGACGACGCTCCTGCGGATGATCACGGGGGCGGAGACGCCGGACGCGGGCACGCTCGAGGTCGGCCCCACCGCGGTCGTCACCTACGTGGACCAGACCCGCGAGACGCTGGACGGGGAGAAGACGGCCTTCGAGGAGATCACGGGCGGCAACGACGAGATCAAGTTCGGGGACCGGTGGCTCAAGGGCCGCGCCTACGTGGCCCGCTTCAACTTCCGGGGCTCCGACCAGCAGAAGAAGGTGAAGGACCTCTCCGGCGGCGAGCGCAACCGGCTGCAGCTGGCGAAGCTGCTCCGCGGGGGGGGGAACCTCATCCTGCTCGACGAGCCCACCAACGACCTCGACGTGGAGACGCTCCGGGTGCTGGAGGAGGCCATCCAGGGCTTCGCCGGGTGCCTCGTCGTCGTCACCCACGACCGCTACTTCATGGACCGCGTGGCGACCCACATCCTGTCGCTGGACGGGGAGGGGAACGCGCGGTGGTTCGAGGGGAACTACGGGGCCTTCGCGGAGCGCGTGCGCGAGGAGCGCTCCTTTCGCGGCGAGAACCCCGACGAGCCGCGGGGCCCGCGGCGCCGCCTCCCGGGGCGGTAGCCGTGGCGCGCCGCGGGGAACCCGAGCACCCGGAGCTCCTCACCCGGGCCGAGCACAGCCGCTGGACCGAGACCAGCCGCCACGCCGAGGTGGAGATGTTCTGCGCGGCGCTGGCGCACCGCAGCCGCCGGGTGCGGCTCCTCTCCATGGGGAGGTCCGGAGAGGGGCGGGACATGCCGGTCCTCGTGTTGGCCTCGGGCGGCGCCTTCACACCGGAGGCGGCGCGGCGGAAGCGGCGCGCCGTCGTCCTCGTCCAGGCAAACATCCACGCGGGCGAGGTCGAGGGGAAGGAGGCGGTGCTGATGCTGGCCCGCGACCTGGCGCTGGCGCCGCGGGAGCCGGCCATCCTCCGCCGCCTCACGCTCGTGCTGGTCCCCGACTTCAACCCGGACGGGAACGATCGGATCTCGACGAGGAACCGGGCGCTCGACCTGAAGCGCCTCGAGGGCCAGATCGGCCCGTCCGGCGGCGTCGGCACCCGCTACACGGGCGCGGGCTGGAACCTGAACCGGGATCACGTCAAGCAGGACGCCGTGGAGACGCGGAACATGGCCCGGCTCAACAACCAGTGGGACCCGCACCTGGTCGTCGACTGCCACACGACCGACGGGTCGATCCACGGCTACGACCTCACGTTCGACACCTCGCACAATCTGTCCTCCGGCTTCATGGTCCCGGCCCTCTGGGTTCGCTGGAACTTCCTTCAGGCGGTCGCCCGCAGGCTGCTGCGCCGGACGGGTATCCGCACGAACTGGTACGGGAACTTCGTGGACGAGTCCGACCCGGCCAAGGGCTGGATGACCTACCCGGCGCTTCCGCGCTTCGGGAGCCACTACCGCGGGCTCCGGGGGCGGTGCGACGTCCTGCTCGAGACCTACTCCTACATCGGCTTCGAGGCGCGCTGCCGGGCGATGCGGGAGACTCTCCGGACGCTTCTCGAGGAGGCCGCGCGCAGGGCCCGCAAGATCCGGAGCCTCTGCGCGCTGGAGGACCGCGAGACCGTCGAGAGGGGGCTCGACCCGCGCCCCTACGGCGACGTGGGCGTGAACTACGGGGTGGCCCGCCGCGGCGAGGACGGCGAGCTCCTCTTCGACTACCCGGCCCGCCAGGGCGGTTGGATCGACATCCGGTCCGTGGATCCCGCGTCGGTCCGCCGTCATCGCCTGCCCGGGATGCGAGGGGTCCGCCGCCGCACCTACCGCTGCCGGGACATGCACATCTTCGTCCCGACCGTGAGCGTCCCCCGCCCCTTCGGCTGGCTCGCGCCCCCGGATCTCGGGCCGCGCCTCGAGGGCCACGGGATCCGTTTCGAGCGGCTGGGGCGCCGCGGGGCACTGGACGCGGAGGCCTCCGTCGTCCTCGCCATCGAGAAGACCCACAGCCCCGATGTCGCGGGCCCCGTCCCCGCGGCCGGGGAGGCGGAGGTCACCCCGAAGACACCGCGGCCGCCGAAGCGGTGGGAGACCGTCCTCTCGGTGCGCCGCGAGCGGCGGCGGGCGAAGTTCCCGGCGGGGACGCTGCTCGTCCCCGCGGGCCAGCCTCTGGGGAACCTCGCCCTCCACCTGCTGGAGCCCGAGAGCGACGACGGCTTCGCGCGCTGGGGATTCCTCGACGACTCGATCCGCGTCGGGGAGCCCTTCCCGGTCTGGCGCCTTCCGCGGCCCCTCTCCTGACCCCTCCTACCGGCCCCGAGCGAACTCCTCCGGGGTCACGGCGACCCCGGGGAAGGCGCGCAGCACCTGGCGGTCGCGGGTCACCAGCACCGCCCCGAGCGCCTCGGCCAGCGCGACGAACTCGCAGTCGTAGGCCGTGCAGCCCGAGCGCTGGGCAAGCGTGAGAACGGCCCGATCTCCTACCTCGGGGGACTCTTCCTCCAGAAGGCGCCGGGCGTCCTCCATGGCCGTGACGGCGGTTGGGAAGTCAGTCTCCCCCCGGTGGAGCCTGCGCACCAGGAGGTTGCGGAACTCGCTCCTCCAGAGCCCCGGCGCCCTCCACGCCGAGTCCTTCCGGAAGACAGCCTCCGCCACCGCCGTCCCCGGCCCGGTGATGACGCAGTGCGCGAGGACGTTGGTGTCGACCACGATCACGGGCGCCCTTCCCTCTTGGCAGCGTCGATCTCCTCGTCGGTGAGGGGCGGTCCCTTCCACAACTTGCGGTGCTCCCGGATGTCCGCGAGGAGGGCCTCGACATCCACGGGCCGCCGGCCGGATTCCCTCGCGAGGATGTCCACCACCTCCTGGTTGAGGCTCCGCCGATGGTCGCGGGCCCGGCGCTTGAGCTCCGCGTGGACCTCCAGGGGGAGGTTCTTGATAGTCAGGCTGGGCATGGCAGCCTCCCGGGTAGAACCGTTTCGGTTGCGTTTCGCCACTACCATCCTACCACCCTCCGGGGCCATGGTCGGGAAGGAGACGCCGGGGTGAGTACAGGCGGGAGCAGAGGGCGTGACCCCCTTCAAGGAGCCCGTCGCGCCCCCGGCCGGCCACCTGAACCTTCTCCCCCGTGGGTCCCCCGTCTAGGATCCCCGTCACCCCTCCGCGGCTTCCGCGGACCGAACGGTCGGGGCGTGGCGCAGCCTGGCTAGCGCGTCTGCTTGGGGTGCAGGAGGTCGCTGGTTCAAATCCAGTCGCCCCGACCAACCTAACCCGCTGTGGAAACGACGGTCACGGGATCGTCGGACGGGCGTGGCATGCTGACCCTGGCGGACGGTTGTACGCAACGGTTGTACGCAGCCCGTTGCAGGGAGGTCAGCATGGCGTGGGTCGTCAAGGACGTTGTCGCCCGGAGGCTCGCCTCCGGCAAGGTCGCGAAGCACACCTACTTCCGAGTGAAGGAGCGCGGCCCCGACGGCCGCACCAAGGTGTGCGGCTCCTTCCGCAGGAAACCCGAGGCATGGGCGTACCTGGACAAGCTCCAGCGATTTGGCCCGGAGGCGCTTCCTCCTGAGAGGCCTGCGCCCGCCGGCGTCACCGTGAGCCAGGTCGTGCGGATGTTCCTCGAGGAGCGGTTCCCGGCCTGGAACCCGGACGCCGGCCTCATCGCCGACAGCCACTTCCGGACGAGCAAGAACGTCCTCGAGCGGTTCGCCGCGTGCGCGGGCCCGGCCCTCCCGATGGCGCTGCTCTCCGAGGAGTCCGTGCGCGCCTTCCACAAGGCACTGGTCCGCGAGGATCTCGCGCCCGCGTCCGTCTTCCGCCTGCTCGGCTACGTCGCGACGTTCTGCCGGTGGGCGAGGAAGCGCAAGCTGCTGCCGCAGGACCTGGAGGTCGAGCGGAAGAACCCCAAGGCTCGTCGGCCTGCGCTCTCCTGGCCCGAGGTCGAGAACATCCTCGCGGAGGCGGCCACGTGGCCGGAGGAGCACATCACGGTCAAGGGCATGCCTCCGGGCCGCCTGCTCCCCGTGCTCGCGGCGCTCGCCTACACCGGCATGCGCCGGGATGAGGCGTGTACCCTCCAGTGGCGCGATCTCATCCTCGAGGGCCCGCGGCCCGTCATCCTCATCCGCAACAAGCCTCAGCTCCTCGGCTACAAGGAGCGCTTCGAGCCGGTGGACGGGAAGCAGAAGCGCGTCATCGAGCCGGCCATCACCGCGTGGTCCCCGAAGTGGGGAACCCACCGGGCCATCCCCATCCTGCCGCCGCTCCTCCGCATCCTGCGCGCCCAGGCGTCGGAGAAGCCGGACCCGGAGGGGTTCGTCTTCACGACCACCGACAACCGCCCGATGAGCAAGTGGGCCTTGTCCTCGGCGCTCCGGCGGTTCGGCAAGGCCCGTCTGGGCAAGCCGCTGGGCACGCACATCCTGCGGCACTCCTACGCGACCGCGCTCGCCCGGCGCGTTCCGGCGTTCGTCCTGATGCAGGTCCTCGGGCACGCGAGCATCGAGACCACGCAGGGCTACGTCGACCGGAGCGCGGACCTCGCCGCGCTGCCGGCGGACGTCCTGCCCGAGCTCCCCCCGCCGGCGCCCTCGAAGCCCAAGGCCCTTCCGGCGCCGAAGCCGCAGCCGGACCGGGTCGCCGAGCGGCCAGCACTGCCGCTGTGGGAAACGGCGGCGAGGTAGTCGGTGGCCACATCACGCCTCCTGCCCGTGGAGCGGCGTCTCCGTCCGATCCGCTTCGCGTTCCTCGTGAAGCCCGACGAGCGAAGTGCCCTCCGGAGCGTCATCGAGGTGAACACCTGCCTCTGGGGTGGTCGGTACAACGGAATCATCCCTGTCGTGGATGCAGTTCCCGGTGCAGCTCCGGACTCGCCTCTGCCTCCGCTGTCGCCCGAGGAGCACCTCCGAGGGTACTTCGATTGCTTCGAGCCTGACATCGTCGTGGAGTGCGGGACTGCTCGAGTCCCGGAGGGCTCCCAGGCGAGATGGCGGCGGGTCTCGCTCGACGTATTCCTCCAGGGCGCGGGCAGGGAGGTAGGGAGCCCAGGCCTCAGCGTCCTGCCGCTCTACGCCCACCTGTTCCGGCGCCACTTCCAGTTCGAGCGTCGCGAGAAGATCGTCGTTCGCGCCCCAACCCCGCCGACCGAGGACCTCGCACTATTCTCGACGGCGTGCGTGGGGGCCTTCCCTGATGCCGCCGAGCGCGCGGTGTATCGCGAGCAGTTCCTCCGGATCTTCAGCCCCGAGACTCCGGTTCTTGCCGCAACAGACCTCGTCGAGACGGTGGAAGCGCACCACACTCCGCTCATCCTCGGGTCGGAGGCACTCCAGGTGCTCCCGCGGCGATCATTCGGCGATCCGTCCCTCTTCGTCCTCGACCCGAGTAGCGCTCTTGACGTGATCGACTACTGGAACCTGCGGGCCCTTGGTCGCTTGGTCATCCCTCTTCCGATCCCGTGGGCCGATGCACTGATGCCCTCGGTTCAGGACTTCGTCCAGCGCCACCACACGCCGTACCGGGAGGACCAGCCCGAGAACCAGCGCAGCACGTGCGTCGTCCCTTCCCGCACTGCGCCCTCGGAGGCTCAGAACACCATCATCTCCCGCCTGTTCACGGCCTGCGGTCGCGCCTTGTTCCCTGGTGGGCGGTATCCGCTCATCTGGTCCCGCCAAGGACGCCGGGATGACTGGGCCCAGCGGCCCGAGGTGACCGCACGCGAGGAGCGCGTCGAGGTTCCGGTCGAAGGAGGGCGCATCTCGTTCGACCTCCTGCACCCCCGCGTGGACGCGCACCTCCCGTTCTCCTCCGAGCCGCAGTGGGCGAACATCGTCAGGCCGTGGAGCATGTCGGCGGACCGGAATGCCCCCTTCTACATCCCGGAGGACACGCCGGACCCTCGCACGCTCCTCCAGTCCATGAAGCTGGATCGGCTCTCCGTGAACTCCGAGGGTGTGGTCGTCCTCAGCGACTACCCCGGCGAGGGCGACTCCTGGATGCTCCCGGAGCCGTTCGACGTGTTCAAGGCCTGGTTCGCCGGGCGCGGTTGCGACGTTCGCCCCACTCGGGATGCGCACATCGCCCGGCGCATCCACTGGGCTCTCCGGCGTCATGGAGGCCTCGGTCTGCTGGCGGGAAAGGAGATCCTCGAACTGCTTGAACAGATGGCAACCGGGTCGGTCGCTCACGACACGGAGCAGGCAGATGCTCCCATGCCCCACAACGCGGTCCCGCGCAAGCGTTGGTGGAAAACGCTCGTCGCCTCGCATCGCTGCTCCAAGGACCGGGCCGACCGCCTGCTCCAGGCCATGACCGAGGCAGGCGTTCTCCGGGTCGGCCTGACGATTCGCTGCCTGACCTGCAACTCGCCGGAGTGGTTCCCCTACGAACGGCTCACGAAGAAGCTGCGCTGCTCCCAGTGCCTCTCTCGGCTTCGGTTCCCCGAGGACAAGCCGGACGAGGATGCCCGCTGGCACTACCGGACCAACGGGGTGTTCAGTCTGCCCGAGCACGCCACCGGGGCCTACAGCGTCCTCCTCACGAAACGCTTCCTCGTCGAGTCGCTCCACACCGAGGCAGTCTGGATACCTGGATTCGAGATCAAGAATGCTGCCGGCCTCGACAAGCAGGTCGATCTTGCCCTCTGGTGGCAGCGATTCCGCTCGGGGAGGGACAAGCCGCTCCTCGTCCTCGCGGAGTGCAAGAGCTTCGGCGGATTCGAGGAGGTCGACTTCCAGAGGGCTGAGGAGCTGATGACGACGTTCCCGGAGGCCGTGTTCGTGTTCGCGACGCTGAAGAGCGACTTGACGGCGCCCGAGAAGGAGCGCATCGCGGGTATCGTCGAGGCCGCCCGCGAGCGCCTCTTCAGTCCCGAGACTTGCCCGGCGGTCGTGGTCCTGACGGCGCGGGAGCTGTTCGGCGAACCCTTCCCTCCGCGCTGCTGGCTCAGCATGGGCGGCGAAGCCGAGAAGACCGCCAAGCACTACTGGCGGGACGAGGGGCTCATGGGCCTCAGCAACGTGACGCTGTCCATCCACGCCGGAATCGACACACACGGAGTCTGGCTCGCGCGACGACTCGATCGCCTCGAGCAGGAGACTCGGGCGAGCAGAGTCTCGTCCCCGACTGGGTCTCAGTAGAGACCTTCGGCCCGGAGCTTCAACCCGTACTCCATGTATGGAGCCGTCCGTTCGTGGAGCCACGCGAGGGTCTTGAGACGCAGCTCGACCTGCCTTCTCATCGCTTCGGGCTTGAATTTCGTCCACTCCGCCGGCTCGTCGATGACCTCGCCTTCCCACGGGCACCGCAGGAACGCGGCCAGCGCGCCCATCGTCGGCTTGCGCATGACGTGCTGCGTGAGCCGGGCGCCGATGTAGAGCGGCTGGACGAGCGGTGTGGTTTGCGGTCCGAACCGCGACACGTCGACCCCCGTCAGTAGCCCGGAGGCGTTCAGGTCGAGGACTTCCCAGAGGTCGTAGACCATCCACGGCCCAGCGCCGAGTGCGACCTTGAGCCGCCGGAGGGACTGCTCGACCGGTTTGCCTCGGAAGTCGAAGACCCGAGACTTTCCTCCGGCGACTCCGGCGGCGAGAAGCTCACCTTCCTTGAAGAGGATGGTGACGTAGCGCACCATGCGCCATGATTGGGCGCTCGCTCAGATAAGCGCGCTACGACGCGTCGCGGCAGGTCCCGCTGTAGCAGGAACCGCACGTCTTCTGCCCGGTGTGCGACTGCTCGAGGGACCGCGCGCAGGAGGGACAGAACGCCGCCCCACACGCCCCGCAGAGGGCCCACTTGTTGTAGACCGCCGGCGTGAGCCCCTTCGGTTCGCCGCACGTCGCGCATGGAGTTCCTGGGTTGACCGAGGCCACAACTCCTCCCCTCTGCACCCTGAGGTGCTTGCCCTTTGGAGTCCTTCCGGCCCTGCAAGTCGCATGAGGAACGTGGGCGGGGGCCGGTTGCCCGGCCCCCGCCCTGCAACGGGATGCCCGCGACGACTACCTGCCGGTGTGCCGCCGGATCGCGTTGCGGACCTCGGAGTTGCTCAACTGCTTGCACGACCCGAACGGGGTGAGGTGGGTCTCCCTGTCGGTGACGCGGTGGACCTCGCAGGCGTGGGCCGTCTCGACCTCGTGGCTGTAGGCGCGCTTGAAGACCACGAGGTTGCCGTCGCGCCGCACGTCGTCGTACTGGACCGTCTTCCCGTTGCACATCTGGATCTCGCCCTTCGGCATCACGCCCTCCTCGCGGGGCATCCCGCCCGTCGCTGGCCTGTGGAGACCACGCGGTCTCCGATGGCCCCGAAGGTAGCAAGGGCGAAACGAGGCGAAACCCAGCCACGACAGCGCAAACCACGGAGAATCGGTGGGTTGCAGGAATCCGAGGGGGGCTTGACAGACTTGCCCGGCAGCATCAGGCGGCGACCGGAACCGCCTCAGATGCTGGGAGAGCAGCCGCGGTTGACCATGACGAACTTCCCGTTCTCGTAGCGGACGTCGAACATGTCGCCCCAGTAGCCGCGGTAGAAGTCGAACTTCTCAGCCGCGCTGACGAGGCCGCGCCCGAGGTAGGAGTCGAGGGTCTCGTGGAACCAGGACCCGCGCCGTCCGGCGTCGAGCCCGAGGTCGTAGGCCTTGCTGGTCATGGGGATTCGATGACCGCAAGGTTCATAAGCCTTTCGGTCCCTCTCAATCCACGAGCTCGATGGGAAGGTAGCGCCACAGCGGTCCGCCTCGCCCCGCAGGAACGAATGCCCTGGCCAGAGGCTTCCGGGCCGCGACGTAGACTCGGGTCGAGAGGTCGATGGCGGCCTCCCTCCTCGCGGGCAAGTCCTCGGGCCAATCAGCCCTGGGGAGCCACTCGGGCTCCGCCGGGAGGCCGGCCATTCCCGTGATGAACATCCGGTAGTACTCGTCTGCGTGCTGGCGCCAGTCTTCGTGGCTGAGCGCGTCCTCGTTGGTTGGGGGACACATCGCGGTGTAGGCCGCCGTGGCGAGGAATCCGATCCTGCCGAGGATGAGCTCTGGGACCGTGCGCCCGGCCCGCTCTGAGAGACGCCGCAGGTTCCTGATGTCAGGCGCGCTCGGGATTGGCCTCCCTTCGCCGTGCGTGTGGGCCACGAGGACGGGACCGTCGTAGCCGCGGAAGAGACCGCTCGGGTCCGTGGCTGAGTGAACCGAGACGGCGTCGGACTTCCCTGTGTTGTCGTGGAACTCGGTGATGGGGCCGCCGGGAGGGCCTCGAGCCCAGTAGGCCCGCTCCACTCCGCCCATGTTGAGAGCCCCTTCGATGGGGACGAGGGGCAAGGTCCGATCGAGATAGTCTCGGACAACTCCGCAGTAGGACTCCGTCAAGATGCGTACGTTCATATGTAACCATTGAGCAGTAATGGCTTTATAAGCGTTTGCTCGGCGAACGCCTCCTCGGGGCCGAGTTACGATGTTCCCGGTACTGGAGGCATTGAGCATGCCGAAGGGGCCGCTCGGCGACTACGGGCAGCGCCTGCAGAAGGAGCTGCTCGACGCGTGGTCGCAGGGTGGCCCCGCCGGCGCGGGTCCCGCCCAGGACTTCGATGTGATCCTCCAGGATCAGGACTTCGCCCACCGCTACGCGTTCTTCCTCGAGGGCATGCACCGTAGGCACCAGCGTGGGGAGCCGGACGACGGCCGCTCGCTCCCGCGGTGGGATGCCATCGTTGCCCACCGACCGCCTGCCGAACGCGAGGCCTTCTGGTTCGAGATCTTCCGTAGGTCTAGTCCGACAGACTTGCCCGGCTTCACGAAGTCCGACGTCGCTGCCGCGTACATGAAGGCGACCGGCGAGGAGCCAACGAGGAGTTGGATCGACGGCGCCGCCAAGGTCGTGTCGCGAAGCCAGATCGCTGTCCACATTGACGAAGGGAGCCTCCGATGACGGATTGCATGAAGCTGACTGGGATGCTGGTGCGCGCGACGAAGCTCCGCGGCACCGCCACGGCCTTCAACTGGGACGAGTTCCGTGAGCACGTCTCCTCCTGCGACTCCTGTAACCCGCTGTTCGTCGATCTCATGCTGGAGAAGCCCGAGGAGGCGCTGGAGATCGCCATGCGCCGCGCCGGGGAGGTGCTCCCCGAGCCGCCGTCTCCCGCGGGAAGCGCTCGGACCTACCTGCGTTCGATGCCCCGCAGCGTCGCTACGGGTCTCGCGCTCGCTCTCGCTGGCTGCGCCGCGGTGAGCGGCGTCACCGCGGTCGCCTTCCTTCCGCAGAACCCCGAGAGCGTCGCTATGCCCTACGGCGAGCGGAGCATGGACGCCTGGCGGGAGTTCCAGGCCTACGCACCCATCGCCTACGGCCGCTTCACCCAGGAGGAGCCCGAGGACCGCGCGGTCGGGCTCTTCAGGGCCGCAGGCTCCCCGGTGCGGTGGGACCTCCGAATCAAGGACCGCTTCGACCGCGTGGCCTGGTCCTTCACCGAGCGCCACCCCGACAAGACCGCCGAGTACGCCCGGGACCGCCTCGGCCTCAGCAGGGTCTTCGCGGCGGACGTCGTGCCGGAGCCCACCGGAGAGAAGCCGCGCGACGAGATCGTCGTCATCCTCACGCGCCCGAAGGGCGAGGCGGCCGTCCCGGAGTCGAGCCGGTCGCTCGTGGTCCTGCTCAAGGCCGATGGCGAGATCCTGGGCGAGGTGGACTTCCCCGGGTCGCTCGCCTACTTCCCGTCCAGCGTCTCCTTCCCGCCCCGGGCCGCGGGAGGCGCTGCCATCGTGCTCGGTGGGCGCCTCGCCGCCACCCAGGAGCCGTGCCTCCTCGCCATCACCAATCCTGAGAAGCTCGCGGGAGGACGTGTGGAAGTCCGTCCAGACTCCATGGACATGGACGGAGTCGCCCTCGTGAAGTTCCCCGCCCTGGAGCTCGGCACCTGGGGGTTCGCGGATGTGGTCCGAGTCCGCGCCTTCGCGCAGGGGAGCGAGCTGCGAACCGAGGCCTGGCTCGAGGACGACCGAATCTACTTCCTCAAGGACTACGAGTTCGACGGCATCCGGTTCGGGATGAAGTTCGACGACTACTTCAAGAACAACCTCGGCCGCCCCTGCTCCGACACGGAGAGGCAGGCGGTCTCCAAGGCCGTCACCCTCACGAGGAGGATCCCGTGAACGCGCTCATCCTGCTTCTGGCCTGCGCGCCCTCAACAACGATGCCCGCGGACTACAGCATCGACTCTAACGAGAAGACGCTCGTCGCCAAGGATGCCGACGGCAAGCAGCTCTGGACCTGGACCTCCCCGGAGCGCCTGCGAAAGGTCCCCGGCGGCGTTCTCGACTTCGATGGCGACGGCACCACCGAGGTATTCGTCGCGACGAACGAGAAGGACGCGGCTGGGAAGCTCGTAGCCCTCGACCACGCGGGGAGCGTCCTCTGGCAGTGGGAGACGCCGGCGCTGTCCACCACGGTGGACGGCAAGAAGGTGCCCGTCCTCTCGCGCGTGGAGCCTGACAAGATCGCCTTCTGGACCAAGGGGCCACGACTCATCGCGGTGGCAACCGCATGCGACTTCGGGGCCAGCGTGGTGGTGGTCCTCGACCCCGCGAAGAAGGAGCTCGGGCGCTTCTTCCACCACGGCGCCATCGGACAGGTCCGATTCGCCGACACCGATCAGGACGGGCGTCCGGAGGTCTGGGTCTGGGGCAGCGCGAACGCGTTCAAGACCCAAGAGCAGCAGGACAAGTGGAGCTCCGTCTACCCGTACTTCGTGGCCGCGCTGGACCCCACGCGCCTCCAGGGAGAGTCGCCGACGCCCACCAGCGCCAAGGCCCCTGCGGGCTGCCTGCTCTACAGCGTGTTCCCGCTCTCTCCCCTCACAGTCGACCTGGCTGACGGCCTCTACAACCAGCAGGGCAAGTGCATCAAGAACCGAGAGGCTGGATTCGCGGAGAGCAAGGACGGCAAGTCGTGTTTCTTCCAGCATCCGGACGGCCGCGACTTCGCAGTGACCCCGAGCGGCCTCACGCTCGTGGCGCGAGGCCAGTTCTTCGATGCGGCCATGAAGAAGCAGGCCAACGACAAGAAGCAGGAACTGGAGAGGTTCCTCAAGAACGGCCACCTCACGTTCCTCGAACCCAAGAAGTAGCACGCGAAAGGAGGCAACCGTGAAGTTCGTCCTCGCGCTCCTAGTGGCACTCGTCGTCGCCGCGCCGGCCTTCCCGCAGAACGCGCCTCCCTCCTCGTCGCCCGCCACAGCGCCCGCCAAGCCCATGCCTGTGGTCCGCGCCCCGGTCCAGCTCCGGAGCCCCGCGCTCCCCCTGCTCGTCACGCTCGGCATCCTCGCCGCGGGCGGCGTGGTCGGCGGGCTCTGGCTCCGCAACGCCCTCCGGCTGGCAGACCGGACCGGGGACCAGCGGCTCCAGGCGTTCCGGGCCGCAGAAACTCGGGCGCGCGACCGCTTCCTCAAGGAGGTGACCTCGCTCGCTCGGCGACCCCGGGAGGCGGTCCGTGCGTTCGCCGGCCACCGGACCACCTACGGCCTGGGCCTCGAGCGGACCGGGGAGCACTGCGAGAACGACCTCTGCGCCGAGACCGACGCGCGGAAGCAGGCGCTCAAGCTCTGGTTCGGCTGCGGGGCGGTGGCCGCGTGCGCCGCCGCCCTCGCAGTCGCGGTGACCCTCGCGTAGGAGGCGGCCGTGGAGACCACCAACCTGCTCATCCCCGCCGGCGGGACCGGCCGCGTCCTCGCGGAGGAGGTCCTCGGGCTCGGCGACGCCGCCGACGTGCTCGACCGCACGTTCTACCTGGACCTGGACGAGAGCTCGGTCGCGCGCTGGCCTGGCAAGGGGCTCTGCCTCGGCGTCTCCTCGGCGGAGGCCGCGACCTACATCGATCCGCGGTTCCTCGCCAGCCCACGGTGCCCGGAGACGTTCCGCCGCATCGCCCGCGACCCGGACCTCCGCACCGGCTGGCTCCAAGGCACACGGGAGGGCGCTCGCGGGGACGGCATCCTCACCCTGGTCTCGGTCATCGTGCGCGGCAACGTGCTCGAGCGGGAGCTCGTGAAGTTCCTCTCGCGGTTCACCGGCCGGACGCACGGGGCCCGCGTGATGCTCCACATCGCCTGCTCCGAGGCCGGTGGCGCCGGAGCGACCCTGGCCGCGCTCCTCCTCGACCTCGTGTCCCTCGGCATCCTGCCCGTGGCCGGGGTCCGGCTCTGGCTCCTCCCGGCGCTGTTCTTCAAGGACGCGGCCCCGAACGGGAACTACGCGGAGTGGGTCCGCCGCCGGCACCTCGGCGCCGAGGCTGCGCTGCGCAAGCGCATCCGCGAGGTCAGCCTGCGGACGCCGGCCGGCCTGGCCCATGGCCTCATCGTGGAGACCGCGGGAGTCCGGCTCATCGGCCCGGACGGCGCCACGGTCACGCGCACCCGGGATGCGGCCGTCCACGACCTCGCCGCTGCCCTCGCGGTCTGCATGCGGTCCGGGCTCGCGGACCCGGTCGGCAGCTCGGCCGCCAACGACGACGACCTCGTCGCCAGCACCGTCACCGGATAGGAGGCAGCCATGAACCGGTACCGCAGGAACTGCAGGCACACGACCGTGGCGGTGGCACGCGGGCCGTCCCGTCAGCAGTCCGCGCTCATCGTGCTCCACAACGCCGGCGAGGCCCTGCGGTGGCTCGTCGCGGACGCGGATGCCACGTCCTCTCTCATCACCCAGATGGCCAGCGAGCCCCGGGCCGCCGCTCTCCGCGCGCTGGGTGCCAACGGCACTCCCCGCCAGGTCGCGGCCCGGCTGGTGCAGTCCCTCGCGTCGGGATCGTGGACCGAGGCGCGAGACGCCATGGCCACGGCGCTTGCCGAGCTCGCGGAGCGCGTGCCCACCGAGGTCGAGTCGGTCCTCGGCACGCGCGGGCTTCCCGCTGCCCGGTCGGTCCTGCTCGCCCTGGAGGCGGCAGCGGACGCGTCCGGCGAGGCGCCGCTGCCCGGTCCCGGAACCCTCCCGGCCACACTCGATGCCCTGACCGACCTGGAGGCCAGCGCCCCGGAGCACCTCCGCATGGAAGCGGTGCGAGCCCTGGAGGAGCGGCTCGCGAAGGAGACCGCCACGGTCATCAACGCACTGGTGCGCCACCTGCTCGGCCAGAACGGGACGCAGCGTGAGATCCGCACGGCCCTCGACCGGTGCCGGAGGGACCTGGACCACCTCGGCCGGCGCCTCGCGGGCTTCATCGACGCGTTCACGACTGCGGAGACCACCCTCGCGGCCAGCGCCCGGTCGGACCGGCGGCTGTTCTCCCTCTCCCGCGTCGGCGGCGACCCGGAGCGCCAGTGGCTCGCTCGCGCGGCGGAGCGCCTGGGCGTCCCGGTCACCAGCCTCGGCGCCGCGGCGCTGGACCACGCCCTCCGCGCGGCGTCCCCGGGGGTGGCCGAGAGCCTCCGCCTCGCATCAGTCCTGCGCAGTCGCACGCTGCCCGACCCCCTCACGTTCCTCGCGCCGGTCATCGACCTCGTCCACGACGCGGTCCGCTCGTTCGAGGGGAACCTGTTCCACCTCTGCCGGGGCCGGGAGGACGAGGTCATCGACACCCTTGCGCGCATGACCGCGGCCGTGCTCCCGCTGGATCGCGGCAACTGCGCCACCACCTACGCCAGCCTCGTGCTCCCTCAGCCCCGGACCGAGGAGGAGGCGCGCGTCGCTGAGGCGCTCCGGCTCGCAGCGTCCAAGCACGGCGCGGACAAGCAGGACAGCCACGAGGTCCCGGACGGCGAGGAAGTGGCGCTCGTCGTCGTCACCCTCGGATTCGCCCTGGCCGAGGCGCCCGACCTGTTCCGCTCCTGGGACGAGGTCTTCGCCACCCAGGCCGAGGCCGAGCAGGCGGCCTCCCTGCCGACGGTATTCTGGGAGCACCACGACCTGCTCGAGGCGCCGTGGAGCCTGAAGTTCGGCGATGCGGATGGCCAGGCCCGGCTGCCCTTCCCCGACGGGAACGGCAAGCCCCGGGTCGCGGTGGCCTGACCATGCGTTGGCACGCTCTCCTGCTCGTCCTTCTCCTCGCGGCACCCGTCCCGGCCCAGGAGGCGCCTGTGGAGCGGACGGTGCTGGTCATCCTGGACATCTCTGGCTCCATGCAGGGCGAGCGCAACCGGAAGGCGCTGGAACTCCTCGCGGACTCCGCCAGGCAGTGGGCCGGGGAGCCTGCGACCTTCGTCATCGCCGTCCCCTTCAGCTCCTCGTTCTCCATCCTCGCGGCGGGTCCAGAGGCCGCGCGACAGCGGGTCGAGGCGCTTCCCACCTTCACGGGCCACGTCACATACGCGCCGAACGCGCGGTCCCTGGCGGATGGGCTCGCGCAGGTCCCGTGCAACGGCGGCACGAGGCTCTACGACACCATCCTCGACGTCCTTCCGCTGGTCGAGGCGTTCCCCGAAGCCGACCTGACGCTGGAGGTCATCTCGGACGGTGGGGACAACGCGAGCCGACACTCCGAGGCTGAGACCTTCGCGGCCATCGAGGCCCTCCTCAAGAAGAAGTCCTCGGACAACCGGTTCGCGGACGTGTACCTGCGCAGGTACGAGCGCGTGAACGAGGCCCTCCGCATCAAGTTCAAGGACATCGCGGACCAGTCCGGCGGTCGCGTACGCGTGTTCGTGACCGAGCTCGAGGAGCCAGTGGCTCCCCCGCCGTGCCTGGAGGTGTCGCCGGTTTCCGTGGCACTCGATCGCGATGAGCAGACCGGCGAGCTCGTGACTCCAGAACTGCGCGCGGAGCTTCTCCACGTCACTCAGGAAGCGCCCCTGCTCGTCGAGGTGCTGGAGGCCAACGGGCTTTCGGAACCGCGCGCCTCCCTGGAGCGCCTCGCGCCAGGAATGAACTCGCTCGCGCTCTCCTTCACGGTGGCGGACGGTGCCAGCGCGACGTTCTGGAGTGACTGCCCGCTTGTCGCGCACGTCCGCATCGGCGCGGCTGGCGCAGGCGCCGACATCTGGGCCTCCGCGACCCTCCCCGCAGGCTGGCGGGTCTTCAAGCGCCCGGTGGTGCTCGGTGCGCTCGCGGTTGCCGTCGCTGCGCTGGCCGGAGGCGTCCTCCTGCTCCGTCGCCGCGTGCGTTCGACGCACATCGTCTCCTCGAGGGAAGACCCGGTCGCAATCGGGTTGTGATGCCATGCGATTCGGCGAGGAGGAGCTCGACAAGGCCCGCAACGATCAGGGTCTGCTCAACGAAGAGCAAGTCCTCCGCCTGCCCCCGCGCAAGGCCAGCGAGGCCCGCAGCCTGTATGGCAAGGTCAAGGTCGAGGTGGACAACGACGGCCGAAGGAAGGTCATCGATGCAGTCCTCACGCTGACCTGCGACTTCAACCACGTCCTGGCCGACAAGACCTCCGTGACTGCGGTGTGCGCGGTCGGCGGAGAGTTCATCTGTGGCACCGAGGGATGCGGCGGGACATGCTCCTTCTGCCGCCGTCCGGTATGCCCGGACCATCGGGGCCCGCCGATCTTCTCGTCCGTCCCCGACGAGGAAGTGTGCTCGCGCTGCCGGGTTCGCCACCTGGTCTCCCGCCTGTTCGGGTTCATCCGATGACTTGGGCCATCGTCCTGACCGTTCTGGTGCAGGCCCTCCGCCCGCTTCGCCGCCTGTACTGGAGGTGGTGGCCGGCGGCGCTCTTCGCGAACGTCGGGCTGTTCATCGGCGCCTACTGCGGGGACTGGTTCCTCGACCATGGCGGCGCTGAGCGGTGGCCGTTCCCGGTCTCCCCGGCGCTCGTGATAGGCCTCATGGTCGCGTTCTTCGCGGGAAGCTGGGGGCTGTGGAGCTTCGGGTTCTTCCTCCGCATCACCCGACCGCCGCCGCGGCGACCGGAACCCCGGCAGGAGGATCGGTGAAGGAGCTTGAAGACCTGGAGGCGATCTTCGGGAACGAGAACCCCGCGTTCGCGCGCCTGTTCGCGCTCGCGCGCCGGGACCCGTCCCGCATGGAGTTCGTCCGCCGAGCGGTGGAGCGACGGCTCCGCGCCCACGGGAAGACGCTGGAGGACGTCGCGACGATCCGTCGGTCCGTCGATCTGCCGGAGGACGGGCTCTCCTTCGGGACCATCGAGTCCGTGGTCGGGGAGCAGAGCGAACTCCGGCTCCCCATCCCTCTCCTGAATACGCACGCCTTCCTGGGCGGCCCGACAGGGTCCGGAAAGACCACCCAGGCCATGCGCCTCGTCGCCGAAGCCCACCGCGCTGGCGTCCCGAGCCTCATCTTCGACCCGGTCGGGGAGTGGCGGCGCCTCGCGATGCTCCTGCCGCCCGGCGAGGTCTGCGTGCTCTCTCCCGGAGAGAACCTCGGCCTGAATCCGCTGGACCCGCCGCCCGGCGTCCCGCAGCGGGACTGGGACGGTCGACTCGCCAACGTCTGCCGGCAGAGCCTGTGGCTCCGCGACGGGAGCCAGAACCTCCTGCTGGAGTGCCTGCACTTCGTCCGCCAGGAGTGGGAGGCGCGCCGGAAGATCGGCGACATCCCCAAAGGGGAGAACCCCTGTCTGCAGGAGCTCTGGCGGGCGCTGACGCGGAGGGACTTCGCCCTCGGCTCGCGCAACGCGGGCTATCGCGAGACTCTGCTTTCGAGGTTCTTCGAGCTGAGCACCATCGGCTCCTTCGTGTTCTGCCACAAGTCTACGGACCTCGCGGCGCTCGCCCAGCGCACCGTCGTCCTTGAGCTGAAGATGACGGGCCCGGCCTTCCTCTTCGTCGCGTACCTCCTGCTCGCGTGGCTGGACGCGTGGCTCCGCTGGAGGCCAAGGAACAGCGCGCTCCGGCTCGTGGTCGTGGAGGAGGGCCACCTCCTGGTGGGGCTCCAGCTCAAGGAGCGCGCGGACCTGCAGGACCTCGTGCCCAACACCCTCTTCCGGACTCTGCGCGGCGCCGGCGGCGGGTTGCTGCTCCTCGACCAGGTGCCGAGCCAGATCCCCGTGCCCATTCTCGCCAACACCCTGACCAAGGCGTTCTTCCGGCTCACCTCGGCTCCGTGCGCCTTCACCGTGGCCAGCACCCTCGGGCTCGACCCGCAGGAACGCGAGGCGTTCGCCCGACTGGAACCGCGGGAGATGCTCGTCTCGTGGCCGCGGGACTCGCGGCCGTTCGTCATCCGCGTTCCCGAGACCATCCTGCCGCCGGTTCCCGAAGACGACGTGCTCGTGGAGCGCCAGGCCGCGCTTGCCTCCCTGTGCGCGTTCACGCCTTGCCCGAACGGGGTCGAGCCCCCGAAGACCGAGCCGAAGCAGAAGGCGCCGAAAGAGGAGAACAAGGACGGGCTCACCAAGGACGAGCGGGACGAGCTGGAGGTCCTCGCCGCAGGACCGGCCACGCCGCAGGACGTGTGCGACCGCCTCGGATGGGACCGGAGCCGCGAGAACCGCACCCGGGCCAAACTCGTGGACGCCGGGTTCCTGGAGCGCATCGAGACCGTGGGGAACAAGCGGCGCGTGCTCGCGCTCGCGAAGCGCGGAAAGGAGCTCTGTGAGGGGCTCGGGATGAAGCCGTCCCGGTTCCATTCCAACGGCGCCCACGAGTACGTGGTGCGGCTCGCATGCGCCGGCCTCACGGCCGCGTTCCCGGACGCGGAGGTCAAGCGGTCCGGTGCGTGGAACGGGGTGCAGCCGGACGCGGCGCTGCTCGAGGAGTCGTGGGCGGTCGCGGTCCAGGCCTGCTGGTCCCGGAATGCGCCCGAGGAGAGCGCCGCAGCGCACGGTCTGCTCCTCGCCGCGGACGCTAAGGCGTTCTCGCGAGTCGTGCTCATCGCCCGGGACGAGACCTACCGCCGCGCGATGGAGAAGGCCCTGCGCACGGAACTGGGCTGTCCCAAGGGGACCGCGCTCCCGGAGCGGCTGGTGCTCCTCACCGTGGAAGGCCTGCTCGCGCAGGGGTTCTCGTGGCACGAGGCGCTGGGGGTGGCGTCGTGAGCCTCTCGCCCCACGACCCACGCAACTTCCGGTCGCCCCATGACCCGCAGCACTTCCGGCTCCCGCCGGACCCGCGCAATCTTCGACCGCAGCACGGTGCTCCGCTCCGATGGAAGAAGCCGCTCGTCGGCCGCCCCGCCGGTCCGGATCCCGGTAGCCGAGACTCGGACCGCGATGGAGGCCAGGGAAAGCCCGAGGCCCGTGAACACGCCATCTCTCCTCCCCGTCGGTTCGGTCCCTACGGCCCATTCCCCAAGGGAACGCGCATCCTTCCGCCCGGCCACGCCGACAAGGGAATGGAAGGCGAGCACATCGCGCCGGACGCGCACGGCTGGCGGACCTGTCCGGAGAACCGCGGGGAGGAGTCTCCCTGGGCCACCCACGTGAATCCCGATGGGACCCACCTCATCAGCACTTGGTACTGCTGGGCCTGTCCGCAGTTCAAGTCGCGGTACCACCCGGTGACCGACCGTCACGTCCCCGAGTTCAGCCCGATGTGCGAGCACGACTGGCCGCCGGTCGAGCGGCGGCTCGAGCGCGAGTACCGGGCGAAGGAGCTGGAGGCCATCGAGAGGAGCCGAGAGGTCATGGCACCCATCCACGCGAAGGCCGACGCGGAGCGGGACGCCTGGTCGAAGGAGCTCGGCCGGATGGAGGACGAGGGGCATGAGGCGGGCCGGAGTCGTGCGGAGGCGTCGGAGCAGGAATTCGACCGGGACCACCGGCGGCGGATGAAGGTCAACGAGCGGCTCGCTGGTGCGGGGCAGGACCCGACGGAGGAGGAGTGATGGACCCGAAGGTCTTCCTGTCCATCAAGGAGGTCGCCCAGCGTTCCGGGCTCTCCCGTTCGTTCCTTTATCGCGCGGTGGAGTCCGGCAGCATGCCGTGCTACCGCCCGAGCCGACGGCGCGTGCTGGTCCGCTGGACGGAATTCGAGGAATGGCTGGCTCAGTTCCGGAGTGTCGGCACGGTGAATCGGCAGCGCGGACGCCCACGGTCCGGCGGCGGATCAACGGGGCCGTTCCTGTTCAAGGTCCCGGCGGAGGAGGTCGGGTAGGGCCTGCCTCGCACGCATCCGGATGGCCGTCGGCGCACCCGTCGCATACCTGCGCCTCGCACCGCGAACACCACCAGTCCGAGGACTCGTCGACGAGCATGCCGCAATCAACGCACGGCGGCGTCTCGTGGTTGTGCGGCTGGAGGCCGGTGGCGGCCAGCCTCGTCTCCCGTTCGGCGGCCCTGGTCATGGCCGGGCCGCCTCCGCAGCCCGGCGCTCCCTCCGGTCATCCCATTCCCAGTCCTCGAGCTCTGGGGCGCCTCGCATCTCCGCCTGCACTTCCTCCAGGACTTCCTGGAGCTCCTCCTCCAGGTCGGACAGGAGCCCCGCGAACTCGGGCGAGACCCCGTCGCGCGCGTCCGCAAGACCGGCGACCAACTGTTCCAGACGACTGACGACATCCATACACGAACCTCCGTCGGCCGGCCCCACTAGGCGGGGGCCCAGCCTGACGATCTTCCGATCCCGTCGTCCCGTCGAGCGGCGGGGACCCCGCGACCAGCAAGGTGCCGCAACAGGCGGCGTGCCCGACGCGAGGTCCGACGGGCCAAGCGCGAAGGGGAGGACCGAAACGCTTGAAGTGGGGCCCGACCTCGGAGGGCCCCCTTCAGCGTTTCAGCGGAGGGCAAGTCCGACGAGGTGAAGTTCCGCCCGCGAATGAAGGAGGTTCGAGGTGAACTGGATGGCGACTTCCAGGAACCTTCGGTCAACGACCTTCACGACTGCCGGGTCGATGAGATGAGGGACGTGGAGCAGGCGATTCAGGCTGGGGATGTGCCGCGGTCCAATCCGTGCGTTGCAGGAGCGGCAGAGCGGAAGGAGGTTCTCGGCCGTCGTCTCGCCGCTATCGGAGTACGGCATGACGTGGTGGAGCGTGATCGGGTTCTCGACGGCATCAGGCGCATCGCAGAGCATGCAACGGCCTCCGACCGCCCGGCGGAGCACCCGCCTCCGCAAGATGGCAGAGCCTCGCCGCGTGGACGCGGATGGCGCTGCGATCTCCTGGTCCGTGAACGATCCCATCGCGGACTTCAGGCACTTTCGCGGCTCGAGCATCTCGGGCAGCAGCTTCTGCGCGATGAACTCCGGGACCAGCGCCCACCCTTGCCGCCATCGCCATCGCGAGAAGTCGGAGGGGACCAAGAGCTCGAGGGGTTCATGTCCAAGCGCTCGGAGTGAACGGGCGATGTTTCCGAACGGGATCACGCTGACCCGTCGCCACTCGAAGCGCCCTTCGTTCGAAGCCCATTGCGAGAACGCCGAGTAATACAGGTAGCCGCCAGCGGCCATGTGTAGGCACAGCGCATGGACGGGCGCTGAGTCACCGAGCATCGACTCCTCCCACCTTCAGTCAGATGGACCGGCCCATGATGGACAATCGTCCCGGCCCTGTGGACAGGCTACCGCATGGCTCCTACGAGATGCCGCCAAGGAGCTTCGCAGGAGTCGTCTTGAGCGCCCGCGCGATCCGGAGCAGGCTCAGGAACGACGGATTCCGCCGCCCCTGCTCCAGACTCGAGACGTAGGTCTGATGCATGTCGGCCGCATGCGCGAGCTTCTCTTGGGAGAGACCGAGCGCCTTCCGATGGGCGCGGACGCGAGAGCCAAGGGCCTTGATGGGATGTCGCACGCCCCCCAGCGTCACCCCTCATACGATCCGAGTCTATACCATCCGGTGTATACTCATCGCCGGAACTCGATAGGTGGGGCCACGAGGGCCCTCCACGGGACCGGGAACGGAGGGAAGCATGCGTCGGATGCTCGTCGTCGTGGCTTGTCTGGCTCTCGCCCTCGCGTTCGGGGCTCCCCCGGTGGAGGCGGCGTCGGCGCAGGTGTACTCGGTGGTCGAAGGCCGCGATGCCCAGACTGGCTCGCCGGTCCTCATGGTCTTCGGGAGGAGCCTCACGAAGGTGCGCTCCTGGTCGCTGGTCAAGCTCCCCGAGGAGACCCCCATCGGGTTGGACCGGACCGTCCGCTCGGCCGGAGTCCTCGTGTTCGCGTTCGCAGATGCCAAGGGCCCGTCGGATGCCGGGGACTATGAGCTGTCCCTCGACGCGGGTCGTACCGACCCGGACGTGCCGACACTGCGCCTCGGGTTCGGGAAGGCCATCGCGGGCTCGGTGGACCCGGAAGCGCTCAGCGAGACCACCAAGTCCAGTCTCGACGCCGTGACCCTCGGCAGCGAGCTCCCGTCCTTCTACCTCGACGCAGTCAACCTGACCTGGCCTCTTTCGGCGACCGTCCCGGTCGCCAACTTCTCGGCGTGGGACGACCTCCAGGCCGAGGGCAGGGTGGGCACGAGCTCGACGCAGGTCGCGGGCGGGGACCACAACCACGACGCGCAGTACGCGGCGACCAGCCACAACCACGACGGAGTGTACGCGCTCTACGGCCACGAGCATGACGCGCGGTACGACCTGCGGACCGACGCGCTCGCGTGGACCAGGCTCTCCGGCGTTCCAGCCGGGTTCGCCGACGGCGTGGATGATGTCGGAGCCTACTCTGCCGGGACCGGGCTCCTCCTGACTGGGACCGTCATCTCCGCCAACTTCACCACGGCAGCTGGGGACAACGGCACCGCGACCACCGTGGCGCGGGGCAACCATGTGCATGACGCGCGCTATCTTCAACTGACCGGGGGAAACCTGAGCGGAGCGATCACTGCTGATGGTGCCATCGAGGCGACAGGCAAGAACTCGAACTGGGGCTTCCTCGTCAATCATCTGACGACCGGCTCGGCCAGCACCATCTACGGAGTCGCGGCGGTCGTGTCGAACGCCGATGGCATCGCGATCAGTGGACGGGCAGCCCACGCCACAAGCGCCTCTGCGTTCGGGGTCTTCGGCCTTCTGGACGGCTCAGGAGGAGCAGCCGTGTACGGGCTGGCGCAGAACACTACGGGTGGCACGGCAGTGCTCGCGCGGGCGCTCGGCACCGCCGGGGTCGGCCTCTCAGCTACGGCATCCTCCACCACCGGAACGACGATCGGAGCGCAAGGCTCCGCCGCGAGTTCCTCTGGAACCGGCGTGAAGGGTCTCGCGACCAGCACCACCGGGACGACGTACGGCGTGTTCGGTTCGTCTGACTCGGTCGCCGGCCTCGGGGTGTTTGGAACCGCTTCCAGCACCACGGGGACGACCCATGGGGTGAAAGGGTCCGTGGCCAGCGCGAGCGGCTTCGGAGGCTACTTCGAGAATACGAGCACCTCCGGCGCCGGGCTCGGGCTCCGGGCCACATCAGCCAGCACCAGCGGGACCGCGCTCTACGGCGATTCTACCGGTACCACGGGCAGCACGTTCGGCGTCTACGGGAGGACGAACTCCACGGGCGGGATCTCCGTCATGGGCGAGTGTCTCAAGGGCGGCGTCGGGGTCTGGGCCCAAGCCACATTCGGCGGCGAAGCGCTCGTGGCCAACATACAGGGCGGTACTGGGGACATCGCGGTCTTCAAGGCGACTACCACCAACGTCGCCCGCATCGATTCGTCCGGGACCGGCTACTTCAATGGCGGCACGCAGAACAGCGGCGCCGACATCGCGGAGAGCGTCGTCGCGTCCGGTCACGAGGAACTTGGCCCGGGCGACGTGCTGGTCATCGACCCGGCGGCGCCGAGACGGTTCGCGCGCTCCTCAATGGCGGAGAGCCCGCTCGTCGCTGGGGTCTACGCGACCAAGCCCGGCATGCTTCTCCGCAACGGCGACGTGACCGGCGGCATCCCCGCGGAGGAAGTGCCCCTCGCCGTCGTGGGCATCGTCCCGTGCAAGGTCTGCGACGAAGGCGGTCCCATCGCCATCGGCGACCTCTTGGTCACGGCTTCCCTCCCGGGGCATGCGAAGAAAGCTCCGGCCAACGCGAGACAGGGGACGCTCCTCGGGAAAGCGCTCGGGACGCTGGACCACGGAACGGAGACCGTCGAGGTACTCCTGGTGGCGCGGTAGCATCGCTCAAGCCGCAACCCCGGGGGCGTGCGGGTCCGCCCGCGTTGCAGGAACGCCTCCGGGACACCCGTGTAGGGTCTACGACGAGGAGGGGGTACCAGCCGTTCCTACGTATCCTCCCTAGAAGAGTCCCGGGAAGAACTGGCTCTGGCGAATCCACATCATTCCGCGGACCAACAGGATGCCTCCGACAATGGCCGACAGTGCCATGAGAGGGCTAGTGTTCCCACGACGCCATTCCAACAACCCAATCAACAGAACTAGCCCGACGGACGCGACGAGGAACCCACGCAAGAAGAGAGGTTCGTTGATCCGACGCGGTACTCGTGGTCTGCCGCCCACCACTCTAGCATTCGGAGCATGGATCATGGCACTCCTCCGCGACACACCCCTGCCGGAGTGGCCCACGGCGGGGGGTCCACTCGCACCGCACTCTTCGGGTCACTATGAGCGCTTGGACCCTTCACTGGCGGCACGCTGGTCTGCGAGCCTGACGCGCCCCAACTTGTCAGCTCGTTCGGTCTCGGCATTGCTTTGGCGCTCCCCGCCCCGTCGCTGGGGTGGAGGAATCGCTGCGTGGTCAGGTACATGGCGTCTTCCTCAGCTTCCATATAGAGCGATACCGGAGGAACCGGCACCCTCCCGGCCGCCAAGACAGTTTCAGCGAGCGCAATTGGATTCATCGGGAGGAGCGTCTCGAGTGTGTTCGGCTTTCCAATTGCTTCGTTTTTCGCTGCGGTGGCGGCTACGCCCGCGGCGAGGCTAGCAACGATCACTGCCTCGATACCGCTCGCTGCCGTCACAATGGGAGCGACGGTGGTGATGGCACCAAGAAGCATGTAGGACCCCACGATTCTGCGTCCCTCTTCGGAGTTGATGTCGATATTGGCCGCATAGGCCACATAGGCCCCGAATGCCGCCCCCACCAGAGCGCCGACAGCAACGGGGATGAACAGCGCGACATGTCCCGAGGGATCCGTGTACTTGTACGGATTATTTCGTACGTAGGCGTACCGGTTCAATTGCTGCGGATCGTAGGGGTTCGGCAGGATGGAATCCGGTTGTGTGAACATCCCCGGCAGCGCTGGGTCGTAGTAGCGGGCCCCGTAGTATTCGAGCCCCGTCCCGCGGTCGAGCTCTTTGCCGGTGTACTGGAACCGCGAGAGCCCGCCGTCGAAGACGGCGCCATACGGTTCGTAGGTCGTGTTCTCGACGACAGCGCCGCTCTGGTTCGTCACCATCGCCGTCGAGCCGAGGTGGTCCGGGTGGGAGAAGAGGAGCGCTCCCGACGGATCTTTGCGCGCGACCATCGCGTCGCCCTGGAAGAAGTGGACCCAGTCGCTACCCGGCGGCAGGTCTACTTCCATAGTAGTACGAGCATTGCCATGATGAGGCCACCGACTGCCAGTCCGAGCGCCGCTCCGGGTCGAAGTTCAATCCCCCAGACATTCATCCGCCGGTCCCGCAGCCCCTTTAGACCCGCATACACTCCCGCCGAGAACACGATGACAGCGAGGCCGTGAGCAGGAGTGACGGCCCCCTCGGTGTCCAGGAACCGCCATAGGAGGGCCACCCCATACAGTGCGGAGCACATCGCTATTGCCCTGTCGCCTCGAAGGCTCCGTGGCCACCGCAGTGTCATTTCTTCGGCGTCCTTACAGCACACGACGCAGAGCGACCACAGGGGTCGCAACTCATTCGGCCACCGCATTCTCCGCCTTGCAGTGATGGTGCACCGCCACCCCCGGCTGTCCTCCGTCCGCCACCACCGCCACCAAGTAGTCGGTCCTTTACAACAGGTTCGACTACTTGCTCCACGGCCTGAGTTCCACCGGACTGCAGCGCGACATGCGCAGCTGGGGAGTTCCAAGCAGGGGTGATAGCGTTCCGCGCCGCCAAGGTCACCAACTTGCCTCCTGCTCGGGTGATGACCGTTGTAGCGGGCCCCGAGATGACCGAGAATCCCGCACTCACCGCTGCCTCGGAGAACGATAGGTCACTGGGGCCTCGCTCTTCGACGACGGCTTGGTACAAGATGTCCTCTGTCCCGGCGATGAATGCTGTGCCAGTTGTCGCCATTGCAGCGTCGAGGCCGGTCGCTGGCGCCAACGCTGCAAGACCCGTAGCTCCCGGCACCGCCACGGCGAGCAGGAGTACCGTCCCCACAGCCGCGCCGACTCCGTAGATCACACCGGCCTGTGCCGCCTTGCCGACATCACCAGTCTGATAGTAGGTAAACGCGAAGGCGATGACACCCGCGGCGAGTCCAGCCGCAATGGGCAGCGGAATATGTCCATCCGGGTCCGTGTACTTGTAGGGGTTGTCCCGCACGTAGGCGTACCGGTTCAACTGCTGCGGGTCGTAGGCGTCCGGCAGCAGCGTATCCGCCTGCGCGAACATCCCGAGCCACGGGTCGTAGTACCGCGCCCCGTAGTATTCGAGCCCCGTCCCGCGGTCGAGCTCCTTGCCAGTGTAGAGGAAGCGGGAAAGCCCGCCCTCGAACACCGCGCCGTACGGCTCGTAGGTCGTGTTCTCCACCACGTTGCCGGCCGAGTCGGTGACGAGCGTCGTCGAGCCCAGGTGGTCCGGATGATTGAACAAGAGCGCGCCGGACGGGTCCTTCCGCGCGACCATCGCGTCGCCCTGGAAGAAGTGGACCCAGTCGTAGACGCCGCTCGCGTTCGCGGCGCGGATGAACGCGCGGTGCGGGTAGTAGGTGGTCGTGTTCGAGGGGACGTGGACCTTCATGGCCCTATTTCCGTCCTGGTCGTAGAAATACCTTTCGACGACGGCGCCCGAGGCGTTGCCCGCGCGGACCTGCGCCAATTGGTTGAACGCGTTGTACTCGTAGAAGAGGGCGCCGTCCTTGATGCGGTTGCCGTTGGCGTCGTAGGTGAAGTTGACGGTGCTGTTCGCGCCTGTCGCGTTCCCGGGATCGCCTCCGCCGCCGCCGGACTGGTTCTCCTGGCTGCCCACGGCGACCGAGGGCTCGGGGACCAGATACTTGCGGAAGGCCCAGTTGTCGAAGTAGGTCTTCCCCTGGGAGCCGGAGAGCAGGCCCATCCGGCCGGTGGACTCTCCGGTGACGACGGAGGAGATGCTGCTCGTCGTGAGGGAGCAGCCCGAGGTGGCGCTCGCGAGCGTGCGATTGTTCCGGAACCAAGTGGCGCGGTGGACGTGCCAGGAGCCCTCGCCGAGGGAACAGGAGGTGGTGCTCGATGCGACTTCCTCTTGCCTGGAGGCGTTGTACCAGCGGTGGTCGAGGCGGTTGTTCTCGCCGGACCAGACCGGCCGCATGCTGTTGCGGAAGGCGTCCTCGCTCGTGACGCCGGCGGTGTCGCCGAGGACGAGGAAGCCGTCCCAGGAGGCGAGGTCGCCCGAGTCGTCCTGCTTGACAGCCTCGATGAGGATCCCGGCGTCGGTGACGTTCCAGTTATTGTTGGCCAGGAAGGCGGGCCACCACGGGGCGGCGCCGGAGCCGATGCCGGAGAGCGCGTAGGAGCCCGCGTACTTCGTGGCCGATTGGACAGCCACGGTGCCGTTGTAGACCGTGAGGTTGCCGGAGACGCTCCCGGTCTCGAAGTCGTCCCAGTAGTTGTAGCGGGAGAGGTTCCAGGAGCGGTTGGCGGCGGAGGCCAGGGCATTGCCGTAGTAGAGGTAGTACGAGCCGTTGGTGGCGTTCGCGGCCGTGACGTTGACCCAGAACGCGACATCGTAGCTCGTGGCGTTGAGGCGGTTCAGGCCGAATTGCAGCTCCTGGACGTCGTTAGCGACGAGCCGGAAGTCCTTGCCGCTCTCGTTGCAGAAACCGCCGCAATCGACCATCGCGACCACGGGATAGTCCGTGAACGCGGTGTTGCTCAGGTCCGTGACGTTGAGCTGCTTACGAAATGTCCAAGTGGAGTTCCACCAGGCCCACTCCGCCAGGCGGATGCCCTTGAGCGTGGGGATCCAGTCCACGTCGTTCGGGCCAAGGGTTGCGGGCTTCGTCCCGCGGACGCGGATGAGGTGGTCCCTGCCTGCGACGAGGGTCTCGCCCCATGGCGACCAGGAGAGCCACTCCTCGCGGGTCGCGGACTCGGTCCGCTCGCCCGGCTGGAATGTGGGGCAGGAGACGCGGGTCTCGTCGTACGCCGCGCAGCCGGAAGGGACGGACCCGTTCGCCCAGGCAGGCAGGAGCTCGCTCCCCTGCGTTCCGTTCGGGAACGTTCGGCTCGTCGTGACGTTCTGGAGGCGCTCGAACGACCAGGCTCGCAGGCCCGGCCCGTTTTCGGCGGTAAAGTCCCAGGAGAAGTCGCTGTCCGCGCGAGTGGGCAAGGCGAAGTCCTGATGGGGATGGAAGCGGAGCACGGCCCAGCAGTCGATGAGGCATTGCCCGGTGTTGTCGAGGAGCTCGACGTCCAGGACTGGCGTTGCTCCCGCGGAGAGCCGGACGTGGTTCGGGCCGAAGGAGGACTTCTCGATTCCGGGGTCGGCCCGAGCAAGGGGAGCCGCCAGCGCCGGCGCGGCGACGAAAGCGAAGAGCAGCAAGAGCAGGGCTTGGCCGACTGCCAGCACGAGGGGAGCGCGGATCGTGGTCATACGGTCACCTCGATCGAGCTGTTCGCAGCCGTGGCCGGGTTCGTTGCGTTGACGGTCGCGTTGTAGGCGCCTGCGGCGTACGAATGCGAGGCATTGACCACGAGCGTCTGGTTGTACGCCAAGGTTGCGTTCTGGGAGGCCGTGGCGTTCGTGCCGTCGCCGAAGGCCAGGGTCCAGTTCACGAAGTATGCGGTCGCCGCGTTCTGGTTCCTGACCAGGGCCTGGAGGGTGCGGTTCGAGCCTGAGGAGTTGACCACGGAGAAGGAGTCGACGACCAGGCCGGGATTCGGGATGCGGGTGACATTGGCCGGGGCGTGGACTGGGACGGAGCCATACGCGAAGGAGCGGTTCTCGAATGAGGCGTTCGTCGAGAGCATCCTGCCAATGGAGTCATAGGCGTAGAGCCACGAGATCGCGGCGTCGCTGCGCGTCGCGTTCGTGAGGCGGTCCAGGGCGTCGTAGGCCATGCGCCAGAGCCGGATGTTCGCCGTGTCGTTGATCCAGAGGACGTTCGAGGCGTTGTCATAGCCGTAGCTCAGGTTCTGGATCGAGCCCGTGGCGATGCGCGTGACCCGCAGGGTCAAGGCCTCATAGGAGAAGTTGGACCACAGCCCGTTGGCGTACAGCCGCGCGGCGACGCGGTTCGCAGCCGTGAACGAGGCGTTCAGGAGGACGCCCTCGATGGACTTTGGCTGCGACTGGTTGCCGTAGGCCACCGTGACGTTGTTCCCGTTCGAGGTGGTCGCGACAGGACGGTCCAAGGCGTCGTAGGTCTGGTTGACCACGAAGACCTCGCCGCTGAGGTTGCGGCGCTCGCCCACCTGCCGGAGGCGGAGGTCGTACGCGTAGTCCGTGGTGGCGTTGTCTCCGGTGACTCGGCTCAGGGTGCCGTTGAGCTGCTGGTCGTAGACGAAGGCGAACGAGGCGTTGCTCGCGTTCCGAAGGGTCACGCGACCGAGCACGTCATAGGAGAGGGTGACGAGCATGCCGCGGCCGTCCCGCTGGGAGACGAGGTTGCCCGCGGCATCGTACGTGTAGTTCCACGTTCCGAGGTCCGGGTCGATGAGCGCGGTCTTGCGGCCGAGCGAGTCAAAGAGGAAGCGGAAGGGGTTGCCGAGGCTGTCCGTGATGTTCAGGAGCTCGTCCGCGGCCGAGTAGACGTAGGCGGTCTTGCGCGGCGTGGGGTCGAACTCCCAGACCTCGACCACGCGGCCGAGGGCGTCACGAGCTTCGGTGCGATTGTGGCCAAGCTCGTCCGTGTCCGTGGCGTTGCGGAGCGCGAAAGCCATGCGGCGCTGGGTGCCGTCGGGGTTGCGCGTGCCGTTCAGGCGGCCCAGGGGATCGTAGGTGAGGTTGGAGACGCCGGCGGAGAGGTTGGGCGTCAGGTAGCTCCCGCCCGCGGCGGCGAAGGAGGGGTTCGTCCGCCAGCGGAGCCGGCCGTCGGCATCGGCGACCGAGTCCGCGACCACGACCCCGCTGTCGGCCTCGGTCTGGGTCTGGACCGCTCGGCCGAAGCCGTCCAGGAGCTCCCAGGAGTCGAATGTGCCTGCGGCGCCGGACTGCTCGCGGCGGCTCGCCTTGACGATGGTCGGGGCCGTGCCGTTCTGGGCATAGCTGAGGTTGGCCGTGGGGAAGGCCGTGGAGTCGTAGGGCCTGACCTCGCTCGTCCGGCGGCCGAAGGCGTCGTACGTGTAGTTCGCGGAGAGGCCGTTGGCGTCGACGGACTCCAGGAGGTTGCCCGTGCCGTTGTCCCAGCGCAGCGAGCGGCGGTGGCCTGCTGGGTTGACCTCGAGGACAGGGAACACGCCTGCCGCGTCCCAGGTCGCGAGCGTGGAGCGACCGATGGCGTTCGTCGCGTTCACCACGTTGCCAGAGGCGTCGTAGACCCAGAGACGTCGCGGGTTCGAGCCGTTGGCCAGGAGCCTGGTCTCCTCCGTGCGGTCGCCGCGGGCAGGCGCTTCGCCGTACGAGCGGTTGTCGTAGGACCAGTTGGCTTCTCGAACCAAGGTGGCGTTGTCCGCGGCCAAGAGCGCCTCGCGCTTGGGGAGGAAGAGCCAGGCGGACCAGTTGGATAGGAACTCCGCGACCCGGTAGCGCTCGTCGCCGCTCGCGTCAGGGTCCCCGCGCTCGAACACGGACAGGAGGTTCGAGACGTTGTCCCAGGCGTAGGTCGCGTTCGCGTGGACGAACGCCGAGCCCGAGAGGAGCGTGACGTTCTCGTGGACTAGGACTGCGGTAGACGCGGTCCCGAATGATGTGGCGTTGCTCTGGTTGGACCAGGTGCGGGTCACGCGGCGCAGGGTCTGGTTGGTGGCGCTGTCGATGGCCTCCTCCCGGAGCTCGCGGCCCGCACGCGCCTGGTCCTGGTGGAAGGAGCGCACGACGATGGCGCCGTCGGGCCCGAACTCCTCGGCGCGGGCGAAGCCGCGGAACTCCTTCTCGGCGAAGTCGTAGACGCCGCCCGAATAGTTGTAGCGCCACGTCTGCGTGAGGTTCGCCGGCCCGCTCAGGCCGTTGGAACGGGTGAGCGAGGCGAGGAGCCAGACGTTGAAGGGGAGGTCGCTGGTTCGGGTGTAGAGCTGCTGGTTGTACATGTCCGCAGACGAGACGTAGTCCATGCGGAAGGCCCCTCCGGAGGATGTCTGGATCTCCTGAAGGAGGAAGGAGCGATTGGCCTTGTTGAACGAGACCGTGCCGTCCGCGCCGGTGCAGTTGTCGTTCCGCAGCGTGTCGATGAGGCCGTCGCCGTTGATATCGGCATCCCGGGCCCAGCCGTCCAGGCAGGACGTCGGGTTCCACGATGAGTTCTGGACCCAGCCGTGGCCGGTGTTGAGGTACGCCTTCGCGTAGCTGCCGACCGAGCAGCCGCCGGCATCGGGCGCGCGGAACAGGTCGATCCGGCCGTCGCCGTTCAGGTCGCCGAAGCGGCTGCCGTCGTCGAGGCAGAGCGGCGAATCCCAGGCCGCATCCGGGTACCAGCCGGTGCCGTTGTTGATGAGGGTCTTCTGCTGCGAAGGAAGGCAGTTGGACTCGCCGGGACCGCCCGCGTTGGAGGCCGTGATGAGGTCGGGAAGCCCGTCGCCGTTCACGTCGATGATGCGGGCATGCTCGCCGAAGGGCATGCAGAGCGTGTCCGACCACGTCCGGTTGTCCTCGAGCCACTGGGTGCCGTTGTTGGGGTAGACCGCCGCGTTCGCGTCGCAGTTCCAGCCGTCGGAGCGGATGAGGTCGGCGCGGCCGTCGCCGTTCACGTCCACGAGGAAGGTGGTGGCGTTGAAGACGAGGGGCGAGACGATCCAGCTCGTGAAGTTGGTCCAGCTCGCGCCGGTGTTGCGGTAGACGCCGCGTTCGGTGCCGTTGAGCCGGACGACATCGACCAAGCCGTCGGCGTCGACGTCGCCGTAGCGCGTCTTGATGTCGTGGCAGTATGGGGGGCTCCAGCTCTGGCCGGCCCAGCCATCGGGGCTGCTGGACCATGTGTAAGGGGAGGGGCTCGTGCAGCTCCCGCCCCCGCCGGTGCCCACGTAGAGGATGTCGGCGCGGCCGTCGCCGTTGGCGTCGAGAACCCGAGCGTTGCTATCCATGCAGATGGGGACCTTCCAGGCCCCGCCGACCGCAGTCCAGCCGGTGGTGACGGGCTTGTAGGCGAAGGCCGTGGCGGGGAGCGCCGAAACGCCGTCGCTCCCATACGCCGTGATGCTCGCGAGGCCGGAGGCGTTCACGTCGAGGGTCGCGTAAGCGAGCGCATACCGCCGGACGAGGCTGCCGTTGGACAGCATGCTGACGTTCGTCAGGCGGCGGGAGAGCGTGAGATTGTGGCGGTTGAAGAGGTGCTGGATGAGGTCCGGCCGGTCCGCGGGCTCGTAGGTGAGGTTCACGACGCTCCGGTCGTTGCCGTAGGTGATGTTCCAGAGGTAGGTGGCGCCGGTGTCGTTCGCGAAGGGGTCCTCCCGGTATCGGTAGTGGATGGCGTTGCCGTGCGTGTCATTGGCTTGGTCGAGGTACCAGCGCCAGACCTCGCCGGTGGCGTTCGAGACGGCCTCGGACTCGTTCCGGGAGCCGAAGCGGTAGGTCGCGCCGTCCTTCGTGCGCACGAGCCAGAGGACGCCTTTGCTGTTGTCCGCCGCGGAGCGGTTCTCGACGAAGAGCGTCGGATCGGTCCGGGCACGGAAGCGGCTCTCGCCTGGCGAGAAGATGAGCGTGTGCGATGCGCCCGCAAGGGAGAGGCGGAAGATGACGCCGCTATTGTTGACGGTCTCGTTGTGCTCGCGCTGGACGTAGTCCTCGGGGGCAAGGGCCCAGCCGAGGCCCACGACCGACGGCGACGACAGGCGCTGGCTGTGGTAGCCCAGGGAGACTGCGGGCTTCATGCCGTTGGGGCCGGGCAGGGCCTCGAGGGGATGCGAGTAGAGGAAGCCACCGGTGAAGGGGCTGCTCTGGACGATGTCGTTGGCGCCCAGGAGCACGGTCCGCGGCGGCAGGTCGGTGCTCAGGAGCGCGGCGGTGGTCGGGAGGAGCAGGAGGAAGGCGAAGAGAAGGAAGAGGCGCTTCATGGTCACACCGTCCTGTTGATGAGCCCGCTCACTGCATCGGTGGGCTGGGTCTCGTTCAGGCACTGGGTCTCGAATGCCACGAGTGAGAAGCAGCGCGACGGCTGCGAGGATGACCAAGAGCAGACCGGGAACGGAACGCCGAGCGATGAGACCCACCGACGCTTGCGCGTTGGCCCTTGTGGACGAGCGGGCAGATAAACGCCACTGCGCCACTGCGCACTCGGCACCGGCGCAGCGACGACGATGCCCATCGCGTGACCGTCAGCGCGCCGCCTTGTCCCACGGCACCCAGACGTAGAACGGTCGCAGCTCCAGCGTCAGTGCCCATCGGTCCGTCGCCGCCCGGTCGCCGGGGTGGCCCGGCTCCGTCGTCTCAGCGAGCATGTCGTGGAGTTCCTCCCCGAGCTCCCGATGCCGCGTCTCCCGGAACTCGCGGGGCTCGAGGCCCCCGCGCCCGTAGACTGCTTATCAATCCGAAGGTCAATGGGACGGCGGGAGCAGCAGAGGATAGGCCATGCCAGACGAGTTCGATCCAGCAGAGTTTCGCGCGCAGCCACCGCAGCCGGACCGGTACACACAGCAGCTCGTTCGCCTTCGTTCTGGCCCTTCCGGCCATCCTACCGGCGAGATCGAGGCTGCGGTGACTGGAGCGGTTGCGAACCTCCAGCCCGGGACGGATGCCCTGGTCGTCTATGGCGAACCGCAGAGTGGCAAGACGGAGATGATGATCTGCCTCACCGCCAGGCTCCTCGACATCGGGACTCGAGTGATTGTGCATCTGCTCAACGACAGCGTCGACCTTCTCACGCAGAACCTCCAGCGCTTCCGCCAGTCTCAACTTTCTCCGGCACCCATGCTTGCCCAGATGTTGCCCGGGACTCCTGCCGCGCTACCACGTGAAATGGTTATTTTTTGCAAGAAGAACCGCAGGGATCTGGAGCGGTTGATGGCGCGCCTCCGTGGAGGAGGGATCACGTCTGTACTCGTCATCGACGACGAGGCAGACTACGCCACGCCCAATGCGCGGGTGAATGCCGGGGAGGTCACGAGGATCAATGGACTCGTCCGCACTTTGCTTGGTCCCGAAGGGCGGTACATCGGCGTAACCGCTACTCCGGCGCGTCTCGATCTCAACAACACCTTCAACAACGCGACGGAGCGCTGGGTGCGCTTTCCGGCGCACGGGGCCTATGACGGTCAGGACACCTTCTTCCCTCAGGACCTCAGCACAATCCGGTACCGCCTGAGACTACTTCCGGGCGGCGCTGGGCGAGAGGAGGCGCGCACCGCTCTAATCCGATTCCTCGTGACCGCGGCGTTCCTCAACGTCGTCGACCACCCTGAGCGGCCAGAGAACTACACGATGCTCGTCCATACAAGCGGCAGGCAGGCCGACCACCAGCAAGACATGACGATCATTCAAGAGGTCTTCTCCGCCCTGGATGCGCAAGGAACTCCTGGATTTGACGATGTCGTGCAACAGGTCTACGAGACCGCACAAAGCCTGTATCCGGGCGCCGACGCACGGAGTGTCACGCGATACGTCGTCGCTACTGCCGCCCGCAAGGCCCTCATCGTCCTAAACAGCGCGCGAGACCGAATGGCTTGGGGGAGCGAGGTTGCCGTCCCTACGTCGCCCTTCACGGTCATCGTCGGCGGCAACATCATCTCCCGCGGCGTGACGTTTCCCAACCTGCTGGCGATGTTCTTCACCCGAGACGTCCGCACTCGGCTCCAGCAGGACACGTACATCCAGCGCGCCCGGATGTTCGGCGTGCGAGGTGCCTACCTCCCCCACTTCGAACTCACGATTCCGCAGCCGCTGTTCGAAGACTGGCGTCGGTGCTTCGTCTATCACCGGCTCTCTCTAAACAGCATCGACGAGGAACTCGGCGCTCCGGTGTGGCTCGGAGACGCGCGAATCTCAGTAGCCTCTTCGGCGAGCATCGACCACTCCACCGTGAACCTCGACAAGGGCGAGATGTCATTCGCACTGTTTGACCTAGATGCTGCAACGCGATCCGCCCTCGACGAGTTAGTCCGAGCAGCCCCTTCGGACGCGGCGACGTTGGAGCGCATGAGTGAGCGCGTCGGGGAAGCCTCGCTGCCGCAGTTCCTAATCAACTTCGTGCGCACCATCGCGCCCAATGGGGCGGCGTCTCTCGCGATTCACACTTCTTCATCGGTGGCAGGATACGCCGCACGACCTGGGACGGATCTGGACTCGATCACGCGCCGACGCGGCTTCATGGGCCGCCCGCAGTTGGAAGAGGGACAGTTCCCGAACGCGGTTCACCATTTCAAGATCTTCTACAACGCGGGCAGCCGAGCGCGTGTCTTCTACAAGTACACGGAGAGAGTCACCTTCACGCAGAATCAGGGATGAGCGACCTCGCGCGGCGCACCATTCATAAGGCCGCCCGCTGATGAGAGTCATGGAAGACGGCCCATCGAGCACCAACGAGCCGGTCATGGAGTCCGTGGACTGCCCCCTCTGCGGGAAGGCGAAGGTGCCAGTCATGTACTCGCCAGGGTACATGTCCTGGAAGGTCACCAGCATCTCGGCCAAGAGCACGCGGATTCGGCACTACCACCCTCCGAAGTACCGTCCGCAGGCGAAGTGCTCCGCGTGCGGTGGAAGCCAGGCCGAAATCAAGGCCGCTCTTGAGCGTGGGCATTCCAAGCAGGTGTCGCACGAAGACCGCCTCGCAAGGCTCAAAGCAATCGGCTTCACCGGGAGAATCGAGATGGTCCAGAGTCAGAAAGAGTAGGCGATGAGACCGCCTTCCGGCCCGGCTGCCGTTCGAGCAGGAGCTCCGAGGTGCCGAGGTGGGCTCGGACCAAGGAGCGGAAGAGTCTCCCATGGTTCGGGACCTTGAGGTGAAGCAGCTCGTGGACGATGACCTCGGTCCGGACGCGCGCCGATTCGCGAAGCAAGCCAGCATCAAACGTGAGCCGGCCCTTCGTGGAGCAGCTCGCCCACTTGCGCCGCATCGGGCGCACATGGACCTCTCGTGGCTCAACGCCGATGCGGGTTGCCCAAGACCGGACCTCCGCGCGGAACAGCGCGGACGGGACCAGGTCCTCAAACGGTCGTCGGCCCGGGGCGGTCACCGCTGGATTCATGCCATCCTCCTGAGCAACGCGAGGAAGCGGTCCACGACTGTCGCAACATCCTCGATTTCCAGATCACCCATGGACATGTAGATGGCCTTGCGTACGGAACGCTCTTGGTCCTCGCTGCGGCGCCAGTGCGGGAACGACGTGAAGGCAGCGGAGACCTGATGCGCGACGCGGTCGGCCCCCTTGAGGCCTTTCCGGTCCAGGATCCAGTAGAGGGCGAATCCCTCGGCCGAGAGGTCCGAGCCCTTCCGGCTCTTCTCAGCGACGTCGTACTCCTTCACCAACGCGGCGAGCTGGGCCAGTGCGCCCTTCGCGTCGATCTGGCGATCCTCGAAGGCCTGGGCGATCTGCTCAGCCCGCTCTCCGATGGAGAGGAGGTACGGCGCCCGAACGCCGTCCTGCTGGACGAGCTGATAGAGGGCCTTGATGAGGTTGAAGACCTTGACTGTGTCCGGCTTCTTGTCTCCCACGATGCGATTGAGAGCCTCAAGGTCGAGGCTGATCTTCTTGGTGAGGTCCCCCACCTCGCCGGTCTTCGTGTGCTTCTGCACCAGCTCCGCAGTCTTTCGGAGGAAACTCTTGTCCACCGTCACGTTCGGCTCGAAGGCTGCCTTCACAATGCGGTACATGCGGACCAGATCGTCGTAGTCCACAAGGAAGGGCCGGAGGAACGGGTCCGGGGAGAGGATCTCGTACAACTCTTCCAGCTCGCGGAAGTACTTGAAGAACGCCTGCCGCTTGTCGGCATCCCGGAAGTGCTCCAAGACGCCCTCGACCGCCTTATCACCCTTGAGGCCCTTTCCGAGGGTGAGGTAGGCCTTCTTACCCTCGGCGATCTGGTCGCGGAACCGAGCCTGAAGGACGTCGATGCCCTGAACAACGCCCTCGACATCCTCGGAGTCGAACGCCAGCGCCTTCTCCAGTCGGGAGAACACGCCGACGAAGTCGATGATGAGGCCCGCCCTCTTCCTGCGCCCCTCGTCGTCCTCGTAGGGCCGGTTCACTCGTGCGATGGCCTGGAGGAGCACGTGGTCGCGCATCGGCTTGTCGAGGTACATGCAATACAGGATGGGCGCGTCGTATCCCGTAAGGAGCTTCTCGGTTACGATGAGGATCTGCGGGTTCTCGTCGGGCCGGCGGAACGCCTTGCGGACCTTCTTCTCAGCGTCGTCCGAGAGGTGCGCCTTGGCGAGGTGCTCCTCGTCGTTGTGGCCTCGGCTCATCACCACCGTCGAGACCTCAGGCGGCAGGAACTTGTCGAGCGCCTCCTTGTAGAAGACGCAGGCCTCCCGGTCCACGGCAACCAAGAAGGCCTTGTAGCCCATGGGAGCCACGGTCTCCCGGTAGTGCTTCGCGACGAACGCGGCGACCTTGGCGACCCGCTCCCGGTTCTTGAGCATGTTCTTGAGAGTCACCGCGCGGTCGAGGACGCGGTTGAGCTCCTCAACGTCGCTCACGCCCTCCAACTCCGCCAAGCTGAAGAACTCCTTCTCCAGCACCTCCCGCTTGACCAGAAGGTCGTTCGGTGCGAGCGCATAGTGGAGCGGCACCGTAGTGCCGTCGAGGATGGAGTCGCGGATGGAGTACTTGTCCAAGTAGCCCTTGGGGTCGTCCTTCCCGAAGATCTTGAACGTCCCCTTCCCGTGGGCGGTGCGGTCCACGGGCGTCCCCGTGAACCCGATGTACGTCGCGTTCGGGAGCGCGCCCATGAGGTAGTTGCCGAGCCCGCCTCCCGTGGTCCGGTGGGCCTCGTCCACGAGCACGTAGACGCGCTCGCCTACGTTCGCGTTGGCCGGCATGCCCTCGAACTTGTGGATCATCGTTACGATGAGGCCGCGGTGCCCTGTCTGGAGGAGGCGGCGCAGGTGCTCCTTCGTCTCGGCAACCTCGACATGGCCGAAGCCCACGGCCTCGAGGTTTCCGAAGAGCTGCGCCTCCAGCTCGTTCCGGTCTACGAGCAAGAGCACGGTGGGATTCTCAAGGGCCGGGTCCTCGATGAGCTGCTTCGCGACCGTGATCATGCTGTACGTCTTGCCCGAGCCCTGCGTATGCCAGACGAGCCCGCGCCTCTTCTTCGCGTCCTTCGCCCGGCTCACGATGCGCTCCACGGCCCGCATCTGGTGGGGCCGGAGCACGACCTTCGTCAGCTCGTCGTCCTTCCGCGTGAAGAGGATGAACTCCGAGAGCACGCGCAGAACGCGGGTCGGCTGGACGAAGGTCTTGACCAGGGTCTCGTAGTCGCCAGCCTGCTCGTCCCGCCAGTTGAAGAGCCCCTGCCGGTTCAGGTTCCAGGTCGCGCCGTAGTAGTACTGGATGAGATGGGTTAGCGCATGGAGCTGGAGGAGCGCGAGGAACTCCGGGACCTCCCGGTGGTACCGACGTATCTGGTCCAGCGCCTCGGCAATGCCCTCCACCAGGAGCGCCGACTTGGTCTCGACGATGAGAACCGGGATGCCATTGATGAGGAACACGACATCCGCGCGGTCCCGCTTGGTGCCATTGAAGTACTCGAACTCGTCCGTGACCTGGAACACATTGGCCCGCTCATCGTTCGCGTCCAAGAACTGGACGTTCCGTTCCTGGCGCTCCTCCTCCACGAACACGGTCTTGACACCCTTCAAGTACTCCCACGTCTGAAGATTGCCTTCGATGGTCGGGGGGACTCGGGCCAGGCGCTTCGTCAGTTCCTCGGCACGGTTCAGGTCGACGACGCCCGGATTCAGCCTCTGGAGCAGGCTCACCAGGACCTCGTGGAACACGAGGCCCGTCTCGCCACGCCGGAGCCTGAGCGCCTCCTGGGGCGGGACGTAGGTCCATCCCGCTTCACGTGCGTACCGCAGCATCGGGTTCTGCACCGCCCCACGCTCCGAGCCGAGGGTCATGCCGCTCCCTCCCTCAGCCCATCGAATGGCACGCGGACCCTGCCAGTCATCAGGTGGTCGAGCAGAGAGGTGTAGAGCGCGGCTACTGCCGCGCGGCGCGCCTCGCCGGCTGCCAGACTTGCGTCAACCGCCGCCAACTGCCGCGCGATTTCTCGTTGTTCGAGAAGCGGTGGCACGGCCACCTTCATGGCGTGGACGTGATTCCTATTGATTCCAGGAACGCTAGTCTTGTCGTTGAACGAAGCGAGGTTCAGCGTCTTCAAGAAGAATGCTACGAACCTGGGGTCATTGTCGCCGAACTCCCTCACGAACAGAGTCGTATTGAGAGGCCAGAAATCTTTTTCGATGTAGTAGACCGCCCCAATCGTGCCGTAGCGGCCTGTTACAACCCCTGGACCATTCACCTTTGCCTCGTCGTGGAATCCACTCATTCCTGAGGATGAGACAATCGGGACACTTCCCGGTCGCCGATCCTGCTGCGGGAGGTCAAAACCGCGTTGGAGAGTAAAGAAACCCCCCAGTGTCCCCGCACTCCAATGCGCTGGTGCGGCCCCTACTTCAGTATCCTGGAGCAGTACGTGGCTAACTTGAGCCACAGGAACCGTACCGAAGGTGAAGAGGTGACGGAGAAGGCTCTGCTCAAGTTGGCGCGTGGCGTCCAGAATCTGCTCGCATGCCTCCTTCGCGCGTTGGACGACGCGCAGTACCCGCGCGATGGCTCGCTGCTCCTCGGGTGCGGGCAAGGGGATACGGAATTCTGCGAGTCGGCTCTTCGATAGGTTGGGGATGGTCGTCTTGTTCCCTGCACCCTCGTAGAGCCTGCGCCGGGAAACAGCAAACTCCATCCAGCACATCACGAACTCGGGAACAATGTCGTCTGCCTTGCGACGAAGTCTGTGTAGGTGGTTCTGGTAGTAGCACTGGACCAAGGCTCCTCGCCACATCGCCGTTCGCCCGATGTCTCCACCCTCGCAGACGAGAAGGTCGCGGTCTCGAAGCGTCAACCGTTCTTCTTCCTTCTGCGAGAAGTCCATCGAGTCCACCTTTGCAAGGTCCAGTCGTCCCCAGTGGACATTGGCCGTTCGCAGAAACGGCCGCTGATTCTGCCCCCCACGAGCCTTCCCTGAGAGTGCTTTGCCCTGCTGGATGTCAAAGAGATCCCCGAGGGACGCTGTGCGCCATTCGCTCGGCAACCCGTCTAGTACCTCGTCGAGACTCCCGCGGGCCAGCAGATCAGGCATGGTCACCACCGTCTAGCCCGAGTAGCCTGAGCACGCTCTTGAGCGCCCGATCTGAGTCTTGTCGCTCCTCCTCCGCCTCTCGAAGGAGAACGACGGCTTCCTCCAGTGGTAGCGTCGCCTCGCCCGCTCCCGTCGCGACGTACCGACCAGGAGACAGATTGTAGTCGTTCTTCACTGCCTCGGTGTTGGAGACGACCGCGCAGAGTCCTTCGATGGCATTCCAAGTCCTGAACGCGTTCGCGACTTTGTCAAGGTGCTCCAACCGCATCTCGTTCTTCGGGCGCCCCTTGGTGAAGAGCGCGCTCGCGTTCACGAGCAGAATCTCGCCCTTGTGCGTCTTGCGACGGTTTACGACAAGAACAATCCCAGGAGCAGTCGTGTTGTAGAACAGGTTTTCGGGAAGGAGGATGACCGCCTCGACAAGGTCAGCTTCGACGAACGCCCTGCGGATGTCCCGCTCCCGATTCGAGCCCTGATTCCCGCTTCCTCGGCTTACTGAACCAGAGTCGAGCACTACGGCCATGCGCCCACCGTCCTTGAGGGATGCGTACATGTGCTGGATCCAACCCCAATCGGCGGTCGAGGCAGGCGGCACGCCGAACTTGAATCGCTCAAAGGGGTCGTTCTCATAGGTGCTCGTCGGGAAGTCCTGATTCCACATCGGGTTTGCCACGACAAGGTCGAACCGCTGGAGTCTCCCGTCCGAACCGCGGAACGCGGGCTTGTGCATGGTGTCGCTGAGGGAGACCTCGGCCGTCATATCGTGGATGACGGCGTTCATGCAGGTCATGGCGTACTTCTCAGAACCGATGTCCTGCCCGAACAGCCGGAGGGGTGCGACGCTGGAGGGGAGCACCTTCGATCCGTTCTTCTTGACGCCGTACTTCTCCACGAGCCGGAGGTGGGCCTTGATGAGCAGCCCACCCGAACCGCAGCAGGGGTCGTAGACGGTCATCCCCGGTTCCGGCTCCAGGATGCGGGCCATCAGCATCGCGGCTTCCGGAGGAGTGAAGAACTCTCCGGCGGAGGAGCCTGAGCCCTCCGAGAACTTCCGGAGGAGGTACTCGTAGGCCTGCCCGAAAAGGTCCGGGTCAACGTCCTTCAGCCCGAGGCGGTGCTGGCCCAAGACTTGGACCAGCCGGACTAGGCGCGGGTCGTCGGCGATCCGTTGGCCGGCCGTCGTTGCGTTGAAGTCCACGAGGTCGATGACGCCCTGGAGCTTCGGGTTCTCCCGCGCCACCGCGCGGACAGCGTCGGTCAGGTACTCCCCGAGTCCAGCGGTCTTGGCTACGATGGTGGGCCAACGCGCTTTCTCCGGGAGGTAGAAGCGCACCAGTTTGTGGTCCTTCTCGACGAGTCGCTCGGCCTTCTTGGGGTCCTTGAACTCCGCTCCGAGGCCAGCAACCTCGTCGTCGAAGACGTCCGACAGCCTCTTGAGGAACACGAGGGGAAGGATGTAGTCCTTGAACTTCGGGGCGTCGATGGGACCCCTGATGGTGCAGGCGGCCTCCCAGAGCCAGTTGCGCAGGGTGGAGTCGTCCATTCCCGACCTCGGCGCCGCAACCCCTTCCGCTCTCGGGTCGGCCGAGACAGCCCGGCCCTTCCCCTCTGCCTCCTTCGGGCGAGTTCCCGCCGTCTTTCGTGGCCTTCCGCGTGGCATCGTGGTCCTTCCTTCGTAGGTGCCCTCAGGCTCGTCCCGTCTCCCGGCGGGGCGGCCCTCTCGCGTGAGCACGACCTCCTTCTTCTCGGGAAGCCATATAAGCCCCCAGGCGAAGGAGTTGCCAGCGTCCCGCCCAGCCTAGCCGGGCGTCCCAACGGCTCTTGGCCCAAAGGGTACGCGCGCGGTGTCTGAGGTCGGGGCTAGAATGTCGGCCCACCGGTCGGCGTGGTGGACAGGAGAACATGACGACGAACAGCACCCTCTCGACGCCGTCGGAGCGCCTCCGGACTCTCCTTCAGGAGGACCCCGACTCGTTGAATGAGGACCCCACATGGAAGGCCCTCGCCTTGGTCCATCCGTTCCCTGCTCCCATGTCGCCCTCCCTTGCGGCGACCCTCATCTCCAAGACCACCGAGGAAGGGGACATCGTCTTGGACCCGATGGCCGGCTCGGGGACCGTGCCTGCGGCTGCCCTTGCGCTCGGGCGAACCTGCTACGCAATGGACATCGATCCGCTCGCGCGGATGACCATCCAGCTCCAGTGCGGAAGCCATTCCACGGAGACCTTGGCGACCGCCAGTAAAGGGGTGGAAGCCCGGGCCCGGGAGATTCGGAAGGATCACACTGCTCTTGACCGCCGGTTCAACCGGGATTTCGACGAGCGGACGCGGGAGTTCATCAACCTCTGGTTCCCTGTGCGAGTTCGCCGAGGCCTCATGGCGTTGTGGGACGCGGTGGACGAGGCGACTCCCTCGGCGGCACGGCTGCCCCTCAAGATCGCCTTTTCACGCGTCATCATCGCCAAGACTGCAGGGTCGTCGTGGGCCATCGACCTCCCGCACACCAGGCCGCACCGGCGGGAAGACAAGCACGTCCCGGACCCTCTGGAGAAGTTCCCCCAACGGGTGCGCGAGCTGACGGCGAGGATGAAGGACCGTCACGAGACCCTGAACGGCGCGGTGCTCAAGCTCCGCGGCGGCGACGTGCGCAGCCTTCCGTACAAGGACGCCTCCGTGGACTTCGTACTGACCTCGTCGCCCTACGCGAATGCCATCGACTACATGCGGGCGCACAAGTTCTCGCTCGTGTGGATGGGCCACTCGATCCCTGAACTCGCGGGCATTCGCTCCAAGATGATCGGCGCCGAGCGCGGCCTCGCGGAGTTCAAGCCGGAGCTGGCATGGGTCGAGGAGCATCTCCCCGAAGTGGAACCGAAGTCCCGCGTGGCAGTCCTGCGTCGGTTCTTCGACGACATGGACACGGTGGTCGGCGAGCTCCACCGCGTGCTGAAGCCGGGCGGTGCCTGCGTGTTCGTCCTGGGCAGTTCCTTTGTTGCCGGGCAGGTGGTCGACACGCCGAGGCTCATCGCCGAGATTGCCGAGAAGCGCGGCTTCGAGCATCTGGACACGGTCTACCGGAAGGTGAACCCGCATCGTCGGTCGCTCCCGTTCCCACGGGCTCGAGGGAAGAAGGCAGCGCTCGGGAAGCGGATGGACCAAGAGGCAATCGTCGCCTTGGCGAGGTAGACCGATGGCAGACGAACCACTCTTCATCACGACCGGCAAGCAGACAGGGACGATCCCAGTCCGCATCAGCCTCAGGATTATCGAGCTCTTCTCCGAGGGGCTCTACCAGAGCCCACACAAGGCCGTCGAGGAGCTGGTCGCGAACGCGTTCGACGCCGGGGCTCGCAATGTCCACGTCATCATGTCTCCCGATCGGTCGGTGCCTGAGGCGTTCATCGCGGTGGTTGACGACGGCGAAGGCATGGACGAGGCGGGCCTACGACAGCACTGGCTCATCGGTGTCAGCAACAAGCGCAACGCCACCATGAAGGGGAAGCGAAAGCAGATTGGCCGCTTCGGGATCGGCAAGCTCGCCACGTTCGTCCTTGGGCGCTATCTGACGCACATCTGCAAGCGCGGCTCGCGCTACTTCGCCACGACCATGGACTACGAGACAATCCCGCACGGCGAGGACAAAGGGATCTACACCAAGGAGGAGGATGCCGTCCCCCTGTCGCTTCGGGAACTGACCGAGAAGGAGGCTCGCGCCGCGCTGGAGCCCTTCATGGCCGGCGAGAAGCCGGGATACGAGGCAGTCCCGCTGTTCGGGAAAAAGGCCTCGCATTCGTGGACTGTCGCCGTCATGTCAGGGCTCAAGGAAATGGCCCGGCTTCATCTACAAAAGGGCCGCCTCGCCTGGGTGCTCCGCACGGCGATGCCGCTCCGCGATGACTTCAAGTTGTTTCTGGATGGCGATCTCCTCGAGCCGGCCAAGGTCTCGCAGAAGCCCCCCGTGCACAAGTGGGTCCTTGGGAAGGACATCCTGGGAGCAGACAAGAGAGCCGAGGCTTCTGCCCTCGATGACGTCCAGCCAACCGAGGTGCCGAAGGCCGCGCCGGAGCATAGGTACGGTCTGACACACCCTTCCCTCGGGAGAATCACCGGCTACGCCGAGGTCTACCAGGACTTCCTCACCGAGGGGAAGTCCACGGAGGTCGGCCGAAGCCACGGGTTCTTCGTGTACGTGCGGGGGCGACTCATCAATCTCGACGACCCCCTGTTCGGGATCAAGGCCCTTCGTCACGGGACCTTCGCCAAGTTCCGGCTGGTCGTGAACATCGACAACCTCGACGAGGAGCTTCGCTCCTCTCGCGAAACCGTCAGGGACGGGCCTGTGGTCATCGCCGCGCGTAGTTTTCTCAATGCGGTCTTCAACATCGCGCGACTTTGGCTCGAGAAGCATGAACGGACACAGGACCCGGGAGCGCAGGCTACGAGACGCATCGCCGACAGTCCCGGGTCCCTCACCCGCAGACCGATTCTCTCGCTCGCGCGCAAGGCGCTTGCAGGCGAAGTGACCCCGCAATACCTCGAGCTCCCACCCGTGTTCTCGGCGAAGGAGCAGGCAGCGTTCTTGGCCGACTTGGAGAAGCGCTCAGACTCGGACGAGGGGCTTGTCTCGCAGGCTTCTCTCGTCGAACTTGGCCCGGATCGCGGGATTGCTCTCTTCGACGTGGCGAACGGCACCCTGAAGATCAATGCGCTGCATCCCTTCGTCGCAGCCAACCGTGCGGACTACGAGAGCCGTAGCGAGCCTTTCACCCTCCTCGCGATGGCGGACGTCCTCACTGAGGCGTACCTCTACCAAGCTGGCCTCGATCAGCAGACAGTCCGCAGCCTCCTTGGCATGCGAGACGAGCTCCTGCGTGAGTTTGCCCGCTCACTCAAGAGGACGCCCGTGATGGTGGCCCAGGCGCTGCTGGATGCCGTGGGCGACAAGAACCGACTGGAGCAGGAGCTCGTAGCCTGCTTCGACTCGATGGGGTTTGACGCCGTCCCTATCGGGAAGGCAGGCGAGCCCGATGGGAAGGCGGTCGCGGCGCTGGGCATGCAGGAAGGCAAGCAGTCCACGTACTCGCTCACGTTGGAGGCGAAGAGCAAGAAGGCGGCGGGCAAGCCGGTCGCGGCGAAGGACATCGATGTCGCAGCGGTCATCCGGCACCGAGAGAAGTACAAGTGCGAGCATGCAGTTGTGGTTGCGCCAGAGTTTCCAACCGGCTCCGGAGCTGACTCCGCCATCGTGAAGGACGCAGCGCAGGACAGGAAGAGCACCGGCAAGTCGATTACATTCATTCGCGCCTACGACCTCGCGCGTCTTGTCCGGCACGTCACCTCGAAGTGCGTCACTTTGGACAGGCTCCGCGACTTGTTCCAGACGTGCAGTTCGCCCGAAGAGGCCGCCGCGTGGATCGATCGGCTCGAGAAGGAGACGCCGGAGTCGTATCCCCATGCCGACATCCTCAAGGCGATCTGGGACGAACAGAGAGTCGACGCGGACAACCCGGTTGCAATCGGGTCCATTCGTGTCCGCCTCCGTGACCACATGAAGATCAAGCTCAATGACGACCAGCTCTTCTCGGCATGTAAGGCCTTCGAGCGACTCGCGCCGACCCATGTGGCTGTGCGCGGTCGGAGCTCGGTCGAACTGAGGCAGAGGCCAGACATCGTTCTCGCGGCCCTGAAGAAGGCGATGAAGGAGCTTCCTGAGGGGGAGCAGAAGCGCTCCGCCTTCAAGCTGTAGTCGGCTGACGTGAACCAAGCAATGAGGTCCGGCCCTATCGGCCCTCCACACGGCTCAAGCATTTGAACGTGTCCCGCCATGAGCTGGCATGCCCTCCGCGGACCGCCACGAGCGCCGGCTTCTCGCTCTCGGCGGCGAGGGAGTTCCCTTGGGCGGCTACGGTCTCCCCGTTCTGCGCCGCCCGGCAACCATTGAAGGACTCTTCTTCATCGACCAGCCTCGGCGGGTGCCGGACGGCTACGAGGGCCTGCTCGGGGACATGTTCCGGGAATTCTACATCGTGGAGAACAACCGGACCCAGGAGCGCGGCCTGGTGGCCCGCATGGAGATCCCCGCAGGCTCCATGCCGCACCTCCAGCCCTACCAGCCTGGCAACGACTGGCCGGACTACAACCACCTTGGGGAGCTGGTGGCCATGCCTCCGGCCCCGGTTCTCCGGGTCCAATGGGTGCCCGACAGCAACGCCTGGGGCGTGGCCAGACATGGCCGGGCTGGCGGCACGATGGTGGACCGGATCGCCCTCGGGGAGGTCCTGGGGCAGTACCCAACGGCCAAGAGGTTCCTCGGTAGCTTCTTCTGGACATGCTCGCCTCGGAGCTACGAGGAGAACGAGGCCAACTACCGGGAGCAGTTAGCGCGTCTCGCAAAGACTGACCCCTTCGTGCGCGCGAACCAGGTGGACCTCATGCAGGCCTTCTGGAGGGTCGTGCAGCCGGTCACGGGGGACCCATGAGGCCGGAGGAGATCCGCATTGGGCGACGACTCCATCGCGAACTCATGCGGGACGTGATCAACTACGGGATCGTCTGCCTGCCGGAGAGCGAGATCGGAGTCGAGCGGTTCTACGTGGCTCGGGGCCTGCCGGGCAAGCCGCTTTCAGAGTACACAGCGGCCACGCTATCCGCGGCTCCCCGGTCGGCGCTGGTGGACTACGGCCATGCCATCGACTACATCCGAGCGGCGAAGGGTCAGGTCGTCGCTGTCCACAATCATCCTGAGGGGCGTCCGTTCCCGGCCCCAGCAGACCTGCGCATGCTCCGAATCCTGTCCGAGGACGCCAAGCGGCCGGTGGCGGGGTTCATCCTCGGGTACACCGGGACATTCGTCCAAGCGGCGCGCCGCATCCTGGCAGCCACCGGAGACGCGCGGCTGTCGCCGAAGGAACGCGAGGCCGAGGCGTCGAGCGTGTACCGGGAGCTACTCCACTTCGCAACGGTGCCCGCGCGACAGTGGCCCGAGCCCTCTGACTGGCCCGTGAAATCGCGCATCCGCCGGACGCGGGTCGTGGAGGCCGTGCTCCAAGTCTATGAGACGCGGCCCGAGGACTTCGGTCGGGCATTCGAGGTAGATGACAATGCCGATGACGGCTGGGACCTCCGCCGTTGGCGGCTCGTGCGGTAGGCCGCCGCGTACTGCGCATCGCGTTCAACACCAAGCGCGAGGCGGCTCAGATTATCCGCTGCGCGGACCGTCGTCCCCGTCCCCGCGAATGGGTCGAGCACAACCTGTCCCGGCCAGGAGACCAAGGAGACCAGCCACGCGAGAATCGGCTCGGGCTTCACCGTGGGGTGGCCGAGGGCCCGGACATGGCCCCGGCTCTTCGCCACGTACGCGACCTCGGCCCAGCGTTCGAGGTCGAAGTACCGGGAGCGATCGCCGAGCGCACCGTCGGTGACCAAGGCAGTTGCAGGCCACCGGCCCTGACGGTTCCGATGGCCGCCTCCTCCGACCCTGCCATACCACGGTCGTCCCTGTGGCCGGTCCGGATGGTCGCCCGGCCAGTAACCGGAGCGAGAGTCCTCTACGTCGGCGAACGGGATGCGCGACGCCTCCACGTTGAGGAGGGCGGTCCCGTGACGACCGAAGGTGGAGATGGCGGAACCGGTGAACGGCTTCCGCGCGAGGACGATGGGCTCGAGCGCGGGCCGGAGCTGACCCCGCTGCTTCGGCAGGCCCTGCGCGTGGATCCAGCCGAGAAGGCCGCGAATCTCGAAGCCCGCGTCCTCGAGACCGGCGGTCATTCGATGCATGGTCCGGTTCCCGCCGAACGCGACGAGATGCCCTCCCGGCACGAGGACGCGGAGGCAGGCACGGGCCCAGACCTTGGCCCATCCCTGATACCCAACCGGCCCGTCGGGGAACTCATCCCAGAGGTTGCCGAGGAAGCCGATGCCGAAGGGCGGGTCAGTGACGATTGCGTGGACGCTCTCCTCCGGCAGGCGTGGCAGGAATTCGAAGGCGTCCGCGCGGTGGACCCTGCCGAGGAGTCGCACGAGGTCCGGATGAACGCGAGGCACGGGAGGAGCCAGCAGTGTCATGCGGCACGGCGGCCTCCCTCCGCAAGACGCTTGCGGGCGATGGCCACGTACTTTGGATGGAGGTCGATGCCCAAGGAGCGGCGACCGAGCTCCTTGGCGACGAGGAGGGTCGTGCCCACACCACAGAACGGGTCGAGGACCAACCCACCCTGCGGGCAGCCCGCGAGGATAGGCTTGCGGACAAGGGCTGGAGGGAACGAGGCGAAGTGCGGGAGACGGGACGGCGCGGTCGGGATGGACCACACGTCGCCGGGATTCTTGCCCAAGGGGTGGAACGCCCCGCGCTCTCCAGGCTCGGGAGGCAGCCTTGCTCCCCCGCCGGTGTCCCCTTCCGCAGTCTTCAACCGGCGGGCCACGCTCTTCACAATCTCACGCGAGGAACGCTGGCCACGCCGCCACTCGGGCCGGGCAGCGTCGAGGTCGCGCTGCTTCGGCCCTCCAGCCTGATGTAGCACACCGGACTGGAGCGCCCGACGGAACGTGCTTGCGGCGAACGGCTCCCGGACGGCGTCGAGGTCGAAGTGGTAGCGCTCGGCGTTCGCGAAGAGGAAGACGTACTCGTGCCGACAGGAGAAGCGGTCCTTCACGGAGGTCGGAAGCCCATTGGGCTTTGCCCACGTGACCGCGTTCCGCAGCCACCAGCCGTCCTGCTGGAGTGTGAGCGCGACCCGCCAGGGGATGCCGGCAAGGTCCTTCGGCTTCAGCCCTGCAACGGAGGATGCACGGTTCGGTGGAAGGCCGCGCGGATGGCCGTCGTGCGCATCGCCGCCTGGGTTCTCGCACCGCCCGCCCGCGGTGAAGTAGGTGTCGCCAAGGACGAGCCAGAGCGTGCGACCGGGCTTGAGGACGCGGCGAACCTCGCGGAACACGCTGACCAGACGATCCACGTACTCTGCCGGCGTCGACTCCAGCCCGAGCTGCCCGGACACGCCATAGTCACGGAGCCCCCAGTACGGAGGCGAGGTCACGCAGCAGTCCGCGATGCCCGAGGGGAGCCTGCGGAGGATGGACAAGGCATCCCCCCGGAGCACGCGGTGCTGGGACATGGTGTGGTGGCGGGCTACTTCCTCGGCGGCTCCGCCAGGAGTCCGCGTTCGAGGAAGCTCACGTAAGAGCCGTCGCCGACCACGACGTGGTCGAGCACGCGGATTCCGACGAGGTCGGCCACGGCGCAGAGCCTCCGCGTGATCTCCACGTCCTCGACACTCGGGGTCGGGTCGCCGCTCGGATGGTTGTGGACGAAGACGAGAGCTCCAGCACTCTCGCGGATGGCTGGTCGGAAGACCTCGCGGGGATGGACAAGGCTCGCCGTGAGACTCCCCTCGCTGATCCTCTCCTCGCGCATGACGCGGTTCTTGCCGTCCAGGAGCACGGCATAGAACTGCTCCTTCGGGAGGTCGCGGAGCTTCGGGCCAAAGTGCTGGTAGATGTCCGCGCCACTCCGGAACCGCGCTCCTCGCTGGAGGCGTGCGATGCCGGCACGTCGACCGTACTCTGCGGTAGCCAGTACCCGGTAGGCGCGGTCATCGCTCATGTCCTCGAAGGTGCGGAGCTCGTGGTAGGTCGCGGTTCCAACCTGCCGGAGGTCGCCGTACCGTTCGAGCAGCTTGCGCCCGAGGTCACGGGCCCGCTCCACCGGAAAGCGGTAGCCGGTCAAGACTGCCCCGAGGACATCGACGTCCTCGATCCGGTCCAGGCCGCTTCCCTCGGCGAGGTCGCGCACGCGGTCGGGGATCATGCGACCCCTCCGCGCACGAAACGCTCGAAGCGGGCTGCGGTCCTGAGCGCGGCTTCGGTCTTCTGGTCCGCGGACCCGACGGTCAGCTCGTGCAGGCGGCTTGCCGACTTCAGGCAGCTCATCCGCACGAACTGGACATCACGGGGCGCGGGGTTGTTCTCTTCCATGGGATCACCTCGTTCAGTCCCATGGCCGGAGATGTTGATGGTGCGAACGGTCAGGCGCTGCCGACCTTGCCGTTGGGAGCCGGTCACGCGGCACAACCGGCCCGACGCAAGGGGCACATTGAAGAAGCCTTGCTGCGCTGTGAAGGGCCGATATGAACGGGACGGCAATGTCGGCATGCTCCTCTCTCCCAACGGATAAACAACCTCGGACATTGTTGGCCATGTCCTTCGGAGAAATACCGCCGGTCGTCCATCGATCCGAGGCACTCGAGGAGCACTTCGTCCCCGGCGAACTCGTGAGCCGCGAGGCGCAGATCGAGGAGATCCGCCTCGCGCTGACTCCGGGGCCACGCAAGGGCGGAGGCCAAGTCTGGGTCTCCGGGCCGCCCGGGGCGGGCAAGACCACCACGGTGCGCTACGTCCTGGAGCGGCTCCGGTCCGAGCTCGCCGTGCCGGTGGCCTACGTGAACTGCTGGAACGCCAACACCTCGTACCTCGTGCTTGAGAAGGCGTACGACGAGTTGCGGATACTCCCTTACAACGGCAGGAAGGATGCCCTGTTCCGGCTCGAGAAGCTCGCCGCGACGGCAGCCGAGAAGCCGCTCGCGCTCGTCCTGGACGAGTTCGACCTCCTGTCCGACCGCGACCGGCAGTTCCTGCTCTACACGCTCGCGGAGATGCCGCACACCAGCGTGGTTTGCATCGCCGGGTCTCTGGAACCACTCGCGATGGCCGACGATCGGGTGCTCTCGCGGTTCCGGCCGGTGCGCGTGGAGTTCGCCCGGTACACCCAGCAGGACGTGCTGACCATCCTGAAGGCGCGGACAGAGATGGGACTCACCCCGGGCTCGTACAGCCAGGACCAGCTCCAGCGCATCGCGGAGCTCGCTGGCGGGGACGCTCGCATCGCCATCCAGACCCTCCGTCGCGCCGCCAATCTCTCGGACCGGAAGGGGAGCGCGTTCCTCACCGAGGAGGCCATCCAGGCAGCCTACGGCGACATGCGGGAGGTCCGGAAGCAGTACGCGCTCAAGCAGCTCTCCCCGCATCACCGCCTCGCCTACGACCTCATCACGGCCCAGAAGGGCATCACCGCGAAGGAGCTGTGGCACATGTACCTGCGCTCGGCGCGCTCCTACGGGCTCCAGCCTGTCGCCCTCCGGACGTTCCGGAAGCACGTGAATCTGGACCTTCCCAAGGCACGGCTCGTGGAGGCGCGGAACGCCGGGAACCACCGAGGCGTGTTCCGATACTTCCCCTTGTAGCTATGCCGCCCGAGGAGGTCCCGGCCTGGGCAAGACGGCTGCTGGCGGTCTACGCTCGGCTTCCTCCCGTGCCTTCTCCTTCGCCAGGAGCGCAAGGAACTCCGGGTTCTGGAGGAGGCGCTCCATCACCTGCTCCACCTGGCCCCACTCAGCCTGGGTCTGCTGCTCGGTCGGTGCGGGCCGTGCCGAGAGCGGAAGCCAGCACTTCGGGCACGTGACCGAGCCGGTCGCGATGTCGGCGTGGCACCTGGGACATGCGAGCCTCTTGTTCACGTTCCCACCATCGTCCCGTTGCATTCCGTAGAGCCCGAGCACGGCGTTGTCCATGTCTCGGCCAGACAGGTGGACGTAGGTGCGAGGCATGTCAGAGCCCTGGACCCAGCCGAAGTACGCGTTCATCTGCGCCTCGGTCCACCGGTTCGCCACGTGGCTGGAGCGGGAGTGGCGGAACAGGTGCGGGTGGACGCGCTTCGCGATCCCGGCACGACGGGCGTACGCCCTGAGTCGCGCCGTGAACGTCTCGTAGCGGATGGACCCGCCATGATGGGACCAGTTCTCAGCCGGCCAGAGCGGAGCGTGAGCGTCGGACGCTTTCGGATGGATGGAGAGCCAGTTCGAGATCGCGGGAACGGACGCGACCACGAGGATGCACCGCGGGCCGGTCTTGCCACGGACCATCAGCCTGGCACCGTCCCTGATGAACTGGACGTTGCCGACGCGCATGGTCAGGAGCTCGCCGATGCGCAGGCCGCCTTCGTACAGCACCTGGATGAGCGCCCGGTCGCGGAGGTTGCCCGCCGCGAGGATGATGCGCTGCACCTCCTCCTCAGTGAGAAGGTCCTCGGGCAGCTTGGTGTCCCTCTTCTTGACCGTGGACTTGATCCACTTGACCTCAGGCGGGTAGCCGTCTTCGCACTTGCGAAGCCAGCGGAAGAACGACTTGAGCGCGACCTTGTAGTCGTGCTTCGTCCACGCGGCGCGCGGAGACTGTTCGAGCCTTCGCACGTAGGCGTGGACCGTCTCCTCGGTGCCGGCGCTCAGCGGCCCGCCGAACTCGTACGCGATGCGACGCAGGATCCAGCCGTACTTGGCGAGCCTGGCGGCCGTCAGCCCGCGGCTCTCGCCGTCCTTCAGGAACTCGACGATGGCGGCACGGTCGGCAACGTCTATGCGCGTGTCGGCCGCGATGCGGCGGAGCTCTGCTTCATACCTCTTCGGTGTGTCGTAGATGTCGGACATGGTGTACCTCCAGTAGCACACCGTCCTTTTCGTCCGACGAGCATGGCCCTGCCGACGTTGCCATCGTCGCTCGGGTCATTCGCCTGGACGCGTCGACCGAAGGCGGTCATGCCCAGAGGCCCCGCGTCCCCTCCCGCTGGGGGCTTACGGGCTTGGCCTCTGAGCCGCCCGCCTCGGGTCGGCACGGTCGGTGTGCTCTACCTCTTCTGAGGATGAGCAGGCTTATCAATGTGAGGAGAGCAGCGGGCCGAAAGGCTCACGAGCGCTCCCATGCCTGACGAGCCCCTTCCCCCGGCCAGCGTCATCGACGAGAAGCTGCGGCTCCTCGTCGAGGCCATCAACGAGATCGACGCGGCCATCGAGGCGCGCGATCTCCTGACGCATCGCTTCCTGGGCCAGATCGACCGCGAGGCTGCCGAGGTCCGCTTCTACTTGTCCTTCCTCGGCGACCCGTGGAAGCACGGGTTCGTGCCGCCGATGGAGTCGCTGCGCGTGACGCTCCACAAGAACCTCACCTCCCGGCGAGTTGACCGTCGAAGCGAGGAGCACAGAGCCTGGAGCGACCGCCTCGCCCTGGTGGAGAAGCGGCGCCAGCTCGTCATCGAGCACCAGACGCTGCTCGCCGCTCGCCGGCAGGGTCGAAGGGACGGCCCCGGTTGATGGACATCGAGCGCGTGTTCCAGAAGCTCCGTCCCGTGTACGGGCCGCGGCTGGACGACCTCTGGCAGACCTACCTCCTCGTGGACGCGAAGACCCGTGCGCTCCTCGAGGCCTCGCTCCGGGCAGAGCTCGCTTCCCTTGGCTCTACCTACGAGGATGCGGAGATCCTGCTCACGCCGCCGTCCGCGGAGAAGGCTGCCGGCGAGGTCCCCCTCGGGACCATCTACTACGCGGGGAAGCCCGTCTGCGAGTTCGGCCTGCGTCTTCCAGAGTTCCTGCAGCACGTCGCCCTCTTCGGTCGCTCAGGTGCGGGGAAGACGAACGTCTGCTTCCTCCTGCTCCGCGCGCTCTCGGAGAAGGGCATACCGTTCCTCGTCTTCGACTGGAAGCGGAACTACCGCGACGTCCACGGGCTCCCCGGGTTCGAGCGGCTCGAAGTGATGACCGTGGGCCGCTCGGTGGCACCGTTCGCGTTCAACCCGCTCCGGCCGCCGCCGGGCACGGAGCGCCGCGTCTGGCTCAAGAAGCTCATCGAGGTCATGGCCCACGCCTACTTCCTCGGCGAGGGCGTGGAGTACCTCCTCCAAGAGGCGCTCGATGCGGTCTACCGCACCCGGGCCGACCCGACGCTCGCGGACGTGCGAGACTGGCTCCTCAACTACAACGCCAAGGGTCGGCAGGCCGCGTGGATGGACTCCGCGCTCCGCGCGGTCGGCGTGCTGTGCTTCGGCCAGGTCGGCGAGGTCCTCAACAGCCCGCGCCCCATGGACCCCGCCAAGCTTCTCGAAGGGTTCGTCGTCCTGGAGCTCGACGCGCTCACCAACTCGGACAAGACCTTCCTCATCGAGTCCCTGCTCCTGTGGATCCACCACTTCCGCCTTCAGGAGCCGGACCGCGAGCGCCTGAAGCACGTAGTCGTCATCGAGGAGGCGCACCACGTTCTGCTGCGGAAGAAGCAGGAAGCCACGGGCGAGGAGGCCGTCACGGACGTCATCCTCCGTGAGATCCGGGAGCTCGGCGAGGCCATCGTGGTCCTCGACCAGCATCCTTCGCTCATCTCGAAGCCGGCACTCGGGAACACGTACTGCACCTTGGCCTTCAACCTCAAGCATCGCGGAGACCTCTCGATGATGGCCGACTCCCTCCTGCTCGAGCGCGAGGAGTCCAAGGTTCTCGGGCGCCTCGACGTCGGTTGGGGTCTTGTGAAGCTCCAAGGCCGATGGCACCGGCCGTTCCTCGTCAAGTTCCCACACTTCTCCGTCGACAAGGGTCGAGTCACCGACGCGATGCTCCAGAAGGCTGCGGAGCCATCGACGAGCATCTTCTCGACTTCTTCCGAACCGCCGGGCACTCCATCGCCCGCGCACCCTTCCGGAGGCATCCAGGCACTTGTTCCACCGACGGAGAGGATGCCTTCGGCGTTGGAAGAAGGGGTCGTTCGGCTACTGGCGGACATCCACCAGTATCCGCTATCAAACATCCCCAAGAGGTTCCTTCGATGCCATCTTTCCACGGGGTCGGGGGTGCGGCTGCTCTCCTTGACGCAACGCACTGGACTCTTGTCGAGCGCGTACGTGAGGACGCCGAAGGGAAGGGCGCGGTGGCTCGAACTGACTTCGGCCGGGGCCGCCGCCCTCGGCCTGCCGCCGCCAGGCCGCCCCCGGGAAGGCGGTCCGGAGCACCGCTACTGGGTCGCGCGGGCCCGAGCCTGGTTGGAGGCCCAGGGCTACCGCGTCGAGCTGGATGCCCCGGTCCCCGGTGGGTTCGTGGACCTCGTCGCCATCAAGCCCGGCGGGCGGGTCGCGGTGGAGGTGGAGACCGGGAAGTCGGACGCCATCGCGAACGTCCACCGGCTGCGGGGCGCCGGGTTCGATCGGGTGCTCGTGGTGGCGATCAGCCCTGGTGTCGCCGAGGAGCTCCGGGCCCGCGTCGGGTCTGAGGTCACCGTCCTCCGCCCTGCCGACCTCCGGGAATCGGAAGGGCCGGCCGTCTAGATCGGCCAGCCCCTCTTAGACAGGCCCCGGGCAAGGCGTTGGCCTTCTACGCCCCGGCTTCTTGGAGAATAGGGATGAGGTGGAAGTGCGGGGCAACCTGGTTTCCCGTCGCCCGGCATGCTACCACCTCGTCCGGCCCGGCAGCTGCCGCAAGTTGTTACCACCGCTCCTGTACCCCTGCGTGTGTGCGTGCTGCGTGCGTGCGCGTGTGCGTGCGTGTGAGCGTGTGCGTGAGTGCGTGCGTGTGAGCGTGTGAGAGTGCGCGGGCGAGAGTGAGAGCGGGGGTGGGGGGGGGAATAAAAAAAACCAATAACCAATAACCAAAACCAACTACCCCTACACCTACCCCTGATCCTCTTCCCTCGTCCTCCGTGACTCCCGGGACGCGGACATGTTGTTATCACCGGTCCTGTACCCAACTTCCATCATCAACATCATCCCCATCCGTCGTCCGTCCTCCCCCGTATCGCAGGCCGCGCGGAGCGCGGCCGACCTGCGACTCGGAGGACTCCGACCCGTCGTCACCCGAAGTCCTCCGTCGCCCCCGTCGTCCATCTCGCCCTCTCGTCTTCATCCTCGTCGCCGCGCGGCCGCCTGCGGAGCCAGGCCGCGCGCTCCCTTGCGCTCTCCTGCGTCGTCCTCGCCGGCGGTCCCTGGGACCCGCCTGGCCGTCCCCGGGCTTCCTGCCCCTGCTGGCTCTCCCTAGCCAGCCCAGCTCATCCAATCGTCCTTCGTGACCGTAGCCCGGGGCCTGGGCGCCAGCCCCCGGGCCGGTCACCAGTCGCTCAGCAGGTCCGCGCTGACCGCGCGGATGTCCGGGCAGATGCACCGGCATCCGTCGCAGACCTCCCTGCCGCAGTCAGGGCAGGTGCGCAGGTCCAGCGGATGCCGCTGGGCGCCGCAGGCCGGGCACCGGACCGTGTCCGTGGTCCGGCCCTCCAGCGCCCGTTCGGCGCTGAACAGCAGGCTGCGAGCCGTCCTGAGGCTCGCGAGCAGGCGTTCGTCTCGTGGCTCCATGTTTCACCTCCGGCCCGCCCTCGGCGAGGCCGCCCATCTCCGTTGCCCCGGCATCAGCCGGGGGGACGGCCGAGGACTCCTCGACCGTGCTGTGATCCGAGGCCGCAACGGAGAATGTGGCGGCCGAGCCAGCGCTGGCCGGAGGTGGCACGGGCCACGAGAAGCCTGCCGCGCCCGGACGGCGCGCCTGCCCTTCCCCTACTTCTTCTCCGCCTCGCCCTTGGCCTTGACCTCGCGATAGATGCGCTGCATCGAACGAGAGTCGCGTGTCCGCCACAGCTCACCGTGACCGAGGTCAGCGAGGACCGCCCGCACCGTCTCCCTGAACAGCCGCTCGCCGGTGTGGATGATGGGGCCCTCGTACGCCGAGCCTGCCTTCTCGTAGTCGAGCGTCTTCGACCGGCCCTCATGGATGATCTCGTTGCGCGCGGTCGCGAACGCTGCGAACCAGTCCTCGAGGTCCGTGCGGAGCGGCGTTCCAGCGACGCCCGGGCTCTTCTCCCAGGCATGCCGCTCGGTCTCGCGCGGAGACCACAGCATCCCCGTCACCGCGGGCTCGCCCTTGACCACCCGCTCGAAGAGCCCGCGTACCCACTTCGCAGCCAGCCAAGACTTGCTCTCGTTCGTGAGGGCCTCGAACGCCACCTTCAACAGGACGACGCGGTCGTCCCACGAGATGCTCTCGGTGTTCCGGAAGACCGTCGCATACCGATCGATGGCGACCCCGAGCCGGGCAGCGACCTCCTCCTTCCCGGCCGGAGCTGGTCCGCTGAGCGCCTCGAAGCAGGCGTCCAGGATCTCCGGGTCCAGCCTGACGGCGTGGGCCGGCTCGGGAAGCTCCAACGGAGCCCGCATCCGGTAACAGTCGTCGGTCACGCTCATCCCCATCCCGCTGACTTGGACGTAGAAACCGCGCCGGGTCGCGACCAGGCCGCGCTCGGTGTCGATCGGCCAGAACATCACCTCGCTGTTGTCGCTCGTCACCATCCGCAAGCCGAGGTTCGGGTCCTTCTCTCGCGGCACCCAGATGGGGTTGGCATCCAGCGTCCCGAAGTGGATGGTCCGGGCCAACGCCCTCCGAGCCTCCTCCGGCGGAACGATGCCGTCCGCTCCCGTGTCCACTCGCGCGAGGATGGCCGGGTTCTCGACTCGCTTCTTGCCGCTGACGTCCTCGAACCCCTTGATGAACAGGCGCGAGGTCTCCTCGAACTCCGCGCTCGCCCAGGGCCCCTTGAAGAAGGCGAGCGGCCCGAGCCACCAGCCCGAGAACTCCACGGGTTCGCGCATCGGCAGGTACGGGCAAATGGCGAGGCACGGCTTCAGCATGGGCTCGGTCCCCTCGGGAGCGCCGGAGGAAAGCAGCCTACCAATCGACTCGATGGCGGCCTTCATCCAGCGCGGGATGCGCGTGCCTCCATTCCCACTCATTCTTGAAGAGTACGGGAGGGGACCCCCAGCCCCCTCCTTGGCTATCGCCTCTCGCGTCACCAACTCCTGGTAGGCACACGAAATGGCTGGGGCACCGCACTCCCCTCGGTCCGCAAGCGAGCAACTGCTCCTTGCGGCCTTCACCAGTTGTCGGCATCATGCGGGTCTGCGCTTGGGTCCTCACCAAGGCGGGGAGGTGCCGGATGGATGTCGTCACGAACCTCTACACGCAGCTGCTGCTGCGCGACATTCTCGGGTACATCACTCCCGGTCTCATCGTCGTCTCGGCCGTCACCATTGCCCTTGCTGGAGAGCCAAAGAGGGCCATCGAGAGCGTCCGGAAGCTCCCGAGGGCGCTTCTCGTCCCGCTCGTCGGAGTCGCGTATGCAGTTGGAGTCGGGATGCAGCACCTCACGTTTGACTACCTGGGCATCTTCGCGTACTCGAACCTTGCCACGTCAAACGCCCACATCGGTGCCATCGCCGATTTCAATGCCGCCCTTGGAGCGGTCGATGAGAAGACCGCCAACGGCTGGTTCCTCCAGCGCGAGAGGCTCGTCGTGCTCAAGCACCTCTCGGCAAACGCTCTGACAGCGACCGTGGTGGCCTCGGTCCTCCTGATGGCGCCCAGGTGGAGGAGGATGACCGGCCTAGCCCGCTTCGCATGGCTGCTGGGGCTCGGTCTCTTGTGCTGGGGCCTGTACGTAGGACACGTTGCAGTCCGCGGGAAGCAAGGGCAGCTCGAGAAGGAGGCAACGAGGCAGGCGGCCGAGATCATGACTCGGAAGCTGGCCCCGCCGAGTGCGGCTCCGCCGACCCCGCCGGTCGCACCGCCTGCGAAGGAGCAAACCGGTCAAACCCCGCCGTCCGGTAGCGCCGCGCCCTCGGCCCCGCAGGGACTAGACATGCTGACTCGCATCGCCCACCTCCTCGCATTCGCACTTGTCTGCTTTGTGCTCGCATTCCTAGACCAGGTGAACATTGTCTGTTCTGTGCTCGCCTTCGTGGACAAGGTCACCTGGAAGACGCGCATAGGCGGCAAGAAGCCCCAGGAACCTCGGAAGGAGCAGGAGGACCGGGCGAAACCTCCCGCAGACCAGGGCGTTCCGCCGAGCGAGCCTCCGGCCCCGGCGCCACCGGCCAAATCCTGAATCAGAGAGGGGAGGGGGCCCTCAGGCCCCCTCCTTGGCGGTCGCCTTGCGGGCGACCAGCGCCTCGAAGGCGCGCTGAACGACGAGCGCGACATGAGCGTGAATTCGTTGCCGTCCTCCGACTTGATGGGCCTCGCGACACACTGCGCGTACAATCGGTCTCCGTGAGTCCGCCCATATTCTCGGTCCAGTTCAATGAGATTGTGATCATCGAGTCCCTCGCCAAGGGCCAACAGCCTGTCGGCCATGAGGTGGCGCTGGAGACGATCAAGCCGAAGGCCATCGAGGCTGGAGTCGGGCTGCGCCTCCTACCGGCCCCAGACAAGAACGCAATGTTCAAAGCTCTCGGTCACCTTCTCCGCAGGTGCCGGGAATCCGGAAGCGTCCCAATGCTGCAAGTCGACGCGCACGGCATGGTCGACCCTCCTGGCCTCATGCTTGGGGACGGCTCCCCGCTGCCATGGAGCGAGGTCATGCCTCACCTGTCGGTCTTGAACGCGGCGTCTCACAACAACCTGTTCCTCATCCTTGCGTGCTGCCACGGTGCGCACATGGTCACGAAGTCGGACTTCCGCTTCCCGGCGCCGTTCCACACCCTCCTCGCCCCTCGGGATGAGGTCTGGACCAACGACCTGCACGATCGGCTCAGCGCGTTCTACGGCGCGCTTCTTCCATTAGGCGACATGGCAGCCGCACTCAAGGCCCTCGACGCGGCCATGGCCACCGTCGAGACTCCGTACCTGTTCACGAGGTGCGACGAGGTCCTCGCGCTCGGCTATGCCGAGTACCTGGGCGTCGTGGCAAGGGAGGGCACGCCCGCTCGCATTGAACGAGTCGCCCGCGAAGTCCAGGTCGAACGCTCACGCGCCGGGCTTCCGCTGCTCGACGGGGATGTGCTTCGCCGGGAGGTGACGAGACGCCTGGCGGACCAGTCGGTCGAGCCCAAGAACTATGAGGAGACCGCAGCCAAGTTCCTGATGCTCGACGACCCCCTCGTCAACCGCACGTTGGTCCCGCCCTACGACTACGTCTTGCGTCGGAGCCGCGGACTCCCCAAGTCCGACACGTAGTCCGAGCGGCGTAGGTAACCTCGCTACCAGAAGAGGGCAGCGAAGGGACGGAAGACCTCCCAGAACTCCGTAGGCCGGAGCACCCGGATTCCGAGTCGCTCCTGAAGCTTGTCCCGCACGCCCAGGAGGCCGCCCTTGTTGAGGCCATCGATGGTGAGGAAGTATTCGCATCCGAGGTCCAGCGCGTCGCCGAGGAGCACCCGGTCCTTCTCGCTCACGAAGCCGATGCTTCGCTTCTGAACCAGGTTCCGTCTTCCCGCCGCTGTGCCGTCATCCTCGAACATGACATCGCGGCTCGCAAGGCGCTCCTCCCATGCCGCATGAACCTCCCAGGCCCAGCTGCTGAACTGAGCGTTCCGCCGGTCGTCCACCTCCTCTAGGCTGCCCCGTGAGAGCGCCAGCTCCGGGCCGACGCCGCGCTGGCAGATCTGGAAGAGCATCCGCAGGGCATCCAGCTCTTCGAGCCCGCCCGGCACTCTGTGGATGCGGCAGTCAGGTTCGGGCGGCACGTTCTCGAAGACGAACTCCCCGTAGTCGTGGACGAGGTGGAGCACGTTCGTGTCGAGGAAGACGCGGCCGGGTGGATGGGCTGACGACATGAAGGGATTATCTCTTGGGAACCGCGGCAGACCAGGTCCCCGCGCCGAGGAGGTTCACCGGTACCATGGCAGTCTAGGCACGGAGGGTGCCATGGACGACCACGCCGAGGACGTGCTGTCGGGGATGTCGCCGCAGGAGGAGACGAGGGCGATCAAGCGGAACGCAAGGCTCCGAGCTTCCGGGGCAGCGCCCCACGAGGCGAGGATGTGCCAGGCAGGCAACGAGCCGGGGAACTGCAGCCGCCGTCGGGCCTCTGCGACTACCATGCAGCGGGACGCGCCGGAGACAGCCACATGCCAGTTGCACCGACGTTCCACCTGGGCCGGTACCAAGCACTCGCTGTGCTCGGCAAGACTCACTACGCTGAGGTGTTTGAGGCCCTCGATACGAAGACGAACGAGCGCGTCGCACTCAAGATGCTCACCCTCTCAGGCACCCATCGCGACATCGCTCAGGCCATGTTCCGCAAGGAAGTCGGTGCGCTCGCTGGCTTCACCCATCCCGCGGTAGTCCGGATGCTCGATCACTTCGCGGAACCGCAGGAGGACCGGCTTTGCATTGTGTTGGAGCTCGTTTCAGGGGGGCAAACACTCGAGAAGCTCATCGCCGACGTCCGTGACGGCAACGAGTCGAGGCGACCGCTGCGATGGCGGCTTGAGCAGCTGCTCAACATCCTCGACGGACTAGAGCAAGCGCATCGGCGCCGGGTCATCCACCGAGACGTGAAGCCAGCGAACATCCTCGTGGACCAGGCCGACGACACCCTGAAGCTCGCGGACTTCGGCGTTGCCCGGCTCCTCGAGAACTACGGCCGGGGCGAGCCGGGGCTCACCCTCCGCCACTTCTACACCCGCCCGTACGCTGCGCCGGAGCAGGTCCTCCACGGGGATGCGGGACCTGCCGCTGATCTCCACGCGTTCGGCCTGGTCTCGGCTGCGTTGCTTGCGTGGGCGGTGCCAGAACCCAGTTTCAAGCCGGGTGACCTTCGTTCGCTCCTCGCTCCGTTCCGAGACGAGATCCCGGACTCTGCTGCCGCGGGCGCCATCGAGGAGTGCCTCGCTGGACTCCTGGCGGCGGAGCCGGCAGGCCGTCCGCGAGCACATGAGGTCAGGCGGCGCCTAAGCGAACTCGCTGAACGCACAGTCGAGCGCAAGGCCGTCTGTGTGAACTTCGGCCCCTCAGCAGTCAAGAAGGCCCACGCGTGCGGCTGCATCTCGAAGGAGGCGGTCCTCGCAGACCTCAACGAGGGGCTTCGCGTGAGCTATGAACCTGACAAGGACAAGCGCACCGGCGCAGACTCGTTCTCGCTCGTGTGCTTCGGACGCGGCCTCTCGGCCCGGTTCAAGCCGGACGCGCGCTACGCCGAGCACTTGTTCGCCGTGGATGTCAGTCGCCTCGAGCCGAGCCTCCACCAGCGACGCAAGGAACGGGCCCTCTCGGTGCCATTCGCCCTCTCGCTTGGTCCCGGGAGCGCATCCGAACTCGTCCAAGCCGCTTTCGAGCACTTCCAAGTGGAGCGGCGGCTGCTGGACGAACGGCGTCGCAAGGAGAGTCTCCTTCAAGTGGCCAGGTTCATCCTGGAACGGGAGCGCGAGCGGATGCTGACCCTGAGCATCCGGTACCGCGCGTTGGACGCGAGCGCGCGCACACGGGACCCCGAGAGCGACCCGCCGAACTCGGCGGCACCGACTCACATCGAACCCCGAGGGGACTACCTCGCCGTCGAGGTCGTAGACGTGCGGCCAGCCGCCCCCGGCGAAGAGGCGCCCGAGGGCCTTCTTGACACGTGGACCGTCGGCCTCGACCAACGCTCACCGTTCCTCTTCGAAGAAGAGCAGTTCGCGACTTTCCACGGGTACGACGCTGCCAGGCGAGTCCTCAACCTCCGGCTCAGTTCGCACCGGAAGCTCCCCCGTTCGGGTGAGTTCCAGTGCAAGGACATCGCCAAGGAGGCGGCGCTCAAGCGCCAGGAGAGCGCGCTTGACCACCTGTTCGAGAACGACTGCGCCAACCCGAACCTCGGCCATCTGCTCTTGCACCCCGAGGAGAACCACCTCGGCGACGTCCTCCCTCGCTCGCTGCTCCAGGACCTCGAGCCCAAGAGGGAGATGCAAGCCCTCATCGAGCACGCCCTGGCCGCAGAGGATTTCTTCTTCCTGCAAGGCCCTCCGGGGACAGGCAAGACCACCACCATCACGGAGATGGTCGGCCAGATCCTCGAGCAGCAACCAAGGACCCGCATCCTCCTGACTTCGCAGGCAAACGAGGCGGTGAACAACGCGTTGACGGAGTTGCGCGCCCTCGCCAAGAAGCGCGGCGCCCCCTGGCGACTCCTCCGTGAGGTCCGTGAGGACCAAACCAAGGGGCTCTCGGAACTCGGGTTCGACGCAGGCTTCGCCGCGTGGGTCGACACAACTCGCAAGCTGGCCCAAGAAGCGTTGGCGCGACGAGAAGCCAACATCCCTGTCGAGCATCGGGAGGCGGTGCGCGCCGCGGTGACGGCATGGACTGATGCGCTCCCGCACGGCGAGGGGATCCGCAGAGACTACGCGGAGTCCATCCAGGTGTTCGGCGTCACGTGCCTGCGCGTCCCGGCTCTCTGGGCGATGCTCCGGGAGGTGAGGTTCGACTGGGTCATCGTGGATGAGGCGGCGAAGGCGACGCCGGCCGAGGTGCTCGTGCCGCTCGTCATGGGCCGAAGGTTCGTCCTCGTGGGCGACCACCGCCAGCTGCCCCCGTTCCTCGACACCCAGACGGAGAAGGACGTCGCTGCTGCAGGGCTCGACCCGGCCAGGGCCCGACGCTCTCTCTTCGAGGACCTGTTCGACAAGGTCCCGGAGTCCAATCGCAGGGCACTCCGACGGCAGTACCGGATGCACCGCTCGATCGGCGGTTTCGTCGGGGACCTCTACTACCACGATCTCGGGGGCCTGGAGACGGGCGTGAAGGATGAGGAGCGAACTCTGGCCCTGGCAAGGTTCGGTGGCCCTCATCGTGTGTTCTGGCTCGACGTGAACGGCCACGAACAGCCCAGGGGCAAGAGCTGGTGGAATCAGGAGGAGGTCGAGGCCATCCTGAAGCTCCTCAAACGATGCTCCGCTGAGCTTCGGCAGAACGGCAACGACTACTCGGTTGGCGTCATCGCGGCCTACTCCGCCCAAGCCGACCGGCTTCGCCGCTTCCTCCGGCCCCAGATGTTCCCGAAGCTGCGCTTGCGACTCGACACCGTGGACGCGTTTCAGGGCAAGCAGGACGACATCATCATCTCGTCCTTGGTCCGCGTCGGCGCGTCCGAGCATCGGTTCATCTCCGACCCCCGGCGCCTGAACGTGGCCTTCTCCCGCGCGAAGCGGCTGCTGGTCATCGTAGGTAGCCGATCAAGCGCCTTGAAGAGCCCCGGCCTTGCGCGCGCTGTCCAACTCATCCCTCCCGAGAACATCCTCGCGGAAGGTGGCCTCTGATGACCAGCGAGCACGCCCAGCAGCTCGCCGAGGACGGGTTCGAGCGCGTGGCGACGTTTCGCGTCGGAGTCCCCCACTTCGTGTGGAAGATCGATGTCGACGTCGAGTTCGACCGGAACCTCCGCCTGGTCGAGGAAACGGTCCTTCGGCTCATCTCAGCCGGGATCGGGGCCCCCGACGACGTCGCCTCCCTCATGGGGCTCGACGACGGTCACATCGTTCCCAAGACCATCGTCGACCTCCTCTCGTCCGGGGCGATTGCCCAGCGCGACGGGCGCCTAGTACTTTCTCCCTCAGGGACTGGCATCCTGCAACGGACCGCAGTCCGCGATGCCCGCACGTATGAGGATCGAGAGATTCGCCACGACCCCTACCGCGACGAATTGCGCTGGTCGCTTGAGGAGCGCGAGTTCAAGGAACATGAGCTCCGGGGTGCCGGCCTGCGCACACTGCCAGCACCGGCGGCGCTTTCGGACGAAGCGATGGCGGCGCGCTACCGAGAGGTCCACCTTGTCCTTGAGCGCGAGGGCTTCCCCTTCGACAAGGAGCACGAGCCGGAGTCTCGCCAGCGCGAGGTCATCCGCATCCGCCCCCTCAGGTTCTTCGTGGCATACCGAGAGGCAGAACTCGAGGCATGGCACCACCAGGGCCGTGATGAGTGGGACTGGCTTCTCCTTCGTAACGGCGGCGAGGAGACGAAGGTCTCGGAACGGCTCCGCGAGCTTGAGGATGACGGCGCCATCATCATCCCACTCGAAGAGCGTCGTGAGGTCCAAGCAAGCCCTGTCGGAGAGGAGGTCCACTCCGTCGTCCAGGAGGCGACTGAGGCCGTCAAGCCCGCGGTCCTAGAGACTGACGCTCACCGCGAGGCACTTCGAGACGCCATCCTCGAGGCCCGAAGCGAGCTCATCATCGTCTCGCCGTGGCTCCGGGCCGCGGCAGTGGATGCGGAGCTGCTCGGCTGGCTCCGGAGCACCCTCGCCAAGAACCGGGACCTGAGGATCTTCATCGGCTACGGCATCGACAAGGCTCCTGGGAGGCAAGGCGACCAGGGAGTCCGTAGCCAGGAGGAGGCGCTCCGTCGCCTACGCGACCTAGAGCGAACGTCGCGAGGCCGGCTGCGCGTCGTGGACATCGGAAACACGCACGAGAAGGTGGTCGTCTGCGACAACCGCTTCGCCATCATCACCAGCTTCAACTTCCTCTCCTTCAACCCTCGCCCTGGCACTGGCGTCCGCCGCGAGATGGGATTCCGGATCACGGATCCGGTGCTTGTCGCGCAGGTGCGGAAACGGCTCGCCAAGGCACTCGGGATCGAGACCGCGCCGTAGGCAGCGACTGCGCTCAGACCGTTGTACGCGTTGTACGCACGACCCCGGAATCGGGCCGAAACGGGGCGAGTCCTGATTCGGCGGCGCACCGCGCGGCCCGAGGTCATCCGTCGTCGGCGGTCCGCGGCCACGAGGGCAAGTAGAAGTTGGACAAGTCGTTGCGTCTCCTGCACACTCGCGGCGTCTGAGTCAGCTACACGCGGAACCGGTCGGGGCGTGGCGCAGCCTGGCTAGCGCGCCTGCTTGGGGTGCAGAAGGTCGCTGGTTCAAATCCAGTCGCCCCGACCAACACCAAGCGGTTGCGGCAGGTCCGCTTGCTCCGCAGCCTCCTGCACCTGGCCGGAGCCCTCGCCGGGCTCCA
>Ga0247727_10000564_pt1 | contig 90713 bp, 79 predicted proteins | sample WisWelCaveWW1625_FD_202498 | JGI IMG/M metagenome (GOLD analysis project Ga0247727, IMG submission 202498) | Biofilm microbial communities from Wishing Well Cave, Virginia, United States - WW16-25 | ecosystem: Environmental > Aquatic > Deep subsurface > Groundwater > Cave microbial mat | place... | reverse complement strand
ACTGGGCCGGAATTCCACTGGAAAGTTATGAGACCATACTCAAATATATTCGTACCACCAAGACGAAAACAGGACTGAAGGTCAAAGCGACGCTCCTGAAAAAGAAATATGAAACAGGCTTAAAAATCTCAAAAACACAAACGGCCCAAATTATGATAAAACCACATACAACTTTTCCGGAATGGAACTACACGCTCAGGCCTGCAAAAATGTGAAATTATTTTTGCGTGGACCCTAAGCGGAATTGTTCATAGTCAAGGAACCGCTGGCCGGCGTCAAGCTTTCTCCGTCCACGCGAACGCTATAGGTTTTGGGATTGGCGGTCATGTTGGTGAACAGCACGGCATTGCCGGACCGGCGCGGCTTGACATTGGGGTCTTGCAAGCCGTCGCGCTCAAAATTATCAAAAAACAACTTGCCCGCTCCGCCGTTGGTCGCGGTGGCGATCGGCAAACTGTTGTTGTGCGCCCAAATTGTGGCGTTGAGAAACTTGTTGGCGTTGCGAGTCTGCGTCACGTTGCCGAAAGCGTCATACGTTAATAAGGATGTTTCAATGTCCGAGCCTGTGGAAGGATTAGCGGGCGGCGTGCCGGTGCCGTTCCAAGCGTAAGTTTTATCCGGATGCCAGTAGCCGTCTGACTGCACCTAGGTGGTCCAATTCTTGGCGAAATAGGTCATTGCCGTAGTAAGCTCGGAAACGGTGGTGGAGTAAACTTGCAAGAGCATGTTTTTGTCGTCCATGCCGTTGGCGCCGTTATAGGCGGGTTGCTGAAAGGCATAGGCGGTTTCAGTGACGCGGTCGCCATTCTGGCCGTGCTCGGTGACTTTGGAGACGAGGCCGTTGCTGTTGTTGTAATCATAACTTACCGTCGTGGTGATACCATCTAATGTTGTGGCTGTCGAGCTTAATCGGCGATGATAGATGCCTTGAGTCGCGTCAACGACATAAACCGACCATGTATTGGTCTCTTCCTTAACAGGCGTCGTATTGTTGACGCTATTGTAGACTTCAACTTTATAGGGTATCCCATCCAATTCCTGGTAATTGGCTACATTGACGAATTCTTCCGTCTCACTCTCATCAAGATCGTTATAAAAATAAGTCACCGTTTTTCCAATATTGCCAGGCGCGGGAATGACTGTGACTTTGTTATATTTGGCGAAATTCAAATCGGCATCGTAGACGCCATCTTCATAGAGGAACGTAGAAGTATAGGAAGTTCCCATAGCATCTTTAATGGTTTTGTAGGTTACGGGATAGTCGCCGGGAGTGCCTTGGAAAATAATATCAAAGTTCAACGCGTAACCTTGTTTTAAAGCGTGCGACCAGCCATTATCATTCAATGGGCTAATAACGTCGGCAACAAAATCAGTTCCAGGCTGAGTAAGTGAATTCGGGATGTTGCTATTATAAGGTCGATTAACCAAATTTACTGCTCCACTCCACCCAGAAGTCAAATAGCGCTTGTTCCGACCAAGGCTCAAAACATCAGCGACGATATAGTCCAAATCGTACTTTTGAGTAACGACACCGCTCTTGTCTTTGACCCAAATCTCGTCTAAAAACTTGCTCTGGAAAAATCGCTGAATTCGCTGATCCGGGGGAACTGGATACTCATTACTTGGCAAAGCTCCAAGAACAAATTGCACGCTTCGCCCGGTATGATCTATAATTCTGTAAGGATAAGAAGCGCGTGTATAATGAAGACTCTGATAGGAGAGAATGCTCAAGAAATCTTCTTCTTGTTGATATTCAATAGTAGTATGTTTTCCGACAATATCTTGAATATCGGATAAATCCCATTGGTAGGCAACCAAAGTGCCGGAACTTAAAGAAGTGGCGACTGGATTGGTAATGAGATTGCCCCAACATAAAGACAACCTCGTGGCATACGTTCCGCTGAAGTTTAGATTGAAATTCCCCGAGTTCTTATCATAATTGCCATAACGGTAAGTCGTGCCATCTTCGCGGATGATTGTCCAACCAATTATATTCCCACTCACATCGAGGTGGCGCGTTATGAGCCAGTATTGGTAATCTTTTAATCGAAAACTATTGCCGGATTGAAGAAGCAATTCCGAGCTGCCGGTGGCAGCGATGTAAAAATAACGATCATCCGACACATCGCGCGTGTTGTTAATATCTGCTGTATTACTTCCCAAATTTAATGTCCAACCCAAACCCACCCAACCAGCCTGCAAGACGGCGTTATCCGCACGCACGAGCTTATGCACATTGCTGTTATAAGCCAAGGCAACGGCGACCCCACCTATTTCTGTGATGGGAGCTGAAAAAGCAACATCACCTGTGTATAAGCTTTCTCCACTGAAGTCGCGATCACCACCGCCTGTTCCCGATCCGGTAGTCTTGGCTTTGCCTTTATAAGGTTGTCCATCTGCGGCAACTCGCTTGTAAATCAAAGCGACGATCAAAGATAATGCGAGCAGCATCAGAAAATACTTTTTCAGCATGATCAATTGCCCTTTCTTTGAGATTATGCCTGCATGACACTCGACGCGAAAAACAGCATAAAGAAAAATTTACGCCTTACGTTTCAAGTCTTACGCACTTGCCGCCCGCCATCTTGCCAAACGGCGGCGGATGGCGACGTTCAATGATGGGGTGCTGCCGTTTTCTTCCCAATAAATTTCCAGCGCTGGCATGCCGGCGCAGGGGCGAACCACCACCCAGTTCGGTGAGGATCGATCCGTCGCCTCTTCCAGCCTGATGCCGTCGCTGAAAGCAAAATTCAGGTTGTCGTAAACTTCGACGAGACGGCGCATGAGATAGGCCTTGGTTTCATCCGGGCAGGGCATTAGGCGATAGCCGAGCCTCGTGCTCGGCAACAGCGTTTCCAATTCCGCGCGGTTGGTTTTTGACAATATCGCCAGAAGGTGGGCCATCGCCATCAAGGCATCAGCACAAGCGATGCCGTGGCGAGCGCCGGTTATGCCCTCATTCGTCGGGATCGGAAAGGCGATGCCACCGCGACCGTCAAAGCCGATGAGGCGGGCGCCGTTTTTTGCGGCCCGCAAGCTGGCCGCCGTCAGCAAACATCCTTCGTACCGCCGCACCGGTTGGCCGCGATACGGAAACAACCATCCGGCCACGAGCTGAAGATCGGGGTTGTGCCTGGTGAGCAGCCGCGCCATCACGGCATCGCTGCCGCCGCGCGGCAACATACCGTGTTGCGGCAGCGCCAATTGGATTCTTTCGCAGACGCCGCCGAGCCAAATCCCGAGGCCGACTTCGGAAGTGAGCGATTGCGCAAACATTTTTTGCGCGCTGCGCGTGTGCCGGCGAAAATCCGGAGACATGTCCACTGGAAACGCCTCGATCTGAACCGGCCAGCCGAGCATGGCAAAGAATTGCGATACGATTTGCTCCGTTGCCGCGCCGACGACACCGACGCGCACCGGTATGGGCCGATCGAGAACGGTATTGGGAAGCGGCGCAAACGCTGGCAGCGATTTTGTTTGAGAATCACCCCACACGCCATTCAGCACCATGCGCAAATAGTCTTCGCGCACCATCGCGGCCTCGAGCAAGTTCAAGTTGCCGGCCTTCGGCGCGTCGATCAAATCAATACGTTCCAACGAACAGGATTCCTCGGTGGTGAAATCCTCGGCGGAAGGATGCATCAAAGCGAGCCGGATGAGCGAGGCATGGCGATCGGCGCCCAAATAAATGCCGCCGAGATAACGGCTCATTTGCAAAGCCCAACGCGCGACCGGCAGCGTTACCGACTCGAGCAAATAAACTTCGCAGCCGGCCGAGAGCATGCCCTGCGCCAGCGCCAGTGTCCAAGCCGAGAAGCGGTCTTCTTCTTGTGTGGCCAAGAGCAGCGCATGCGGCCACTCTCCGTTAAATGCGGAGTCAGCATGCGCTTTCAGTTGCCGCAGCGCGAAGGACTTTCCCACCCATCGCATCAAATCCGTGCTCATGCCGCCGCCAACCGAACCCAACAAGTTGCCGCCGTCGACAAAATGGCGAATGTATCCGGTCGGCAAAACCCGCTTCGCCGGAACGGTTTCACCGGCGGTGATTTGCTGTTCGTTGCGAACCACGGCATTGGCGGCGACGATGGCCGCCGCGCCAACGCGCGCGCGTTCGGCGATCACGGCGTGATGATGAACTTCCGCTTTCGCTTCGATCGCGGCGCCGCGCATGATGATGGCCTCGTTCACCTGCGTCCCCGGTCCGAGGTGAACCTCGTCGAAAATCACCGCGCCGCGAATTTTTGCATGCGAGTCGATGCGGCTGTTGGCGCCGATTACCGAGGCTTCGATATGCGCGTCGGTCGCAATCGCGCATCCCGCGCCGATGAGTGAAGTTGAATCCACGGAGCGCGGGTTCTCTTCCGGCGCCAGCATGAGCGATGAAAGCTTGCCGTGCAAATAATCGAAATTGGCCATGCACAGATCCTCGGGCGTTCCAACGTCGCGCCAATAACCCTCGAGCGGGAAACCGAAAATTGCGGCTTTGGCTGCGGCCAGCGGCGGAAAAACTTCCTGCTCGAAGAAAACTGGCCGGCCTCCGTCAGGAATATGATCGAGCAGCTCCGGCTCGATGAGATAAATGGCGGCGTTGATCCAGTCGCTGAAGACTTGCGGCCACGTCGGCTTCTCAAAAAAGCGGCGAATGCGCCCGTCGCTCTCGCGCAGCACCAGCCCGTAAGGCAGCGGCGTGGTGATGGGATGAAGCGCCAGCGTCGCCATGGCACGGCGGCGCTGGTGAAACGCCAGCATCCGGCGCAGCGGCAAGTCGGCGAGAATATCGGCGGAGTAAATCAGCGTGGTTTCGGTGATGTGGCTGCGGGCGAATTTCACGCTGCCCGCCGTGCTCAAATCCTTGTCCATCACGACGTAGTCAAAAACGGCGTCGTGCGCTTTGCCATAGCCGAGCGTGCGGATAAATCGCTCCGGCTGATAGTGCAGCAAGAAAACGAACTCTTTGATGCCTTGCGCGCGGAGATTGAAAATGATCCGTTGAATGATGGGCAAATTGCCGATGGGCAGCAGCGGCTTCGGGCAGGTTAATGTCATCGGGCGCAGGCGGGTACCAAGGCCTCCGGCGAGTAGTATGGCTTTCACGGCTGCGTGTGCTGTCCTAAGGAATTAATCGCTCACGGAATTGGAACAGCTCACGGAAATGAATTATAAAAATCTTTTACTTCCGTGTGAATTCCATTCTGAATATGCAAGATAATTATGGCAAGATGATTTATAGGCTTTTTAATTATTTTGCCACAATCCCTGGCCTGCGGCAGGGCAGGCATCTTGCAAAAAATATTTTTTTGCGTCTTCGTGGCTTTGCATACTTTTTTTTGCTTTTCTTGAAAAGTTAGTGACATTGGATTGGCAGCCTGCGCTACGAAACGGTTTCGCCGTCGCCAATCTCTGCCGCGGGAAACGCGTTCGTGCCAGCTTGCGGATAAATGATGCAGTTGGTTCCAATGACGATGTTGGCCGGAATTTGCGCGCCTTTGCCGATGATCGTGAGGCCCTCGCGCAAATGGTCCGAGAAACGCTGATTCGGCTTGCTGGCGTCGCCGCGGCCGATCCGGCTGCCGCGGCCAACGGTGGATTCCTTGTCGGCAATGACGTGATCGAGCACCGCGTCCGGCTCAATCAACGAATCGTGCATGACCACCGAATGCGCGACTTTGGCGCCGCGCAAAACTTTGACGCCGGGCGAGAGAATGCTGTTCCTCACCTCGCCTTCGATGACGCAGCCTTGCGAGATGAAGCTGTTGCCGACTTTGGCGGTGGCAAGAATGCGGGTTGGCTGCCGATCGCCGCGGCGGCCCTCTTCTTCAAGGTTCGTATACAACTTCCATTCGCCGAGGTGCAGCCCGGACTGATCGGGTTGGAGCAAATCCATGTTGGTGCTCCAATACGAGTGCAGCGTTCCGACATCCCGCCAATATCCTTCAAACATGTAAGCGTAAACTTTGTGCGTGCCGAGCACGCGGGCGATGATATTCTTGCCAAAATCGTGTTCCGGAATTTCTCGCAAGCAATAAGAGAGAAAATCCGTGTTGAAGACGTAAATTCCCATCGAAGCCAAATTGCTTCTGGCCTGCTTCGGCTTCTCCTCCCATTCCAACAAGCGATAGTCGCCGTCCACGATGGCGATGCCGAAATGGTGGGTTTGGTCCCACGGCACGCGCATCATGCCGATGGTTAGATCGGCCTTCCGGCTTTTGTGATAGGCCACCATCTGGCTGTAATCCATGTAATAAATGTGGTCGCCGGAAAGAATGAGCACGCGCTCCGAATCGTGGGTGCTGACGTAATCCATGTTTTGGCGGATCGCATCGGCGGTGCCTTTGTACCAATCCGAATCTTTTGCGCCGGTGCGCGGCGGCAGAATTTTCGCGCCGCGCATCCGGCCCATGAAATCCCACGCCTCGCCGTCGCCGATGTGCTCCATCAGCGACAGCGGCTTGTATTGCGTCAGCACGCCGAGGTTGCTCAATCCGGAATTGCTCGCATTGCTCAACGTGAAATCGATGATGCGATACAAGCCGCCGAACGGCACCGCGGGCTTGGCGCGCGCCTGCGCCAAAATATTCAGCCGGCTGCCGACGCCGCCGGCGAGGAGCATGCCGAGAGTTTTTCGCATGGTTTTTTAAGCTGGGTTTTAAAAAATTGACGATGCCGTCCGGCAAGTGCGGCCGCTATGAATGCGCCTTCGCCATCTTGCAATATAGCACAAAGTAAGTTTATTGCAAGTGTTTAATTTGGCAAGGTGTTCAAGACTTCGAAATTGACAAAAGCGGTCCAATTCCGGCCGAGGTCTTTTTGCAAAAAAAGATTGAGTTGTTGCAGGCCGAAAGAGTTTTGCGCCGGCTGATGCGCGAAAACCGTCCAGTGTTGCAAGGAATTTTGGAAGTAGCCAAAAACTCTTAATGGCGCATCTTCGCGCTGGGCAAAGGAATCAGAAATGACAATAAACAGGAGCAACAAAGTTGCAATGGGGCGGAATCGGGTCATTGGGGTTACGGCCTTTTGGAGTTTAGTCAGCAATTGAATTTCGTTGGAGACGGAACGTTGAAGCAGGCATTTTCCATTTTATGATCAATATGAACAAAAAACGATTCTTAGGCAAGGAAAATCTTCGGCTCCGAGTAAGGCCTCAAGTTACAGGTGGACCGTCCGGACGCTGAGCTTCAAAAACTCTCCAGAATCGCGTATGACAAAGCGTCCGGACGGTGTTCTTCCACACAAGACTGAGGCATTACGACTCCGATGCTATGGTTTTGCCAACTCTTCGAGCCTCTTTTTCGCGAAGGGATTACCCGGCTCCAGTGACAGCACTTTTTTATAATTTTCCATCGCCAAAGCCTTTTCTCCTTTCGCCAAATAAATTTCCCCCAAAAAGAAATACGTCAAGGCTGAATTGGGATTAACCTGCGCGTTCAGCTTGAGAACGGCGATGGCATCGTCATTCTTCCTCGCCGCCTGCAGTTGTTGCGCCAGCCGATTGAGCGTTCCGTCGCGAAAATCATAAGCAAAGCCGCCGTAATGCTTCTCGCGCTGCTCGTGATATTTTTTGATCGCCTCTTCGATGCCTTGCGCCGACGCGATCTCGAACAAAATCTCGTCGAGCGCGCGCGGTGGGTGATTCTCGCCGTGATGGCACGTGATGCAGTTGACGACTTGAAGAGCGTTGGCAGAGTTCTTCTCGATTTTCGCCAGATGCTCGTTGTTGATGGCCTGCACCATGCGCAGCATGACGCGCGCGGTTTGCTTGGTCGCCTTCGTATCCGAGACGAAATCGAAAGTCGTCAACGGCTTGCCCTCTTCGCCGATATGGCAGTGCTGGCAACGAACCCCCAAGCCGCTCGTAAATCCTTTCATCATGTCCAGCAGCGCGCCTTTGCTGATGTCTTTCGGCAAAACTTGCAGGTTGATGAATTTGTCCGGTATTTGGCCGAACATTGGTAGCGCGCTACACATCAAACCGGCGAGAATGATCGCCTGGAGCCGGCTTGACATAAGAGCATTAAGTTGTTTTTTCATGCTTCTCCTTTTCGGATTTTTAACCTCGCTAAAATCGCGCCTCACTGTAATGCAAAAATTTACGACAGCCATGGTTTCATGAAGCTACGGCATTTCACAGCATTTCAGGATGAGGCGCCGACATAGAATCATTCCACCAGAATCATTTTTTGGCTTTGGCTGAAGATTCCGGCTTGCAAACGATAAATATAAATTCCTGAAGCCATGCGCCGCGCTTGTTGATCCGTGCCATCCCAAACCACGCTATGAAGGCCCGCGGCTTGCATGTGATCGACCAGCGTTTTGACCGGCCTTCCCAGAATATCGTAAACTTGCAAAATCACCCTTGCCGGCGACGGAAGCTGAAATTTAATCGTCGTCGACGGGTTGAAAGGGTTGGGATGGTTTTGCCGCAGCTTGAATCGCTCCGGCAAGTTTTTGTTCTGCTGCTCAACCTGCGTGATTTTCCCGCCCTCGGTGATGGTGATGAATTGATCAACCGCGATTCCAACGAAGGTATCGCGATTTCCCGAAGGCCACACAATGGTGAGGGAATCAATTCGCGTGGCCTCACCCAGACCGAAGGCCGCGGGAAAGCCGTTTTGGCTGTTGTAACCCGATTGCGCCGCCACCTCACGCGCCTGCCAGATTTCTTTGCCATTGAGGTTTGCTTTGGCGCTGATTTTTGCGCCAATGGCGCTGCGGTTCGAGTTCACCCCCACACAAAGAATATTGATCCAATGGTTGCTATTGCCGTTGTTGGCGTAAAGAAAATTGTTCTGATTTTCACGATTGGCCGCGAACGCATCCAGGTCGCCATCGCGATCATAATCGCACAACGTGACGCCAAACGTGTTGCCCCCGTCATTGACGATGCTGCCGGTTGTCGCCCTGGTGAAAACATAATCCGGCGGACCGCTGTTGAGATAAAGCGAATTGTTTTGCCCGTCATCGCCCACCAACAAATCGAGATCGCCGTCATTGTCAATATCGCCCCAGGCGCTCCCCACCGAATTGCCTCCGTCATTAACGATGACGCCGGCCGTGATCCTGGTGAAAGTATAATTCGGCGGCCCATCATTGCGATACAGCAAATCGTTCTGCGGGGTTAGATTGCCGTTGGCCACGAACAAATCCAGGAATCCATCGCCATCGTAATCGGCCCAACTGGCGCCGGTGGAATTGCTGCCGTCATTCACGATTGCACCGGCAACGATTTTCGTAAATGTCTGCGCCTTGAGAGGGGAGACGGACGAGGAAATAATCAACAGGGCGGCGATCAACCAGGCGCTGCGGTTGTTGAAAAGACAAACGTGGCAGAACAGGACAAGCATGAGGGTCTCCTTTCCAAGCCAAGTGAAAAGCATGCGGAATCATCAAATCATCGGACTCTGCATAAATTTAGCCGAGTGAACTCGGAGTGCAAAACTTCAGTTTTGCTAAAGCATTGCACTCCCTACAGGCCGTTAAACTCGTACTCTATTTTAGCTTTTAACTAGAGAAGAAGAAATCTTTTTGGGATGAGCGCCAGGATGGCGGGGACAAGCAGTGGCTGGGGAGGGATGAGTGGAAAAATCAAACCTTCATTTGCAACAGCGCCTCCAGTTTCTCGCGATAACCGCGGCTCGAGGTCAAGCGCGAGCCTTCTTGCAGGATAATAGCGTACTCGCCGTTGAACCACGGCTGCAGTTCTTTGATGCGATCAATGCGGACGATGGTGGAGCGATTGACGCGCAAGAATTTTTTCGGATCGAGCTGGGTCTCCAGATTTTTGACCGTCTCGCGCAAGAGATGCGATTCGCGGCCGGCGTGCAGGCGCACGTAATTGCCCGCGGCTTCGATCCAGTCGATCTCCTCGACCTTCAAAAAGAACACCCGTCCGCCGGCTTTGATGACCAGACGCTCCAGCCATTTTCTTTCCGGCTGCAGATTCTCGAGCAATGCCAACAACCGTTGATTGAGATCGCCGTCTTGGGCTTGCTGAATTTGCAGGCGCGCGCGTTGCAGGGCTTTTTGAAAGCGCTCCCGATCAAACGGCTTCAAAAGATAATCCAGCGCATGCACCTCAAAAGCGCGCAGCGCATACTGATCGTAGGCCGTCACGAAAATAACGGCCGGCAATTTTTCGGCGCCGAGCCTCTGCAAAACGCCGAATCCATCCAGCTCCGGCATTTGGACATCGAGAAAAAGCAAATCCGGTTTATGGCGCTGGATGGCGTCAACAGCTTCGCGCCCGTTGGCGTATTCGCCGATCATTTCGATGTCAAGCTCATCGGCGAGCAACGCGCGAATGCGCTCGCGCGCCAGCGGCTCGTCATCGACGATGATGGTCCGTATTTTCATAGCGCTCGTGTTCGTAGTGGCTCCCGGCGGGCATAGCCTTCAGGAGCAGAGGCTCGGCACTGCTTACTTGTTGGTGCCATCATTCGCCGTGCGCAAAGGAATTGACAAGCGCACAGCCAATCCACCAGTTTCAGCATTTGATAACTCAAAGCGATGCGCCGCGGCATAGAGTTGCTGCAAACGCGCCTGCGTATTTGCCAACCCGACGCCCTCCTTGAGCGCCTCCCCTTTGCTCTCCGGAAGGCCGGGCCCGTCATCACACACTTGCAGATGCAACTGCCCATTCTCGCGCTTCGCATAAATCTCGATACGGCCGGGCGCCGCGCGCGGCGCGATGCCATGGCGAATGGCATTTTCGACAATGGGCTGCAGAATAAAATTTGGCACCATGCCATCCAATGCTTCCGGCTCGATGTTCATTCGAACGGTGAGACGATCGCCGAAACGGATTTGTTCGATCTCCAAATAGCGCTCGAGAAACTCCAGCTCGCGCTGCAGCGGCACTTCCTGCACGCCGAGATTTTCCAGGCTGAGCCGCAACAGATCGCTCAAGCGCGCGATCATGCGGTCGGCGGCCTCGGGGTCCTTGTGGACCAGCGTCGAAATCGCGTGCAGCGTGTTGAAAAGAAAATGCGGGTGCAGTTGCATCTTCAGCGCCTGCAATTGCGCTTGCGCCAACTGTGCCTGCAATTGCGAAGCCTTCACCTCGTGCTCGCGATATTTGCGGTAATAATCGAAAGCATACAGAATGCCGATGATCGCCGCATACGTGAGCAGGTTTTGTTGGAACCCGACCAAAGAAAGCTCACGATTGGGAAGCCCGACCAGCGGCCACATGATCTTGTATTCAACGAGCATTTTGACAAATGTAAAAAACACGCCGGCGAAAAAATGTGCGAACAACCGGCGCCCGCGAGTTTTGCGCTCGAGGGGAAACCGGTGGGCGAACCAAATAAAAAATGGCGAGAGAATTGCCCACGCATACCAATCCGGCATGGCAACCGAAAAGGCCTGCCGCCAGGTCGGCGGTGTTTTGGAATTATAAGTGTAGCGAATGTAAATTTGGCTGGCGGAGAAAAGCCCCAGAAATGTCCAGCAAGCAAAGATCAAGCTCCACCGTTGGGCGTGTCGCGCTATCATGGCCATCTCATTCTTGCGTTTTCTTTTTGTTGGCGAAGAAAAGGTTGCGCAAAATTTCCGGCACTTTCTCGGTGGCACAAAAGACCGCTTGTGGAAATTTCGCTTTTGTGGCTTTCACTTTATCCGGCTGGCCGCCGGCGAAAATAATCGGAATATGCTGCCGTTTTTTCGCCTCCCAAAACCATTCGGCGACTGCGCGGCCATGCGACGGCAAACGATCGAGCGAAATCACCACGGCGTCCGGAAGCGCGTCGCCGAATTTGGCGCGTTCTTCCGTGCGCCAGTGATATGTCGCTTCGTAACCGGCGGCAACAAGCGGCGCAATACGCGCTTTGGCTTCCGTTTCGTTCCAGTGAAGATAAAAGATTTTTTTCATAATTCCTGTGCAGACCGGCGGTCTGCGCTACGTTTTCCTTTGCCAATAAAAATATAGCGGGAGGCCGAGCGCGATAATGCCGGCGCCGATAGCCGCGTCACGCGGAGCTTCGATGACGGTGTTGGCCATCAGCCAAACTGCAAAAAGGATGAACACCACCGGTACGACGGGATAGCCCCACGTTTTGTAAGGCCGCTCCATTTGCGGCGCTTTGCGGCGGAGAATGATGACGGCACCGCAGGACATCGCATAAAACAGCCACGACGCAAAAACCACGTAGGTATAAAGCTGATCGTAAGTGCCGGACAGTGTCAGCAGACAAGCTAAAACGCCTTGAACGATCAACGCGACCAGCGGCGTGCGAAACCTGGCGTTCACTTGCGCCATGGCTTGGAAGAACAAACCTTCTTTGGCCATGGCGTAAGGAATGCGCGCCGCGGTGAAAACGATGCCGTGATTCGAACCCAAAGTTGAAATGAGAATGGCAACCGCAACCAGCGCCGCACCCGCGGCTCCCATGATCGTGGTGGCGACATCCGAAGCGACCAAATAAGATTGTCCGGTTCGTTCGGCAGCCTCGATGGCTTGCACCATTTTACCAACTGATAACACATAAACACAAGCCAGGCTCATCAACACGTACAGTGCAATGACGATAAGAATGGAATAAATGATCGACAGCGGCAAATTGCGTTGCGGATTCTTTACCTCGCTGGCCACGTAGGTGATTTCGATCCAGCCGTCGTAAGCCCACAACGCCGCGACCATCGCCAAACCGAACGGCCCGATCAGGCTCGAGAAGGACTGGCTCGGCAACAGCGGATCGAAATTCGCGAACGATCCGCCCCGCAACGCGAAACTCAAAGCCACGAGCGCGAACAGTGCTCCCAATTTCAAAAGCGTAAAAACATTCTGCGTCCACGCGCCGAGCTTCAGCCCGAAGCAGTTGAGCGCCGTGAGCACCACCGTCGAAGCAATCGCCACGATCTTGACGCCAAGCGGATCGAGCGGGAAAAAATAGCCGAGATATTGTGCAAACGCCACCGCGATCGCGGCAATCGACGCGGTGTTGATCACCATGGAAGCCGCCCAGCCGTAGAGAAATCCCCACACCGGGCCATAAGCCTGGCGGAGATACACGAACTGGCCACCGGCCTCGGGCATGGCCGCGCTCAATTCTGCAATCGACAACGCTCCCAAGAGACTGACCAATCCTCCCAATATCCACACGACGACAGTCAACGCCGAACCGTGTACGTGCATCGCAATGGTGGCGGGAACGATAAAAATCGCCGAAGCGATCATTGTCCCGACGTTGATCATGGTGGAATCGAGCAGCGTCAATTCTCTTCGCAGCTCGGGCGAGTTGTTTTGGTGGGGCATAAAATTAATCGATCATTTTGTTTTTATGTTATCGCTTCGATCCGGCTATCGCGAATCAGTTGCCACGTCGCTGCGGAAATCGGAAAATCGTGATGAATCGACCACGGCGCCGCGCCGAGAAAACCCCGCTCGCGGCAACGCGTCGCATATTCAGAGAAATCATCAGATTTAAATTCACCGAGCAAAACCGGCTTGCCTAAATTTTCCAATCCACACAGACTCATCGGATTTCGCCGTTCCCACGGCTCACCATGATTGTGCCCGTAGTGATGCACTTCGATGAAATCCAATGCCTCGACGCCGATCTGTCCTCGCCGTGCCCAATAGCCGCCTTTCCAGCCGGTGGAGCACGTGTAAGGCAAAGCCGGAGCCATGACTTTTATCACCGCACGATAACCGGCGATAGCTTCATTGAGTTTGGCGAGAGGGACTTGACGAACGAGATGCAAATAGTCGATTTCGTTGTGCAGGTCGATGGCCCACAACACCTCGTGCATCTGGCGAATGAAGGCGCCGACCACCATGCGCATCGGCGTCACCTTGAGAAAATCCGGCAAATACGGCTGCGCCTCATCATTCTTAAACTCAAACAACACCGCTTCGAGCCGGAGCTGGTATTTGATGAGAAGCTGTTTCAATCGCTGCAAGCTGACCAGCGCTTCGGGCTGAATATCCCAAACCGTTCCAATTTTTGTCAAGCCGTCGAGATTTTCAAAGATGAACGCACGAACGACCTGCACGAAGTTTTCGTTGCACTTTTGAAAATCCGCTTCAATTTCCTCCCAATCGATCTCGGCCGGATAACCCAGCAGGTGCGTTCCTTCGCCGTGGCCATACGCGCCGAACCACGACACGTTCACCATCGAAACCCAGCGTGGATTCGGCGCGGGTTTGACGTCGTCACAAAACTTTTTCGGCTTAAACCGAGTGAAGAGCTGAGAGAACCAGCGTTCGAGACGCTCAATAAGATTCATCTTGAGTTTTTATATTCACCATAAACTTGCCATTCTGGAAGAATCCTGTTTGAATCAAAGGCGGATCATCCAAATCAAAAAAGATTACGGCGCTTTGACTTCGACGATCATCTCGATTTCCACCGCCATGCCGTTTGGCAACGAAGCCATTCCGACCGCCGAGCGCGCGTGCTTGCCGCGCTCGCCGAAAACCGACACGATGAAATCGGAAAACCCGTTCATCACTTGCGGATGGCCTGTGAATGATTCACCCGCATTGACCATGCCGAGCACTTTGACGATTCGCGTCACCTGATTCAGGTCGCCGATCGCCGCCTTGAGCGACGCCAACAAGTTGATGGCGGTCAACCGCGCGGCTTCACGGCCTTGCTCGAGGCTCAAGTCCTGCCCGATTTTTCCGGCAATATAACTGCCGTCGGTTTTTCTCGGCCCATGTCCGCTGAGAAAAACCAAATTCCCGCTTCTGACCGCGCGCACAAAATTCGCCGCCGGTGCGGGAGGAGTTTGCAGCTCTATTCCCAATTCCTTGAGCCGCTTTTCCGGATCTATCGCGATGTCCTGCGATTGCGCTGCTCCGCTTCCGGCTGCAAAAAGAAATACACTCATCGCCAGCCGCAAAACACAAATTCTTGATACCGTCATGAACGTGGGCATGTTGTTCTCCTAATGAATATGCAAGCCATTTAATTCTTTCCTGATCAGCAGGTCGGCTTTTTCCCAATTCAAATCTTCGATCCGGTCAACCGAGTCGCATAATTCCTTTAGAATCCGATCCTGAATCTTGCCGCGCGCGAGCGCCACGGAATAGGGCAGCCGGTGAAAAGTCACCATTGAATATTTCGGCACAAAAACGGCGGGGTATTTTTTCTCCAGCGCCTGCTCGACCTTTTTCTTGAAGAGAAATTTGGGATCGGCGACGCGATCGCGCATTTCGATGAAATTTTCCAGCGCCAGCTCGGCGATGGCGTCGGTGTCGATTTTCCGTATGCTCTCAAATGCTGCAAAAACTTTTTGCCAATCCGCGCCATGCTGGTCGAGGCATTCGATCAAATAGGTGCAGCTTTCAAACGCGCAATTCACACCCTGGCCGAAAAAAGGAACTATGGCATGCGCCGCGTCGCCCAACAACAACGCCTTGGCGCCAACATGCCAGGGATCGCATTTGATGGTGACCATCGAGCCGGTTGGATTGGTGAAATAATTCTCCAGCAAATTCGGCATCAAAGCGGCCGCATCGGGGAATTGCTCTTGAAAAAAGCGCCGGACTTTTTCTTCGCTAGCCAGGCTCGCAAAGCTCGGCTCGCCTTCGAATGGAAAGAAGAAGATGCAGGCAAAGCTGCCATCGATGTTCGGCAGCGCAATGAGCATGTAGGTTTTGCGCGGCCAGATGTGCAGGGCGTTTTTTTCGATTTGATATTGGCCGTTCGGACCGGCGGGAATCGTCAACTCTTTGTAGCCGTGCTCCAGGTATTGCTGGGAGAAATTGAATCGCCCCACTTTCAGCATGTCCATCCGAATCGCCGAAGCCGAGCCGTCGGTGCCGATCACCATTTCGGTTGGAAGCGTCCGCACCTGTCCGGTGATCTCGTGGCGCAATTCCATCTCGCCGGTCTTGAAATCCATGCCGGTACAGCGCTCGTTGAAATGGATTTTGACGCTCGGATATTTTTCGGCCTCGTTCATCAACGCCATGCTCAACTCGCTGCGCAAGACCGCGTAAATTACTTCGGTTTCATCCTTGCCATACGGTTGAAAGGTGAGTTCGCCCGTCATCGCGTGCATCATCCGGCCTTTCATCGGCACGGCGATTTTCATGATCGCATCCAGCACGCCGACTTCCCGCAGTGCGTGAATGCCGCGCGTTGAGATGGCGAGATTGATCGACCTTCCCGCGCCAATCTCAACCCTGCGCATATCCGGCCGGCGCTCGTAAATTTCAACCTCGAAGCCGCGCTTGGCGAGATAAATCGCCAACAGAGAGCCGGCCGGCCCGGCGCCGATGATGGTGAGTTTGTTGCTCTTCTCCATAGTGTGCTAAGAATACAAAAACGGCGAGGGAAAGTCAAGTTTTTAATTATTATCGCTCCAGCTCATACCGCAAGCGCTTTGTCATCGCCCGCTCATAATACGCCGGAAAAAATTTATAGACAAAGTGAGCAAGATTGCCAACCCGCGAGAGCACGAGCAGCCGTTTGTTTTTCACGGCAGCGTGATAAATGGTTTCAGCGACAACTTCAGGCGTGGCGATTTTGCCGGTGGTCGAGCGCGGGTGCGTGGTAGGGCGGCCGTCGCCATCGAGCGCGTTCTTTTCAATATTCGTCGCGGTAAAGCCGGGGCATACCATCATCACGCGCACGCCCTTGTCGCTCAGTTCGGTGCGCAGAGATTCGAACAAGCCGTGCAGCGCATGTTTGCTGGCGCTGTAGCCGCTGCGGCCAAACAAGGGCGAGAAGCCGGCAATGCTGCTCATGACGATGATCATCCCGCGGCTCGCCAACAGCGCCGGCAGCGCGGCTTGGGTGCAGTGCAACGCGCCGAAAAAATTCACCTCCATCACTTGGCGAAATACCTGCACCTGCGTTTTTTCAAAGGCGCTGCGATGGGTGATGCCGGCGTTGTTGATCAATATGTCAATGCCGCCGAATCTCTCGACGATCTTTTCCATCGCGGTGCGGCAGGCTTGTTCATCGGTGACATCGCATTGCAGGGCAAGCGCCTGAATACCGGCTTCGTCCAACTCGCGCGCAAAAGCTTCCAACGGTTCAAGGTGCAAATCAAGCAAGGCGATTTTAGCGCCGGCCTGGCCGAAGCGCCGGCACAGCGCGCGGCCCATGCCGCCGGCCGCGCCGGTGATCGCAACGGTTTTATTCTTGAAGGCCATTGACGCTCAATTTAAAATTTTGCAACGAAAAGAGAACCCGACGGGCGCAGCCGCAACGAAAAAGCACTTAACCTTTAGTAAATCGCTCATTCAGTGAGTTCCATTTCCTATGGACGCAGTCTGTGAGCGGTCAATTCTTGTGGCTTTTATGCGTGAGGTAGTATTCAAACACCTCTTTGGTGGTTAGTTGCGGCGTATACCCAAACGTGGCTTTGAGTTTCTCATTGGAAAGCACGGGGCGATAACGCAGAAAGTTCACTTGCGCAGAAAGTTCACTTGCTCGGGGCCGTATTGGCTCAGGCGCAATTTGCGCAGCAGCCACAAGCCGCTTTTGACCAGCGACACGGGCAGTTGAATATACGGCTTGTGCAGCATCGCGGCAATTTCTCGCATGTTGAGCGTGCCATCACCGGCGAGATTATAAATGCCGGTTTTGTTGTCCAAAACGCCTTTGACAATACACGCCGCGACATCCTGATCCCAAACAAAGACAAAAGGGGAGCTGGCGCCGCGCAATCCAATTACCATATTTTTTTCGAAAAGTGCGCTGATTGGGTTGCTCACGTTTTTGCCGAGCACGGTTCCAGGACGAAAGATGAGCTGCTGCAATTCCGGATGTTGCTCACGGTAGCGCGCGAGCATTTCTTCAACCAGCCGCTTGTGATATGAATAGGCAAATTCTTCGTTGCCGCGCAACGGGTCAGCTTCTTGCAGCCAGGCGGGATTGTCAGGATAATAGCCATAAGCTGCGCCGCTGCTGGTAACGATGATTTTTCGCACGCCGGCTTGAACACAGGCTTCGAGAATATTCTTGGTGCCGAGAACATCAATCGAGTATTCCAGTTCGCGATTGCTCTTGCGGCCGGGGGTCACAATGGCGGCCAAATGGACAACGATTTCCACGCCATATTTCTTGAACAGTGCCGCTATCTCCGGCGAGCGAATATCGGCGCAAACGTAATCAATGCCGGCAAAACGGCTTTGCGGAGCGACCTCGCGAACATCCATGGCAATGAGCCGGCACAGCTTGTCGCGATGCTGTACGAGCTGTTTCAATGTTTCCTGGCCGAGATAACCGGCAGCACCGGTGATTAAAACGGCAGGCTTGAAATTGTTTGTCATAATGGATGCACTAAATGCCGTAACAAAAAATACTGCTCGCCTTTTGCCTTATCCGCGCAAGCTGTTAAATCCGCTTACTAAACTTTTGTAAACCGATTGAACTGCTTAAGCGGATAAAAATATCACACCGGCCGCCTTGACCAAATCAGCGCAACGGTTAAACCTGAAATCAGATGCCAAATTCCCCACCAGGCAGCGACTAAAGCCATGCCGCCGAATCCGGCAAAGAAATCGAAAATGAGCGCAAGCCCAAGCGCAGAGTTTTGGATGCCGACTTCGATGCTAACGGCGCGAGCGTCCCGGCGCGGCAGCCGCCGAGAAGGCCCAAGCCGTTTTGGACGAAGACGGCAAACCAAACTTTGGGGACATAAGCGAGAAAGTTGTCCCAATTCGCCGCAAAAGCAACCAGGATAAACAGAACAAAAAAGATAATGGAAAAAGATTTTAACGGCTGGCGCAAGCGCTTCGCCAACGCGGGCGCGTGACGAGCGAGCAGCATTCCCGTCACCAACGGAATGCCGAGAATGATAACGACGGTATAAAAAACTTCGAGAGGATCGAGATTGACGTGGTGCAGTATCGGCGCGGTATGAGCATTTAATTTTCCCCAAAAAACCAGATTGACCGGCGTCATCACCAGCGCCACGGCCGTGGAGATCGCCGAGAGGGTCACGGAAAGCGCGGTGTTGCCTTTGGCAAGATGCGTCAAAAAATTCGAGACATTGCCGCCCGGACAAGCCGCGATGAGAATCATGCCGAGCGCAATGCTTGGCGGCGGCTGCAAAACCAATGTCCAGAGAAATGACAGGGCGGGCAGCAGAATGAATTGGCCGATCAATCCGATGAGCGGTGGAATCGGCGAGGCGGCGAGGCGCTTGAAATCGGCGACTTTGAGATCGAGCGCCACGCCAAACATGATGAGGCCGATGATAACGTTGAGAAGCCGGAGGCTTTCCGGATTGAAGTTTAATTGCAGTTGGTCAATCGGCATGCGGCAACGAATTTAGTTGTAGAAAGAAATATTTGCAACGAAAGGGGAACCGCAACGAAAAAATAATGTTATTTTCCCTTCGGCTCTTTGTGCATCTCTTTAAAATGGATCAGTCCCGGCGCCCACATGTGCTTGACGGGATTGACATCGACGTGGATGACGGCGCATTTGCCGGCGGCGCGACAGCGTTCCAACGCCGGCTTCAGCTCGTTCGGATCGGCCACGCGCTCGCCGTGCGCGCCCATGCTCTCCGCGAGCTTGTCGAATTGAATCTCGTTCAAATCCGCATTGATGGTTTCAGAGGGCGCGAGTGATTTCTTGACGATGGTTTTGACCGGCTTGAGGGCAAATTGCTGGTTCATCTTCACCATGCCCCATTGCTTGTCGCAGCAGACGAGATAGATCACTTTCAAATTGTTGCGCACGGCGGTCTCGATCTCTTGCAAGTTGAAGCCCATCGCGCCGTCGCCAATGATGCAATAAACCTGGCGCTCGGGATGCGCCACTGCCGCGCCGAGAGCTTGCGCCACACCGGCGCCCAACATGCCGAATTTCGCGGTTTGCAAAATGGTGTTGGGGACGCGCGCTTCGTGGAAGAAATGCGCCCAAACCGCGGTGTTGCCCCCATCGAACACGCAGATGGCGTCGTCGGCAAAAAACTGGCGGCAAATGTGCGCCACATGCGCCGGATTCAGCGGTGCCGAATTGTCTTTGAGATGGGCATCGAACTCTTTGCTAAATTTGGCTTTTGCAGTTTGAAATTTTTTCACCGCTTTGCGGCGCTCTTCCAGCGGCATCTGGTTTTGCAGTGGAGTCAATTTCTCGAGCAGTTTTGCCAAGAAGATTTTGACATCGGACAGAATGGCGAGATCGACGGGTTTGTTGAGTCCCAAAACCTCCTCGTCGATATCCACTTGAATCATCCAAAACGCTGCGCGCGCCCCAACTCGTGCTCACCGGCGCGTGCAAAATTTCCGCGACTTTTTGCAGTTCGGCATACGCGCCGGAATGTATCACGCCGCTGCCGGCATGGATGAGGGGAAGTTTGGCGCGTGCCAGCATCTCGGCAGCGCGCGCGACTTGCGCCTCTGTTGCCACTATGGGATCGAGATGGCGATAACGCTGCGGCGGGATGAAACTCTGAACCTCGGTTTTGCCATTGACAATATCTTCCGGCACATCGACGTGTACGACGCCCGGACGTCCGTGATAAGAAACGCGAAAGGCGCGGCGCATCATTTCTTGAATACGGCCATACGAGCCGGCGACGCCGCTCCATTTGGACATGGGCTTGATGGCGCCGACTTGATTGAAATATTGGTACGTGCCGCCGCGATCGGGGTAACCGATGCCGGTTCGTCGCATGCTGGTGATGAGCAGAACGCGATTGCCTTCGCCATTTTCGACGGCGACGCCGGCAAGCGCATTCGCCACATCCGGACCGTTGCTGGCGATGGCAACGCCAAGCTTACCGGTCATGCGCGCATAAGCGCCGGCCATGTGCAGAGCGCAAGCTTCATGGCGCGGACTGATCAGCTCGATGCCGAATTTTTTCAAATTGGAATAAAGGCCGAAGTACGTGCCGTCGATGATGCCAAAAACTTTTTCTACCCCTTCATTTGCCAGCATCTGCGCGATGATTGCACCGCCGGTGGTCTGCTTCACGCGGCTTTCCTTTCTGTGGTCGAGGCATTACAACATGGAAGACATGACTACGCGCAGCGCGTTAAAGAAATTCAAACGCATAAACAAAATTTAGATTTGGTCTTCTACTAAAGGCACACTTGGCGGCGGCTCCGTTTGCAGCACATTCACGGCTACACTCGCTGCAACCTTTCGCAAAAATGCTCGTGCTTGAGAGTCAGTATTCCCTCGAAACGATAGCAGCGCTCTCCTATCATTTTCCAAAAGCCGCAAGTTAAATCTTTGCATGACATCTGGGAATAAGTGGCTGAAACGACCATTGGGGGAGAAACCAATAACTCGGGAAATTGCCGACCTAATATCATTTTGATAGCGACGAAAAAACTCATCCCATGCAGCTTCATCTGAGGGTATAGCCGCACAGCGTACAAAGAGCTCTCTAGGTGAAAGTTGAGTCAAGGAAATAGCATGGATTTCATCATAAGCAAATTTTTGGGACAATTTGAATTGCTGCTCGCCTTCAAGCGCTGTGTTAATCCAGGATTCGTCGAAAACACATTTATATATCGGGTTGCGTATTTTTGATGTTCCCGAATCCGTCGTCTTGATAAGGCCGCTTAACTTTAAGGTCGCCAAAATCGGGTCGAGCTCGTCATCAATTGAAACTTTGCCTTGATAAATTTGCTTGTATATTTGCAAAAGTTCGATGCAGTCGTCGGTCTCTAAAATACGGTCACGAATAAATCGTAAATTTTCATCTGTGTGGCGCCCGGCCTCGCTCAAGAATATCTCATCGACTAAGTCATCCACAATAGTTGGAACGTCAGATTGATTCCATTTTGACTGAGCCCATTGCGCAACGTGCGTACAAATCTTTTGCGTCAGGTAAGGATGCCCTTCCGTCCAAAAGAATACTCTGGTTAACAATTGATTAGCCGAATCAGGATCAGGGGCTAATCCGGTGATCAGAGATTTGGCTTCATCTAAACGGAAGTCGGCAAGCTGTATCCGCTTGCCAATGTTGAAAGGCGTACGTTTCGGGTCTTTAATCAAATCAGAAGGAGAGGCAACACCCAGCAGGACAAATGTGAGTCGTTCCAGTTCCGGATTGACAGCGCGATCGTTATAGAGCGCGCGGATGGCGGCAAAATAATCGTCACTTTCAGGGAGACCCAGGGTGGTGTCAATCTCGTCTACGAAGATAGCCACTGGCTCAGAGATTTTGTTTAGAATAACTTCAGTTAAAAAGTCCATAAAACGTTGCACTACTCCCAGATGGCGTTGCCGCCTCCACCAACTTAAATAATCTATTTGGAGGTGAAGCTGTTTCACGATCCGTTGAATCTGCCCGAGATACCACGTCTCGGTATCAAGATTAGTTGTTCCAATACCAGTCAAGTCAATGATCACGCTGCGGAATCCGGTTTCTCGAAGTCGGGTGGCGGTGCGAACCATCAGGCTCGATTTGCCCATTTGCCGCGAAGTCAAGAGATAGCAGAACTGATGCTGCCGGATTGCTTCCAGCAATTGCATATCGGCAGCGCGCGTTATGTAACTGGGTGCTGTGGTTTTCATCGTACCACCCACAGTGTAGAAATCGGGGCATGGTTGAGTGATAATTGCATCGTTCATAAGTGCCTCTCGAAATATCGCGCATACAGACCGCACCGAGGCATAACGTTGTTGCGGTTATTGCCCCGTACCAGTCCGGCGGAGCGCAACTGATAAAAAAGCTGATCAGTGGGACAAGGCTGACGTTGGATAACTGCTTTCATGGCCGAACGCAACGCCGGTTGTGTATCGAGCTGCCAAAGGCAACGGTGCAAATGATCGCTGAATGGCCCGTCATCATCGGTGGCGCGGCTTAGCAAAACAGGAAGAGGTAGCTTGGTTACGACGAGTTCGTAAAGCGCCTTGCGTATCAGAAATGGATGTCCTTGTAGCAGTTCGATGATTTCGTCGAGTTCTTCTATTTTTAACGGACTGCCGTGTCGCCGGTTGAGCTCCTCGACCTCGGCGCGATCAAAATCAACGGCATCGAAGGCAACTCCAACATTGAAGGGCGATTGGTTAAGATCGGCGATAAACATGAATGCCTCGGTCGAATATGCCAACACTAAGTTGAGTTTGTCCCACAACGGATCAAAGGCCCGATTGTTGTGCCAGGACCGAATCAAGCTGAAGAAATCATCTCTATAATGCTCGAAGTTGAACAATCTATCAACTTCGTCTAAAAACAGCACAAAAGCAGTATCAGCATGCTCTAAAACTTCGTTACTAAGAAACTCCGTCAGCTTGTCCTTCGAACCAAGCGGTGTTTGCCAATAATGATCTGGCGGGCGAGTTGTCTTTAATTTGTGCGTGATCAGATCAGCCAGATAGCGCAAAAATATCTCAATGCCCTGGAGATGTTGATCGTCGAGACGTTGGAAATCGATATATAAAACAGAACGATGATTGTCACGTGCATGTTGATACAAACGGGCGAGAATTGAGCTTTTGCCCATTTGGCGGCCACCTTTTATGCGCAGTGTCAAGCCGTCTTTAAGAATCAAATCTTTTGCAAGTCTGTCAACTTGGCGCTCCACATAGAATGGTGACTGCAATCGCATAGCCCCTCCTGGTGGATCCAGTTTTTCCAGCCAGCGAGGATCGAATGAGGGTAGAGGGGATATTAACTTTATATCAGACTTGGTTTCGTTGCCATCGGTCGCGATTGTAATCTTTTGTTCACTATGCGGCTCAGGGGGTTCTTCTTCAAAGGGTTGATTTGTGGCGAGTGCTTGGTGCAAGCGTTCGAGGATGTTAACTTCGTCGCCAGATTTTGCCCAGAAGGCGTATTGTATTCGGCCCAACCTGGCTCCCAAATCATACGGAAGATCGCCTGTGTAAGCCAAGCGAACTGGAAGGATGATGGGCGTTCCCCGCTGCTTCTTGAGCTGATGAGCAATGACCACTTCTTCAATGATCATCTCGCTTGTAATCGCGTGCTCAGAGAGCAAAACGATCAGAGAATCAGCTTGTTCCAGTTCTTGTTTGATAATGGTTGGCCATTCCTGTCCGATTTCAATTTTCTTGTCTATGAATACCTGATGATTCTTTTGAGCCAAGTTTTGAGCGAAGTAATCGGCCAGGCGTTCATCCGGTTCAGCGCCATATTTGTAGCTAATAAATACCCTCGCCATTGTAAACCCTCCTTTTTGCCTTGGTAAAAAAATATTGTTTCGTTTCGGCTCGCTGTATTTCGATGCTAACAAGTAAAGAATACAAAAACCTTGCGGGAAAGTCAAGTTGAAATTCGCGCGAGGCATGGCGGAGAAAACAAAACCCCCACTCCATATAAAATGGAAGTGGGGGCGTGTCGTCCATAACCCCGATTAAGGTTTTAAACCCAGGTCGAGGTAGAAGGACTTCTTGACAAACAAAAGCGTTATTGCTGAAAAGCGTCATACCCGCCGGTGATGAACCAGAACAAGAGCAAAAGCACAATGGCCCAGAAGAACGAGCCAAGGAGTGAAGCGGCCTGGTTCGATGCCGGATTGTCGTTCTCGTCTTGCTCTGGCTCGGATTTTTGTGGAATCGGCACCGGCATCATGACATAATGATACTGGGGAGTTTTGTTCATTATATTTGACCTTGTTTTTTTAGTATCTCGTGTGACACGTTCAGCTTCGCTTGCAGCTCCGCGACGCGAGCAACAAGCTCATCCAACTTGGCACTGATTTCCTTTTGTGACGCTGGCACCGCTGCTGTTGCTGGAGCAAGACGATTGCTTTCCGCATAAGCGATTAAAATGACGGAAAGCAGAAAGATGAGCAAAAATATCAAGCGTTTCACTGTTGTTTCTCCATCGTGATCCAAAGTCAAAAGCTTCTTGCCGCAGTTGCAACGCGCAGCGCAAGACGGTTATTGCGCTTGCGTCAACTGCTGTTGTTCACTTAGCTGGTTTAACGATCGTTCCAGATCGGCTATCGCCTCTTCCATGTCGGTTTTAAGAAGCGGCCAGGCCTTCCCGGTGGCTGATCGCAAATACTCCAATTTTCTTCCCGCGGCGTTTTTCGCCTGCACCAATTCGACGATCTGCTCGTCAAGCTGCGGCTTGGCAGTTGCCGTCGAATGTTCGGCGCCGGCCAGCAATGCTTCGAGGCTTCGATCCAATTCGTCTAGCTTCGCCTGCGCGGCCTTGGTGAATTCTTCTTTTTGTCGATGCAAGCCGTTTTCCGGTTTTGTGCTTTTGCGCTCGCTGGCGCATGCTACCAGCACCCAAACACACCACAAAAGCGCACGGATGGCATATCGTCTCATGATGCTCTCTCCTCGGTGAAATGTTCCAATCAATGATCTTCACGTATTATCAAACAAAGTCAATGCCAAAATTCCACGGAATTTTTGTCTAGTATTCTCGAAATGATTTTTAATGACTTAGTTTTGTGGAATCGTTATGACTTTTGGGAGAAGCGCGAATCGCGAAAAGCCAAACAGGTAATTTTTACCGAAGCAGCGCATTTTGTTATGTAATTTCGCGCACGGAAAACACCCTGTGTTTGTAAAGTACAACGAAAGGCGGTGAAATCCGTCTTAACTATCATATACTCGTTAAGGGTTATTTTGTAACGGTGTGAGCGTTTTTCAGCGAAGCAATCTTTTAAAAATCGTGAGATTGTCCCGCTGAAAAGCGGGACGCCTCGCAATGCCTCGCCTTCCAACCCTAAATGAGTATAATTGCCGGTCACGAATTTTCAGAGAGGAGAGTGTGCATGTTCAGCCGCTATTTTGCAATCAGCCTTTTCACCCTGTGCTTAGGCGCTTTTTTACCGAGTCAAGCTGTCAGCCAAGCCGGCCACCAAGCCATTTTGCCACCGGAGCTGAAGTGGAGTGGCAAAAGCGAACCGCTTGTTGTCGCGAAAAATGATCCGTGGATCACGCCGGCGGAACAAAGTGATTTCACGGCCACGCCGCGATATGAAGAGACGATGAAATGGTTGCAAAAACTGGTTGCGGCCGCGCCGGAATTAAAAACAATTTCGTTGGGCAAGAGTCCGGAAGGCCGCGACATTTGGATGGTGATCGCCTCGAAGGAGCGCGCGTTTACGCCGGCAGCTTTGCGCGCAACGGGCAAGCCGATTTTTCTGGCGCAGGCGGGAATTCATTCCGGCGAGATCGACGGGAAGGACGCGGGCATGATGCTGTTGCGCGATATGACGGTGCGCAACAAGAAGCGTGATCTGCTCGATGCCGCCAATCTGCTTTTCGTGCCGATTTTAAGCGTCGATGCGCACGAACGTTTTTCGCCGCATGGCCGCATCAATCAGCGCGGCCCGGTTGAAACCGGTTGGCGCACCAACGCGCGCAACCTCAATCTGAATCGCGATTACGCCAAGCTGGACACGCCGGAATTGCGCGCCATGATTCGTTCGATAAATGAGTGGTCGCCGGATTTATATTTCGATCTGCACGTGACCGATGGCGTGGATTATCAGTACGACATCACCTTCGGCTATAACGGTAAACACGCTTATTCTCCGGCAATTGTAACCTGGCTCGATGAGGCGCTGCGGCCGCATGTCGAACGCGATCTCAAGGCGATGGGGCACATTCCCGGGCCATTGATTTTTGCAGTGAATGGCCGGGATTTTCAACAGGGCATCATCGATTTCACCGCCGGGCCGCGATTTTCCAACTCCTACGGCGACGCGCGACATCTGCCCACCGTGCTCGTGGAAAATCATTCGCTGAAACCCTACAAGCAGCGCGTGCTCGGCACTTATGTTTTGCTGGAGAGCACTATGCGCCTGTTGGCGAAAGAAACGAAAAAACTTCGCGAGGCCGTCGTTGCGGATGGCAACCGGCGGCCGCAGGATATTCCGCTCACTTGGCGCGTGCCGCAACGCCCGCCCGAGAAGATCGAACTGCTGGCGGTGGAGTCGCGCGTGCTGCCCTCGAATATCACCGGCGGCGATTTTGTGCAATGGACGGGAAAGCCGGTCACGATCAAAGTGCCGTATTTGCGCATGAGCGAGCCGGCGCTCACCGCTCGCCGTCCGCAGGCGTATTGGATTCCACCGGCGTGGAGTGAGGTGATCGAGCGGCTGGCCATGCACGGCATTCAGATGGAAAAAATTTCGGCGCCGCGCGATGTCGAAGTCGAGATGTATCGCCTTCAAGAGGCGAAGCTCGCCGGTCAGCCATTTGAAGGACACGTGCCGGTCACGGGCAAGCCGGTCGTGGAAAAACAAACGCGACACTTCCCGGCGGGTTCGGTACGGATTTCCACCGATCAGCCGCTCGGTGATTTGGCCGTGCTGCTGTTGGAACCCAATTCACCGGATTCGTTTTTTCAATGGGGCTTTTTCTTGGAGATGATGTCGCCGACGGAATACGCTGAAGAGTACGTGATGCAGCCGATGGCGGAGCGCATGCTTGCGGAAGACGCCAAGCTCAAAGCCGCTTTTGAAAAGAAGCTTGCGGCCGATTCGACGTTTGCCAAGAATCCACCAGAACGGCTGAACTGGTTTTATCAACGCACCCCGTTTTTTGACGGTGAATGGAATTTATATCCGGTGGCGAGAGAGACGAGGTGACAATGCGCCAATGATTTTTTTCTTGCTCGACAACGATTCGGTGAATCCCATTTAAGGAAAAATGATTCGGAGGCAAAGTCGGGGGCATTACTCGATCGTCACCCCGGAGCCGTATTCCTTCTTGCGAAACAGCGTGGCGGCCATATTGGGCTGCACGATACAGTTGCTGCCGATCTGCCGCTCGTTCGGGATGGCCGAACCGCGGCCGATGAGCGTGATGCCGGATTGCAATAATTGCGGGTAGTCTTCGTTAGGAACGGTGGCGTCGCCAAAACCGATCCGGCACTCCGGGCCAACGCTCACGTCCACATCCGAAATGACTTTGCGCAAATGGCTGCCGGCTTCCACGCGCGTGTCGAACATCAAAATGGAATCCTTGACGACGGCGCCGGCTTGCACTTCCACGCCGGGGAACAGAATGCTGTTTTCCACCGTGCCGTGAATTTGGCAGCCGCTGTAAACGAGTGAGTTGCTGATTTCCGCACTGTTGCCGATAATGGCGGGAATGCGGTCGCGAATCTGGTTATGCTCGATATTGGTGCGCACGCGCCAGCGTTCCGGATCGATCAACGGGTTGTCGCCCAAAAGATCCATGCTGGTCTGCCAATACTCATCGATGGTGCGCGTGTATCCCCAATAACTCTGAAATTTGTAGCCATAAACACGATATTTGCCGAGCATCGCCGGGATGATATCCTTCCCAAATTCGTGCGACTTGGGCGCGAGGCGGGCGTGGCTCTCCAACACCTCGTGCAAAATATTCGGCGAGAAAAGATAAAACGTCAACGAGGCCGCGACATTTTCGCCGAGCCACGCCGGCGGCGCTGCCGGCTTCTCGAGATATTCCACCAGTGGGCCGCCCGGACTCGTGGCGCTTTCTTCGATGCGGCCAATACCAAAACGCGGCGCTTGATTTTTGGAAACGTCAAGAAAGCCCACGGTGAGATCGGCTTTGTTCTCCTGGTGAAACTCAATGAACGGCGTAAAATCCATCGAGTAAATATGATCGCCGGAGAGCACGAGCACGAGCCGCGGGTCGTGCAGGCGAATGAAATCGAGATTTTGATACACGGCATCGGAGGGACCGCGATACCACTGCGACACGGTGTGCGCGGTGTACGGCGGCAAGATCGAGACGCTGCGGTTGCGGCCGACCATTTCCCAGGCGGCGCCGTTGCCGATGTGGTTGTTCAAGGAGTACGAGCGATACTGGGAGAGAATTCCGACGTTTTCGATGCCGGAGTGCATGAGGCTGCTCATCGGGAAATCGATGACGCGGTAGAGACCGCCGAAGGGGACTGCCGATTTCGGGCGGTATTGGGTGAGCACCGAAAGCTCGTCCACCCGCCCGCCGGCGAGAATCATGGCGAGAATTTTTTGCATGTCATTTTATACAGGCATTGGGTGGCGTCTTAAAATTTTTTCATGTGCTTAGCGTTGCTTCTAGAAGTTGATTCTTTTGATGATTAACCGATTGTTGCGAGGCTGATTTTGCCCTCGCCAGCCTTAATTGCGGTTTCAACGCCATTAGTTTTCCCAGTGAAAACCTTTTTTAGTAAATTGCGCTTTACGGTGGGTGAAAAGTCTACGAAAATAAAATATTCGGCAGGATATACATAATCCTCACCCTCATTGTCTATCACCCGAACATAGTTGGATTTCGCTGCGCTCACATCCCGCAAGATTCGATAAATCATCCGAGGCGTCAACAGATCAGGGTCATCACTATTAATGCAAATAGCAAATTGCGCTTTGGATTTTTGACGAGTGCTCATGATGTTAATCCAGGTAAAGTTTGATCCTCATTTTCTTTTTGCCGATCCCATGCGCTTCAAATCAATGAACTTCGGCAAAACGTATTGTGCCGTCAAATAATCTAACTTTAGCAAATCCCTTGGTACCGCTGCCGGCAAACGGATCGGCCACCACGCCATTTTCAGGGCATAAAAGTTTGATAAAAAACAACGGCAATTCCAATGGAAATACCGCGGGATGCCCTTTGTTTTTCCCGACAAGTGGAATGGTAAGCACGTTGGAAGGCAGCACGGTTTCCTTGCCCACCCATTTTGAAATATCTCGCCCGAATCCACTGGCGTTAGCAGAGTTATGGCGAGCCAAATCATTTTTACCCAAATTCCGCAAACGCGATTCAACCCAATCGCCAATCGGCTTACGCACCGCATCGGGATTGAAGAATGGCCGTTTGGATTTTGCAAGATGAAAGCAATACTCCCATCCATCGCGCAGCCGAGTCGGCCAATAACCAGGCATGGGGTTGGGTTTGTGCCATAAGTAGTCTTCAATGGCAAACCCTCCGCGTTCGCATAAAGCTTCAATGGTATGCCAGACGAAACGGTGTTTAACGCCTTCGACAACTCTATCCTTAATATTGATTACAAGGCTACCCGTCGGTTTAAGCGCACGATAAAAGGATTCATGAAAAGTCAAGAACCATTCCGCAAATCTATCGGGGTGAATACCATCATAATGATTTTGTCTTGCGTCAGCATAAGGTGGCGAAGTGATAATCAAATCGACTTTGCCGTCAAACTCGCCGAGTTCGACGTGACAATCGCCATGAATGACTGTGCAGGTTATACCTGATCTTGATACAGTCATCCGGCTTGATAATACCTGTTGCTTTTCTTCGCGAGGTTTCATCAGATTCTGCCGGCCGTTGCTTATCTTTGACAGAAGAAACGAACCAATTTGTATGGAATGGACAGAATTTCCCGGCTCGATTTCTTCTTGGCGTTGCTTATTGCCAGTAGGATGAGCGTCTTTAGTTGTTTGACAGAAATTTTATGCTTATGCGGCATCAACGTTGAGTCATCGAGGCAGCCATAGTATGGGCTATCGGTATCTTGAATTCTTGGATAATCCTGAGGGATTATTTGCGCCGACTTAGCCATCACTTATCCTGTAGTGATTTTACAATGCCACAACAAAAGCTTGCCCACAAGAAATTTTATAAGTTATTACCGCCCCCCAGCTTCTTCTCAATCAACCAACCGATCCCAAAGATCAATAAGCCGATGCCGGCGTAGCGAAATTCGAGGCTGAGGTTGCTATCTTTGAAGCCGATGATCAGGCCGTACATGACCTCGAAGAGGCCGATGGCCTGAATGATTTTGGCGACGAACCAGAGTGTGCGGTTCACGCGTAATTCAAGAAAGCGTTGGGATTGCTCCACTGCCCGGTCTCTTCGCGAAAACGTATGCTGGTATCGATGAGAAGTTGGCCGTCTTCCGCCAGGGCGATTTGCACCCGTTCCAGCGGTCGCGGCGCCGGGCCTTCAAAGTTGATCGCTTCCATCGTGAAACCGCTGCCGTGGCATGGGCATTTGAATTTGCCTTCGGCGTCCAGCCAGCGCGGCGTGCAGCCGAGGTGCGTGCACTGCGCGAAGATCGCAAAAAAGCCTTGCTCGTTGCGCACGATCCAGGTGCGATAGTCTTTGATCCAGCGCGTGCTGACCGCGCCGATCGGATAATCACCCGGAAAACCGGCTTTGAAAACCGTCGAAGGCTCAAAGAGCACGCGCGGAAACATGAAGCGGAGGGAGCCGAGCAACATGGTGCCGACGAAGCTGAAGAACGCTGCCCATCCCGCGCGCGAGAGAAAATTGCGGCGCGTCATCCAAATGTTGCCGGTTTCTTTTTCTTGTAGCGGCTGAGTCAGGGTTTGTTTGCTGCCCGGCTTCGCCACCGTCGGCTTGGCTGGCGCCGCTTCAGCGGCTTTTGCCGGTGCGGCAGCCGCCGCAGCGGGTTTGTGCGCCTTTTCAGCGGGCGCTGGAGCACCTTCGACTGGTGCGGTTGAAGGTTTGGTTTCTTCGGCCATGGTGAATCTCCTAAAATCTAACTATTTTCAAAAAGCAATTTTATTTTCAAGTGAAAGTTCGTAGTAACGCCTTTAGGCATCGCGTGTACAGATCAAAAATTTTCCATGTTTCCGCACATTTAGCGCCTGAAGGCGCAACTACGAACTCAATCCGTTCCATTCGTCGCCGCCGCGCCTCGTCCCAGGCTGAGAAGATAATTCCGAATCGCGATGATCTGTTTCTCATCATCGCCGTCGAGAATGTCCGGCGGGCCGTCCTGCTCAGGCGTCGAATAAAACGACGGCATCTTGGTGCCCGGCTGCATGGGTTGCGCATCTTTCACCCATTTCATGATCCAATTCGGATTCAGGCGCGCGCGGGCCATCACCAGGTCCGGTGCCCATTCCGCCGGCGAGCCCTCGGGTTTCTTCGCGCCTTGCTGGTGGCACGAGAAGCAGCTAAAATAATCTTTCGAAACCAGCTTGAGCGCCGCGCTCCGTTGCTCTGCGGTTAATTGATATTCCGGCAAATACGAGAACCCGGAAACCTCGCCGGAAAGCGCCTTGAAATAGGCCACCAAATCGTTGGCCTCTTGATCGGAAAAATCGAAGGTCGGCATGCGCGCTTGCAGCCACGGGCGAATCTGGCCGGTTTGCGGCAGCTTGAGAAAATTGAACAGCCACTCGCTCTGCACCTTCTCGCCTTCGCCGATCAAATTCGGCGGCGCATAGGCCAGTGCGGTTTCCTCGTCGTCGCCGGCTTTCATCCGCGCCGCAACGATGTGCGGACGAATGTCGCCGCCACGATTTTCGATCATGTGGCAGCCGTCGCAATTATATTTGTAAACCAACACCCGGCCTTGGTGAATGTTCTCGTCCCGGCCGTGCCAGGGCTTCATGTAAGCTTCGTTGATCACCCGGCCATCCCAGGAGTGCAGCAAAGTCGCCAGCGTATGCGCATCGTCTTCGGAAAGCTGATAATTCGGCATGCGCTGAACCACCGCCTCCGTGGCATACACGCGTGAGTTTTTTAATTTGCCGGTCGTCCAACCATCCCAGGTTTTTCCCTTCACTTCGCCGTTCGCCAGCGCATCGCCAAAGAAAAGCTCCTCCGGCAATTTGGCGCCAAATTCATTGAGCGAAACGGAGACGCGGCTTTCGTTTTCCATGCCCTTGATCAGATGGCAGCCGTGACAGCCGAAGTTGCGCACGACGGCCCTGCCCTCGGCAATGAGCTGTGCATCGTTCAAATCCGGCAAGGCTTTGGCATAATTCTCCGGCAGTGTTTGGTCTTGCCCAAAGGTCATTAAATAAGCAGCGATGTCGGCAGTTTCCTGATCGCTCAAGCGCAGGTTCGGCATGCGGGTTTGCGGAGAATAATGTTTGGGATTTTTGATCCAATCGTACAGCCAATCTTCCGACACCTTCATGGCCACGGTCGAAAGCTCCGGCCCGATGTCGTAAGGCAGGCCGTCGGTGCGCCGCGCGCGATCTTCTTCGGTGACGACGTGGCAGGCTTTGCAGCCGAGGTTATCGACGAGCTGTTCGCCGCGGCCGGCATTGCCCGCGAGTTTTTTGCCGGCCGGCTGCCAGGCGCTTTCATCCTGCAACGAATACAAAAACGCCGTGGCGGCGAGCGCTTCGCGATCGGTATACATCGGATTGGGCATGCGCGTGTGCGGGCGAAATTCCTTGTTGTTGCGCAGCCAGCCGTAGACCCAGTTCGGCTGCAGCTTTGCTGCGACGCGGTAAAGGCTCGGCCCGACTTTGTCAATCGTCTCGTAGCCGCGAATCTCGTGGCAGCCGTAACAGCCGAGGTCGAACACCATACGCTTGGCCTTGTTCAATTCTTCCGCATGATCGGTGAGCAATTCGCGGCCGTGGCACTTGTTGCAGCCGGCCTCGATGGATTTGCCTGCGAGCAGCGGATGCTCCCAATGCTTCACCTGGCCGTGCGCGTACTTCACGTTTTGCAAAGCCGACCCCTGGCCTTCATGGCACGGTGAGCAGCCGAATTGTTCAACCGGATGAATGGCGAGCAGCGTATCCATCGACGGATGGGTGCGGAAATGCTTCGGCCCGAATTGCTCGAAACCTTTGCGCGTCGCCGCCGGATGGCAGCTTTCGCAGCGATCGACGTTGTTGAGAAAGGCGTTGAAGTTGCCTTTGACGAAATCCCGCATCACCACCTGCTTGATCTTGATCGGCCGGTCGTCGACGCGCGTGATCAGCTCGCTGAGGTTATCGATCTCGGCGCGCATCGCTTTCATTTCGTTTTCAGTGTCGGTTACCGACTGGCGCATTTCGGCCAGGCGTTTGATTGCCGCAGCTTTTTGCGCCTCGGCCTCGTCCCATTTCACTTTCCATTCCACGGCTTTGGCATTCAGCTCATCAAACTTCTTGGCGCGCTCTTTATACTCGTCGCTCTCTTTGCCTTGGTGATACTCGGCTTCTTTGAAAAGATAGTATTCGGCATCGGCCTCGCTTTTGGCAAAGCGATATTGCTGGCGCGTCTTGTACGCTTCGAGATCGGCTTTCGCGGAATCTTGCAAGGCTTTGTAATCCTCGACCTTCAACTGCTTGCTCGCCTGTTTGAGCTGTTCTTTGAGTTGCTCATATTTCGCAGAGTCTTCAGTAGCAAACTTTTTATTAGCCGCGTCCAGTTTTGCTTGCAGTGAGTCGATCTCGAGGCGGTTGAATTTTCGCTGCTCTTCCTGCCAGGGTGCGCGCAGCCTGATCATGTCGAGCACCGCCCAAAAGGTCGTCAATGCCAGCAGCGCGCTGAGGAAAAAATAAATGTGGCTATAGTTGCGCTCTTCGAGAGGAGTTTCAGATCGTTTTGGCATATCGTTCCAAAATTAATTTTGTAGTCTTGCCCCCTTGCCCCGACCTCCTTAATTTTAGTTTGAGAGGAAATCGGGGCTTGTGGGGCACTGTTGAGAAACCGAATCTGGTGTTTTGACAGCCGCCCACAAGGGGCGGGGACTACACGTTGAACCACGGCGTGACCCAGAGGTATTTGATGTTGAACACAATGCGCAAAATCATTTTGATGGGGAGACCCATCATCGTCAAAAACAAAAAGGCAAAAACACCATATCGCACTGGGCCCAATTGTTTGATCAAAGGGCTTTGGCCTTTTTTCCAAAAATAGTAAATGAATCCCAGGCTGAAATAGGCGCCGACGATAATCGCGCCAAAGATGTTGGCGCCCAATTTGGAGCGAATCCCGATCATTTCGTGGAGGTCAACATTCACCATCGCCACTACTTTGTGAACGTCCCACAATTCCCATGGCGCGAAGAAATTCCAGCCCGGCCCGCGCATGAACGTGCCGAGAAAAATCAGCACCAGCCACAAAATCAGAAAGCCGAAAAGAAAAATGCCGACGGCCAGCTTGCGTTCCGTCCAGGTAAAATAGCCGTTGCCTTTGGGATTTTTGTCGATATACGGAATCGCCATCAGCCCGACGATGATCACCGTCGGCAAAACCACCCCGGCGATCCACGGATCGAAATAGACCAGCATTTCCTGCAAGCCGAGAAAATACCACGGCGCTTTCGAGGGGTTCGGCGTGCGCGTGGGGTTGGCCGGATCTTCCAGCGGCGCATCCAAAACGACCGACCACACCGTCAGCACCACCATGATGGCGATGGAGCAAAGAAATTCGTTGCGGGCGAGATAAGGCCAAACGTGGATTTTGTCCTGGCCCTCGGCGCGGATTTTTTCCCACTCGCCGTTGGCGAGGCGCTTGTCGGTGCGGCTGGCTTCACGCCACCACAGCCACATAAAGAACGCCATCAATATAAAAAGCCCGACCACCGGAATGTTGTCGGAATTGCTCATTATGTTTTTAATATTTTCCATGCAAGCAGCTCCTCGTCGAAATAAGTGGCAGTTGGCAGTTTCAGTGGCAGGCGATCTCAAATTGCTGCTACTGCCTCTGCTACTGCTGCTTGGTATTTACAGCGGCCCAGAAATGCCGCCGTCTTTGCGCACGCGCCAAAAATGCACGGCGATGAAAACCGCCAAAAACAGCGGTAGGAAAATGCAGTGCAAAACGTAAAAACGCAGGAGCGTTGGCGGACCGACTTGAGTGCCGCCGAGCAGCATGAAGCGAACGTCGTTGTCCGGCCGCATGCCCAATTCCGGGCCGAACGGGCCTTCGTGGCCGAGCAGAGGAGTGGCGCGCGCCATATTAGTCCCGACTGTCACCGCCCAAATCGAAAGCTGATCCCACGGCAATAGATAGCCGGTGAATGAGAGCAGCAGTGTCGTGGTCAGCAGGATAACGCCGACCACCCAATTAAATTCTCGCGGCGGCTTATAAGAACCGGTGAGAAAAACGCGGAACATGTGCAGCCAGACGGCGATGACCATGCCGTGCGCGGCCCAGCGGTGCATGTTGCGCAGGAACATGCCGAAGGGCACGTCAAATTGCAGATATTTCATGTCGGCAAACGCATACTCGGCGGTGGGGCGATAATAGAACATCAGCAGCACGCCGGTAACCGCCGTGACCAAAAAGAGCAGGAAGGTGATGCCGCCCATGCACCAAGTGAACCGCAGATAAGCGCCGTGCCGCGGCAGCTTGGTCGGGTGCAAGTGGAGCCAGACGTTGTCCAGAACTTGGAGGAGCCGGTTGCGCTGCGAATCATCGTAGTCGTGCCGGAACATCGACTTCCAAATCTGCGACTTCAACATGCTTTCTTTGAGCTTCTCAATGACAGCCTGCATCGTTGCTCCATGATGTTGGTTAAGAGGTTTGGGTTGTGAAAGATCGTTGTGCAGGACGGGCCAGCGGCCACCGGTTCTCGCGTCGAGCCTGCAACCCTGGTCCGGTTGAAATGCTATGAATATAATTTAAAATTCGTTAAATGTCAAGCGAAACGTCCTGAGAATATGAAGCATTTTTCTCTTAAAAATTTGTTGCATTTCAGCGAGGAAAAGGCTATCTTACCCCATCTATTTTATAACCCATGAGGGAATTATGGCGGACAATAACACTGTGACAAAAGAAGATCTGCAGAATGCCATCAACAATGCGATTGCAGAACTTACAAATGTAATCAAAGTGGTTGTCGATGAAAGGGTTTCATCCACCGAAACCAAGCTGACAGCGGAAATGGATCGACGCTTTACTGAAGCGCAGAATGAAACAAACAAACGTTTCCGGCGCGCCGATCGGCAGCGGCAGCTTTTTCGCAAAGAGGTGGAAAATCGCTTTCATGAGATTCGCGGCATGATTGACAATAGGTTCGATCGGGCCAAAGAATACACCGACGAGGCCGTTGTCGAGAAAATTAGAGAGCTCAAAACTTTGTTGGATGGACAGGCAGGCATGGCTTCTCGTCTCGATACCGAACAGCAGACCCTCGGCGCGCTTTATGATCAGCTTCGCACCGATGTCGATGCCCAAAAGTCAAACGATGACGCGATTACCGATTTGAAACACCGCGTTACTGCACTTGAAGAAGAGGTCTTCACATCTCCTGCAGAAGAAGCTTAAACGGGGAAAGCCTCACGCCAAGCCAGCCATTGCTCTTGCAGCAAGCTGCGATTGAATCCAAGAAGTCCCCACCCATTTTCCTGCAACATCATTTTTATCTTTTCTTCAGCGCGAAGATAGAGTTTGTCTCCCCAAAACCAGCGCAGCCGATTAGCCATATTGGGCTGCGAAGAAGTAAAAAGAAAAATGCCGCCCGGCCGTAAAACCCGCCTCACTTCACCAAAGAACTTTTCTATTGGCGCGATGTATTCGAGCAAGCCAATTGCCGAGACAAAAGCAAAACTCTCATCTGGAAACGGCAAAACCTCGGCACGGGCCGCTATACGCCAAGAAGACGGATTGCGTTTCAGCATGGCGATTTCCGCATCGACGGCAATGCGTTTGGGCTCGGGCGGAAGAATGTGCAGGCTGTCGCCGGTGCCGCTGCCAAGATCGAGATGGAGCCCCGGCGACGGTGGAAACTGCTTCAGGAGGAGGGAAACATTTTTCTGTTCAGCGGCGAGAATTTGCCGCGAAGGAGGCAGGCGGCGGAGCAGCGAATACGCCGGCGCCTTCCAGCGCCAAAACGTCATGAGGGATGAAAAAGTTTTTTGTGATAAAATGGGGCAAGCGCTCCGATCAGCGCCAGCTCCAATCCTTGCTGGCGCGAAAGCAGGCCGAGACTGAAAACGCCAAACGCGCCATCTTGATTGCGGACATCTTGGCGGCCGGCAAAATGATCGATAATTTCGCCCAACTCCTTTTTGTTTTCGAGCACTTCGCGCGCCACCGCCGCCGGCACCGGCATGCTCATCGAGCTGCCATAATAACCCTTGTCCTCGTGGTGAACGTAGGCCCAGGTCTGCAAGTGAATGTGTTCTTTGTCTTCGGCGCTCAAAATAAAAAAGCCGCCCTCTAAGCCAATAGCAAAATCAACCGGCCCGGTTTCCGCCTCGACCAACCGGCGAACCTCCATCGCTCGATTGCAAGCACCCCGGCGAATCTCTTGCACCGAGAGCGGCATCGAAGAAACTCCACTCTCCACATCGCGCGCAATGTAACTGATGGCCTCCGGCCGGTAGCCCAGAAAGCCCACCACTCTGGTCATCACCGTACGCACCGCTTCGACCTTCGGCGGCCGCAAAGAACCAATCGCGACTTTCAGAATCTTCTCACTCATTGATTCGCCCTAAGACGTTGTCCGTTGTTGCAGTTTCTTCCATTCCGTATTGGCTTGTGTGATGGTCGCGGCGACGTCCATTTCCAGCACATTGTCGTTTTCAAAACAGATGCGGCCATCGATCATGGTCAAGCGCACATCGCTGCTGCGGGCGGCGTAAACGACCTGCGCATAAATGTCCTCGATATTGGGCGGATAAGCGTGCGGTGTATCAAGATCGATCGCGACCAAATCCGCTTTCTTGCCGATCTCCAGGCTGCCAATCTCTTTTTCCCAATTCAAGCAGCGCGCGCCGTCGATGGTCGCCATTTCGACGAGGGCGCGCGCCGGCAAGGCGACCGCGCCATATCGCAGTTTCTGCAGCAGCGCGGCCAACCGCATTTCCGCAAAAATATCCAGGTGGTTGTTGCACGGCGCGCCATCTGCGCCCAAGCCGACCAACACGCCGGCGCGCCGCATCTGCATGACCGGCGCGATGCCACTCGCCAACTTCGCATTCGATCCCGGACAATGCGTCACTGCCGTTTTGTCTCTCGCCAACAAGGCAATTTCATCTTCGTTGGCTTGCACCCCGTGCGCAAAACAACAGCGCGCGCCGGAAATTCCCAGGTCGCGCAAAAAAGCGATGCTGCGCCGCTTTTTCTCCTTTAAAAGAATTTCCTCTTCAGCCGCGGTCTCGGCGGCGTGAGTGTGAATCATGCAGCCGAAGTCGTCCGCCATTTCGCCGACTTCGCGCAGCAGCGGCTCGGTGCAGGAAAGCGCGAAGCGCGGCGCAAAAGCATAACGCAAACGCCCATTCGCGGCGCCACGCCAGGTGTCAAAAAGACGCCGGCTCTCGTTCAAAGAGTCACGCGTGGTTTCGAGAAGCTGCGGCGGGACGCCATCGCCGGCATCCATCATGCACTTGCCGCCCACCGCGCGCATGCCCCATTTTTGCAGCTCGTCAAACACTTCATCATAATGATGCACGCTGCCCATGTCGAGAATAGTGGTGGTGCCGCCGGCGAGCAGTTCGGCAATGCCAAGCCGTGCGGAAATTCTCATCGACGCGGCGTTGTGCGCCGCTTCAAACGGCCAGATTTTTTTTCTGAGCCAATCGAGCAGCAGCAAATCTTCGGCTTGATTCCGAAACAGCGTTTGGCAGAGATGAATATGCGTTTGGATGAATCCCGGCAAAATCGCCCAACGGCTGGCATCGATCGTGCGGTCGATATGTCGATCTTCGTTCGCCTCGCCGTCAACGCGGCCGTCGTTCGCTCTTTTGATGCCGGCGATACGATCATCCCGAACGAGCAAGTCGCCGCGAAAAACCTCGCGAGCGGGGTTCATTGACACCAACAAGGCATTTTTAAATAGAATGACGGCCATTTGTGCTCAAAGGATTTTCTTCGCGTGCGGTCTAAAATGAAGCCTTTTGCTCTGAGGATGTCACGCACTTCGTCAGGCGTGAGCGGGGGAAAGCGGCGGCCTGACATAAAATATTTTTTGCTTTTGGGTAGGTATTGAAAAAATACGGGTTGACAACGCCTTTCGGGACGGTGCAAAAAACGACTTGAGCAAAAGCCACCGATAGTAGAGTTGATCGGCAAGCGGCGCCGGTCGCGGAATCAATTTATCTGCTTCGTTATGCTCGTAAGCCACTTCGAGATAGCTTTCAATGTTTTCAATCATCGCCGTGATCGCTTCCTCTGCCGATTCACGGCGATCAACCAAATTCAGATCGATACATACGGCGTCGAAGGCTTTCTCTTTGCGATTTTCCCGTATAAAGCAGCGAAAAGTCTGCATGATAATATTCTCCATAAGCTCCTTAAAACGGTTACCTCTATGTCTTAAAAATAAGCTTGCTCAATCAAATAGTCAAGGCAAAAATCCGCACAACATAATTCAATTCCGTGAGCTGTTCCAATTCCGTGAGCGATCAATTCTTTTTTGGTTGCGACTTGTTTGCGTTGCGGTTTTTACGCGCGTCGGTACTTCGAGTCCTTGTCCAAATTCCACTTCGCTTGATTCAGCGCTTCGCGAATTTCGTAATTATCGCGGCTCTCGCCGATGCGGTGCAGCCCGAATTTGAGAATTGTCATGCCGCGATTCGCTTCATCGCGCTGGACCCACTCGCGAATCTCCTTCTCTCTTTGCAATTGCTCGTTGTAGTTTTCGCGGTGAATTTTTTGATTGAAATGATCGCCATACACCATCCAGGCAAGAGCCGGATGTTTGTATCTTTGCAGCCACATCTGTTGCAGCGCCGCCAGTTTTTTCAAATCTTGCCCCCAGTCGCCGAACTTGATGTCGATCAACCCGAAGAGGTAAGCCTCCTTTTCGGCATCGAAACGTGCTGGCGCAAAACCTTGCTGCGAATAATAGCAAACAATGTCTGTCGCCTCGTCGAAAATCTGGTGTTGCGTGCCGATGCACCACCAGCCGGCCACTGGCTTCAACAATTGCCGCAAATAACCGGCGGTTTGGGAAGCCATATCCCCGACGGAATGAATCTGGCCCGAAAGGTATTTGTCATCCAAATAATTCTCCAGGCCGGCTAAGGCGTGTTTCAGTTGGTGCATGAGTTGGTTTTGACGATAAAATTTTTTATATTATCCAAAATTCGTCACAAACACGAGTGCCCCAAATTAACCCGGCTTACTTTAAAAGTCAAGACAAAATTCCGTAAAATTTCTGGCGAGGCTTTGAAAATGAAAAGAATCGTCGAGTGTGTGCCAAATTTTTCCGAAGGCCGCGATGCCGCTGTCATCAAGCAAATCACCGACCAGATTGAAGCCGTCAAAGGCGTGACGCTTTTGGACGTCGATCCCGGCGCTGATACGAATCGAGTCGTCGTGACCTTCATCGGCAGTCCCGAGGCGGTGAAAGAAGCGGCGTTTCGCGCCGCCAAACGCGCCAGCGAGCTGATCCACATGTCCAAGCATCGCGGCAGTCATCCCCGCATGGGCGCACTAGATGTTTGCCCGTTTGTCCCCGTCGCCGGAGTGACGATGGACGATTGCGTGGCCATTGCCAAAGAGGTCGGCCAACGCCTTGGCGAAGAATTGCAGATTCCGGTTTATCTCTACGAATATGCCGCCACGCGGCCGGAGCGAAAAAATCTTGCCAGCATTCGCGCCGGTGAATATGAAGGCCTGCCGCAAAAGCTTGCCGATCCCAATTGGACGCCGGACTTCGGACCTCGGACTTTCAATACAAAAAGCGGAGCAACCGCCGTTGGCGCGCGGGAATTTCTCATCGCCTACAACATCAACCTCAATACCACGGATAAACGCTATGCGGATGATATTGCGTATGTCTTGCGCGAGCGTGGACGCCACAAGCGGCAAGGCAATATTTCACCCTTCTATTATAAAGGAAAACTTGTCAAATTCGAGCCGAATAAATTTCCTTGCGGCCCATGTGACTTCGTTGCGGGCAATTTCGACGAGCTGGCGATTCACTATCGCGACGTGCATGGAAAAGATTTGGTCGCGCGTTATAAAGAACTGGGCTATCGCGAGGGCGAATTTGTCGGCAAAGAGGTTTATGACGACGGCAAATTCACCCACGTCAAAGCCGTCGGCTGGGTGGTGGAAAAATATCGCCGTGCCCAAATCTCCATCAATTTGACCAACTACAAAATTTCGCCAGCGCACGCCGTTCTCGAAGAAGCGCGCGAGCAAGCGCGAGAGCGTAGGCTCGTCGTCACCGGCTCGGAAATCGTCGGCATTGTGCCGTATGAAGCACTACTCGAATCCGGCAAATTCTATCTGCACCGCATGCAAAAATCCACCGGCATTCCGTTTCACGATGTCATCGAAACCGCCGTGCAGTCGATGGGCTTGCGTGATGTGGCGGAGTTTGACATCGACAAAAAAGTGATCGGCCTGCCGGTTTTCGACGGCCCGCTGGTCAACAAAAAAGTGACCGACTTTGTCGATGAAGTCTCTCGCGATACCCCGGCGCCTGGCGGCGGCTCCATTGCGGCGCTCGCCGGTTCTCTCGGCGCCGCACTCGCTGCGATGGTAGCCAATCTCTCAATTGGCAAGCCTGAGTTTGATGCAAAGTACAACGAGTTGAACACACTTGCGGAAAAAGCGCAAACAATTAAAGATCAGTTGCTCGCCGCCATCGATGAAGATACCCAAGCCTTCAACGCCGTGCTCGAAGCCATGCGCCTGCCAAAAGATTCGCCGGTACAACAAGCCACGCGGCGCGAAGCGATGGAAGCAGGCTACAAACATGCCACGCAAGTTCCATTGCGCACCGCCCAGCTTTGCCGCGACGCGCTCGATCTCTGTCTCGCTGCCGCCAAAGCCTGCAACACGGCGATGATGAGCGATGCTGGCGTTGGCGCGCTGATAGCGCATGCCGGTGTGAAAGGCGCGGTTTATAATGTGCGGATTAACTTACCGCATATTAAAGACAAAGATTTTGCGGAGGAGATCAATGCGCAGCTTGCGACGTTGCTGCGCGAGGCAAAAGAAGTGAGCGAGGCGGTGGAGCAGGAAGTGGAAAAAGCGTTGGCGGGATGATCATCTACTGTCTCGTTTCGCTTGCTGCTTTTGACCGGTTGGGCAGTATTTCAGTAAAGGACATTGTGAGCAATACATTTTTTCCGCTTGGCAGTACTCTCGCCCCAACAAGATCATGCCAACGTGCAGATCACGACGTAGATTGGGCGGAATACCTGCTTGCAATTCGTCGGCCACGCGATCTGTGAGCGTAATCTTTGGGAAAATCCACCCCAAGCGTAGGCTTATTCGAAAACAGTGGACGTCTACAGGGAACACTGGTCGATCAAGCGAGTACATCAACACGCACCTAGCCATCTTTTTTCCGATTCCAGGCAAGGTATCCAAGAATGCTTCGGCTTGTTGATCGTTCATTCGCACCAGCGGCCTCAAAGTAACGCGTCCAAATTCCTTCGCAAGTCTTCGAGTTATCGCTGAGATCTGATGGGCTTTTTTTTCCGCTAGGCCTCCATTTTCGATTACACGCGCAATTGTTGTTGGTTTTGCGTGGGCGAGTTGGTCGGCTGACGGATATTTGTCTTTGAGAGCGCGATAGGTCATTTTGTATCGATCAGGTGGAGTTTTAGACGAAAGGATAATAAAAAGCAATTCGTCAAAAGGATTGCGTTTGTTGCCAAGTGTCTGCCGGCCAAATTTTGCTATCAGCGCGCGCGTCACACTCCGGATATTGAGGTGCTCACTCTTCCTTGCCGTTTTCATCGCTCTGTTCACCTCGCGCTATTTCTCTCTTGCCCGTCGCCCTTGACTCTCGAAAGTTTGTTTTTCGGTACACGGCCGTCGAGTAGCTCTTTGAGTATTTGGCCGTGCAAATAGGCGAAATACGTCGGCAATGCCTCTCCCACCGCATTGCGTATGACGTAGCTGTGGCGCGTTTCGAGCGCCCATCTCCAGTCAAAAAAACGCGGAATGGTTTGTAGGTCGGCACATTCTCTCGCGCTAAGGACTCGGTTTTCCCACGGATGAATCTTGTTGTCGCTGCCAACGTGGCTACTGTTCGTTGTCACGGTCGAGGCAGGCCGGTCTGGGTGCATTCGGCGATAGCTGGAATCGAATCCATTAATGAGTCGTGCTCTTCCTCGCGCCGGTTTAAAATACGGACGATTTCTCAGCAAATTTCCGCAATGAGGACAATAGGCCAATCCCAAGGGTATGCTATTCTTCCGGCAGTCACAACAAGTCGAGTTTTGATAGGCATTCTGGCCGCTGTTGAGAGGAATGTCGGCAATCATCAGGTATCTATCGCCCTCGTAGTGAGGCACGAAGTGCAGTAGATCGCGTGGATCTTTCGGTTTGTCTCGTGCGTCCAGATGTGGGTATTTCATCGTCGCGAACCATTCTCGAAGCGCCAACCATTTCGCGCGTTCTTCGGTCGCGTGTTCGGCGTGGGTCGGTCTTGGCCACGGCAACAGGTTTTTCGCTTTCAGCCTTTCTAGATAAGGCTCATCCTCACTAACTGCCACCAAGATGGATCGCCGGCGAACCTGAGGAATACTATAGTCGGCCATTTGCACGACTCCTGTGAACAAGTGATAGTGATCGATTTCCTCCGCAAAAGCCTCGACGACAGTCTTAACCTCGTTAGCAGCACCAACTTTCACAATCCTATTGAGTAGCGATGCGACGTTCTCTGCTACAATTATTCTCGGCTTTAGTTCGTGAATGATAGGCAATGCTGATAAAAGAAGCAAGTTCCGTTGGTCGCGGACGCCATCGTCAGGGTTTGTAATTTTGCCTCGTCCTGGATTGGACGAACTCATGCCTTGACAAGGTGGCGTCAGTGACAGAAGTGCTGGCCGCTGCGACTTTGCGCTGGCGCGATACTTTTTTATGACTTCGGGCCATTTCTCGAGTATGTCGCCGACTACACACTTTGCGTTGGGGAAGTTACGCTGGCAAATCGCAGCCCGGTGTTTGTCTAATTCGGATTGCACCAAGAACTTGAACCCCGCGAGTTCGTAGCCGAGGTCGCTGATGCCGGCGCCGGAGAACAGAGAAAGTGCGGGCAAATTTGCCCAAGCTCTTCGGCTCGGTCGTTTCAGAAATTGTGCGAGAACACATTCAGCCATCAATTTTTGTCCCTCGAATTTCTGTTTCCAGCGCCTCGATTCTTGGGTCGCCTGGCTTCGCGCGTTTCTTAGCTATTTCGTAGAATTCGCGGTTTGATTGTCTCGCCGCTTCTGCAAGATTTTCCCACGGTCGAAACATGACGCCTCTCGCTAGGGCGTGGCTTGCTTCTTTTTGACCATCTTCCGTCAAATGTTTTGCGATCAAATAACCTGTAACGTGTTTTTTCGGTCGGCTCGGATCCGTCGATTGTGTCTTTTGTTGCTCTTCGAAAAACTCGACGTAATCGACGAGCTGGCGAACTTCCTTTTTGCTCGCTGGTTCGTCGGCTCCTTTAACCTCGACGACGACAATATTGTTGGAGTCTCTGAGGCAAAAGAAGTCCAATCGTTTTGTTCCCTCGGTCGTCCTGGTCGGATCGAGATGAAAGTGCTTCACCAGTATCGTATCCAACCTCTTTTCGTGTTCCATCAATGTTAAAGAGCCATCAATCAACCACGGATACTTGGCGAGGAACCCCTGCATGTCCTCGCGATCTGGGACTTTCTCCGGAGTGCCAGCGCGAAGAAGCTCCTCAAACGTATAAATAATCGCCAGACGTCCCCTAACTATCTGTGCAAAGGAAACAGCTTCGACGATGTCCCACTCGCAGAGAACCTCGAATAAGTGTGCTCGTTCGACGTATGAAGCGGCCATTAGTTGCCGAATGATGACCATGACGTCAGCGCGTTCGTAGGCTTCAATCAGAAATTCCACCAGTTCGTCTAGGCGGTCGTCTTCGATTGTGTCAATGCTAGCAAGCTTCGTTATGGCTTTGGTTAATTCGTCGCGCTGCCTATCGGGAAAGCGGCGAACCTTTTCCATGTATTTCGTGTGGCGCAAGAGGCGTTCTTCTTGAGCCTCTCGCCGCTTGTTGCGCCACGCGACGAGAAGTTCTCGGATTTTTTTCTGACCCCATTGTAACAATGGACGAGCCTCTTCTTTTTCCCAGTTTATGCTGCCGCGATCTGTGGCAATAGCATCAATCGTCTCGCGGTCGAGAGAGTCGGCGTATACTTCACCTGTGATGTACTGCAAACCTAGTTGTCCCTCGGCGCCTCCAGTCAAGCCAAAGAAAAATGGCGTTTGCTGAGCTGTCGTGCCACGAACCATGACGACAATGCCGCGATCTTCGTCTCGCTTTATGGGCAGTGCAGTAAAACCCACCCACCATTTGATCGTGCCACACCCTAGTATGTCCTCGTAGTTAAATTGGTCACCAGGCCGTTTGGCAAAAATTTCAGGAAAACGAAACTGCAAATCAATTTCGTCTCTTCGCAAGGGCGTGCCGTTGACTTTGATGATAAAATCTCCAGAGAGCAGCGCAAAGCGCTTCGACATGCTGTAGCGAAAATCTTCTTCGTTCAAGGCACGCTGAAGTTTTATTCCCCTCAGCAGGACTCTTGTTCCTGAAGGTTCGTCAGTTTTAATGCCGACTTCCAGTACGTTGGGATGGTATGTCTCTCCTAAATTCAGGCGTTCGATCTCTTGATAATTCATTTCAAATTGCGAACGCCTTCCGTTTTTGACCGTTTGGACATTTATTGTATCAGCTATTCCAAATCCGGCGAGCTTTCCTATACCCTTTCTTCCGATAGGTTTCCGCGTCGAGCTACCTTCTACGCGGTCGCCATCTTCCTTGCGTCGATCGCGACCAATAACGAGATACTTGTCGTCACAGTCGGCGAAACTCATCCCAACACCATAATCCTTGACTTCGATAGTAGACGCGGCGCCCCACGTTTTTTCGAATGGAATAATAATGTTGACTTCTCTGGCGTTGGCGTCGTACGCGTTCTTGATTAACTCGGCGATGGAAGGCACCGCACCAGAATACATCTGTAGCCCCAAGTGCTTTATCATGCCACCGGCGTATTTCATCGTGAGAGTGCCAGCCTGGGTTTGTCTCGTCCGCTTATTTCCTTCACGATGAATTTTTTTACGCCGATTCTTCACAGAAAGAGCCTCGCGCATTTCACTTACCTGTATTGTAGACTTTAAGTTGAATCAAATTAAACAACCAGTCATTAAAAAGCAACGCCAATTTTCTATTTCTTGTTTTCCACCCAAATCGGATTCGTCAACGCCTGACATGGCAAAGCCGGCTCTGGCAAAAATTCGCTTCCCGCACTGTGTACTCCGCCGCGCAGGTAAAATTGGCCGGTAGGAAGATCGAGTGACTGCGTGTGCGAGAACGAGAAAGGTTCGGTAAAATTGTTTGTTTCAAACAAAGCCCGTTCACAGCGTTCCTGCAAATCCCCAAGCCAAACAACAACGCGCTTCAATTTGCCAAACTCCGTTGAACTCTTTGCCTGCACAACAAAGTTTCGTGCTGGTGCCGTAACGCTCTCGCCCAAACGCGCCCGCTGGTCATTTTCACAAACAATCTGTAAATCCATCATCGGTCCGGTGGTGATACAAGCTCGTCCTTTTCGCAACACCGACATGAGAGAAGATAAGCTGACTCGGCCATCAACCAGCAAAGCCGTTCGCGTTCTGCCAAACAAATGCCAATGATGCTCGCGCATGCGCAAGTGCGGAATGCCAATTTGACGGAAGCGATTGAAATTGCCATGGGCGTCGTCGCCAGCAATGATGAAAAGTTTCTTTCCCACCAACAGCAATTCGCGCCAGCGGGCCGTGCCTTCTTCCATGCCTTCCAAAGAACCATTCCAAATTTGCAGGCCATTTAAACGCGGATGCTGATAATCCGGCCACTGCCATTTGTCGCGGCGCAGCAGCAGCCATTCCAGAAACGGCGTCGGCACTTCCGGATGCGCGGCAAATGCCAGCGCTTCGTCGCCGAGCCGATCGAGAATCTCGTTGATCGACATTTCCGGCTCGGTGCGGAACCAGCGCTCAGCGCTATCGCCACTGCCAGGGAAAAATTTTGGGGAATTGAAGATCAGAAAATGCACGTTGCGCCGCCGCGAGTTTCCCGCCGAGACTTCTTCACCAGGAATGATGACAAAACTCTGATTCTGCTCGTTGCACTGGTTGATGCGCTCCCGCAATGCGTGCCACTTACGCACCGCCGGATCATTTTTCAGATAATTGTCCGGCAAGTCGTCGAGATCGTAAGAGTGGTCTGTCGCAGCGAAAAAATTCAACCCTTGCGCTTTAGCCAATTCCACCATCGCTTCCACCGGCGCGCCAAATTCGACTTGATCGCTGGTGGCGTCGGTGTGGCAATGCAGCTCGCCGTGCCAAAAGCTTGGCAAAGTCGGCAAGGGGTCATTGGCCAAATAAACTCGCAGCGGCGCGTGGCTCGTACCAACGTGGTTGTCATTGTAGCACCGAAACTGACGGCCACCGCAACGATAGGTGATTTCAATATTCACTCGCGCCAATTGGCCTCGCCATTCGGCGGGAACGGCGATTGGAAATATTCGCCACCACAGAGGTGAGTTGATGGATTCGGAAGAATTGAAGAGCGAAAGGCGAAGGGCGAAAGGGGAAGAGCGATGTTCGTGGTGTTCGTCAAGATGAATGTGCGCCGTTATAGTTTGCAGGTCCATGGGAAACTTGTTTGCATCTTTCACCAACAGCAAAACCGGCAGCGACTTTCCGGGATCGATCCGGTGCGGCGCATCGGCGATGATCTCCGGCTGGCGATAAAACAACCGGCTGGGAATGAATTTGAAGCGGTAATGGATTTCGGCGTAGAGCCAGAGGGGAATAAAGGAGAATGGCAAAAATGCAATGCCCCAATTTACAAATTCATTTTGTACCATCTTTCACCTGTTTAATTTTTCCCCTTAAATTCCACCGATAATGCACGCCCTTCCAGCGTACGGTGGCAGGCAACAGCACGGTTGGCGCAAAGAAGAAGCTGTAGAGAAAATAGTAAATTTCAAACAGCGGGAAAATCGCCAGAAGATCGCGGCGTCCGAGCCTGCGCGCGCTTTGCCAGATGAGCAAAAAATCAACCCCTGCTAAAACGGCAAAACAAATAATCGCCAGCTTCGCAGAGATGAAAAAAGCAGTGAGACAAATGAGATGCCCAAGAAAAGCAATCACCATAAACCATTTCGTCAACGGCCCAACCTCCTTGCCGCCGGCAGCCCAGCGTTGGCGTTGCTCGTAAAACTCTCGCCAGCTTGTTGCCGATTCAGTGGTGATGGCAATCTGCGGATCGAGCGGAAAGATAATCTGCCAATGCGTTTGCTCATGGATCGCGCGCATCAACGCAAAATCTTCGATGATGCTGAAGCCCAGCTTTTCATATCCGCCGACCGCCTCGTAAGTGGCGCGACGAAATGCAAAATTGTTGCCGATGATCGAAACCGGCTTACCGAGCCCGGCGGCTCCGGCGCCAACGGTGAGCAAGTACATCCAATCGAGCGTTTGGATTTTGGCAAAAATCGTATTCGTTTTCTCTCGTGAAGAGAGCAGGGTGAAGCCGCCAACGAGTCCGACGTTCGACGCAAAATAACTGATCATTTGTGGAATCCAGCTTGGCGGCGTTTGGCAATCTGCATCAGTCATTAAAATGATTTCGCCGCGTGCATGTACGATACCTTGGCACAGGGCGCTGGCTTTGCCGGACATATTCTCGAGACGACGGTTGATTGGAATGACGCGAACCTGCGGGTGTTGTCGTGAGAAGCTCTCTGCGATGTTTCGGGTTTGATCGGTCGAGCGGTCGTCGATCACAAGAATTTCAAATTTTTCGGCAGGATATTGCGAGCGCAGCAGGGAGTCGAGGCAATGCGAAAGCCGTTTCTCTTCATTGCGCGCGGCAATCAGCACGCTGACAAATGGTTGTTGGGAAACCCGCGCCGGGCGCGGGCGAAAGGTGCCATAAAGAAGGATGAGAGAAGAAATGCCGTAAAGCAGGGTGATGAGCAAAATTAGTATTGCGAAAATGGTCATTTGTCTTATTGCTGTTTGCAATAGTAAAAGGAGAAGGTCATGCTGAAAGCATCTTTTTTCAATTGACCACAGTGCTGGATTGGAAAAGGATTCCTCCGGAATGACATCTAACCAAGAAGCGCATGCGGTTCCATTTATTAATGCAAAGCTCGATAATTGCCCCACGGATTGAAGAAGCGCACGGATAAAGGTTGCAAAATTTTACCGGTGGGCTTCTTCAATCGGTGGGCGGACAATTATTGAAGAATTCTTCGTTGCGGTGAGCTGCTCTCCGCGCCAACTGAATTTGGCAAATTGCCCTCTCGTCGCAAAATATACAATATAAAAAGGATGGAGAAGAGCTGCCAACGGAAACACCGGCAAAATCTCCTGCTCCGAAAAGAGTTTTGCCGCATGGCGCAGATAAAGATATTCGCCAGCGGCTTTCAGCACGATGGTGGCTAACGCTGCTGGGAAAAACTTCCACCATCCGAAAATGAAGGATAGTAATCCAGCACAGATGAACAAATTGAGCAAATATACCAACACGAGCGCCAGCGTCAAGGATGGCTCATAATGCAAGCTCTTCGAGGCATAGCGGCTTCTTTGCGATTTGAACTCGCTCCACGAACGCGGCGGTCGCACCGTCGCGTATGCGGCAGGATGAGCCGCATAGGAGATTTTGCCGATTCCGGCTCGGTGCATTTTGTGGAGCAGCAAATCATCGTCGCCGGAAATCCACTGCGCGATGCCGCTAAATCCGCCAATGCGCAAGTAAGCGTCGCGGCGATAGGCCATATTGCTACCGGTGCAGGTCAACGGCCGGCCTGCGCCGATGCCGCCGGCGGCAACTGCGGCGTGCGAAAAATATTCAAGCGCGAGGATTTTTTGCCAAAACAAATCGCGTGAAACATACGGCGAGTAGCCGCACACCATCACGACGTTTGGCGCGAATGCGGCAACCATTTCGTGAACCCAGTGCGGACCAGGAGTTGAATCGGCGTCGGTCAGCAAAATAATTTCGCCGGTGGTTTGGCGGATCGCCGTGTCGATGGCGCGCTTCTTCGGCGCGAAATCCGGCGCCGTGTCGTCGATGCGAAGATGGATGACATTGGAACGTAACGCGGCAAATTCTTCAATTATCTCACCGGTGCGATCCGATGAGCGGTCGTCGACTAAGCAGATTTCAAGTTTGTCCGCAGGATATTCCTGCCGGGCTAATGCCGATAAGAGTTGTGGTAAGCGGTGCTCTTCATTTTTGGCGCAGACGATGAGAGAAACGGTGAGCAGCGCATTGTTTTGATTTCGAGATAAATTTTCCAGACGACGCAACCCCCTGCCGAGCCAAATTAGAATAATGAGATAACCGCAGGTGAGAATAGCGACAACCATAATAAGCAAAGCAATCATAACTTGAGAGATTACAGCGCATCAAAAATCTGCCCGCACCGAGAAAGCGGCGCGGCGTTGCACTCTGGTTGCGCCTGAAATGAAATCCGCGTTGTGCCGCCGTTCCCATGCCAGCTCCAATTTTAAATAAATATCACGGCGCAGTTGATCTTCTACTTCAAATTGCCAAAAGGTTGAGTTGATCATCGTGCCGGCGAGAAAGCCTTTGGCGTTGCCCTCCTCGGGACGATGCGCTTGAAAAATATCACCACGGCCTTGGCGCTGGAAAGAGCATTGCGAGTCGAGACGGAGATCGCGATGAGGTTGAAATGCGGCCTGTATCGTGAAGCGATCAGCATTGGGGCCGAAACGGCTGCCAAGCCCCTCACCGTCTTGTTCATAGATATTGACCGATTTGTCGTGTGTGTAAACGAACGGATCGATGCGGGCATATTCAAAACGCAGTTCGCCGGTGCGCCAACCGAGCGGCTGAGCCCAATACAAGCCGCCGAGATACGCGAGCTTGTTTCCCCAATATGTGCCGATGGGAAATTCCAAACTCAAATCGTCGATGAAAATTTCTCCGTAGAATTTGCCGCCGCGAAAAGGAAACGCGGTGAAATCGATGGTCAGCGTGTTGTTGTCCTTGTCGCCGAGCAAATGTTCGGCAGCATGATAGAGCATGAGCGGGTTGAGATATTCGAACTCGGCGCTGCGGTTTCCATAAATCACCGATTCGCCGACGCCGATGAACAAGCGTGGGTGCGCCATGACTTCGAGGCGATGCGCTGCAACAAATTTCCGTTGTTGCGAGCGCAAATTGGCGTGAACGAAAGTAAAGCGGAATCGGCGCCATTGGCGGTCGATTTTGATCAAATCAAACGGCTGGTTGTCGCGCCCGAGTGTGAGCTGCGTCAGCGGGCTGATATTCCAAGCAAGTTGGTTGCGGCCGGCTTCGATCTCGAACCACGGCAGGCGCAGCCGGAAATAGGCGATGACAGCTTCTCGGAAAGCCGAGGAGCCGGAGAGAACGACCGGGATGCCGGCGCCGGGCGTGAGCACTTCGGCGGTGTCGTTGGCGCCGCGCTCGAGAATGTTGCTCATGTCAACGGCGGCGAGCAGGCGAGGCGAAAGGGCGGCGCGCAAACGAATGCCGGCGCGTGTTTGCGAAATGTCGGCCTCGCCGCTCTCCCCGGCGGGCGCCGGCCAATCGCCGCGGCGAAATTCAAAGCGCTGGTGCGCGAATAAATCGGCAAAAATTTGCGTATCGAACTCTTCGTAGCGGATGAAGTGCCGCTCGGCGCCGCGATGCGCCGGCGCGCCGATTTCGGGGTCGGTAAATTCGGCGAGATATTGTTGCAGCAAATTTTGATCGGCGCGTGAAAGTGGAAGTTCGCTCGTTTTTGCCGAGGATAAAATTTTTTGAACCCTTTGACGATCAACTGGCAGCACGTGCAGGTCGAGCGCATGTGACGGCAAAAGTGCGGCTAATTTTTCGAGAAACGGATAAACCGGATGCTCGAGTGGAACGGCGGCAAAAGCGGTCGCAGAAAGTTCAGGCGCTTGCGATTGGGCAAAAAGGGAAAGCTTGAAGCAAAGCAGAATAATCAAAACGGATGGCAAAATTCGGTGCGTCATTGCTTTGAAACGAGGATCAATATAGCGTTTTCAAATGTGTGCAGAAATTGCAATCCTACCCCCTTCGAGAGAGGTGGTTGGAAAAGCGACCCACAAGGGGTCGGGACTACATAATCTACTCATTCAAATGAAGATCGCTGTAAGTTCGAAATTTTTAGTAAATTTAGTTCGTTAGGTCAACGGCCAGCCATGGTAATCCAGCAATGGCAGTATCGATACAATATCATTTATTTGTCAGGGCGCTTTAGCGTCCTTCACCTTTTAGCCCCAAAATTTATTTTGGGGTGTGCGTTAAATAAACAACCCGATTCCCTGGTTGCAATTCCGGCACATGTCGATGCTCTCACGATCGTTGAGCAATCTGTGGCGAAAGTCGCTGTATTTTTCGGATTGCCAAATCTCGCCAAAGCCAGGCGCGGTTTGCACCTCGCCGGTGATATGATGGCCGTTTTTGTCGAAGCAGCACGGCACGACGCTGCCATCCCAATTCACCAGCGTGGTCAGCCACGGCCGGGGGCAGGCGCCCTTTCCGCCATTTTTAACGGTAAAATTTTCTTCGGTTAAATTGTAACGCCGGAACCGCTCTGCAGTGGGCAACCATTCTTGCGCTTCTGCATAGGTTTCGACCTGCACGGTTTTTTTCAAGAGACGATCGACGCCGAGCTCCGCGGCCAGCTTTTCCATCGCGGCCAGCTCGTGCTCGTTGTGCTTCATGACGATGAATTGCATGTAAACATACGGTGTCTTGCAGTGCAGGCGTTTTTTGGCGGCAACCAAATTTCGTGTTCCTTCCAACACTTTTTCCAACGAGCCGCCGACGCGATAGTGGCTGTAACTCTCTTGCGTGGCGCCATCCACCGAAATGATGATGGTATCGAGGCCGCTAACTACGGCAGCTTCGGCAGTTTTGTCATCGAAATAATGCGCGTTGCTGCTGGTGGTAACGTACAAGCCGCGTTGTTTGGCGTGCGCGACAAATTCATTGAACTGGCGGTTGATATACGGTTCGCCTTGATGGAAGAGTACGACATAAATGGCGCGGTCCGCCAAATCGTCGATCAAGCGTTTGTAGGTTGGAAAATCCATGCGGCCATTTTCCCGCGTCATCGAGCCGTTGCCGGTGACACACAACGGGCAGCGCAGGTTGCATAAGTTCGTCGGCTCAATGGTGAGAATCGGCGGCACGCCCCACACGATGTTCTTTTTGGTGATGGCCGACAGCAGAAACGAGGCGAGTATTTTTACGGCGTTCCATATTCGGCGCAACGTTAGGCTCTTCAAGAGCTGCGGAATGGAAACTTCTTTACCGATGCCCAAATCGAATTGGCGCGATCGCGATTGATCATCCTGAACCGAAATTGGTGCAGGGGCGGGGGAATTAATGATCGGAAGAAAAATCGAAGTGGCGCTCATCGCATCGCTGTCGTTACGTTCCGCAATCAAGCTGTCGACGAATTGCAAATGAAAGATATGGAAACGGGAGGGAAGAAGCAAGGGGTTTTTCAAAGTGTATCCGGATGAAACAACCGATTTAGCGTAACGGCTAAACGATGATTGTTTCATGACGGCACACTTTTGCAGACTGGCAGTCTGCGCTACGAAGTAAATGCTACAAAATAAAAAAGGGACACAGCGCGCGAAACCGTGTCCCTTTCTTTGGGGTAGGTGTCCCGACCTCCTTAAGTAGATAAGGAAATCGGGATGGAAGTATATTGGATGATGGGGTAGCCGAAAAACAAAAAAGATAAAGAGATAAAAAAAGAGTTGGCCTTACAACTCAATGTAGTAGCTCCCATCGCCATTTTTTCCAATGTTGCCGGTCACCATGATGAAGTCTGGCGAGGTTTTCTCTAACATTTTTAGCGCCTTGGTGGCGCTGCTGGTGTGTCGAAACTTGTAGCCTTGTGTATGCTCCATGAGGTTGCAAATCAAGTCCTCGTTTTCGACTCGGCCAAATAGTAAAATTTCTTTCAAGTTTGTCTCCTTTTCAGGCGTAGCCTGCTCGCAGCGCATGATGTTGATCAATAAGGAGCATCCCTGAAGTATTTCAAAGAGCACTTTCTTGTGCGTGATTTTAGTTTAGCTAAATTCGTGCCAGCTTTAATAAAAAACCTAATCGCGCGGTAATCCGTTGTTTTTTAAAAGAAGAAAATGCTGTAACCCACCTCGCGCAATCACCGAAAAAAATCGCCCACATGTTTCATCATAAAACACTGTCTTACGAAAGGACAATTATCCTGATTTTATTGTTTTTGGCTCATCAAAATTCTGAAAGAAGTTGACATTTTGCTGAAATTCTGATACCTTGATTTGCTATGGAACTGCGGCTTAAATTTGGCAACAATCTCTTAGCTACGGCGGTCCCTGACCTTGCCTTGGAAAAAACCAAAGGCAAGCCGGGATCCCAATTTGCCGAATTGCACGCTCGGCATATCGCGACGCTGCAAAAACCGGTTGATATTTTGACGCAAGCGCTCGAGCGCCCGTTGGGCTGCCATCCGTTCGATCAGGTTTTTCGGGGCAGCCGCAATGTTTTAATTGTAGCGCCCGAGCCGGCGGAGGCTTCTTCCGGCGCCGAATATTATCTGCCGCTGTTGCGCGAGCGCTTGCGGCGTTTGCACGTGCCGAACGAAGCAATCAGAATTTTGATTGCCAAAAGTGCCGCGACACCGCTGCCGCTATCAGCGCCGGCGAATGATTACGCGGCGTTGATGGGGGAAAAAGTGCGTATTCATCGGCATGATCCGGACGACGCCAAAGCGCTCGAATATGTCGGTATCACCCGCCGGGGCACGCCGGTTTTTATCAACCGGCTGATTTTGGATGCGGATGAGGTGATATTTTGCGGCAGTGTGGCGCACCATCCTTTTGCCGGATACGGCGGCGGACCGCGCCTGCTCGTTCCCGGTTGCGCCGGACAAGAAACGATCGCCCGCCACTATGCACTCGCCATCGATCTGGAGGCCTTGCGTTTGCATCCGCGTTGCCGTGACGGCGTCGTCGAAGGTAACCCGCTGCAAGAAGATGCGCGGGAGGCGTTTCGTTTTATCAGCGCGAGCTTTCTGCTGCACACGGTGTTCAACGATCAGGGGCAAATGATCGGCGCCGTTGCCGGCGAGCCTTTGCAAGCCTTTGCTGCCGCTTGCCGGACGCTCGATGATATGTTGTTGGCGCCGGTGGCGCAGCCGGCCGCGCTCGTGATTGTCAGCGGCGGCGGGTTCCCGTTCGACCGTGATTTTCGGTCGGCTCACGCCGCGTTGTATCGTGCCAGCCAGGTGGTGTGTCCCGGTGGCGTTATCATTTTTGTGGCCGAATGTGGCAACGGCCTCGGCTCGCCGGCGTTGTCCCGTTGGCTTGAGGAAGCCACCAATGGCGTTGAAACAGGAACACCATTTTTGCCCGGCCATCCAGGGCAGGATTGGCGCAGTCTTTATCACCGGGCGTTTCATCGCGTCGATGCGGATGCGCTCATCGCGCTCTCGACTCTGCAAAAAGCGCGGGAGGTTAGAATCATCGCCGTTACAACATTAGAAGACGCGATGGCAAGAAGATGGGGATTTACTCCGGTGCCGTCGCTATCTGAGGCGTTGGCGCTGGCGACCTCGTGGCTCAAAATGCCTCAAGGCTCCTCGAATGGCCCCATCGGATTGCCGGCGCAAAAGCTCTTGCAGGATAATTTTTCTGCACTCGTGATTCCCAATGGTACTTTGGTAATACCGTATTTGCACTGAACGCCCAGGCCAAGGTGTTGCCGGGCACGTACAAAAGCTCAAATTCAATTTGCGCTTGAAAGTTTTTCGCCGTAAATTATAGCCGTGCATGTTGGTGTGGTGATCGGAGTTGCTGTTTTTGACGACCTAAACTGTGGAGAGGAGGAACGCATGTCGCAATCCAGTTCCAGCGGTTTTCTGCTGAATCTTCCCGAAGTGCAAAGCGCGCTTGCCGCCGAGCAGCTCGATGGCTGGCTGATTTATGATTTTCACAGCATCAACGCTGTCGCGCGCGAGCTTTTTGTTTTCAGCGGACACATGGTGACGCGCCGCTGGTTTTATCTCATTCCCGCCAAAGGTGAGGCGATTTTGCTCGGGCATAAAATCGAGCAGGCCAATTTTCCCCCGCTGCCGGGCCGGACGGTTTATTACGCCGGCTGGCAGGAGCTGCACCAGCACCTGCGCGATTTGCTGAAAAGCATCGGCAAGGCCAGCCCGCGTTTGGCCATGGAATACTCGCCTATGAACGACGTGCCCACCGTTTCTTATGTCGATGCCGGCATGCTAGAATTGCTGCGCTCGCTCGGTGCCGACGCCGTTTCCTCGGCCAATCTCATTCAACTCTTCCAGGCGCGGTGGGAGGCGGATCAACTGCAAGGCCACATCGCGGCGGCAAAAATTCTGCACGCCACGCAACAAAAAGCTTTCAAAAAAATTGAAGCGGCCTTGCAGGCGCAGCAGCCGATCAGCGAATACGATGTGCAGCAATTCATTACCAACGAAATTCAAGCCGCCGGCGCCATGAGCGAAGACGCGCCGATCGTTGCGGTTAATGCGAACGCCAGCAATCCGCATTATGCGCCGACCGCACAGGTATCCAGCCCGATTCGCCGCGGCGACGTTATTCTCCTCGACCTGTGGGCAAAAATGGTAAAGCCGCGCGCCGTCTACGCCGACATTACCTGGATGGGATATGCCGGCACGCAGGTGCCGGATAAAGTTCAAAAAGTTTTTCAAACCGTCGTTGCCGCCCGCGACCGCGCCGTTGATTTTCTCCGCCAGCAAACTGCGGCTGGAAATGCGGTGCCGGGATATCGCGTTGATGAAGTCGTGCGCCAGCATATAACCAACGCCGGTTACGGCCCATATTTCTTCCATCGCACCGGCCACAGCATCGGCACGAGCGTGCATGGCAATGGCGTGAATATGGACAGCTTTGAAACGCGCGACTCCCGTTTCATCATTCCCGGCCTGGCGTTTTCCATCGAGCCGGGAATTTACCTGCCGGAATTTGGCGTGCGCAGCGAGATCGACGTTTATTTCGGCGACCACGGGCCGGAGGTCCACACGCCGGCACAGACGGAACTGGTGAAACTGGCGGTGTAGGGTGAGTGAAAGCAGAGGGCTGATTGTTAAGATGAGTTAGGCGCGTTTGAAATACTCGGAGGCTATTAAGTTGAGACCCCTCAGATTTGTCATTACCGGTGGCCCTGCCGTAGGTAAATCCGAAGTCATGGCTCGACTCCGTGAGAGAGGTTATAGTTGCTCGACTCATGAGATAGGAAGGGAAATTTACAGGCAATTTAAGGAACGTCTTGGTCGCCATCTCCAAAAGGAAGATCGCGCCGAGTATGCTCTCGCCGTTTTGAACGCTTATATCGTGGAATACGAGGCTCACAAGGAGGGGCTTCATTTTTATGATCGGGGTATTCCTGATGGATATGGCTGGGAACGGTTCTTTGGTGTGGAACCATCTCCAGAACTAATTGCTGCTACAGCAAAGTATCGTTATGATGGTGTCATTGTACTCGACCCGCTTGATACTTTTGAAGACGAGGGCGATATTGCTTGGGCTAGCGAACGCGAAGCAGCCCGTTTACATCAGTTGATAATCCAAGGCTATGTGGACGCTGGTTATCGTCCAATTTTTGTTCCTATGGATTTTGTTGATCGCCGTGTTCGCTTCATAGAAGCAAATCTCTAGACTTTTTCTGAGGATAAGCAATGAGTCTCCCTCTTACATCGCCTAACACAGTACTCGCTAATGCCCTTAATCAAACTGTTGATCTGCTTCGGGCGCGAATTGCTTTAAAGCGCCCGAAACGAGTAGATTTCATAGTAGGTACCCAGATTAACGGCACTCCACATTTAGGTACAAACCTTACTCAGTGCGCTGCTTTCGTGCTCGCACGTGAAATTCGAAATGCGTTCTCTGTGGATACGACAGTAACATTCAATGCACTTGATAATGCACCATACCATATTGAACTCGACCCTGAATCATTTCATTCTTACCAAATCACCTATCGTCACGCACTAGGATTAGAAGCTGTTACCGAACTAACAGAAAGCCTCTATCTTGCCTTCTTCGAAGGCCTTAGTGAGCGGACTGCTGTTGACTATCGTCTTCAGCTCTATAGCGAACAACAGGCTACACCATCCTTTCGCCAGACATTTCTAAAAACCCTCCCACTCCGCGAGCAGTTGCGATGGCGTGTGTCACCAGCAAATGGTATTATGCACGTTCGCTTTCCCTGTCCACATTGTTTTAAAGCGGAAAAGCGAGGTGAGCGAATGCGAATCCTTAGTACAGAGAAAGACTGCGCAATCTTTGAAGCATTCTGTTTTGATCATGGAGTTTATCAGGCTATTATCAAAGCTGAATCAGACACCTACCTTGATTTGAGCACTCTCTACAGAAATGTAGTCAAGGAGGCGCAAATAGCCGATGATCAAAATGTACTCGGGGTTATGGTTAAGGGCGGTGATTGGGCATTTGCTTGCCAGCTCGTAGACTGGGCTCTCGGAGTATTGGGTTATAAAGCTTCAGAACTCCCAGTTCGCTGGTTTACTCCGCAAATTTTGACTGAAACAGGAGCCAAACTTTCAAAGAGTTTAATTAGTCGTGGAGAGATGGAAGTGCCTTCGCAGGCATTTTCCTGGGTCTTGGATACTCATGACTTTGAAGGTGACTTCGAGGATTATCTTGACAGTTTAGTAGGACTTGTTATGGGTATGCTTGAGGATCCTAAACACTTTTTTCGTGCATATTCTTACTTGGAGGTCGATCGACTTATGAAAGCTCAATCACCAGAAACCCGTAGAGAAAATCGTGCAAGGCTGATTCGTATCTATCGTAAATATTTTGATTTAATAGCCTCCGGGAAAAAAACTATTGAGATTAGGGTAGGCTATAGTAGTATGAAGAAGATAAAACCTGGTCAGCTACTCCGGTTTGTATCACAGAGTGAATCATGTCTAACTAGAGTAATAGACGTTCGCGAATACTCGAGTTTCGAGGAATTGTTTGAAAAAGAGGATTTTACCAAGATCAACCCGGACAAGGGTAAAGCGGAGCAGCTTGCAGACGTCCGTAACATTTTTTCGCGTGAAAAAGAGGCACTCGGAGTCTTAGCAATTGAGATCACACGCGAGGACGAAGGTGTTAAATAATGGGAAAAATACTATTTGTCTGTAAGGGCAATATATGCCGATCACCTTTCGCGGAAGCTTTGGTTCGTAAAGCAGGATATGATGAATGTCGATCTGCTGGGACCGAAAATTATCATATTGGCAAACCGGCGGATGTGACCGCTATTGAGGTAGCCAAGGAGTTTGGTATAGACCTTACTAGCCACGTTGCACGCCAAGTGCAGCAAGATGATATCGAACGAGCAGAACACATCATAGTTATGGATATTGAAAACCTAAATCGTCTAAACGAGCTTTTGGGAGAGACCCTCAAAGGATTGCCTCCCACAAATCTGCTAGGAGAGTATTTACGGAAGGGGGTTGTTGACATTCCTGATCCATATAGAAAATCGATGGAAGAATATAGAAAGTCTTTTAAATTGATTGAGGAACGTTGTCAGGCTCTCATTCAGATTTTGTAATGATTTCCAGTGGACACGGCGAGTCGGCGCATAAATTCCATATTAGCGGTAGTTTTGAACGCTTGTCTTTCAAACAAACGTCATCTTCTGCCCGCCGCGCGCCTGAACATCGCGGTCGATGACGATGGGAGGAAATTTTTATTGCTCAAATCTTGTTTGAAGTCGGAAGAAGGGTTAAAACTAAACCATGCTTGATCTTAAAAAAGGCCTCGAGCTGGAGCTTGACATCGAGTCGCTGGCTTACGGCGCCAAAGGCGTGTCGCGGCTGAATGGGTACGTGATTTTCGTCGACGAAGCGTTGCCGGGGCAGCGCGTGCGCGCGCAGATTGTGAAAAAGAAAAAAGGCTACGCCGAAGCCCGGCCACTCGAAGTGCTGCAACAGTCGCCCGATTTTGTCGAGCCGCGTTGCCGGCATTTCGATGATTGCGGCGGTTGTTTGCTGCAAAATCTCGATTATCCAATCCAGCTCGCTTCCAAACAGCGGCAAGTTTCCGATCTGCTCGTACACATCGGTGGCATTTCCGAGCCGCCGGTGCTCCCGGTTATCGGCTCGCCGCAAATTTTCTTCTATCGCAACAAAATGGAGTTCTCGTTCTCGCGCCAGCGCTGGCTGACGCGCGCGGAGATCACTGGCAACGACGTCAAGCTGCCAAAGGATTTTGCGCTCGGCTTGCATGCTCGCAACCGGTACGACAAAACGTTGATGATCGAAGAGTGCCACTTGCAATCGGCGAAGAGCAATGGCATACTCGCCGTGGTTCGCGCTTTTGCCGAACGCCATCCGTTGCTGCCGTACACGACGTTCGGCCACACCGGCTTTTGGCGCTTTCTGGTGATCCGCGAGGGCAAGAAGACCGGCGAGGTGATGATCAACGTTGTCACTGCCGACGTTCCGGAGGGGCGCGAAGCCGTGCAGCAGCTCGCCGCGGCGCTGCTCGCGAAGTTTCCACAGATCACCACCATCGTACACAATCTCAATCGCTCCAAAGCGCAAGTGGCCGTCGGCGAGGAAGAAATCGTTTTGCACGGCACGGGCCATATTCACGAGCGCATCGGCGCTTTCCTGTTTCGCATATCTGCCAATTCGTTTTTTCAAACGAACACCGAGGGCGCTGAGAAACTCTATGCGGTGGCGCGTGATTTTGCCGGCCTGACCGGAGAGCAGACGGTGTATGATCTTTATTGCGGCGCCGGCACGATTTCAATTTTTATTTCGTCGCAGGCCAAACAAGTAATCGGCTTCGAGATCGTGCCGCAGGCGATTCACGATGCCGGTGTGAATTGCCGGCTGAACGAGGTGATGAACTGCCATTTTGTGCTCGGCGATTTGAAAGACGAGCTGGCGCAGGTGCCGATTCTCACACGGCGTTGGGGCAAGCCGGATGTCGTCATCGTCGATCCGCCGCGCGCCGGCATGCACCCGAAAGTCGTGCAAAAGCTCATCGAGCTGGGGCCGCAGCGCATCGTGTACGTTTCCTGCAATCCGAGCACGTTTTCGCGCGACGTGAAAGAATTGTCCATGATGGGCTATGGCTTGAAAAAAGCGCAACCCGTCGACATGTTTCCGCACACGAGCCACATTGAAGTGGTGGGAGTATTGGAAAAATGAAAATTTTTCGCTCGCCAGGGTTTTGGGGCCGCCTCGCCGTCGTGTTGTTGGTTTTCAGCGCCTGGGGAATGGCCAGTTTCTGCTCGCTGGCAAAAGATTCCAAAGCGGTGCGAATGCGCATCCATTCGCTGCAAGCGAGCATGGGACAGGAAGAAATCGCCGTGGTGCTTACCGACGAAGCCGGGGAGAAATTTCTGCCGATTGCCGTCGGCGGTGACCAGGCGCTGTCCATCCAACTGGGCCGCAACGGCCAATCCGCCAAGCGCCCGCTGACCCACGATTTGCTCGCGAGCATTTTCAAAGCCCTGGAAATCCGCGTTGAAAAAGTGACGATCACGGACCTGCGCGACGGCGTGTATTATGCCGAAATCGCTTTGCAGCAAAATGGCCGCACGCACCAGATCGACGCCCGGCCGAGCGATGCGATTGCGCTGTCGCTGCGCGTCGAAGCGCCGATTTTTGCCATGCCGCATTTGCTGCAAGATATGTCGGATTTAAAAACACACGAGGGGGAAGAAACCTCCGGTCAAACCGAGATTACGAGCTGGGGCATCACACTGCAGACGCTGACCGAAAGTCTGGCTGAATTTTTCGGGCGGCGTGAGGGCGTGCTGGTCGCGGACGTGATGGAGAACAGCCCGGCCAGCCAAAGCGGCCTCCGCGCCGGCGATATTTTACTGCGCCTCGACAAAGACGAATTGCGCGATCTTGGAGATTTTCTGGAAACATTCGCAGCGAAGAAGGAGGCCAAAAGTGTGGAGGTCGGGGTGCTGCGGGGAGATCAGAATTTGTCGGTTACAATAAAGCTTGTGAATGAGTGACGAGTAAAAATTTACCGGCATAGCCTGGAGGCCATTATGTCACGTTTCATGGATGTCACTACTGATTTCGGCTTCAAAAAACTCTTTGGCGATGAAGCGAATCTGGATCTCACCATGAGTTTCATCAACGAGGTGTTGGAGCTTTATCCACCCGTGATCGATCTGAGTTTTTCAAACCCGGAGCAACTTCCGGAGGCCGGCGATCAACGCGTTGGCATTTACGATTTCTTGTGCCATGATGCCAAGAGCAGCCAATATCTCGTCGAGATGCAAAAGAACCGGATCGCCTTCGTTCAAGACCGGATGGTTTATTATTCCACCTTTCCGATTGCTGCGCAGGCGAAAAAAGGCGGCAGGCGCTATTATCCTTTGCCAAAAACTGAAATCATGGTAATCCGTGATCCCGCAAACGTGGCGTATGGCGAAAAAGAGACGGTGTTGGAAGCGCCTGCACCCAGTTGGAACTACGAGTTGAAGGCAATTTATTGCATCGCCATTTTAGGCTACGCGCTTAAGGGCAGTACAACAGCCGTAAATCGCAATAGCATTAGGAATGACCAGCCACCCCACGAGCCTTTCTACGACAAGCTTAAATTCGTTACGGTGGAGCTGCCGTTGTTCGACCCGAACAAGCCGGAATACGGCCTCGATCGCCATCTCAACAAGTGGCTTTATTTCTTGAAGCATTCGTCCGACTTTGAGCGCATTCCCGAGGTGTTCAAAAATGATAAAATTTTTCAAAAAGCTTTTTGGATAGCCGAATTGGCAAACCTTACGGAGGAGGAGAGACGTTTCTACAACTTAAGCCTCAAGCGCACATGGGATACCTACGCTGCATGGGAGACCAGTCGTAATGAAGGTTTAGCGCAAGGCATAGCTGAAGGCAGAATTGAGGGTTTGGCTGAAGGTAAAATTGAAGGTTTGGCTGAAGGTAAAATCGAGGGTAAAATTGAAGGGAAAATTGAGGGAAAGATCGAAGGGAAAATTGAAGCACTGCTTTTACTTTTCTCCCAAAAACTCGGGCCGGTTCCAAATCATGTTGAAGCTATGATTCGGTCCTTAAACGATCAGGAGCAGATCCAGACGATTTTGGCACGTTTTAAGGAAATCAATGATTGGGAAACCTTGCGGTTACAATTAGCAAATGGCAAGTAGCAATTCTTCTTTCCCAAAGTGGTTCTTTTTTGCAAACTACGTCGCCTCCACCGCTTTCTTCATCCCGAACGACTTCAAATTAATAAACGCGCCTTTTCGCACCAACGCTAAAAATATCAGCGTCGCCAAACCCACCGGCAGCGTGAAGGTCAACACGCGCCAGGCGCCCACCAACAATCCCAACAAATTTTCTGGCAGGAACGAGCGATAGAGCGCGAGAAACGCCAGCTCGGCGCCGCCAGTTCCACCCGGCGAGGGAAAGAGCTTCATCAGCATGAAAACCAGCCATTGCGAGGCGAAGAAATTGAACGGATCGACATAGTGGTGCAAGCCGACGAGCAGCACGGTCAGCATGCTGAAGCGGCAGGCCCAGTGCAGGCCGGAAAGGTTGACGGTGATGAAAAAGCGCCAGCCGCCGCGCGCCACCATTTGTCGCAGCGTCTGTTTTGCCAACACGATCTGCTGCTTGATTTTGCCGTTCAATTTATCCAAGCGCGCTTTGAAACGCTCCGGCACCAGTTTCCATACAACCCATCCCGCTGCACCAAGCGCGATTATTCCTCCGACGAGAAAGCCGATTCCTCGCATGCCGGTGAGTCCGTGCGTTTGCAGCATACTCCATAATTTATCCGGTGAAATGCCGGCTTGCGCCTCTGAAGAAAACAAGAGTGCAGCGGGTATGGCGAGCGCGAAAAAGATCATGTCTTCAAAGGCCGACAACAACATGATCGAGCTGGCGACTCCCGGCGCGATGCCACGAGTGATCAGCCAACCCAATCTCGCGCCATTGCCGCCAATGGCGGCCGGCACCAGAGCCGAGGCCATTTCCGAAGCGAGCGTCATGCGAAACACTTCGGTGAACCGCTCGCGTTTGCCAAGAAAGCGCAGCCAAATTTGCAAGCGAATCGTATCGGCTAACCAGGGCAAAATCAGCATGCCAACTAGAATCCAAATGTACATTGCCGGAAATTGGCTGAACGCGCTCAAAGCAGCGCTATCGACCGTGAAAACGGAATAAGCTACGCTAATTAATAAACCGAGACTGAGAATGATGAGAAGACGCATGAGTAGAGTACGAGCCAAAATGTGACGCGCATGAGAAGTTTGTCTTGTAAGTGTACCAAAGCGGCGACGAACAGCGGAGGCCGCTTTGGCAAAAATTTCGGCAAGCTGGCAAATGAGTAAATTGACAAACTTACGCATTTCATGCAAAATTCGCTCCAGCTTTGATCTGAGCGCTTTTAGCGTGGCGTAAACGTTGTATTCATTGCGCCGGTATGACCAACAGAAGACGGCGGCGAAACGATGATCCCATGCAAGAAATGTCTCGTTTGGAATCAGTTGGCGCACCCGAAATGAGACAAGATTGGCAACCTCTGTCTCAGTGATTTGTGCGGGCTTTCGGTCCGTTCGGACTATCTTGATGGCGGGCGCCGGTTAGCCGGCCCTCACATTCTTTACGATATAAAGCTACTTCTTTAAGGAAGGCTTCGCCGCGGCTGCGATCGTCTTTCGACAACTCAAGCGCATCGATGCGCTGCAATTCCTCGCAGGCGGGTTCCTTTTTATTTACCGCTTGGTAGGCTCTGGCCAGGCGCGTTCGGCACACCAGCTCGATATATGGCGAAAGGGCATTTTCGTTCTGCAGCGACTGAAGAATTTGACCATAGCAAACTGCGGCTTGGTCATAACGCTCGACTCGATACGCCGCCGCCGCCGCGGCCCAGAGAAAGAACCGGCTGCCCGGATAAAGCGTCAGCGCCGAATCCACCAACACTAGCGCCTCTTTGGAGCGGTTTTCATCCATGAGAATCCAGCTCAAGCCGTTGATTGCGGCTGACCGGCTGTAGCGCCCGTTGGCGATCGCTTGCCGCACCATGCGAATTCCTTCCGCCCGCTCGTCGTCGACGAACGGCAGCCAGGTGAAATTTTTGCTCATCTTGCTGCGATAATATTTGTAAGTGCCGATGCCGAGATAGGCATCGTAAAGCTGGGGATCGTGTTTGAGCGCGGCTTCCAAATGTTGAATGCACTGCCAGCCGGTGCGAAATGCCTCGAAATAGCGCTTTTTTTTGCCGAGAAAAAAAGCCTCATAGCCCAAAGCACTGCCGAGAAAAAAATGCGCCCAGGCGTCTTTGATGTTCTGCCGCAGCTTTTTTTGGGCCAACTTGCGGCATGTGCCGGTGGCATTGAAAAAAGTCTTCTCGTCTTCCAGGCCACCGTAATCCAGCATGCGCGCTTGCAAAACCGCGGCGCGAAAAAAATAGCCGGCCGGCTCTTCCGGCGCGAGCCTGGCGACGGAATCGGCCAGAACTAAAGCCTCTCCGTATTTTTGGGCAATGGTGCGGTTGATCACCTGGCGCACTAACGAGTCAATTTTCACGGCCTGGCCGGAGGCGATGATATGAAATTTAGGTAACTTGCCGGCTGGAGCTTCCGCAGCCGGGCTTTTCGGTGAGTAAATAAGAAGAGCGTAAACTATCAACGGCCAACAAATGCATGAGCCGGGGCAAAAAAGTTTTTTCATGGCTTCAATGTTGCAATGTTTGGAGCTTGAGTTCAAAAAAATATGCGTCTTTGAAAATTAGCAAGAAAAGCCGGATTTCCAAGTTTAATTTTGTTTACAAATTCGGCTGCGGCGCGAACGGACGGTAGCAGGCAAGACCGCAACGAAAATATTGACAATAATTGCAAAAATTTGTATATTGCCTTGCTATATATGTCTGAAATTTAAGTAACGGAAGAGATCACCAGAAAGGAGGGAGTGTGGCAAAGCTCACTGGTGGTAGCCGTTCGCGAACCGACCAGACGCTCGAGAAGTATCTCCAAGAAATCGGCGAAGTGCCGCTACTATCGGCCGAGGACGAGATTGAATTAGCCAAGCGGATCAAAAAGGGGGATCAAGACGCCCTGGAAAAGCTCACCAAGGCGAATTTGCGCTTTGTGGTGAGCGTGGCCAAGCAGTATCAGAATCAAGGGCCGTCTTTAGGGGATTTGATCAATGAAGGCAATTTGGGACTCATCAAAGCCGCCAATCGTTTCGACGAGACACGGGGGTTCAAATTCATTTCCTATGCGGTATGGTGGATTCGCCAGTCCATTCTGCAAGCGCTCGCGGAGCAGTCCCGCGTCGTGCGCCTGCCGCTGAACCGCGTCGGCGCCATCAACAAGGTGGCCAAAGCCTTTAGCGCATTGGAGCAGGAATTTGAGCGCGAGCCCATGCCGCACGAGATTGCCGACCAGTTGGAGATGACCCTTCACGACGTCGCCGATACGCTGAAAATCTCCGGCAAACACCTCTCTCTCGATGCTCCGTTCAATCAAGATGAAGAGAGCCGGCTGCTGGATGTCATCGAAAATCAGGAGATGCCCGCACCGGACAGTTCTTTGATGACGGAATCGCTCAAAATCGAAGTCGAAAGAGCGCTCTCCACCTTGACGAGACGGGAAGCCGAAGTGGTCAAGCTTTATTTTGGCTTGGGACGAGAGCACCCGCTGACTTTGGAAGAAATCGGCGAACGCTTCAAGCTGACGCGCGAGCGCGTCCGGCAAATTAAAGAGAAGGCCATCAAGCGGCTGCGCCATGCTTCGCGCAGCAAGCCCTTGCGGAGTTATCTGGGCTGAACCGGACTTCGCTTCGGCGGGCGCGAAAGAAATCCGTCAGGGTGACGCGTTTGAGTTTTGCATTGAATCCTCACGGTTTCGAGTCGATTTGTTTTTGTTACAATATTGTCACAGCAAAAAATTTTCTACTTGACTTCAAAATAGCTTTTGGTTATATTGGAATGCAATTCAACGAAGCGCTTTTTAGTTGGGTGATTTTTTGTTCAGCTATTGTTTTTTGCGCAGAATCATCCTGCTCCTCATATAGATTTGGCTCTTTGGTATCTGGGTGTTGGGTTGGCAGTCATGTGAATATAGCGCGCCAGGTGTCATTACAGTCTTCGGTTTTTTTACTCATGTTGTCTTCATTTGCAAAGACACCGCGAGAATTTTGTTTTTCGAGCAAACGCCTAAACAACGACCAGGTCTCTGCACAATTTACGGAGGAAGGGAAAAATGCGCGATAAAAAGATCAAGCTGATCTATTTTTCGATGCAGGGGTCGGAAGTTAAATCCATTAATCTAACGTGGAAGAGGATTCTTTCAATCATGTTTTCCTCATTCGTCGTCATGCTCCTATTGGTAGGATCCTCCATCGCCCTGTTTACCGACGCTTACCACAACGTCCGTATTGCCTCGTTGAGCAAAACCAACCAGGTTCTTACCAATCAATTGCAACAATTCAGCAACAAAGTGACGCGCATCGAAACGCAGATGCAAATCGTCGAGCGCGATGACGATGATCTGCGCAAGCGCGTCGGCTTTTCTCCCATCGACGAGGATTGGCGTAAGGTAGGCAGTGGGGGGGCGAGCGAAGAGAATCCCGAGCTCAATGCACTGCCGGCAGACTTGAAAAGCCAAACCACCCAGCTTAATTTGGCCGTCGATGCCCTCGAACGTCGCATCAAGCTGCATTTCAATAATGCCAAAGAAGTGCGCGATAAATTGCGAGGCGATTCAACGCGCATCAAACACACACCCTCGATCCGGCCGGTGCTGGAAGGGGACGGCCGTTTTACCGACAAATTTGGCATACGTTTGGACCCATTTATCGATCGGCCAAAGCATCACGACGGCATCGATATTTCAGCCGAAGCGGGCACCGAGGTGTACGCCGCGGCAGCCGGCCGGGTGGAGAAGGCCGAGCACAGCTACAGGCCGGGACAGGGATTTGGAAAGATGGTCATTATCGATCACGGCAATGGACTCAAAACGCTTTATGGTCATCTTTCCCAAGTCATGGTCAAAGTCGGCCAAATCGTCGATCGTTGGGATCTCATTGGTCTCGTCGGCGAGACCGGACGCGCCACCGGGCCGCATTTGCACTACGAAGTTTTGGTTGAAGGGAAACCGATAAACCCCGAATTGCACATTTTGAATTAAGCTTGCCGAGAGCATTGTACGGAAGTCCCGATTTCCTTAAATAAAACACAAGGAAAGTCGGGACTTTTTTTTGCCGGAGGGTGGACAAGTGCCGCAGCTTGAGTTTACACTGACCTCTGAAAATTTCGCCGCCGCTTCTTTTTTGGAAGGATTGAATGATGAGCAACGCGAGGCGGTGCAGCATCCCGCCGGGCCGTTGGCGATCATCGCCGGCGCCGGCACCGGCAAAACGCGCGTCATCACCTACCGTATTGCCTATCTCATCGCCGCCAAATTGGCCAAGCCCAAGGAAATTCTCGCCCTCACTTTCACCGACAAAGCCGCTGCGGAAATGGAAGAGCGCGTCGATGTGCTGGTGCCGTACAGCTTCACCGACATGACGATCTCGACTTTCCATTCGTTTGGCGATAAGCTCGTGCGTGAGTTTGCGGCTGATCTTGGGCTGAACCCGGATTTTCGGTTGTTGACGCAGGCCGAGCAGGCGCTGTTTTTACGCGAGCATCTCTTCAAGCTGCCGCTCAAGCATTATCGCCCGCTGAGCAACCCCACCAAATTTCTCGGCGACTTGCTGCGGCATTTCAGTCGCGCCAAAGACGAAGACATTGCGCCGGCCGAGTACGTCGAATTTGCCGGAAAGCAGCTCGCGGCGGCGCGCCAACAAGGCGACGACCCCGCCTTGCAATTGGAAGCTGAAAAGCAGCTTGAATTGGCCGGGTGTTACGAGGCTTACCAAAAATTTTTGGCGGAATCCGCCGTCGCCGATTTTGGCGATCAAATTACCCTCGCGTTGCGCTTGCTGCGTCAATCGCCGGATATTCGCCGCCGCCTGCAAGAGCGTTATCGCTATGTTCTCGTCGATGAGTTTCAAGACACCAATTACGCCCAGTTTCAGCTCGTCAAAGAACTGGCCGCCGGCCACCGCAACATCACCGTCGTCGCCGACGATGACCAGTCCATCTACAAATTTCGCGGCGCGGCCATCAGCAATATCTTGAATTTCAGCGACACTTATCGCGATGCCAAATATGTGGTACTCAACAAGAATTATCGCTCGACGCAAGCCATTCTCGATGCGGCGTATCGCCTTGTTCGGCACAATGATCCGGATCGTCTTGAAGTCAAACAGAAAATCAACAAGAAGCTGAGCGGCAGCGAGCCGGGCGGCAAAGCGGTCGAGCATTTGCACTTCGATACGTTGTCAGCCGAGGCCGAAGCCGTGGCGGACACGATCGCGCAAAAAGTCGCGGCGGACAAATTGCGCTACGGCGATTTTTGCGTTCTCGTGCGCTCCAACAGCACTGCCGATCCGTATTTGCAAGCGCTCGCCGAAAAGAAAATTCCTTATCGGTTTTCCGGCAATCGCGGACTGTATCAGCGCGAGGAAATCCGGCTGCTCATCGCCTTTCTCAAAACCCTCGCCGATCCGCACGATTCGCAGAGCCTTTATCATCTCGCGCTCTCGGAAATCTATCGCATGCCGATGGCAGATTTGCAGCTTTGTCTCGGCATTCACGATTGCACGCACCGCCCGCTGCTCGGCATTTTTCGCGAACCGGATACATTTGAATGGAGCGCGCCGCTTTCGCCCGAAGGCCGCGCCACCATGGCGAAAATCGTTGCCGATCACAACCGCTACCTCGAGAAATCTCGCCAACTGCCGGCGTATGCCCTGCTCTATCAATTTCTCAAAGAAACCGGCTACCTGAATCGGCTGGCCGCCGGTGAATCCGCCGAAAGCGACTACAAACTGCGCAACCTGGCAAAATTTTTCACCACGGTGCAGAGCTATTCGCACTTCACCGCCGCCGGTGATGCCGCGTTTTTCGCGCAGCATCTCGACCTCATGCGCGACTTCGGCGATGACCCCGGCCTCGCGGACGCCGATCTCGACGAGGACGCCGTGCAAGTGCTCACCATTCACAAAGCCAAAGGTTTGGAGTTTCCCGTCGTGTTCATGGTTGGCTTGGTCGCGCGCAAATTTCCGACGGATGCGCGCCAATCGACGATCGAGCTGCCGGACGCGCTCATTAAAGACAAGCTGCCGGAAGGCGATTTTCATTTACAGGAAGAGCGCCGGCTGTTTTACGTCGGCATGACTCGCGCCAAGAACGAGCTTTATCTTACCAGCAGCCGCGACCACGGCGGCGCCAAGCCGAGGAAAGTGAGCCTGTTCGTTTACGAAGCCATCGACCACGCGCACGCGGATGAGGATTATCTCAAGCACTCGCCGCTGGAAACGCTCGCCCGTTTCGAAATTTCACCCGGCGAGGTATTTAAAGAAGACGGCGCCATTCCGGCTGACCAGGTGCTGACGCTCGATCCGCACAAGATCGATGATTATCTAACCTGCCCGCTGAAATACAAATACGCCCGCATCCTGCGCGTGCCACTTGAGGTGCATCACACCATCATTTACGGCAAGGCGATTCACGAAGCAGTGCGCGAGTACAATCAGCGCAAGCTGCAAGACCGGCCCGTCAGCGAAGATGATTTGCTGCGCGTCTTCAAGGCGAACTGGCGCAGCGAAGGCTTCATCAGCCGCGAGCACGAGGATCAACGCTTCGCTTACGGACAGGAAGTGCTCAAAAAATTTTTCGCGCAGCAAGAAGCCGGCGGCGCGACGCCGACTTATGTCGAAGAGCAATTCAAATTTCGCCTCGGCAACAATCTCATCGCCGGTCGCTGGGATCGCGTCGACGAGCTTCCCGACGGCAGCGTTTATATAACCGACTACAAATCTTCGGAAGTGCATGAACCCGAAAAGGCGAGAGAGCAGGCCGTGAGGAGCCGGCAACTTCGCCTTTATGCGCGCGCCTACGAAGAACGCTTCGGCCGTCCCGTGACGGGCTGGCGCATGCACTTTCTCGACACCGGCCTCATCGGCGAATCCCGCCGCAAAGACCGCTTGTTGAAAAAAGCGGAGGACGATGTCTTGAAAGCTGCGGAGGGCATTCGCCAGCGGGATTATACCCCACAACCGGGCCCGGGGAATTGCCCGTATTGTGCTTATCAGGATATTTGCCCGGCGGCGGAGAGATAATAATCATCAGCGCAAAGGCGCAAGAGAAAATGCAAAAATTGCTTGACAAAGATTGCACTTTTGTTTATTATTGACCATTCAACTTTCGGACGGCACCGTATAGCAGTTCAATTTTATTGGAGGAAAGACAGTGCAGTTACGATTAGAAGCATAAACCCAAATTCGACGGACGTTGCTTCCACTGGCTTGACGCATTCAAATCGGCAGGCGCAACTTTCACCGTGTAGTTTGATCTTTATTTTTTTAAATTGGCTATTAGTTGGAAACAAAAGCGTGGTGAAAAAATTTCTACTGATAGAAACTTTGAGATGCCAATTAACAGAAACTGTAAAAAATAACGCCACTCTGAATAATTATTAAGTTAGCTTTAAAATTGCGCTAGAATCTAATTTCGCATCTTGAGAAAGAACAATGCGGGCATACACGGATAAAGAGCTTGGTGATTTAGTAAAGTGTCCAAAGTGCGTCGTCGAGCCTCCACTAAAACAAATGAAACAAGAGCGAGGTTCCAGGCGAAATAATATGACGCTACAATCGAAAGATGGAGAATATCGGTTCAGGGTTTTCATACGACAATGCGTAGAATTTGAAGAAGATTTCTCTGTTGGGTTAGATTATTTTCCAAAAGATGAGCCTGGTAGTATTTGCTTATTAAGATGCAATGGACAACATGGAGCAAATCAGGCCTTTCCTCATCATGCGCATTATCATATTCACCGAGCAAAAGCCGAAGACATAAACGCAGGCATTAAAATCGAGCGTCACATAGAAATCACCTCTGAATACGCTTCTTTTCGTGACGGATTGGCATATTTTCTAACGTTGATAAGTCTTGAAGAAGTTGGCAAATATTTTCCGGGGCTAAGCCAAAAGAATTTGTTTTTATCAGACTCGGAGTAGATAATGAAAGCTATTGACTTATTAAGAGAACAGTTTAATGGCCAAATAGCGCTCGTTGAGAAGCGACCTGGCATTCAGCAGTTGTATGCACCTCTATATCACGAAGACGGTGATATGATGAGTATCTATTTTGATATAGCTAAAGACGCAGAATTATCAGCAAATTCAAAAATTACCATTAGTGATCACGGCTTAACCTTAATGCGTTTGTCATATTCATATGACATTGATACCCCAAACAAAGAACGTATTTTTCAGAAAATACTAGCGGAGAACGGGATCACAGAGACAGATGGTATATTATCTTTTGATACAACACCCGAATCATTGTATCCTGCGATTCTTCATTTTTCACAAATTATTGCCAAGGTCTGTAATATGAGGCAGTTCAAGCGAGAAATTTTAGCCAGTTTGTTTGAAGAATTGCTTGATAGCTTTATTGAAGAGGCTCTTAGCAAATACAATTTACAGAAAAGCACAACTCCTCTTCCGGAAAGAGACGATTTAGAAGTTGATTTTCAACTTAAGCCTAACAAAGTGCCATTTTACCTCTTCGGGGTTAGAGACAGTGCAAAAGCAAGACTATCTACTATTTCCTGTCTTGAATTTCAACGAGCCAAATTGCCATTTAAGAGTATGGTGATACATGAGGATTTTGATAAATTGAATCGAAAAGACCGTTTGAGACTTACGAGTGCGTGTGACAAGCAGTTTACATCACTTGATGACTTTCAGCAAAATGTTGGTTCTTATTTAGAACGAGAATTGACCCATTAAAATACCAACTACCATTTTGTTGGACGCTAGCGCTACATGTCGCGCCAATACTGGCTTATCTTTACCGAATATAAATATGGCCGTTTTACGTCGAGAACTACATCTCCGGCCCGCCGCTGTTGATCAGGCCGTACGTCGCTTTCAGCCGGTATTTCCCGCCCTTCATGCGCCATCTTCTTCCACGTCATTGGACGCCGTCTCCAGTTTGACATCAAAGCCGCTGTGAACCTCGCCTCTGGGCGTTTTCATTTTGGCTTTATCGCAAACCTCCGGGGGAACGTAACATCAACATCGCCATTCTACGAGATAAACGACATGGATTTTTCTGGTTTGACATTAACAAAATTTATCGCAAATTTCATCACACAGATGCTTGATTCTTGGAGAACAACTGCCAAAGACTTTTTACGGTATCTTCCTGTCCTCACTCTGCGCAAACTCCTCGTGGTGTGGGTGTTGTTGGCTGTATTTGTCAACCTTCTGATCGAAGCCGGCTTCAAGCTCGACGTCGCGCGCTATTTTCCCATCTCCGAGTTTTATGGTCCAACCATTCATGTTTCCGGCCTGCCTTATGCAGCCTTGTTTCTCATCGTTTTCTTTTTGGCCCTCAAGCATGTTTCGCGCTTCAATCTCTTGCAGGTCTGGCTGATCGGCCTCGTCTTGATCGTGCTCGGCAATCTGGCGCAAGGCAGTGTCGACGCGGCTTTTTATAAGCCGCTTTATGGGCATGGCGGACAATATTATCACGACGCGATTCGGGTCACTGACTGGCGGCAATGGCTCAGCGATTTCAATGCCAATCAAACGCAATTGCAGAACCACTCCCAAACGCACCCGCCGTTTGCCGTGCTGCTGCAGTATCTGCTGCTTGAAATTGGAAACCGCCATCTCCTCATCTTAGCCGGCGCATTTGTCTTGCTGTCAAGCCTGTCGATTATTCTCATTTGGCAAATCTTGCAAGAGTCGGACTTGCCGGCGCCGCGATCTTCGCAACTTGCCTTGCTTTTTGCGGTTATTCCCGCCTTCAACATCTACAGCGCTGTGAGTCTCGAAGGCGTTGTTGCCGCGCTGAGCACACTCTTTTTGCTTGGGGTGATCAAAATTGTCCGACGAGGCATGAGCTGGTTGGGAATGCTTGTCTTCAGCGCCGGTCTTTTGCTCGCGAATTTGCTCACCTTCGGCGGCACTTTTTTGCCGGCGACCGCGTTTTTAATAGGGATGCGAGAAATGCTCGTCAAAAAAAGATTTGGCGTGTTGATCGCGTTGCTCGTCAGTCTGCTGTTGGGAGTGCTTGTCTACGTCATCATGTTACGCAGCTTTGGTTACGACCACCTCGAGGCGTTTCTCACTGCGGCGAGGTACGAAAATCCGGAGGGGTTCCGCGCGCTGCATGTCCCGCTTGACTACGTCATGACCCGAATCGAGGGCGTTGCGGAGATCGCTTTATTCCTATCTCTTGGCGCACTCGCCGTCTTGTTTCATCAAGACCATCTAAAATTGCGAATCGGCGCTTTTCATGACGAAATCACATCAATCTTTCTGGCCGGCGCGCTCTCTCTGCTGCTCATGCTTCTAGTTGGAGCGTTTAAAACCGGCGAGACGGCGCGAATATGTTTGTTCATCTATCCGTATATCATGCTCGTCCTGAGAAAACTCGAAGATGCCACGCTGCACGCTGTCACCATTTTTGCCGGCTTGCAAACGATCATCATGCAAACGTTTGGGGGATATTTTTGGTGATTACTTTCCCTTCCGAATATAAATATCCCCGTTGTACGTCGCGAACTGCATCTCCGGGCCGCCGCCGCTGATGAGGCCGAACATCGCTTTTTCCACTTTCAGCCGGTATTTGCCGCCCTCCTTGCGCGCGTCTTCTTCCATGCGATTGGTGGCTGCCTCGAGCTTGATGTCGAAATCGCTGTAAACGTCGCCGTTGTCCGTCTTCATCTTCACCTTGGCCTTCAAATCCGGCGGGAACGTCACGTCGATGTCGCCGTTCAGCGAGCTGAACGACATCGATTTATCCGGCGTAATTTTGACGAAGGTGACGATGACATCATCATTGAGCGCGTGCGCCACCACCGAGCCGGAAATGTTGGTGAGCGTCACCGCGCCGTTGGTGTTGTTCACTTCGATCTCGCCGTTTATCCCCTCCACTTTGATGTCGCCGTCATTCAGGCAGCTCAATTTTAGCGAGGTGTTCTTCGGAATTTGAATGGTGAGATCGACGGTCCGATTCATCGACTCCGTGCTCACGCTCATCTCATTGTCATCTTCTTCGACGCTTAAACCGGTCGAGGTGATTTCGAGCCGGCGCAAGCCGAGCGTTTTTTTGCCTGATTTCTCGTATTTCTGCGGCTTCTCGGGACGCACGCGCGCCTCGATGATCACCTCCTTGCCCTCGTAGCCTTTGATAGTCATGCCGCCGTTCATCAGGCTCGCTTTGAACAAGCCCGGACGCGCCGGATCGCTAAACGGAACCACCACCCGGTCTGGTGTGGGCTCCTGGCCATAAGCCGAAGCCGCCGCCACGATCAGTGGGAAAATAGCGCACGCCAGATATTGATAATATTTTTTCATCTTCTCAAACCTCACGAAATGAGTTTGCAGTAAAATTACTGCGATCTTTTGATGACACGAATATCGCCGTTGAAAGCGTCAAACTCCAACTCCGGCCCGCCGTTGCCAACCCGCACCTTAAATGAACGATCTTGTTTGTAAACGAATTTCCCTTTGCGGCGCTCACGTGATGGTGTGGCATTGGCCAGATAAGTAACAGGGAAATCCGTAAAAACCTCGCCATTAAAAGTTTTGAAGCGCATGTCCGCCGATAGCTCGGGGCGGAACGAGACTTCCACCTCGCCGTTGAGCGAGCCGAAATAAGAATCACCGGACGGATTTTTCGCAAAGAGAATTTTGACGTCGTCATTCAGCGCGTAAACCCGTCCCGCGCCCGAAATTTCGCGCATCGTGATACCGCCGTTGATGTTCTCAATCTCATAGTCGCCGGCGATATTCTCAACTTTGATGTCGCCGTCGTTGATGGTTTTGAGATAGACACCGGCCTCGCGCGGCACTTTCAGCTCGAAGTCGAAATAGACCGAGTAGCCATAATAACGGTCTCCACGGTAGTTGACCGACCCATCGCGATATCGAAACGGGCCGTCGACGTAGAGCTTGATGGCGTTGTCTTCCTCAATAATCTCAAGCCGCACCCTCTCCTGCGCTTCTTGAATTTTTTCCTGCGACCGCGCCTGAATGGTTTTGTTGGCGACAAGCTGAACCTCTTGGCCGTCGTAGCCGGTGACTGTGATCGAGCCGTTGACGTTATCCACTTCCACCTGTTTCGATCCGGTGGAGCTGGCGAATTTCAATGTCCGGCGAATTTCTTCTTTCTTTTCGACGTCCCAACTTTGGGCGTTGATTGTAAAGGCCAGTGAGCAGGACAAGGTGAGCAAGTGGTAAAATTTCATGTTTTTCTTTCCTCATTTATTGCAACCTTAGTTGTTATCCGGGCGATTCGGTAAATCCGGATACCTTGCAGACCGGCGGTCTGCGTTACAATAATTGCTGGATGCCCCACTCGGCGCGCAGCTTGACTTCGTTGTTAATCTTTTCCGTTGCCATAAGCTCCTTGAGCGCCGCAGTGGCGCGCTTCTCGCGAAGTTCCACGATCAGATCGATCAGCGCAATTTGCACCAACGGCGAAGTTTGCCGCGACAGCGATTGGATGAGGCCTTGCCGCACGGACGGTTGATTGACAAAGAAATACAAAGCATCCACTGCGGCGAGGCGAACGTTGACATTCGGATCGTAATTCAGCGTGTGTAAAAGCGCCGACAATAACTCTTCATTCGGCCGATCGCTGCGCTGCACCCAGCTCACGCCCTGCAAACGTTCGCTCGGCGATTGCTGCCGCAGCAATGTCAGCGTCACCATTTCGCGCATATTAAGCACCTCGTTGCGCAACGCGGTGATTTCGGTGCTTTCGTGCGCCACCGGCGCATTGAGGCGCTGCCCGGCAAACAGCCCAACGATCAAGAGCAGCAGAGCAAACGCAAATTGGAAAGCCGGTTGTCGTGGCCACCAACGCTCGAGCCAGCCATTTACCACATCGCGCAAACGCGGCGTCGCGGGCGCATGTTGCAACCTCTGCTGATATGCCGCGAGCATCGCGTAGAAACGCGGCCGCAGGGCTTCACTCGGCTGCTCCACCGGTAGCGTTCCCAGCTTCGTCCAGATCGTGCGCAGGCTTTCAACTTCTTCCTTGCACGACGCACAGGAGATGAGATGCGCCTCTATCTCCGACTTGGCGGCTTCGTCCACGCTTCCCAGCAAATAATCCGGGAAGCTCTCCGTCACTTGTTTGCAAGTCATATTGCGTTCTCTTGCGAAAGTTCGAGATACATGTCTTTCAAATCCTTAATGGCGCGATGCACGCGCGCTTTCACCGTGCCGACGGCGCAACCGAGCAGCTCGGCGATTTCTTCGTACTTCATCTCTTGATAGCGGCTGAGCACCAGCACCTCTCGTTTTTCGGGCGACAGCTTGGCGAGCGCGGTGCGCAGTTGGTTGATCTCTTGCTTTTCTTCCAAATCGTCGCTGGGATTCGGATCTTCACTAACCGGCTCCTCGTCATCTTCATTGAAAAGCACTTCGCGCTTCGCCTTTTTGAAATGATCGACCCAGGCATTGCGCGCGATGCGGTACATCCACACCGTGAACTGGCTCTCACCGCGATAGCCCTGCCGGTACTTCAGCATGCGCAAGAAAACCTCCTGCACCAAATCCTCGCTCGCGTCGCGTCTGCCGGTCAGCTTCACGAAATAGTTGAACAGCGGCACGTGATGCCGCTCGAACAGAATGCCGAGCTTGCCCACTTCGCCGTCCCGAACTTTTAGCATAATCAGATTGTCAGCCAGTTCAGTCACCCGCGTTGCGCCTCGTTGGTTAATTGTCGGTTCATTTATACAGACTGCGGTTGGGGGAAAAGGTTACACGAAACAATAAAAAAGCCGATGAAAGATTTCTATCATCGGCTTAGAGATTGCGTGAAGTAAAGCAGGGTCGTAAGATCAAGCTGCCGAGCGCCGTGCACAATCCGCATGACCCAAACAGTATCATCTATAATACAAAAAATGATCCTATAACGTTTAACGATCAGATGTCTGTACACGTATGGTGCTTCAATTTTTTCTGGAATCTTGGCGCAACGTTGTGGCGACCATTTGAGCCTTTGGGCTTTACGGCGAAGCTCTTTGAAAAACTTGGTTGCAGCAGTCGGATTATCTTTTGCAATGTAGCAATAGATCTCTGCTAAATCCTTCTCTGCAATTGGAGTAATCCGGACTTTATAATTTATGCGTCTCGGCGAATTCTGCGAAGAATTCATCAATATCGCGCCCCTTTCCTTCAGCCACTTCCTTTTCGGCTTGTTTCAGTAATATTGCCAGTTCTGTCGAAGCCAGCTTCTCTGCAAATTCCTTAACATTTACAAGAACAGCGGCGGGCTTGCCATTTTTTGTTAAGAGAATGGGGCGACGAGTTGTTTGTACGTGTTTTAAAAGCTGGTTGCTTCTGCTTTTTAAATCGGTAGCTGGCCGAATGTCTTCCGCAAAGATTTGCATAACTTGTACCTTGAGCCTTTCTAAGAAAATTTAATCTACATGAATAGTCTATGACTGATGTTGTATTTTAGAATACCCAATTGATAAAGTCAAGGATATTTTGCGTGCAAATCAAAAAAATATTGCTTCTTGATTTTGGAATGAGCATATTTTAACAAAGGCATTTACATTTGCAACACGATAATCATCAGGAGGTTTCTGATGTTGACACGGTTGAAAGTTACCGGTTTTAAGAACCTCGTCGACGTCGACGTTCGCTTTGGGCCATTCACTTGTGTGGCCGGAGCAAACGGCGTGGGGAAATCGAATTTGTTCGATGCCATCAATTTTTTAAGCGCACTCGCGGATCGTCCGTTAATCGATGCGGCTCGCTCTGTTCGTGATGAAGGTGGCCGGACGACTGATGTGCGAAGTCTGTTTCATCGTGTTGGTGATAAATATGCAGATCAGATGTCTTTTGAGGTGGAGATGATTGTGCCAAAAGAAGGAGTGGACGATCTGGGACAAAAGGCCGAAGCGAGTATCTCCTTCCTCCGTTACAATTTAACGCTCGCCTATCGAACCGACGACAGCCCTCAAGCACTAGGATCACTTGAGATTTTAAAAGAAGAACTGGTTCACATCAATTTGGGGGATGCCAAAGAGCACTTGCTATTTCCTCATACATCGACTTGGCGAAAATCCGTACTGCTAGGACGGCGATCGTCACCTTTTATTTCAACAGAGGAGGAAGAAGGAAAGCGGCTCATTAAATTGCATCAAGACGGCATTAAAGGCAGACCGCTTTCCCGCTTAGCGAGCAATCTGCCGAGAACTGTGCTTTCGGCGGCTAATGCCGCAGAAAGTCCAACCGCACTGCTTGCACGAAGAGAAATGCAATCTTGGCGCATCCTCCAGCTTGAGCCATCATCATTGCGCAAACCAGATTCATTTACAGCTCCCAACAGATTGGGAATAGACGGCTCTCATCTCGCTGCCACACTTTATAGCTTGGCCCATTCCACCCCAAATCACGGATCAAATGGCGAGTTCAGCGCGCAGGTTTATAGTCAAGTTGCCAATCGATTAGCAGAGCTGATTGATGGTGTGTATGATGTTTCGATAGATCGCGACGAACGACGCGAACTTCTAACTTTATTGTTGACTGACCGTACTGGCACCTCTCATCCGGCACGGGCACTCTCGGACGGCACTTTGCGCTTTCTGGCCTTGACAGTGCTTGAACTGGATTCGGAAGCGCGATGGCTGTTGTGTCTTGAAGAGCCCGAAAACGGCATTCATCCCGAACGTATTCCTGCGATGCTCAACCTGCTTCAGGACATTGCCACCGATGTTGCCGAACCCATAGGACCGGATAATCCTCTTCGCCAGGTTATCGGCAATACACATTCCCCAGCCGTTGTCAGCCAGGCGCCCGAGAAAAAACGATCGAAAAAATGTAATCCCTCAGTCGTTGGTGGATGACCGTCCGGACGATGAACCCATCTATTTCCACCTCTAACTTGAGGCAATACAAAAAATCAAAATTTGCATTTTTCATACCGCTTGCCTATATTGTTTCTTGCAAATCACCATTACCGTTTAATTTTGGCCCAGGGAGGAGGAACCATGCGCGCCAAAGACCTTTTCACGCTCGCCGAAGATCCGCGATTCATCTCTGGCATCTACAACTATTGCGACCGTTGGTGTGAGCGCTGTCCGTTCACTTCACGTTGCCTGGTTTATGCCCAGGAGAAACAAGACAAAAACGATCCCGCTGCCAACGATATAACCAACGAAGCCTTTTGGAAAAAATTGGGAGACATCTTTCAACAGACCAAAGAAATGCTCTACGAAGCGGCCAAAGCAAGAGGCATCGACCTCGACGCCATCGATCACGCAGAAGCCGAGGAGCAGGAGCGACAATTAGAGGAGGAAGCTGAGAATCACGAGCTTGCACGCGCCGGCAGCGAGTACGCTGATATGGTGGAACAATGGTTCGAGGCCGAAAAAGCCCTTTTCTCGGAAAAAAAGCAGGAATTGAACACCATGCTCCAGCTTGAAATCGGCGGGCGGCAGCCGCAAAAGATGGCAGCAAGCATCAGCGATGCAGTTGAAGTGATCCGGTGGTACCAGCATCAAATCTACGTCAAACTGATGCGGGCGCTGCTGCCGGATGATTTTGAGCTGGTGGATGACGACGGCAAGCCTTTCCCAAAAGATTCCGACGGCTCCGCCAAAGTCGCGTTGATCGCCATGGATCGCTCGATTGCGGCGTGGGGAGCGCTGCGCGAGCACTTTCCGGAAAAAACCGACGGCATTCTCGACCTGCTCGTGCATTTGGATCGCTTGCGGCGAAAAACCGAGCAGCATTTTCCCGACGCCAGAAGCTTCGTGCGGCCCGGCTTTGATACCATTCAAAAACAAAAAGCCAAGACAAAATAATTGTGGCAAAATGATGATTGAATTATTTTGCCACAATCATTTTGCTATCAGCTTTTATTCGTTGTTCAAAAACATGCTCTTATCATTTTGAACTTAATTCAAAAGGAGATAACGATGGCACTCTGGGACAAAATTCGCGGCGAGTTCATCGATATCATCGAATGGACGGCGCCTTCGGAGAGCGATCACATGGCCTATCGCTTTCCGCGCTATAACAATGAAATCAAAATGGGCGCGAAGCTCACCGTGCGCGAAGGCCAAGCCGCGGTCTTCGTCAACGAGGGCAAAATCGCCGACCTTTTCCAGCCCGGCTTGTACGAACTGAGCACGCAAAATATGCCGATCATGACCACGCTGCGCGGCTGGAAATACGGCTTCAACTCGCCCTTCAAAGCGGAGGTTTATTTCATCCAGACCAAACAGTTTACCGACTTGAAATGGGGCACGATCAATCCCATCATGATGCGCGACACGGAATTCGGCATGGTGCGTATCCGCGCGTTTGGGACTTACGTCATCAAAGTCGTCGATCCGAAAACGTTTATTCAGCAGCTCGTTTCCACCGATCCCGAATTCGAGGTCTACGAAATCTCCTCGCAGCTTCGCAACGTCATCGTCTCGCGTTTTGCCGACGTGCTCGCCGAGTCGAAAATTCCGGTGCTCGATCTCGCCGGCAACTATGACAAGCTTGGCAAGTTCATTTGCGACCGCATCAACGACGAGTTTACGGCATTTGGCATCGACCTGCTCAATTTTTATATCGAGAATATCTCGCTGCCCGCCAATGTCGAAGAAGCAATGGATCGCCGCACCGCGATGGGCGTGGTCGGCAATCTCGACACCTATCTGAAATATCAGACCGCCGAGGCGGTCCGCGACGCGGCGCAAAATCCCGGTGGTGGCGGCGCGGGCATCGGCGTTGGACTCGGCGCGGGATTGGGCATCGCGCAGCGAATGATGGAAAGCATGGGCACGCATACCGGCGCACCTGCCGCGTCAACGCCACCGCCGCTTCCCGGCAGCGCGGTTTATTACGCTGGCATCGGTGGCGCGCAGCAAGGACCGTTCGGCCAAGCCGCATTGCAAGCGAAAATAAATTCCGGCGAAATCACGCGCGAGACATTGGTTTGGCGCCAAGGCATGGCGAATTGGACTGCAGCAGGACAAGTGGTTGATCTCGCGTCGCTTTTTGCTGTCATGCCGCCGCCATTGCCGCCGCAAAAGTAAACAATAATTCTGCTTGCCTTTTAAGCAAGAAATCAGTAAACTTTTTAAACAAACAGCCAAAACTTTTTGGCCAAGCGATCACATTTTGTAGAAGAATGAAGATGATTACTGTATCAGGTACCGTTCAAGGCGGATTAGTAAAACTGCCGGAAGCGATGCGCGTTTCAGATGGCTCTCGAGTTATAATAACCATTCTCGAGCCGATGGCGCAGCGCATCGACCGCTTTCTGCCTGACCATATTGAGTCCGAGGATGTAGAATTCATTCGTGCCTGCCGTGGCCGTCTCGCGAAACAGCTTCAAGAGGCGGAACAATGACGGCGGATTATCCCAAACCGGGAGAAATTTGGTGGGCCTCTTTTCATGAAGGTTGGGAACGTCCGGCGCTGGTTGTTTCTCGAAATGAACTCAATCGAGGCCGGCTGGTTTTGGTCGTTCCCTGTACTTCCTCACAAGTAGAAGAACGCGCGGCCTATTCAAATCATGTGCTCCTTCCATCCGGTTCTGGTGGGTTGACGAAAGATACAATTGCTCAGACGCATCTTATTCAGCCGATTGAAGTGAGTTGTTTGGAGCGGAAGCCCGGAACCTTGAGTGATGAGCAATTGGTTGAGGTCTTGTTGGCTATTGCATGGTCGATAGACCTTTTTGATACGGCGCGGTCTTCATAAATTTTTACCTCCATCCTACTCACTACACGTATTTTTAGTCCAAGTTCATGTCTACGACAACGCCTCCGCCACGCCCACCGGAGGAATTGGCCATTTCCGGCATGGCGCGGGAAGTAAGCAGCGGCGAGATTGCTGAAACTTCAAAAATCGCAGCCAAGCCAACACCAAGTGCTGGCAAGAAATTTCCGTGCAACGCTTGTGGCGCGAGCTTGACGTTTGATCCAACTGCTCAAGCGCTCAAATGCCCTCACTGCGGCCATCAGGAAAAAATTCCCCACAGCGCCGAAGAAATCGTTGAAAATTCTTACGAAACCTATTTGCAGCAGAGCCGCGCCGGATTGAAAGTTACGGCCGGCGCCGAGCTGGAAACCAAATGTCAGGCGTGCGGCGCGGTCATCATGATGGACGCCAAAACCGTTACGCAGGAATGCCCGTTTTGCGGCGTGCATCTTGAGTCGCAGCCGAAATCCGCCGAGCCGATTATCGAGCCGAGCGCCGTGCTTCCTTTTAAAGTCGATCAACGGAGCGCTCGTCAAGTTTTCAAGCAATGGGTCAGTTCGCGCTGGTTGGCGCCGAACACGTTCAAGCAGATCGGCGATCTCGGCAGGCTTGTCGGGCTTTACGCGCCGTACTGGACTTTTGACGCGATGACGTTCACGTTTTACACCGGCTATCGCGGCATCTATTATTATGAGACGGAATCTTACACGGCCATGGTCAATGGCAAGCCGGAGCGCAGGACGCGGCAGGTGCGTAAAACTCGCTGGACGCCAGCCGAAGGCCAGGTGCGGCATTGGTTCGATGATGTGCTGGTTGTGGCTTCCAGAGGACTGCCGACAAAATATGCACAAGAATTGGCGCCGTGGGATTTAAACCAATTGGCAGATTTCAAGCCCGATTATCTCAGTGGCTTTCGCACCGAGCGTTATCAAGTAGGACTCGAAGAGGGTTTTACAAATGCGAAACGACAGATGGAGCCGATCATCGACAGCTTGATCCGGCGGGACATCGGCGGTGACGAACAAAAAATTTCTTCGCGGTCGACGCAATATTCCGGCATCACGTTCAAGCACATTCTGCTGCCGGTTTGGGTCTCGGCGTATCGCTACGCCGACAAGCTGCACCGCATTCTTATCAACGCGCGCACCGGTGAAGTGCAAGGCAGCCGGCCATACTCGCCGTGGAAGATCGCGGGATTGGTGATCTTGATTTTGGCGATTGTGGGGTTGATTGCGCTGATGCAATCGGGATCACAATACTAAAGCTTTTGTGGTGATGGCTTCAGACATTTTCGGGGAATCAATATGGCTAAAGTTTACGTCTCTTCAACCTTTCTTGACTTGCAAGAACATCGTCGCCAAGTCTCGTCTGTGATCCGCAGGATGGGACACGAAGATGTGGCGATGGAGTATTACGTTGCTGAAGATCAGCGTCCAGTTGACAGATGCTTATCGGATGTGGCCGAGTGCGATTTGTTCATCGGCATCTATGCGTGGCGTTATGGTTGGGTGCCATCAGAAAACAACCTCGAAAAGCTTTCTATAACAGAAATGGAGTATTGTCAAGCAGAAAAGACTGGGAAGCCCTGCTTGATTTTTCTGCTAAGTGATGAGGCAGCTTGGCCTAAAAAGTTTATGGACAAGGACACCACGCTAATCGAAAAACTTCGCAACGAAGCCAGCGCGCGACACTCTTCGGGGCCGCCTTTCAAATCAGTGGATGATCTCGGAAGACTCGTCGCTGAAGCCATCTACAAAAGGGAAATGGAACACGGCCAATTCAAAGGTCTGCCCATTCCGGAGCTTGACGCTTACTATGCAATACTGCAAAAGCGTTATGGACGTCTTGACCTCGATGCGTTGACCCCACCACAGAAAGAAGAATACCTGCAACTTCAGCTTCGCTCCATCTTTGTCGAACAGAACGTCCGTGAAGATTCGCCCCCCGTTGAATTGCCCAAAGAAATGTGGGAAAAGCTTCAACAAGAAAAAGACATCCATCAGGAAGACTTCCCCGCAGGCATTACGCTTGAGGACGTCCGTCGCACACGCGAGGTATATTTCGACAAGCCTTCACGGCCTGTGTTGGAAGTGTTGACCGATGCAAGTTATCAACACGTCATCATCCTGGGAGATCCTGGCTCGGGCAAATCAACCCTTGCGCGTTACATTTTGCTGTCGTTGATTGATCCTACTGGTGATGAAAAACTTCGTCGTGTCTTTGTTGGTTATCTGCCGCTCTTGATCGAGCTGCGTAGCTACGTGGGATTGTATACAGACAATAAATGTGACACGTTCCTTGAATTTCTTGAATTTCTCGGCAAGACTGAAGGCTGGTGCCTCACACAAACTGCTCTAAACGATCATCTAAAGAATGACGGGCGCGCCGTTGTCATCTTCGACGGATTAGATGAAATCTTCGATCCTGAAGAGCGCGAGAGAATCACCCGCCAGATCATTGGCTTTGCCTCGGATTATCCCAAGTCGCATATTATCGTCACGAGCCGCGTCATTGGCTATCGCCGCAAGATTTTGACGGACGCCGGTTTTGCGCATTTCACCCTGCAAGATTTGGATGAAAAGCAGGTGGCGACATTCGTAGACCGTTGGTATGCGTTAGCGATGAGTGATCGCCCTGACGAGGCGAAAGAGCGTCGCGAGCGCATCATACGTTCGTTCAAAGAATCCACTTCCATTCGCCAACTGGCCGGCAACCCGATGCTGCTGACGATCATGGCGATCATCGGCAAGCATCAGGAATTACCGCGCGAACGCTGGAAATTGTATGACCATGCCGCTAGCGTGTTGATTCAGCATTGGGATGTGAACAAGCATCTGAAAGATCAACGCGTGGAGGCTGAGTTTATGGGAGAAGATGACAAAAAGGAATTATTGCGCCGGTTGGCGTTCAAAATGCAAGGCGGCGTGGGGGGATTGGCTGGCAACCATATCCATCGTGAGCAACTGCAAGCCGAATTTGAGGCTTATCTGAAAGAACGTTACAACCAGACCTCCGACCGCGCAAAGATCATTGCTGAGGTGATGCTTCAACAGTTCCGCGAGCGCAACTTTATTCTCTCACTCTACGGTGCGAATCTCTATGGCTTTGTGCATCGCGCCTTTTTGGAATACTTCTGTGCGACCACTTTTGTCTATAAGTTTGAAAAGGCGCAAGAGATGACAATAGAACAATTTAAGCAAGAAGTTTATGGCAAACACTGGGAAGATCAAAGCTGGCATGAAGTACTGCGTTTGATATGTGGCATGATCGATGAGAGATGGGCGGGAGAAATTATTGACTACTTAACTCATGATGCCTACCCCTCGTGGCCTCGAATCCATGCCAAGCGTCCACCGTGGAATATTGCGTTGGCAGCTCAGTGCCTGGTCGAGCTAAGAAATCTCAGTGTCATTGCAGAGCCTGCAAAGCGATTATTGGATGCTTTGTGCTCTTTGATTGATTATTTCATGACCGGCAGGCCGAAACCGGAACTTGATAAGTTACGAGATCCGATCTTGTCAGCAGTTGAATCGATTGGCTCAAACTGGCCGCATCGTTCTTCGTTGGTTGAATGGCTAAAACAGCGTGGATCATTTAATCGGGCATGGGCTTATGATGCTTTTTTTGGAAAATTCGTTGGCCTCCTTGGGCAGGGAGTGAACGATATTCATCGGGCTGTATTGGATTATGCCAACCATCCCGATAAAAATTATCGTGTTTTGGCGCCGGGCATCCTTGCAATAGGCTGACGCGATGATCCTCAGACTTTGATGATACTATACAAACTTGCGGTCAATGATGTGAACGAATACGTTCGGATGGACGCGGTATCCACTTTAGTTAATCACTTTCGTGACGACCCGCAAACCTTGGCAATCTTACGCCAGTGTATTGTTAACGATAAGCACGAAAGGGTGCGTTCTACAGCAGTCTATAAATTGGCTTCCAACTTCCGTAACGATTCACAAACCTTACCGCTTTTGCATGACCGGGCCTCGAATGATATTCATGAACAGGTTCGTGCGGACTCAGTTTTTGCATTGGCCAGAGATTTCCGCGATGATCCACAGACCTTACCACTGGTGTATAACTCCGTAGTAAATGATATCCACGAACAGGTTCGAAGCCTCGTCGTTTTTCCGTTAGCTCTATATTTTCGTGATAATCCTCAGAGCCTGCCAACTGTAAAAGCTCTAGCCATTAACGACCCTCATAGACCGGTTCGCATGAATGCCGTCTCCGTGCTCGCAGAACATTTTCATGATGACATACAAATCTTGCCATTAATACGCAGTCGCGTTTTCGACGATAATGATTCAGCAGTTCGCCTCTGGGCTGTCTCAAATTTATCTGAACACTTCCGAGATGATTCCCAGATTTTGCCTTTGTTGCACGATCTCGCTATCAATCACTCAGACAGCAATGTTCGTAAAGCCGCTGTTTCCGCCCTGGGTGAACATTTTCACAATGACACACGAACTTTTGACCTATTGTGCCATTGCATTATTAACGATTCAAGTGAATTCGTTCGTGAGACCGCTGCTGTTACTTTAGCTAAGTATTTCCATGGCAACCCGAAAACTCTTTCTCTGCTACGCGATTGGGTACTTCATGCGCCACATGATGTTCGTTCTGCCGCGGTATCAGGTCTGGTTTCACTTTCGTACTCCGACCCAGAGATTATACAGTCGGTAAAAGAGTTGGCTATCAATTCACCCTATGAGAATGTTCGTCAGGCCGCTCTCACTGCTTTGGCTGAGAATTTTTGCAATGATTCAGAGATCTTCTTGCTTGTATACGATCGTGCCATTAATGATCTGCATGAAGGTGTTCGTGCTGCTGCTGTTCGCGCTTTGTCTTGGGATTTTCAAGATGATTCCAGGTCGTTTTCTGTTGTTTGTAATCGGGCTATAAATGATGTGCATGAGGATGTTCGTTCTGCTGCCATTTATAGAATGACATCGGATTTTGGTGACAACCTACAGGCCTTATCAATTCTTCGGGATCGTGCAACTAACGATACTCATTATTCGGTTCGGCGCAGTTGTTTTCGCATGCTAGCGCGTCAATTCCACAATAATACAGAGACATTAAAAATAATGCTCGACAGGGCGATAACCGATCCTCACGAATGGGTTCGTTCCGACGCCGTCACTACAATAGCCGAAAACTTCCGCAAGAATCCACAGATTTTAACGTTATTGCGTGATTGGGCAACTCATTCGCAACACCCTGAAATCCGCCGCGCTGCTGTCTCTGCGCTTGCTGAGTACTTTCGAGCAGATCAGCAGACCTTGTCGTTAGTACTTGATCGAGCAAAAAATGACGACTACACTCCCCAATTAGACAAGTCATGGAAAGAAACTGTTCGCCATGCCGCCATCGTTGCACTTGCACGTTTTTTCCGTGACGACTCTCAAACTTTATCGATGTTGTATGACTGGGCGATCAATTCGCCTCGCCCCGATGTTCGTCGTGCTGCCGTCTCCGCTTTGGCCGAACAATACCGAAACGAGCTTCAGACCTTGCCGCTCGTTCGAGATCGCGCTGTTAATGACTCTCATAAATGGGTTCGATCCGAAGCCGTTTCTGTAATGGCCCTATACTTTCGCGATGATCCGCAAACCCTGCCAGCCCTTTTGAACTGGGCAGTTAACGCAACTCATGATGACGTCCGCAGCGCCGCTATCTCTGCATTGGCCAAAAACTTCCGCAACGATCCAAAGACCACATCTCTTTTAAGCGATCGAGCCATTAATGATGCGCACGAAGATGTTCGCCGTGCCGCCGTCTCCGCGCTGGCTGAAAACTTCCGCAACGATCCGCAAACCATGCCGCGCGTCCGTGACCACGCCGTTAACGATATTCACGAATGGGTCCGCTCTGAAGCAGTCTCCGCAATGGCCCGCTACTTCTGCGATGACCCGCAAACCCTTCCACTACTTGTGGATTGGGCGATTAACTCCGTTCACAAGGATATTCGCACTGCCGCTGTCTCTGCTTTGGCTAAAAATTTTCGAACCGTTCCGGAGACCATTGCTCTTGCACGCGACCGCGCCATAAATGATGCACACGAGGATGTTCGTCGTACCGCCTTTTCCGCACTGGCCGAAAACTTCCGAAACGACCCGCAAACCATGCCGCTCATCCGTGACCGCGCTGTCAATGATGCCCACCAATGGGTTCGTCGCGCTGGTGTATACATGCTGGCTCAACACTTCCGAAATGATCCGGAAACACTAAAAATAGTGCGAGACAGGGCTATCAATGATGCTAACGAATGGGTTCGCTCCGAAGTTGTCACTTCAATGGCCCAATACTTCCGCGACGATCCGCAAACCTTGCCGCTGCTGCGCGATTGGGCAATTACTTCGCCACACCCAGATGTTCGCCGTGCCGCTGTCTCTGCGATTGCAGAGTACTTTCGAACAGATCCGCAAACTTTGCCGTTGGTACTTGACCGTGCAAAAAATGACGATTACTCTCCTCCACTAGAAAAATCATGGAAAGAAACTGTTCGCCACGCCGCCATCGTTGCACGTGCACGTTTTTTCTGTGACGACTCTCAAACTCTGCCGATGTTGTATGACTGGGCGATCAATTCGCCTCACCCCGATGTTCGCCGCGCTGCTGCCACTACTCTGGCCGAACAATACCATAACGAGCATCAAACCTTGCTGCTCGTACGAGATCGCGCTGTCAATGACTCTCACAAATGGGTTCGCTCTGAAGCCGTTTCAGCTACGGCTCAATACTTTCATGATGACCCGCAAACTCTATCAACACTTCTGGATTGGGCAGCTAACTCAACTCATGAGGACGTCCGAAGCGCCGCTGTTTCTGCGTTGACCAAAAACTTTCGCAACGATCCCAAAACTTTACCTCTTGTACGCGACCGCGCTATAAATGATGTGCACGAAGAGGTTCGTCGGGATGCCATCTCGGCGCTGGCTGAATACTTCCGAAACGACCAGCAGACTTTACCGCTATTGCGTGATTGCGCCATCAAGGATCAACATAAGAAAGTTCGCCATGCTGCTGTTTCAGCAACGGCTAAATATTTCCGTACCGTTTCAGAGACTTTGCTACTTCTTCATGACTGGGCAATAAATTCGTCACTTGACGATGTTCGTGCTGCGGCAGTCTTCTCGTTGGCCGAATGTTTCGGCGTCAACTCCCAGACCTTGCCACTGGTGCGTGACCGTGCCGTCAACGATCCTCACGAGGATGTTCGTAAAGCTGCCATCTCTGCCTTGGCTGAGCATTTTCGAACTGACTCACAGACCTTGCCATTATTGCGCGACCGCGCTGCTAGCGAGTGTCCGTCCGAGAAATAAAAAGATAATAAAATAATTTGCTTTCGGTAATAGGTTTTATTATCTTTTAATAAAGACTCATTAAAATTTGAAACACTAAATCATTGATTTAATTACACATTTATATG
>Ga0247727_10000563_pt1 | contig 90763 bp, 57 predicted proteins | sample WisWelCaveWW1625_FD_202498 | JGI IMG/M metagenome (GOLD analysis project Ga0247727, IMG submission 202498) | Biofilm microbial communities from Wishing Well Cave, Virginia, United States - WW16-25 | ecosystem: Environmental > Aquatic > Deep subsurface > Groundwater > Cave microbial mat | place... | reverse complement strand
CTCGTCGGGCCACACTCTTTTCGCCACGCGTAGCGGGCCAATCACGAGCGCGGGTTGGTCTTCACCGGCGAGGAACAGGGCGTCGAGGGCAGTCAGCACGCACACGGTCTTGCCCAAGCCCATGCCGGCCCACACCGCGCAGCGCGGCACGTCCAGCACGTGCTGCGTAACAGCGTCTTGGTATACCAGCGGCGTATAGTCTCGGCGTTCGGTCATGCCGACCGGCTGGTGATGTGGCCGCGACCGCGGTAGTAGACATAGTTACGCACGGCATCCAGCGTGTCGAGCACGTAGACCTTACAGCCAAGCGCGTGCAATCGCTTGTGCTCACGTAGTTGCCCTTGTCGGGCTTTCTTTCCTGGTGCCTTGCACTCGACAAAATGAACCGCGCCACGCGGCCATATTACCAGCCGGTCGCAATCGTTGACGCGCCCCTTCAGCTTTCGCGTCGTGCCGCCGCGCATCTCTACCTGTCTGTGCAGGAGCCTCTCGATGACGCGCTCACGTGTTTTGCGTTCCATACTACCTCCCGCACTTCCAGCGACGGCGCGTGCCGGCGGGGGCGCTGGCGTAGGCGATACGGTATCGTCCCAGCAACTGACGCGCACTACACACAAACCCGTGGCGCACGAGCGCTCGCGCGCAGTCGAGCATGGTCAGTAGAGCGCGCCGCCTGCTCGCGTGTTGGTTTCCGGTGTTGCGTGTCATGTCAGTCCTTTCGGTAACGTCGAGTTTCAAATCCTGACGCCGCAAGCGGCAGGCCCACAGTCCACTCGCGGGGCCGCGACATGATGCCCGCGAGTTCATCGTGCGAAAACTTCGGGTCGTCAGGCGTCTCGGTGACGGCTTCATCGTGAACGGTCAGCACGATCTCGTAGCCTGCGGCCTCCATGTCAGGCATCGCGGCCTTCAGAACATCGCCAGCAAGTCCTTGGCAGATGTTCTCCAGCATCTTACCGCCGTAAGTGCGGATGCGAGACCATGTTCGCGTGTACTGATTCATCCCCATGTAGCTTATGCCGCCATCTTGGGCGACCTGTGGCGAAGGGTAACACAAGAAGTTGCCGCTCGGCAGGCGTAGACGCAGCCACGCGCCATCGCGTCGCAGCTTGAACATTCGGCACTCGACCGTGTTGCCGGGGTGCTCGATGGTTTGCCGCGTGGATTCTTCCAAGTCTTTCCACAGCGACACGATCATCGGGTGCTTGCGCCGCCACAGGCGTTTCAAGGAGTCGCACACCACGAACGTCTCTTTGGGCAGGCCGCACGCGAAGCGCAGCCTGACCCTGTGATCGGCGTCATGGCACCACGCCCACATGCCCTCGGCCTCGATACGCACGTCCTCGGGTATCTGCGGCCCGGCGGTAGCCGCCAGTTCGTCGAGATCGACGCCGTAGGTCGCGGCACCTGTCACTGATGCGCCGACACCGCCGGCGTACAGATACATTAGCTCCTGCACCTTACCGATTTGCCGCTGGCCGTCTGTGACTTTGTCGGGATCGATGTTGAATGACTTCGCGTAGGCCAGCTTGTAGAGATCGGGGCCGGTGTCGGCATCGTAATCGCGGAACGCTTGCAGCTTCCATTCCTCGCCGGCGACCCATGCACCCAGCCGCCCCTCGATGTTAGCAAGGTCAGCGATGACCAGCTTGCTCTTAGGCGGGGCGATTATGGCTCCACGTATAGCGTTACGGGCCACATCCATAACGTCGTCGAGAACAATATCGGCAGCACCCGCCGTTATTGCCTCTATGCCGAACACTATGTCCTCCTTCGACAGGTCAGGACGAGGGAGGTTGTGCGGCTGGAAGGTGCGCCCAGCCCACCGGCGTGTTCGACTGGCGCCCGAGAACTGCAATGTTCCGCGCAGGCGCCCGTCAGGCTGCGCGCCGCGCAGCAATGCTGCGTACTTCCCGGTGCTGGTGCTCGATGCCTGAAGCCGGATCGCCAGTAATTCATGCAACTCTGGTGGGAGGTCGGGGTCTTGCATGCGGCGCTCAAGCGTCGCCATCTGAAGGTCAGGTAGCTCGATGCCGTAAGCTTCGATGATGTGCGTTAGTAACGCATCGCGCTGCGTTGCCGATCCCACTATGCCACGCGTGATTTTTCGAGTCTCGTGCTTGAGGCGCTTTTGCTCTGCCTCGACGGCGGCAATGGCGGCAGACGCGAAATCAACATCGACGCAAATTCCTCGGTCATTGATCCGCTGGTCAAGGTGCCATAGGGCCAGCTCAGAGCCACGGTAATTCCATTTTGGCAGTTTGCGATCAATCGCGCGCATCGCGGAGATGTCCGAAGCCGCGTAGTCGAGGAACTTCTGCCATTCTTGCGGGTGTGTTTCGCGTGTGGCCCTCCTTAGAACACCCCCCGCGGGGCGAGGTTTGCAGAACAGGTGGATCAATCGCCTGCCGTCCCCTATCTTCGCCATGTCGGTCGGCAGCTTTAGGATATCGCACAGCACATCCAGCCCGCCGGGCAGGCCGTGCACCAACGCCTTTACCATCGTGTCGCGCCACCGAGGGATCGGGATGTCGCGCTTCAGCGCGTACCTAAGCACGTTGCGGTCAAACATGCTGTTGTGCGCGGTGACTAATTCATCGGGGTCGTCTAGCACCCACGCGAGATCGTCGGGCATCGGTTCGCCCGTGGTCACGTCCCACACGTTCACCGGCGCTGCGTCGCCTAGCGCGTAGGTCACGATCATGCACTCGCACTCGCTGGCATAGCGGTACGTACCATGCTTGATCGGAGTGGCGCTGTATGTCTCGGTGTCGAGGTAGTTCATCAGTCGTTGTCTTCGATACTGGCACGATCTGAAATTTTCGACACGATACGCCCACCCTTGAACGCACGCTCGGGATCAGAAAGCGCCACCTTAAAACACGCGGCAAGTAGCCACCAAACCGAGAAATTCTGGCGATCAAACTCGCCCAGATAGCCGTTCTGAAAAACCGTTCCGTCTTTGTCAAGCAACCTAAAGCCGTAACTGCCGAGCCGGGGCGCGCCGCGGCCATCGTTCCACATCTCGCCGGTGGCGAGCACGCGCCTACGTGATTCGTCACCGTGCGGCAGCAATTCTACTGTTATGCGGATCACATTCCCCCGCAGTGGCGAAGGATCATTGACACAAGACTGAACAGGTAGGGAACGAGGGTGCCCAACACTGCCCCGCAGAAAAATGCCGCCCACCATATGTGCGTCGTATTCATAGGTTGTCTCCGTTATACCGCTGTTGGGGGATGGCCGCTGTGGTGCCGGTATCGTCTCGTGAACTCCACCGGGTTCGCCCGCCGTCGATCAAGCGGTTAGGGTGCGGCCATCTCCAAACAGCCCTCTATCACGAGGGCTGTAACAAAACGTCGGCACTTACAGACAAGTGCCGACACTTTGTATCACGCCAGGTCGTCGGAGTCCGCGCCTTCCTCGATGTCGAAGTCATCCGACGGCGCCGACTTGCTGCCGCTGAACGCATCGCCGTCGGTGGCGAAGAACACGCCCTTCAGGCCGCAGCGTATACCGGCGTTCGTACCGCTCTGAGCGTAGATGTCCGCCGAGAAGTTGACGTAGCAGCCCGCGTAGGGTTTGCCGTCCGACGCCGCCAGCACCGCGGGCTTGCCGTCCGGGCCGGCGCGCGTGCAGTCGAAGATGCCGGGCCTGCCATCTTTTTGCTTGCGGTGCCCGGTCAATGCCATCATCCCGGCGTAGCCGTCGTACTCTTTCTTGTCGCCGGGCATGTAGCAGTTTTTGTTGCTGCTGCCCTCAAACGATTTCTTCGCCGCCTCGGCTTTCTTGCCGTACTCCTCGACGAGCGCCTCGTCGATTGCCGCCCGGATGGCCTTGTCGTTCGCGCCGCCGGGCTTGACGAGCACCGTAGCATTGTAGCGGAACGGGCCGGCGCCTTCGTATTGCACCGCGTCGAACAAGTCGGGGAACGACAAGCGAACCGGGTCGTTTGCGGAGTGCTTCAGCTTGAGTGATGCCATTTTCAGTTACCTCTCGTTGGTGGAAAAATTCTACAGCCTGTCGTTGAACAGCTTGGGAAACTGGACACGCGCATGGAAGATCGCGCTTTCCAGTTCGCGCGTCCGCGCCGGCGACTCACCCGGCGGTACACCGGGATCGATTTGCAGCGCTAGGGCCATGCGCTCGCGCACAGCGCGCGGCAACATGGTGGTACAGATTGGCACGGGCACGGGGCTAGGCAAGGTCGTTCTCCCCGTACACCGTGAACTCGTCATCTACCGGCGTGAGTACGAGCGCGGGGCGCTTGTCCGCCAACTCGGTGACGCTGGGTTGTCCTTTCTTCTGCGTAACAAGCGCGTTTAGTTCTTTCCACCATGCCGGATGCTCGTCCTTCAGCGCCTTCTCGATGGCGGGCGGCGTCTTAACCGACATGTCGTAAATCTCCTCGACCTTCATGCGCTTTTTCTTCATGAGCGCTTCAGCCTCGGCCTCGTTGGCCCACTGACGGTTGCCCTTCTTGCCCTCCACGATCTTGAAGCCGAGCGCGCCTTGCGCCTGCCCACTGTTCATGCTCTCAAACAGCGCCGCCTCGATCTTGGCACGAACCTGTTTGCACCAGTCGGCGATGATGTCGAGCACTGCGCCCTTCTCGCCGAGCGCTTTCAGGTCGGTCGGGATCAGCGCCGCGATGGCCTTGTCGGGCTTGATGTCAGTGCGCTTGGGATCGCTGGCGGCGGCGAGTACCTCGAAGTCCGCCCCCACCGCCTTAGACACGAACACAGCGAGCGCCGGGCACGTAGCGCGCGCCCGGCAGAATGACTTGGCGCAGTGCGCCCCCGCAGTCAGATAGCTGCTATCCCTACCCATCCACAGCTTGCGCGTTTCCAGCGCGTGACGCGCGGCAGATGCCTTTTTTGACGCCTCGGCGGCAAAGGACATCAACTCGTCGTGGGTACACGACCACTCGTCGAGGTGGTAGAGCCGCGGCTGGTGGATCACAAAGCGGAAGCGCTTGGGCGCGCCGTAGAGCGGCGCGAACTTGTGCAGCGCGCCAAGAAGATACAGCATGCCCTGCGGGTTTTTCTCAGCGAACACGCGCACGCCGCGACCATACTTGAGGTCGTGAACCTGCAACTCTCCGCCGTCTTGATCTAGGTACACCACCGCATCGGCGGTGCCCTCGGCCCCCTCCTCGTTGGTGATGTGACCTACGGGGACTCGCTCCTCCACCATCAACTCGCCTTGCGCTGCATATTCGCGTATGCGGTTGACATAATCGTGTACGGGCGTAACCATGTCGGCATCGACCGTGAACTCCCGCCTGATGTCGGCGTTGTGGCCCTTCAGCCGCGGCGGCAGCGGCGCGCTACCGCCGGGCCAATAGACGCCGTTGACGACCTCAAGCACGCGCCCGATGTACCCGGCGGGCGGCACATTAGCCGACAGGCTCATTGCGCTCAACTGGTGCGCGGCAGTGCCTTCATCCGTGTACTCGTTGCACTCCTCCGGCTCGCCCGCCTCCATTGCGATGCTGCCTACGCATGTCATCCACTTTTTTGCCCCGCTCGGGGAATAAATAGCGTGTGCGCTCATTTTTTCTTCCCGTGAGCCTGCCGATTACGCAGGCGGTTGCGTTTCTTCTGCGCGGCCCGCTGGTCGCGCCGTGTGGTCTTGCGCGGATGCGGGCGCGAGCCGACCTTGTGCTTCGCTTCATACGGCGTGATGGCGGCGAGCGCTTCACCCAGGGCCACCGGGCGCCCGTGGTGCGCTCTGACCGCCGCCGCTATAGCGGCGAACATCGCCCTCGCGCGCCTTCACGCCGCAGCCTCGGCGTCGGCCAGCGCCTTTGCGACCCGAGCCAGAATGGCGCTGTACTCCTCGGGCGCCGCTTCTTTGAGGTTGTTCAGCGGCGCGATGGCGGCGAGCGCGGTATCCCGGTTCTTTCTGACCAGCGCGAGAAACGGCCCCTTCACGTCGTCGTAGGTCGGCGTCTTCGAGATGCCCGCCGCCTTCTCGGCGACCTTGATGTTCTCGGGCGCGGCCTTGGCGGTTTGTGCGGCGTTCGAGCCGGTGACTTTCGGCCTCCCGAGCAGTGCGCCGGTGTTGTCGTTCAGGGCAACGATAAGGGCTTCGATCTTCGCTTCGATGGTCATGTCGCTTCCTTCAGTGGTTGGAAAAATACGGGTCAGGCTGCTCGCTGCGGCACGTTGACGTGCTTGTGCGTCGGAACACGAAACGCTTCGAGTTCATGCAGCACGGTGCTGTCGAGCGGGGGCTGAAGAAGCGCTTCGTCGCTCATGTCCAGCCGCGGGGCGACACCACCAAAGCTGCGGTACACGTACCGACGTACGCGGCCAGTGGCGGTGTCTATAGCAAGGAGTGGTGTACTCATTCCGGCTCGGGCTCGGGGTCGTCTATGGGGATGCCGAGATAACCAGGCATGCTTCTCAGGAACGCCTTGACGGTGTGGCCCTTGCGCCGCGTGTAACCGAAGTGGAAGCCGCCGCCGTGCGGCCCGAAAAACTTTTTCTGCGCGACGCGGATTTTGCGCTTCTCGGCGACGGTGGCCCGCGCCGGCGTGAACTCGATGTTGAGCAGCGTGAAGTGCGCGCCGGTGTCGGAAAGGAACCGCACCGCGTTTACGTACACCTCGGTGATGATACCGTGTTGCCCGTTTCGGGCGGTGCCGCGTTGTCCTGGTGTCATGCGAGCCTCCATTGTAAGGTAAGAACTGCCTTGGGTCAAGAAGAAAGTGCCTCTGCCTTCGCCTGCCGGCGTACAAGCGCCTTCAGGATCGCTTTGGCGCGCGGGGTGATTTCGCGGTGGTCGTGGTTAAGATAGAACGACGCGGCCTTGCGCACCGGGTACGGCGCGCCTTTGTAGAGTATTTCCGGCATGCCGCGTATCGTGTCCAGCTTGGCGAGCGCGATGTTGCTGTCCACCTTGATCGCGTGCCAAAGGATGCGACCCTTGCCGAAAACGATGTACGGCCTGCCGTTGGCGTCGCGCAGGACTTGAGGGGTAAAAGGGGGTTTGTTCATCTGTGCCTCCAGGTTAGCCGAGCAGCATAGGCGCCATGGACAAAACGATCACGAGGATCAGCAGCCAGCCATGCGACTCTTTGTACGGGTTGTTGTCGGGATCGAAGGGGTTTTCGCTGTTCATGATTTTCTCCTAGTAGCCGTACAGGAAGAACCTGCCGGGGCGCTCCGCGTACACCACTTCTTTGAGGACGGCGGGCGCACTATAGGGCCGCTCGCCGTGGTACGTAACCTCGAAGCCGTCACGCGCTTGGTATACGTCCATGTCGTGGTCGTAACGATTGACAGCATCCTGCGCGGCCTTGCGGGCAGTCTTTGGGCCGGCGGCGATGCAGACGCCGTAGAGGATTGTCGGGCCACCCATCGCGCTGCCACCGCAGCCAGTATCAAACCACGTTTCTACCAAGTCCCCTTTCTTGACCGGATTCACTTGCCCACCTCGGTAAGCTGCTCCGCGCTTAGGTGCTTCTGCTTGATGTGCTCACGGATCGCCTTCGCTGCCATGCTGGCCCGCCCGAGGGCGTTTCTCGTCGGGATGAATTCCGACCAGCCGCACTCGCAGCACGCACGGAGGTGGCCCATCAACTTCTCGGTATAGCAACCTGTCCACAAGCCGTTCAGAACGCCGTCTTTGGCTGCTTGGGTGACGTTCACGTGAGTCTCTGCGATCCGGTATCTACGCCGAGGACGGGCGCGCCGTTGATGGCGGTCACTTTCCAGCCGAAGGATAGCCAGCGCTCATTGGTCGGGGCGCTCTTGTTCGGTGTGCAGCGCAGCGTTACTTCCTTGCCGTGCTCCAGAAACTTCATGCTGTTCTCGATGCGGGCCGCGTCTTGGCTGCAGGCCGGGTAGCAGGCGTCGTACCGAAGCATGTCAATCGGGAATGAGATATTCCCAACCACTGTGAAGTTGTCTATCAAACTCTTTTTCATGTTTCTCTCCTAGCGTGGTTGACCTACAACTGAAGTATGTGCACGAACAGGCAAGGGAGTCAAGCAATACCAGCAGGAGAGTCGTGCCGGTCTTGCGAGGTGGCCCACCAGAGCGTATAATCCCCGGCTCAAATCCCCCGAAAGGCCTCCATGCTGTACGACGATCCCCTTACGTCGCGGCCTCAAGACCCCTCCCGCGACGGCGCCGGGTGGACATACCGGACAGCGGCACACGGCGGCGACGTTGACGACGCGATGCCGCAGGCAATCATTGCCACTGACGCGAACGGCGTCTCGCGCGTCTACGCCGCTTACGGCGCGACCCTGCAACACCTAACCGAGGAGAAACAGCATGCGCGTCCGTCTGAGCAAGACCTCCCCCGTTGACTTTTGCCTCTTTGAGCGCCGCGTCCGCCTTTGGCTGATCCGGCTCGGGCTTACCGACTGGTGCATCCAATTCAGGCACAGCAAGAAAAAAACAGACTACCGCGCACTCGTGAGCTACGACACGAAAGAACGCGAGGCAGTGTTCACGCTGTCGGTATGCTGGGGCACCAGCACTATCTCGCACGGCGAAATCAACCTCGTGGCACTGCACGAGGTACTGCACCTGTTGCTGGCGGACTTGACCGATCTGCTGCCGTCAAACAAAAAATCTATTGTGCTTGAACACGCAACCATGCGTCGCTTGGAGTACGCTTTGCTGGGGCGCCAGTGAAAGCAGCGTGCGTTTTTCTCCTGCTGGCGGTGCTGGGCAACGCGCGCGCGGATGACTTCGTGGCGGCGACCGTGGCCTCGTACCACTTCGACAGGGAGAGAAAATACAACGAGCAGAACTTCGGCCTTGGCTGGGAGCGCAGCATCACCGACAACGCGTATGTGCACGTCGGCTTCTACAAAAATTCCTTCAGCGAGGACACCTTTTACGCGCTCGGCGGCTACGCACCTTTGCGCGCAGGCAAGTGGAAGATCGGCGCCATGTTCGGCGCTGTCACCGGCTACCGTCATTCGGTAGACCCCATGCTGACCGCTAGCGCCATCCGCGAGTGGAAAAATTTCGGCGTGAACATTTTGGTCGCCCCGGCGGCGGTTGCCGTGCAAATCAAATGGAGGTTGAAATGACCAAACGCAGACACGAGCCCGGCAAGAGAGTTTGGATAGTTGAAATGCGTATGGGCTATATGCCAACGCCGAAGAAATGGCAGCCTACTGTAGTATTGGCCTATGCCGTGTAGATGGCCGCAGAGCTTTGAACGACTGGAAACACAGAAACCGGCATGATAAATTCAGACTTGTGCCGTATTGGGGAGCACCATGACCCCTCCCCTGACCGACCGCGAAAAAGTTCGTCGCCGCTACCCCGGCGCCTATGCCTACCAGTGGGGGCGGCGAGAGTGGGCTATCTACGACGCCTATGGTCTTGACATCAGCGGATTGCGGTCGTCGCAGAAAGCCGCTTGGCTGTTCGCTGCACTAGAGATCGACCGCGCGAATGACTGAGCGCTACGGCGCGACCCCCGAGGAGTGGGATCACTTCAGCCTGGCCTTGGGGCTAACTGACGACCTGTTGCCGGTAGTTTCAAACCCGGACGCGAAGATCGCCCCCGGCAGCAAGCTGCGCACGCTCGGCAAGACACCGAGCCGCTACAATAGAAAGGGCCAAGTCGGCGGCATCCTCGACTGGACGCAGTACCGCGCGCATGTCGGCGAAGTGGGGAACTGGTCAGGCAACCCTGACTACGGCCTGTGCATCCAGACCCGTCTCGTGCGCGCACTCGACGTGGACATCGACAACACGCTGCTCGCCAAGGACGTGTACGACGAGATCACGCGCACCCTGAGCGGTTTCCTGCCGGCGCGGCGCCGAGCCAATGCCGCGAAGTTCCTGCTCGGGTTCACGCTGCCCGGCGAGTACACGAAGCGCACCATCCGCACCGAGCACGGCATCATCGAGTTCCTCGCCACCGGGCAGCAGTTCGTGGCCGCGGGCATGCACCCGAGCGGCGCGCGCTACGAGTGGCCCGACGGCCTGCCGAGCTTTCCCGCGCTATCCCCGCAGCAGTTCGAGGAACTGTGGGCGAGACTGCAAGCATGCTTCGGCATCGAGCCGTCCACCGAGCAAAACTCACCAACCAAGGCCATCAAACTACAGGAGGCTGCACAAAATGATCCCGTCGCAGTATCGCTACTTGATCGGGGTGCTGTTGTGTCTACCGAAAGAGACGGACGTATCCATATCGTTTGCCCGTTCGCCGCTGAACACACCGGCGATTCGGCTGAAAGCGCCACAACTTATTTTCCTGCTTTCACGGGGGGATTTGAGCGGGGGCATTTTCACTGCCTACATGCACACTGCGCCAAGCGAACCGATTCCGATTTCCTCGCTGCACTAGGCATCGACACCACGCGGGACGACTTCACGGTGGAGATCGTACCCAAAACGGGTACGATTGTACCTAAAACTGGCATGACACAGCGCTATGTCGTCGAATCGCTCGAAGACTTCACCCGGCGCGCGCCACCGACATGGATCGTCAAGTCCGTGCTCCCCGAGGCGGCGCTCGCGGTCATCTTCGGCGAGTCGGGCAGCGGCAAGACATTTTTCGCCCTTGATCTCGGACTCGCCGTGGCGCGCGGTGTCGATTGGCGTGGGTGTCGTGTACGTCAGGGACGCGTCGTCTACATCGCGGCGGAAGATGCCAGAGGTGTTGGCCTTCGCGCCGCGGCGTACCTCAAGAAGCACGATCTGAAACCCGACATACCGCTGGGAGTCCTGGCCGAGTCGCCAAACTTCACCAGCAAAAAGGACGTGGCCGCGGTGCTGGTGGCGCTGCGCGCCTACGGCAGCGTCAGCGTCATCATCGTCGATACGTGGGCACAGGTCACACCGGGGGCGAACGAGAACAGCGGCGAGGACATGGGCCGCGCTATGGCCTACTGCCGCTCGCTGCACCAGGCGACCGGCGCGCTGCTGGTGCTCATACACCACTCGGGCAAGGACGCGAGCAAAGGCGCGCGCGGGTGGTCTGGTTTACGCGGGGCGGCGGATTGCGAGATCGAGATCACTCGCGTGGAGGATGACCGCGAGGCCGAGGTCACGAAGCAAAAGAACGCGGCGGACGGCCAGCGCTTCGGGTTCAGGCTGGCCCCCGTGGTGATCGGCGCGGACACCGATGGTGAGGTTATCACCTCCTGCGTGCTTGAGCACGTTGCAGCGACGCCCAAGGCGCAGCGCGCCAGCCGTGAGCCTAAAGGGCTGGTCGAGAAGCTGGTCATGCGTGTGACGAACGACCTTACTATAGGCGGGCCTGTCCCTGTGGGCGACCTGATAGACGCCGCTGTGGCCGAGCAGACTCCCGATCCGGCATCAGGAAAAAGGGACACGCGGCGCGGGAATATCGTGCGGGCCATCGACGCACTGCGCGAGCGCGGGGCCTTGACGGTCGAAAACGGGATGGTAGGCGAGGAGTCTCTGGCGTGAGCCTAAGCCAAATCGCGGGCCGGCAGGGCGTCCTGCACCCACTTTTCGACCTCGGGGTAGTGTTCCACGAGCAGACGGGCAGTAGCGGTGCGTGCGAAGCGTTTTTCTTTGCTGCTCCACGCCAGCCAGAAGTTAGCCTTCTGACGCGGCTGTTTGGACACCAGCTTGAGATTCAACCAGTCGTCGCCCTTAGACACGACCTCGTAAAGCACCCATTCGCTGTTTTCTGCAAGTACGTAGCCGACGTTTGGCGGGTTGCCTTTAACGATATACATAGAGAGTGTCCTTATAGTAGGGGGTCTATTATAACATACCAAACGGGTAGACTGGCTCGCTCACGCCCTGCCCCAGCGCCCCACGCTGCGATGCACCCCATATACGGTACACTACCCCTACGTAGTAGGGTAGGTGTACCTAGGGGGGCAGCGCGTGGGGGCAGGCATGTGAGCAGCCAAACCCCAACATGAAAAAAATCACAAACATCAATTGGCGTGCAAAATTAAGCAAATCGTATGGGCTTGCGGATTTAATTGACGAACCCAGCAAACCGCATCGGCAGGTTGGTGAACAAGCGCCCGGCGCCACGCTGTCCGATCACGAGGTCGAACTCATGCGGATCATGCACGAGGAATTCCCGCGGGGGCACCCACAGCACCTCGGCCACCGCCGGCTAGCCAAAATCTTCGACGTTAGCCGCACCACGGCGAGCAATGTCTGCCACTACCGCAAGCGGATCGGCAACCTGTGAGGCGCTATACCCTTGAGTGGTTACATTTCCGATTTTATGACTTGAAGGGCATGAGCGACGCAGTTCTCCGAAGGAGGGGGGTCACCTACTGCCGGGCCTGGTGCGTGGCTCCTGACGCGGTGTAGTCACTCCTGACGGCATCCTGAGCGCGCCCGGCACACCCGTGCGCTCAGATAATGTGAAAATGTCTGAATGCTCTACTCCAAAGACAACCCCGCGCCCTCGCGTAAAGGCAAGCCGAACAAAATCACGCGCTCGGTGCGCGAGGCGTTCGAGCAGGTTTTTCTCTCGCTCCAATCCAAAGGCGGCGCTTCGTCGTTGGAGAAGTGGGCAGATGCCCACCCCGGTTCCTTTTACCTTTTGGCCGCGAAACTGATACCGTCCGAAATGAATCTCGGGCTGACCAACGGCGCGCTCGCCGAGCGGCTGATCGCTGCGCGCAGAGCGACGGGCAAGTGTGAAGACCTCGCGTGACACCGAAGACGAGTTGATAGACTTCATCGCGTCATTCCACGACGACCCGCTCGGGTTCGTGATGGCTGCGTATCCGTGGGGCACCGAGCAGTCTATCCAGGTTTGCAAGCTGCCCGAGCCTTATTCGATGGTCTACGACCATGTGTGGGGGCCGGACAAGTGGGCGTGTGACTTCCTGCATAAACTCGGAGAAAGCATAAAGGCGCGAGGCTTCGATCCTCGCCTTGCGGTTCCGGTCGAGCCGATTCGTGAGTCGGTGGTGAGCGGCCACGGCGTCGGCAAGAGCGCGATGGTTGGTTGGCTCGTCGATTTCATCATGTCAACGCGCCCAGGGTCGCTCGGCACGGTGACGGCGAACACTGCAGACCAGTTGAGCGCGAAGACGTGGGCGCAGGTCGTCAAGTGGACGAAGCTGTGCATAACATCGCACTGGTTCGACACCACCACGGGCAAGGGTTCGATGAAGATTACGAGCAAGCAAGACCCCGAGAAGTGGGCGTGCCGCGCGCAGACGTGCCGCGAGAACGAGTCGGAGGCCTTCGCCGGGCAGCACGCGCCGACCGCGACATCGTTCTACATCTTTGATGAGTCTTCCAATATCGCCGATACATTCGACGAGGTGAGCGAGGGCGGGCTGACCGATGGCGAGCCGATGAAGTTCGCGTTCGGCAACGGCACGCGCAACACCGGCTGGTTCAAGGACACGTTCGGGATCAAGAAGCATCGGTGGGGCAACACGCACGTCGATTCGCGCGAGGTGCAGATAACCAACAAGCAGGAGTTGCAGAACTGGATCGACGATCATGGCGTTGACTCCGACTATATCAAGGTGCGGGTGCGCGGTATGTTCCCCTCGCAGTCGATCAAGCAGTTCATCAGCGAGGCCGACGTTGATGCGGCTGAGAAGCGCACGCTGAGACTTGAGCAGTACAACTTCGCACCGAAGGTTCTCACGCTCGACAACGCGTGGGAGGGCGATGACGAGGGCGTGATCGGCCTGCGTCAGGGCTTGCGCTTCGAGATACTGCGCACGTTCGCCAAGAACGACAACGACGTGGTGATCGCCAACCTGCTAGCGCAACTGGAAGTCGAGCACGCTGCCGATGCCGTGTTCATCGATGGCGGTTACGGCACCGGCATTGTGAGCATCGGGCGCACGATAGGCCGCTCGTGGCTCCTCGTGTGGTTCAGCGAGGCGTCGATGGATGTGGGCTGTCTCAACAAACGCGCAGAGATGTGGATGCTGGCGCGTGAATGGCTCAAAGCCGGCGGTGTGATCCCCGTCGATCCGGTGCTGCATCGTGACCTGATAGGCCCAGAGACCGTGCCGCGGCTCGATGGCAAGATACAGCTTGAATCCAAGAAGGACATGAAGAAGCGCAAGCTTCCCTCACCCGGCAGGGGCGACGCCCTCGCGCTGTCGTTCGCGTTCCCGGTCGTGGCGAAAGCGCTGCGCGGCATCGGCACTTTCGGCGGCACACCAGGGGGCACACCCAGGGACTATGATCCCTACCTCAATGTGGAGTGAGGTGGCGGCATGTGTACAAAGGATGTTCTTGAACTCGTAGACCCACTCAAACTGATGCGTGACGTGCCCGGCTCGCCCGAGGCGGTGCTCGCGTCTCAAGCGGCCTTTGAAGAAGGCGGGACGGGTACAGACCCGCTGGGTGAGCAAGCCTCTACCGCCGACATCGCGGGCTTCGGCTCGGCTATCGCCGAGGATGAATCCAGTAGGAAAGTCGCACGCGCTGCCGCCGCACTAGCGGCTGTGTATTTCGGCGGTGCCGCCGCCATGAACGCAGCCGGTGGTGCTGGCGCTGCGACGGCTGAAGGGATTGCGGCGACCGAGGCGGCTGGCGCTATAGGCGGTGCCGCTACGACGGCTGAAGGGGCCGCGGCGGGTGCTGGTGTCACAACAGGTGCTGCCGCCGGCACAACAGCCGCGGGTACGGTAGCCGGGGGCTTCACCACTCAGCAGGCGCTGCAACTCGCCAGCCTCGCACCGCTACTGATGGGGAGCGCGCCGAGCGGGCAGGCATCGCCTGACGTGGAAGCGCCCACGGCGCCACCGGCGTCTGAAACCGGCCTAACGCCAACCGCCGCGCAACTGAAGGCACGCAAGAAGGTCGGCGATCCCACCGCTCTGACCGGGCCGGGCGGGATACCGTTCGGAGACCTTACGCTCGGTCGCGCAACCATTTTGGGAGGGTAGTCATGAGAGAGCTTATTACGTTGCTTATCGTCGCCGCATTGCTGTCATATTCGCAATTCGGGAACAGCAAAACGCTGGTGGTCTTCAATGCCCCCGGCATGGTTCTTCACCTGACCGATGAGCCGTGTGTGGAGCGCATCCCTTTGGCGGTTGCGCTGCGCATCATGGAGAATGTAAATGCGAAAGGGGGCGCGCAGGTAAAGCCTCCGCTGCGCTCCATCCTGAACTGGAACGACGGAAAAGCCTACGAGGGCTGCTACTTGGTCGAGCCGGAAAACGCGCTCGTGTGGTCGATGGATCACACCGGCGAGAGTCTCGAACCGATGATCCCTCTGCGGCTGTTCAGCAAACCGGACGTGATCTAACCTCGACGTGGCTGAGTTCAGCGAACTGTGGGATGATTGACGTGGCCGAGTTCACCCTCAAGCAGTTGTACGTCCAGCGCAAAGGCGAACTGTGGCAGGAGCGCTCGACATGGCTGCCGCACTGGCAGGACATCTCGCGCTATCTGCTGCCGCGTAACGGACGCTTCTTGCTCACCGACCGCAACAGGGGCGAGAAGCGCCACAACGCAATCTACGACTCCACAGGCACGCGTGCGAACCGCGTGCTCGCCGCCGGCCTGATGGCGGGCATGACCAGCCCCGCGCGTCCGTGGTTCCGTCTCGGCACGACCGACAGGGAGTTGATGCAATACGAGCCGGTGAAGGTGTGGTTAAACGACGTGACCGAATTGATGCGCGACATCTTCTCGCGCTCCAACACCTACCGCTCGTTGCATATGATGTACGAGGAGCTAGGCGCGTTCGGCACCGGGTCGAGCGTGATCCTGCCCGACTTCGAGGATGTGGTACGGCACTACCCGATGACCGTCGGCGAGTACGCCATAGCGGCCAACGACCGCGGCGAGGTGGACACGTTGTACCGCGAGTTCGAGATGACGGTTGGTCAGATGGCGCGCATGTTCGGCAAGGAAGCGCTCTCGCCGACCGTCAGTCGGCTGCGCGACACCGGCAAGCTAGACGCGTGGGTGCCGGTGACGCACGTAATCGAGCCGCGCATCGACCGAGACGCGCGGGTGAGAGACGCGGAGAACATGCCGATTGCCTCGTGCTACTTCGAGTCGGCGTCACACAACGCCGGAAGCGAATTCCTGCGCAAGTCGGGGTTCAAGCGCTACCCCGCAGTCACTCCGCGGTGGGCCGGTACAGGCGGTGACATATACGGCCACTCACCCGGCATGGAGTGTCTTGGCGACATCAAGCAGTTGCAGCACGAGCAACTACGCAAGGGTCAGGGTATTGACTACATGGTGAAGCCGCCCGTGCAGATGCCCGCCAGCATGAAGAACGCAGAGTTCAACTCGCTACCCGGCGGCGTCTCGTATACCGACGGTGTTGTGGGTGGGGGCATCAAGAGCGCGTTTGACACGAAGATAGATTTGAACCATCTCATGCTCGACATACAGGACGTGCGCGAGCGCATCGACGAGACGTTCTACAAGAATCTTTTCATGGCGATCATAAACGACCGGCGCATGACACCAGGCACCGCCCGCGAGATCGCGGAGAAGCACGAGGAGAAGCTGCTGATGATCGGCCCGGTGCTCGAACGGCTGCACAACGAGTTGCTCAAGCGCAAGATCGACATCACGTTCGACGAGATGATTCTGGCCGGTATTGTGCCGCCGGCTCCGCAGGAGATGCAGGGCCAGGAATTGAATGTCGAGTTCATCTCCATGCTCGCTCAAGCGCAGCGCGCTATCGGTACGGGGGGCATAGACCGCTTCGTGATGCAGATGGGGCAGATCGCGCAATTCAAGCCCGGCGTGCTCGACAAGTTCGACGAGGACGAGTGGGCCGACAAGTACAGCGACATGATCGGCGTCGATCCGACGCTGATCGTGGCTGATGACAGGGTTGCCATCGTGCGCAAGCAGCGCGCGCAAGCGCAGCAGCAAGCGGCCCAGCAGCAGGCGGTGCAGCAGGGGGCCGAGACCGCCGCGAAACTCGCCTCGGCCAAAACTAACGAGGAAAACGCGCTGACGAACGTGATCGAGGCGTCCCAGGGCTAAAGCGGGCACTGCAACGTAAAGGAGACAAGCATGGAACTGACAAGCATGAAGCTACCAGACAGCAGCCCCGAGGCTGCAGGCACATCCACCGCGCCCGGCGCCGGGTATCCTTACGGGTTGCAACTGTCGTTGAGCAACGAGGTTCTGAAAAAACTCGGCATCGAATACCTGCCGGCGGTCGGCTCGTACTACATGGTCGTGGCGCACGCGTGCGTAACGGGTATCAGCGAGTCTCAGCGCGAGGGCGAGAGCAAGCAGAAGCGGATCGAGCTTCAGATCGAAGAACTGGCGCTGTCGGAGCCGGTAAAGGAAATCGACGCCAGCGCGTTTTACTCTAACTCCACAATGGAGAGTTGAACATGGCAACACCAACCTTTGCGGGCGCGAAGCCCCGCGCAGACAGTGCCGATGAGGCTACGGTTACTTGGGTGCTGACGACCGCCGATCCGAATGGTGCTTACGTTACGCCTTACGGTGACTACGCCGACCGCACACTGCACGTGTTCGGCACCTTTGGAGGCGCAACTGTCGTGCTCGATGGGTCGCTAGATGGCGGCACCAACTCCGAAATCCTTACTGATCCGCAAGGAAATGCGATCTCGAAAACGGCGGCGGCTATCGAGGCCGTGCTTGAGGTCGTGTCGGCGATCCGTCCGCGTCTGTCGGTAGTCGGTGCGGGCGCGACCATCACTTGTATTCTTTACATGAGGAAGGCCTTCAGATGAGCAACCTCAACGAACTGAGTTCGTCCGTACAGAATCTCGCCAAGCAGTACGCGAGCGTCATCAAGGTCGGCGAGTTTCTCGCCTCGCTCGGTTCGCTCGACAACCTTGCTGGCGAGATAGAGGCGCGGGTCGCGCAGGCCAAGTGGGACGAAGCCGCAGCGCTTGAAGCGTACGGCGAGGCCAAGCGCGTTTTGCGCGAGCAACTGAAACAAAACCAGCAGGCGGCAGGCCAAGCACACGCGCAGGCCGAGAAGATCGTGAGCGACGCGCACGAGCAGGCTGCAAAGAGGTTCGTCGAGGTGAGCGCCAAAGCTGCTGCGATGGATGCCGAAGACGAGCAGCGTAGAAAAGAGTTCGAGCACCAGTATGAGCACAATAAAAAAGTCCTCGCCGTAATCGAGGGTGAAGTGGCTTTCGCCGAGAAACGGCTTGCCGAACTAAACGGCCAGTACGAAGCGCTGCGCGCGAAGTTCGCGTAAGGCATGGACTACATCGTAAAGCGCCTGAACGTTACCCCGGTCGCGGGCCAAGACCTGTTTACGGTCGTCTCCCCTGCGAACAGGCGTATTGAGTTGATTGAGGCCGCGGTCAACGGGCGCGGGGCGACCAGCGCCGCGCAGGTGCTTGAAGTGGGCACCTCCACCGGCGGGACGACCCCCGGCGCCCCCATCGTACCCACCAAGATCGAGCCTGATTCACGCGCGGCGGACAGCGTTGTGAATACGACCTGGGCGGCGCAGCCGACTATGGACACGAACTTGCTCTCCCTCGGTTTCAATGGAATAGGGGGCAAGGATAGGTGGGCGCGTCCGTGGGGCGTGCAAGGGCCGACCGCGCGAAACGGCGCGAACCTTTCGCTGCACTGCCCGACCGGCGCGCCGGCTCCGCAGGCGGTTGACGTGCATCTTATCTTCAGGGAGTTCTGATGGCCGCGCCTGTCGCAGCATTCATTCAGCTTCCGACCGACTCAGGCAATACCGGGAAGAAGGTTCAGACTCAATCCGAAGTCATTGGCGCGGATACTGTTCACGCGCACTACTTCATTCCGCGCAGCCAGAGGAAGGTGCTCGGGGCATACTACTTCACCAGCGCGGTGATCGCCTCCGTAGCGACGGCGCAGACCCAACTCACGGGGCACCTGTGGCTTGAAATGCCGACTGGTGCCGTGGTGCGCGGGCGGTTGAGGGACGCAGTAGCGAGTATGGTGCTGGGCGTAGCTGTTGGAGCGGACGTAACAGCGCTCTATCGGCTACTGTCGATGGCGCGCTTTACCTTCACTGGTGCTGCGTCCGGAGCGGCGATCACTCCGGCAAAGCGTCGCTCAGACGACGTGGCGAACGTTGCTAACGTGCGCACGGCAGCGACTGGCATGACGATCACTGCTGGAGGCCTAGTGTGGACGTTCCTGACTAGCGGCTTCATTGACTCCACACCCATTACTACCAGCGGTGCACCGACGACTTTCACTTACAAAGAAAACGCTGGTGGCAATCGCTGGGCCCCCGGCGGCGAGGACGCCTTCCTCGACTTCGACGCCGGGGAAGGGGTGTGCTTCTATCAACCCGACGCGGGCGCTACGACTTGGCGTCTCGTCGTGTCAGGTCATTGGGACGAGTACGATGATGTCTGATAAACAGTATTGCGAGCGGTGTGGGGAGGAAGCGACGCGGGTTGCTCTGGCGATTGTGCAGCGACTCGGCGCGGTCGAGCCGGGGCAGGTGACGGGATGCGTAAGTTCAGCGCCCGCTTGCGGCGCGCACGAAGCGGAGTTGCAGCTAGTTGTCGAGCGACGGGCGCAGGAGCAGTTTGATCGTGACCTGCCTAAGTTTAAGGCGCGGCGTGAACTAGCTCAGCGCGCGGATGCGCTGAAGAAAGAACTGCACGACATGGAGCGCGACTACAAGAAGAAGGGCGCGATGGATAACCCTAACGTGCCTGCTGCCTACGCGCTGCATAAAGATTTCGTGGAGCGCTACAATCGCTTCAAGCAGGCGTGGGATCAGATGGAAGCAGAGTTAGCTAAAGCTTTGGGAGATTGATTATGGGCCTTCATGTCATTGACAAGACGCTTCACGCAACTCTCGTTGCCGGGGTCGTCGATGTCGTCCAGCCTGCTGCCCCTTGCACGGTGTTATTTGCTATCAACAAGGCACTCGTCGGAGTCATATATGTCCGCACTGACGGGATTAACCCAGCGATTGACGCTGATGGGACTTACATTGTGCAGCCGAATACACAGCGCACGTTCACAATTTCTTCGGAGATCGTGCCAGAAATTCGATTGATGTCGCCTTTGGCAGTTGCCTACAGTATTGAATGCTTAGATTAGGAGGATCAAGATGAAACGTAGACTAATCGTTCTTCCAGTTGGCCTTGAACTCGTCATTCCTGACGTTGACAAGGTTGTGGCGGCAGCGGAATTGCTGCACGCGGCTGTTCCGATGGATCGTGTCGTATTCACTCGCGCTGTGATCGGCCCGCCATTGGAGTTTGGCTACAACATTTTCGCGGTGGATGGACGCAATTGGCATCAGCATCTTACGTTTGATGTCATGCCCAATCCGAAGATGAATTTTGTGGTGAACGATCTTTGGCGGCTGACCGAGTTTGCGGCGCAGCGGTCGCTTCGCAACATTCTGGTCAGTTTCGTCGGCGTCTACCCCTCTCTGGAACAAGTCAAGTATCTGTATCTTGAAACAGGGGCCTGATGACGACGTGGCTGCTGCAAGTCGGCGGCGCTCCCGCCGCCCTCGACCAGCAGTTTGATGCCAGCCCGGCGGAGCTAACGTGGACGATTAACGATAGCGCGCCGGTGCCGCTTGCCATGACGTTCGCGGCAGGTGCCGCGCCGTGGCCGTTCTTTGATTGGTTGGCACCGCTCGGCTACATCATGGATGTAGAGGCGGGCGTTCCTCCTGCCGATCCTATCTTCTCCCTGATTGGCGTTGACGAGTTCGGAGCGCTGCCCACCCAAGAATTCTACTTTCCCGTGGCCGGCGCCTTAGAGGTTGCCCTCTCGGCGGACGGTGAGTGGCTGGTGCGCGCCCGGCGACGCACTCGAAGGTAGGTGGCACACCCACAGGCTTGACTCGCCTGTAAAGTGGCGGCTGATGGACGAGATCGACCCGCAAGACCTCGCAGCACAGGAGGAAGCCCGAGCCGAAAAGGAAGAAGCACGCAAGGCGGCTAGGGACAGGGAGATCGAAGACTTCAGATGGCTGATGAACAGCGTGCAGGGTCGCCGAGTAGTTTGGCGGCTGTTGGAGAGGGCGGGCTTGTTTCACTGCGTATTTCAGCCCGATAGCGAGACGCAGTTCGCAAACGGAATGCGGAACTCCGGTGTGATGTTGATGGCTGACATCCACGAAATTTGTCCCGAGAAGTATCACCTGATGGTGAAGGAACGAAACGATGCCGGTCGAAGCTGAAGTAGTCGTTGCCGATGCTGCCGCTACCGCGGTCGCTGCGACGCATACCCCCGAGCAGAAAGCTGCTGCCGACGCTGCCGCTGCCGCTGCCGTGACGCAGAAAGCTGCTGCCGACGCTGCCGTGACGCAGAAAGCTGCTGCCGACGCTGCCGTGACGCAGACTCCTGAGCAGAAAGCCGCGGCTGCTGCCGCCGCGACGCCCGCTTCAACGGCTCCTGAGAAGTACACCGACTTTACGCTGCCCGAGGGCGTCACGCTCGACGCCAAGGTGATCGAGGCGTTTAGCAAGACCGCTAAGACGCTGGGCTTGTCTCAGGGCAACGCGCAGTTGGTCATCAGCGAGATCGCACCCGTGTTCAAGGCACGCGGCGAGTCCGCTATCGCGCAGGTACGCGCGGACATGCTCGCGGCCTCGAAGGCCGACAAGGACATTGGCGGCGGCAAGTTTGATACGAGTGTGGGCCTGGCGAAGCTGGCGATGGAGGCACACTTCTCGAAAGAGTTCAACGCTTTTCTGAACTTGACCGGCCTCGGCAACCACCCTGAGATGATTCGCGGCCTCGCCAAGATCGGCAAGCCGCTGGCTCCCGATGGCTGGGTGCCCGGCAGCAAAGACGCACAGACCAAGGGCGACGCTCGCTCGTGGTATCCCAATTCGTTGATGAACGCTTAGTACAAACCAGGAGACGCTGATGGCAACCCTTTCCGTAGTCAACCCGACCCTTCTCGATCTGGCGAAGACGCTCGATCCGGATGGCAACACGGCGAACATCGTCGAAATCCTCAACATGACGAACGAGGTGCTCGACGACATGACGTGGCAGCAAGGCAACCTGCTGACCGGCAACCGCACCACGATCCGCAGCGGCCTGCCGGTGCCGACGTGGCGCAAGCTGTATGGCGGGGTGCAACCCACCAAGGCGCGCAACGTGCAAGTGACTGACGGCTGCGGCATGTTGGAGAACTACGCCGAGGTGGACAAGGCGCTGGCCGACCTGAACGGCAACAGCGCGGCCTTCCGGCTGACGGAAGACCGGGCCTTCATCGAGGGCATCAACCAAGAACTCGCCTCGAAAATCTTCTACGGGAACGAGGCGCTCGCTCCCGAGACGATGACCGGCCTTGCGACGCGCTTCAACTCGCTCGCCGCCGAGAACGCGGACAACATCATCAACGCCGCCGGCGTGGGTGCCGACAACACGAGCATCTGGCTCTGCGTTTGGGGGCCGAATACCGGCTTCGGGATCGTTCCGAAAGGCTCGAAGGCCGGTTTGCAAGTGACCGACAAGGGCCAAGTGACCGTCGAAAACGTGGATGGCGCGGGCGGGCGGGCCGAGATGTATCGCACTCACTACCGTCTCGATGCGGGCCTGTGCATCCGTGACTGGCGCTACTTCGTTCGTGTCGCCAACATCGACGTGAGCGACCTCAACACGCTGGCGAACACCAAGGTGCTCGTCGAGTTGATGATTAAGGCTGCGGAGCGCATCCCGGCCTTCGGCATGGGCCGGGCGTCGTTCTACGTCAACCGCACCATCCGCGAGAAGCTGCGGCTCGGAATTCTCGAAAAGGTTTCCTCGCAACTGACCTACGAGACGGTCTCCGGCAAGCGCGTCACGATGTTCGACGGCATCCCCGTCAAGCGCTCCGATTCGATCCTTCTGACCGAAGCGGTAGTCGCCTAACCAACAGGAGCAACAAACCATGATCCTCGACGAAAGAATGGAGTTTGCCGACGCGGCAGTAGCGTTCGGTGCCTTGGGGCACGCGCTGATCGGTGACGTGATCGACCTGCAGGAACTCGGGCGCGATCCCGGCAATGGCGAGCCGCTTTTCTTCGTCGTTACCGTGGACACGGAAATCATCACCGCCGGTGTGGCGGGCACCTTGCGCTTCAAGCTGGTGTCGGATGCCGCTGCCGCGATTGCGGTCGATGGCACCGCCACCGAGCACTACGTAAGCCACGACTTCATCACGGACGACGCCGCGGCCAACGCCCCGGAACTGAATGCTGGTGGAGTACCTGTCGCTGTGGCGCTGCCTATCGAGGGCGTGCCTTACGAACGCTTCCTTGGCGTGCTGGTGGAAACCGTCACCACGGCCACGACCGCGGGCAACATCAGCGCGTTCCTCACGCACGATGTCGCGCGCTGGAAGGCCAAGCCCAACGCGCTAGGCGCGTAAGATGGCCGTTGAGAAAACGGTCAAGGCGAGCAAGCCCGGCTTTTACAACGGTCCGCGCAACGTCGGCGACGTTTTCAAAGTCCCGGCGACGCTCAACGGCTCGTGGTTCACGGAGGTCTCGCCCGCAAAGGCTGCGCCCGTCGCTAGCGGTAAGGTGGCAGTTAGCAACGACGAGGATTTGGCTTAGGCTCGTCCGCGCGGCGAGGTTACAACCCACGCGGGGGCCTCGCGCCCCCGTTTTACTTTAGCGAGGTGGTGCCTTGGCGTCAACTGTAGACATTGTGAACCTGGCCCTCGGGCACCTCGGCGACGAGGCCGGGGTGTCGAGCATCTCCCCGCCTGACGGTAGTGTGCAAGCCTCCCACGCGCAGCGGTTCTACCCCATTGCCCGCGACGTGCTCCTGCAATCGCACACATGGGGCTTCGCCACCACGCGCAAATCACTAGCGGTCTTGAGTATTTCGGAACTACCGCCGGAGTGGGCCTTTGCCTACGCGAAGCCGACATCTCTTAGAATGGTTGCGGTGTTTCCTGCGCAAGTGACGGCTGCGCCGAATGACGGCTCGATCTTCGACCAATCGGAGTTTGTTGCCCGTGCGCAGGCTTACCCGTTTAACATGGAGACGCTTGAAGACGGAACGGAGGTGATCTACAGCAACGTGCAAGACGCCATCGGCCTTTTCATCCGCCAGGTTACGGACTCGACCAAGTTCTCGCCGCTGGTGGTCGCGGCGCTCGCGCGCTTGCTGGCTTCTTATCTAGCCGGGCCGATTCTAAAAGGCAAGGCTGGAATCGAGGTCGCCGCCAAGCACCTCGAATGGTTTGAAAAAGTGGATGCTCCGCGGGCCAAGGCGTTCGACGCGCAAGCTGGCAGGAACACCAGCTACGACACATTCATCCCGGCGAGCCTAAAAGCGAGGGTGTAATGAAGTCTCTGGTTCGATCTTTTGCCGGAGGGGAGATCACGCCGGAACTGTTTGCGCGCCTTGACCTGACCAAGTTTCAGACCGGCCTTGCCAAGTGCCTGAACTTCGAGATTCGCCCGCACGGCCCCGCGGTTAATCGCGCCGGGTTCCAGTACGTGCTAGAGACGCAAGACAGCGCGAAGAAGTCCTCGCTGCTGCCGTTCATATTCAGCACCGAGCAGGCGTACATCCTTGAGTTCGGTCATCTTTACGTGCGCTTCCACACACTCGGCGGCACGCTGCTCGAAACCCCACTAGGGATCACCGCCATCACGCAGGCTAGTGTTGGCGTGCTCACCTACACTGGCGCCGATCCGGTCAACGGCGACTGGATGTTCCTGTCCGGTATCGGCGGCATGACGCAACTCAACGGGCGCTACGTGAAGGTGGCAAACGTCAACGGGGGCGCTAACACCTTCGAGTTGAAAGACTTGAACGGCGTGAACATCAACACCATGGCCTACGGCGCCTACACCTCTGGCGGCACCGCCGGGCGCGTGTATCAGATCGTGTCGCCTTACGCCGAGGCGGACATACCGAACCTCGAAATAACGCAGTCGTCGGACGTGCTGACAATAACGCACGTTGGTTACCAAACGCGCGAGTTGAAGCGCTTCGGGGCTACGAATTGGGCGTTCAACGTCGTGACGGTGGCGCCGACGCAGGTTGCGCCGACGGGCGTGACGGTGGTGAACAGCGCGGCTGGTTCGTTGACCTACACCTACGTCGTTACGGCTCTTGCAGCCGATGGGCGCGAGGAATCCTTAAAGTCCGCGGAAGGCAGCGATACCACCAGCACGTTGCTGAGCGCCACGGTGTTCAATACGATCACGTGGACGAACGCCGCGGGGGCCATACGCTACAACGTGTATCGAAAGATCAACGGCCTTTACGGTTACGTCGGGCAGGGCACTGACGGCACCATAGGCTTCGTGGACTCTAATTTCATCCCCGACGCATCGCAGACTCCGCCCGAAGCGGACGACCCCATCTCGACGGCCACCAATTACCCCGGCGCAGTTGGTTACTTCCAAGGCCGGCGCTGGTTCGCAGGTAGTACGACCAAACCGCAGAACACATGGGCCACACGCTCGGGCACCGAGTCGAACATGACGTACTCGATCCCGACGCGGGACAGCGACGCCATCACCGCGCGCCTTACCTCGCGGCAGGCCAACACGATTCTGCATCTAGTGCCGCTGAACGACTTGTTGGCGCTCACCTCCGGCGCGGAGTGGCTGATAAACTCGGGCGGCGATGTCGGCCCCATAACGCCGGGCAACATTGACTACCGCGTGCAGGGCAACAGTGGCTCGTCCCGAGTGCGCCCGGCGGTTACGAACAATTCCGTGCTCTACGCGCAAAACCGGGGTGGGCGCGTGCGCGAGATCAACTTCTCGTGGGAGAATCAGGCGTACAAGACGGCGGACGTGTCGCTGATGGCTCCTCATCTGTTCGACGGCTTCACCATTCTCAGCATGGCGTTCGCTCGCTCCCCTAACCCTACGCTGTGGTGCGTGCGCTCGGACGGTGCGCTGCTCGGCATGACTTATATCCCCGAGCACCAGGTCATTGCGTGGCACCAGCACGTCACCGATGGCTTCTTTGAATCTGTCGCCGTCATACCCGAGGGCGATGACGATGCGTTGTACGCCGTGATACAGCGCGTAGTGCCCGCCGGCAGCAAGCGCTACATTGAGCGGCAACATGAGCGCCAGTTCGCCTCGCTTGCCGACAGCTTCATCGTAGACTCGGGACTCACCTACGACGGTGCTAACCTGGGCGCTACCACGATGACGCTCACGAACGAGACGGTGACGTGGGAGGCCAAGCCGACAAACGAAACGTGGACGATCAACGGGGCAGCGAGCATCGTGTCGGCTACACCACCATACGGGGCGCTACCCGGTACTCTCGGCAGCTATTTTAGCACACCGGACAGCGCGGCGGTGTCGATCACGGGAGACATCGACCTCAGGATGAAAATGGCGATGGACGACTGGACGCCATCCGCCAACAGGGTTCTGATGGCGCATGCAACCACGGCGGGAAATCAACAGGCATTCTTTTTCTATATCACTTCGTCTGGGAATTTGGCGTTCCAAACGAGCCCAGATGGAACTGATGCGTTATCCGTTACTGGTACATCCACCGTCGCCACCGGAGTCGCGGATAGTGCGGTTAAATGGATAAGAGGAACATTAGATGTAAACGATGGCTCTGGAAATCGAGTGTATAACTTCTACACATCTGACGACGGAGTCACGTGGACACAACTTGGTGCGACGGTAACGACTGCTGGAACCACAAGCATATTTGATTCCAATGCTCAACTGCTCGTTGGAGCGAGCGATGCCGGGACATTCGGCACATGGGCTGGCCGTGTCTACTACGCCGAAGTCCGCAACGGCATAGACGGCGCAGTGGTCGCCGAGTTCGACCCGCAGGAATATCTCGACGACATTTCGTGGAAAGCGGGCGACGACGTGATCGTGACAGCCAGCGCCCCCACGTTTTCCGCTGGCGACGTGGGAAATGCGGTCGTCGTCAATAGCGGCGTGGACACGGTGATCGTAACCATCACCTCATTCACTAGCACCACGGTAGTAAAGGGCACCGTAGACCGTCTCGTGCCGGTGTCTCTGCGGGGCGTGCCTACCTTGTTGTGGAGCCTTGCCGTAGATCAGCTAAGCGGCTTCTGGCATCTCGTCGGTAAGACCGTTTCGATACTTGGCGATGGCGCGGTGTTCCCGCAGCAGATCGTTGACGCGGCGGGCGCCGTCACGTTGAGCCAGCCCGTTAGTAAAGCGTCGGTGGGCCAGCCTATCACGGCGGAGTTGCAGACGCTTCCGATGTCGCTAGAGATGGAGGCGTTCAGCCAGGGCACTCTTAAAAATGTCAACAAGCTGTATGTTCGGGTCAACGCATCATCGAGCCTGTTCGCCGGGCCGTCGTTCATCAAGCTGCGCGAAACTAAGGTGAGAACGACCGAGCCCTACGGCTCACCGCCGAAACTGTTCAGCGGCGTAGTAGAGGTTACGTTCGATCCGGCGTGGAGTTACGACGCGCCGATCTGCATACGGCAGAGTAACCCGCTGCCGCTGACTGTGAGCGGGCTTGTACCGGATACGGCGGCTGGAGGTTAGATGACTACGGTACGCAAAGCAACGCACAACGACGTTCAAGCCTTGCTGGTGATGGGGCACGCGATGCACGCGGAGAGTCCGCGTTTCGCGCCGCTCGATTACTCGGAGGGTAAAGTGCGCAGGTTGATCTTCCGTCTTTTGGAGGTGCCGCGGGCAGGCGGCATACTGGTAGCGGAAGCAGAGGGTAAAATGGTAGGCATGATGGCCTTCTTCGTGGCGGAGCACTTTTTCGGCGGCGACATGTTCGCCTCCGACATGGTTTTCTACGTGGCGCCCGAACACCGCGGCGGGTCGGCGTTCTTTAGATTGCTTGCTGCTTTCGAGGCGTGGGCTACCGACCTCGGTGCGAAGGAACTGGTGCTGGGCACCTCTACCGGCGTCAACCATGAGCGGACGGTGAAGGCGCTTGAGCACGTAGGGTACGTGCAATTTTCCACGGGCCTGTTGAAGAAGGTGTAAGCCATGTGCGATGCTTCGACAATCGGAATGGTAGGCATCGGCGCTCAGACCGCCGGTGCGGTGGGCGCGACCTACTCAGCCTATCGAAAGAGCGAGGGGGAAAAACTCGGCTACGAATACCAGTCTCAGGTGGCGCGCAACAACGCGCAGCTTGCAGAGTGGCAGGCGCAGGATGCGCTTGAGCGCGGAGCGCAGACCAAGCAAGGTATTCAACTGAAAAAGGTGCAGATACGCGGGAGGCAGGAGGCGGTCATGGCGTCGCGCAACGTCGCGCTCGACGAGGGCAGCGCGCTAAACATCTTGACCGATACCGATTTGATGGGCGCTCGTGACGAGGCGATGGCGATTGACAACGCCAACAAAGAGGCGTGGGCGTTGCGAAACCAAGCCGCGGGGTATCGCTCCAGTGCCGGCTTTCTTCAGTCTCGGGCCGACTCGCAGTCGCCCGGCTTGGACGCGCTCGGCACGGCGTTGACCGCGACAGGTCGTGTGGCGTCGTCGTGGTACGCCATGCGCACGCGCACTGGCAACGCGGCATCGGTGTGGGAGGCATAGCGTGGCGAGGGTTCCCGTATACGAACCGCTGGTAGAATCGCGTCCGTTGCCGGGCTTTCGGCAGGAAGCAGTTGTGCCGCCCGCCTACGATGGCCTAGCTCAAGTGAGCAAGGGGTTGCTAGATGTCGGTGTTGGCCTCGCGCAGGTTTCCTACAACATGCAGGAGCGCGAGAACGCCGACCGCGTTTTTCAAGCCGAGACAAAGTGGAAGGCCGAGTACCTCGACTACCAAGCCGACATCGGAAAAAACCGCAAGGGTGAGTTCTCGAAGGGCGTCACTTCAGACACTAAAAAGTGGTGGGACGAGTCCGCCAAGAAGCACCTTGCAGGCGTTGACAACGATGTTCAGCGCTCGGTGCTAGTGAGGCGCATGGCGGGGGTGAGGCTGACCAGCATCAACAGCATCTCGGATTTCGAGGCCAAGGAAACGGAGCACTCGCTTGACCTGAGCGCAGCCGCCAGCAAAGTCGGCAGCATTGATCTTGCCGCTGCGTCAGCGGACGAGGCTACCGTGCAGGTCTCAGTGGCCGGCATCAAGAGAACGAACTCCTTCATCGCGGCGCGCAAGGGGCTAGACCCTGCCGTGCTCGCCAGAATGAACGAAGAAGACATCACCAAGCTGCATCAGCAGGTGATCCAGACGCTCTCGGTGAGCAACCCCCTCGCCGCGGAGGCGTACTTCGAGGCACACAAGAAAGAAATCCGCGGATCGCTGCGAGCGGAGATTGGTGAGTTCGCAGTTAAGGCTACCGCGGAGTCGCAGGGCGTCGCCGCCGCGGGGAAGATATGGTCGTCGAACGGCCCGGCCAGCGACAAGGACGCGGTGAACATCGACAAGATGGAAGACCTTGCACGCGAGCAATTTAAGAACAATCCGTTCGTGCTGAAGGCAACCATCGCCAACCTGCGCGAACGAAGCACAGCGCTCGTAGCCGGTCGCCGAGAACGGCTGGACAAGCTTGAGGCTACGGTGAACGAGGCCGTGTTGAAGGGCGCGTCCATTGCGCAGGTTCGGCGTATGCCCGAGTTTTTTGAGATGGCGCCTGAAAAAGCGCGAGCCATCGAAACGTTCATGGAGAATCGTGATTATACGAATGTGGCGCGCTCCGACGCCGAAGAAACAAAGCGGCAGCGTAAACTGCGCAGTGCGGGCCTGGACGAAGCGCTGACGCTCAGTGATCCAGACGAATTAGTCAAGTTGTCGCGTAAGCAGGTCGTCAACCTGCTGCCCAAACTCGGCGACGAACTCACCACGCAACTTGTAAGTCGGCACGACTCGCTGACTAAGAGCGCGGAGGCGCTGCAAGCCGCGCGCATAGACAATAACACGTTCAAGGCGCTCGCTATCGGTGCGGGCCTCGATCCGAACGAGAAGAATTTGAGCGAAGACAAAAAAGATCGACTCGTGCAATTGCGCGCGGCGGTGGACGCGCGGCTGAGTTTGGAGGCCCGTACCGCTGGCAAGCCGTTGTCGTCTGAAGAAAAGGTCAAGTTTGCGAGGCAGGCGTTCGACGACACGGTGCGCGTGCCCGGATTTTGGAGCATCAGCAGCTACGGCACCGGCACCGACCTCCCGGCGTCGGCGCTGACAAAAGCGGAGCGTGACAAGGCTTTCGTGGCGCTGCCCGGTGGCCGTGTGCGCCTGAAAAACATCCCCCCGAAGTTTGTGGACGAGGCCGAGGCTTCGTTGGCTAAAGCGAAGCGCCCCGTGACGCAGAAGGCGGTCGCCGAAATGTGGTTGCTCAACAAGGATCAGTGGGGCAAGACAGTCGGCAAAGGGGCGTACTAGCGTGCCCGAGTTGATTATGCCTGACGAGGGTGAAGACGAACGCCGTAAGACCGATGGCGCGTCGGCCCTGATATTGCCGCCGCTCGCCGATCCCGTCGCGTCGGCTAACGCTCGTGAGGCAACTGCCACCGACCCTGAGAAGTTCGCCAAGGCAAAGGCTATCGCGCAGCAGCTTGCTCTGCCGGTGCCGACCGTCGAGCGCAACTTCGACTTGCTCGACAGCGAGCGCAAGGTGCGCGACATGCAAGCGCGCATGCTCGCCGACCCGTTCTACGCGGATCGGATGCGCGACCCGGACTTTGCCAAGCTGTCGCAGGGCGATGAACTCTCCCTCGCGGGCGTCGCCAAGGCTGTTGCCTTGCTGCCGTGGAAGGTGACGCAGATGATCGCGGCGGGCGCCCACTCGCTCGGTGGCGGGCTTTACGGCTATGCTGCCGCGCCTTTTGACTTGGCTTCGGAATACGTTGCCAAGCCGCTCCTCACGCTGGGCGGTCGCACTTACGACCCCGCATCAGACCCGTTCGGTGCCGCTGGGGTCTTTCTGCGCCGGCAGAGTAAAGCTGCCGGAGAGTACGCGAAGCGCGTGGCTGACGTGCCGGAAGACGCTGGGGAGGTTCACCGCGCTGTGGCTGCGGGCTTTCAGTCGTTGGGCGCTAACCTGCCGCCGATGGTCGCTGCGCTGTACACCGGGAATCTTCCTCTCGCGCTGTACACTATGGCGGCGTCAACCGGCGGGCAGTCGTACACCAAGGGACGCGAAGCCGGGCTGACCCCGCTCGCCGGGGTGCAGTACGGGTTCACTGACGCCGCCATCGAGTACATCACGGAGAGGGGGCCGCTGTTTGCACTGGTCGGCGCGATGAAGGTCGGCACGCCGTTCATACGGTCTTTGATGCAGAACCAGTTGCGCGAGCAGTTTGGCGAGCAGTTGGCGACTGTTGGGCAGGACTTCAATGAGTGGGCGACGTTGAGACCCGATGCGCCGTTCTCTCAATACCTTGCCGAGCGTCCGAACGCTGCGTTGCAGACCGCCATCGCCACCCTCGTAGCCTCGGGCGGACAGGTAGCTATCCTCCATGCAGTGCAGTCTGATGCGATGCGGCAAGAGGCCAAGGCCAATGCCGAGGCTAACACCTTAAGGGAACTGCTCGCCAATGCGGGTGCCTCGCTCCTGCGCGAGCGCAACCCCGATACGTTTACGCAGTTCGTAGCCGCCGCCGCGGAGCGCGGCCCGGTGGACGCTGTGTACGTGGATGCGGCGACTTTCATGCAGGAGGTGCAGAAGGCCGGGCTTGACATGGCGAAGATGCCCGAGACGCAGGCCGCGTTGCAGGATGCGGTAGCAACCAAAAGCGACGTGCGCATCCCGTTGTCGGAGTTTGCGAGCGCGGTGCCTGGTACGACGATGGAGCAGAGCATCATCCCACACCTGAAGACCGACCCTGACGGAGCGACGCTGCAAGAGACGAAAGACAAGGCGTGGGTCGAAGACACGATGGCGAAGACGCAGCGTATCCTCGACGCGCACGATTTCACGGATAAGTGGAAGGCGTCAGCGGCGGCGGTCAAAAACGAGTTGCTCGCGCAACTCACGCAGGCCAATCGCTTCACCCGAGACGTGAACGACGCCTACGCGTCATTCATGGCGGCGTTCTATTCCACGCAGGCGCATCGTATTGGCGTCACGCCCGAACAGATGTACGTAAAATATCCGTTGCAGATTCGCGCGCAGAGCATCGCGGGCGTGAACGTGTTGTCGCAGCCTGTCAGCGTGCGCCCGCGTCAGCCCGAGGCGGTATCCATCAGGGGCACGCACTTCAGTAATGTCGCCGGGCTGTCAGCGCTGGCCGGCTCAATGAGCGGCACCGGCATTCGTGGGGCCGAGCGCGGGCGGCTCTCGAAAGCCACGGACAGCCGGATACGGCAGCGGGTCTACTTCTACGAAGGCGACGACCCCACACCCGAACGCGGCCTCGGGGCGCACAGGTATCAGGCGGAGTTGCAGAACCTTTACCCATTCGACACAGACCCGCGAGGCATCCTCGCCAGAATCGCCGGGATAAAGGACATGGGCGAGCGGCACAACGCGATGGAGTCGGCGGTGATTGACGAGGGTTTTGACGGCTATGCTGCGGAGGGCATAGCGGTAGTGCTAGGCGCCGATGTGCCAGTGACCGGCGAGCAGCCCGTCACGGTGAACATCGGTCTGAAAGTGGGCGAGACCGGCTCTATCACACCGGACGAGGCGTTCGCTGCGCTTCGCGCCGCAGGCGTATCGGTGACGCGCAGCGAGGTGAAGCAATCCGGCACCGAGCCTACGCTGGTGGCGCACCTGTCGCGCCCGTTGACGGACGCGGAGGCGCATGCTGTAGCTGTTGCCACCAAGCAGGAGGCCATTGCTCAGCAGGCGCGCGGCGCGGGCAAGTTGCACGGCCCGCAGGCCGCTAAGTGGGGAGAGTTCAACCCCGAGTTCTTCTTGACGCTGGATGCCACGTACAACCAGGATAGCGTGCCGCGCGGGTGGTATTACTCTGAACTCGCCGCGCAGATCGACAAGCTGGAAGTACCCGCCGAGGGGTGGACTGCTGCGGAGTGGAAGGCAAAGCTGGTCGAACCCGAGTACGTGAAAACTGTTCAGCTTAGAGACGAGAAGAACAGGCCGATGACTGATCTCGCAGGCCCTGTCGTCAAGAAGGTTACGGTGCAGGCGCGCGCCTTGCTGCCCGGCACTAAGCTGATGGAGATCGAGGCGACCGGGATAACGGATTGGTTAGAACTCGGTGCCTCCCCCATAACCAAAGCAGCAGTCCAAACCTTCTTGCGTAATCACGGTGTACAGGTAGAGACGACCATCCTATCGGGCGACACGACGGAGGAACCTGAGTTCAGCATCTCCGATGCGAAGACAGAGGAACCAGACCCGCAGTACATGCGTGAGCGAGCCAAGGAAAGCGAAGAATATAAAGATGCGGTGGTTGAGGCGCAGCGGGAGAACGGCGGGCGATTTTTGTCGCACGATGAACTTAACGCTATTCTCGACAGGCAAATCGAGAAAGAGGTCTCGTACTACTACGACGACACTGACTCGCCGAGTAGCGCCCTGGCGACCCTCACCTACGCGGACACTAGCTACGAGTTTGTAGTCGAGTATGCATACGGTGAGGTTAGTATTTATTTCCCCGGACAGGACAAGTACATCATCCAAGGATCAAACGCACGCCGCGTTGATGCGGAACATGAAATCCGTCATTACGCGGCGGAGTATCTCGATGCGTATTCGCGCGAGGGCGAAGCGCAGTACAGTGAGTTCCAGCTACCGGGCGCAGAAGACGACTCATACTTAGAGCTACTGCTGACCTTGCCCGGCTTGGTTTTGTTTAGCGGTCCGCATTATGACGCCTTTAACAACCTGCTAGTGCATGCCCGCGCCAACATGCGGATCGTGAACGGCGAGCGCGTCCTGTTCATCGAGGAGATTCAGAGCGATTGGGCGCAACAAGGGCGCGAGAAGGGATTCGTGCAGCAGCGTGTGGTCGATACGACGGGCTGGACAGCGCGACCGCCGGGTGGTGGTCGCCGTTTGTGGGAGGTGAGCGACGCTGCGGGCGCGTTTGTGCGTAACGTCCCGGCAGCTACGGAGGCCGAGGCCGTTGCAACAGCTTCGCTTGGCGGCATTATGGCCCGCGCCCCGTTCATCACCAAGACCGACGCGTGGGTGGCGCTCATGTGGAAGCGCCTGATCCGTTACGCCGCTGAGAATGACTACGACCGCATCGCGTGGACTCGCGGCGACCAGCAGGTAAAGCGGTGGACTAACGCGCTGCGTCAGCGCGTGGACTACATAGAGTGGGTGAAGACACCCGAGGGCGTGCAGTTGTTGGGGTTCGTGGGGTCGCCGAGCAGAACAACTTCGGCTGACATTGTGCAACATGTCGAACTAGACGGCACCGTCACGTATGTGGTAGTTGACGCCCAAGGAAGGGACTTCAGAACGGGCATACCGACGCGGGCGGAAGCCGTAGAGCAGCTACACAATATGCCGGAACACCGCCGCAGGCACACTACGCTTACGCCTAACAACGTTAGAAAAGTAGTTGACACCACGTACAAGGAAGACCAACTCTCCGATGCCATCGGTAAGACGATGGGTCGTAAGATTCTAAGCGACCCCGCGCAGACCGGCACCATCGAAGGCCCCGAGATAACCATCGACGACATCGGCATGTCGCAGTTCTACGGCGACGCCGCGGGGCTGAAAGGCGACGGCAACGCCGCTATTGCTGCGAAAGTGGCGAACGAGGTGCTGAAGAAGTTCGGCGGTGGCAAAGTCGAGGCGACGGACGCAGGCACCGAGAACGTGTTCGATTACGCCGGGCCGGAGCTAACGTACTATGACGTTTTAAGGCTTCAGTTTGGCGGTGTGTTAGACGGAGGCGCGCAACTGGTAGCAGGTTTTACGGCGCACGGCATGCAACAAGGGTCTGTTTTTTCGCAGGCGTTGGAGGCTGCCGCCTCTACGCGTGGATCGGGCGCTGCCGACGCCATTCGGTTTGCTTCCGCCGCGGGTGGGAAACTCACGCGCAAGCCAACGCAACCCGGCTTCGTCATTCCGCCCGATCTGAAGGCGAAAGCGCTCTCTGGCTTCCCGCTGTTTCAAGACCAACGCGGACAGGTTTCCTTTGCCGCTGACATCACGAAGACGCCTAGTGTCATCACGCTGCTGGAAAATGCCGACCTCTCTACTTTCCTGCACGAGTCAGGCCACTTCTTTCTCGAAGTCATGAACGACATGGCGGCGCAGCCTGACGCGCCCGCCGAGGTCGTGGCAGACTTGAACGCGGTGCTGAAGTGGTTCGGTATCGCAGGCGCGACGCCTATCGAGGTGTGGCGCAGCATGAGCATGGAGCAGCGCCGTCCCTATCACGAGCAGTGGGCGCGCGGCGTCGAGGCGTACATGTTCGAGGGCAAGTCGCCGAGCCTCGAAATGAACACGCTGTTCGGGCGTTTCCGCGCGTGGCTGGTAAACGTCTACCAGCAACTCACGAAACTGAACGTGACGCTAACTCCCGAGGTGCGTCAGGTTATGTCGCACCTGATAGCGACCAACGACGAGATCATGCGCGCCGAGGATGCGCGCAGCTTCGCGCCGATGTTCCAAACGAAGCCGCCGGGCATGTCGGACGCCGATTGGGTCGAGTATCAAAAACTACCCGGCGATGCCACGCAGAACGCCATCGACCAGCTTCAAACGCGTTCCCTGCGCGACATGCAGTACGCAAGTCGCGCCAAGGCGGACGTGCTCAAGCGCCTGCAACGGCAGGCCAGCGACAAGCGCAGCGGCGTGCGTGCCGAGGTACAGGGGGAAGTCTCTGCCGAGCCTATCTACCAGGTGATGCACTTTCTGAGAACCGGCAAGATGACCACGCCCGAAGGCGAGGAGATTCAGGTAGCAACCTTCAGGCTCGACACTAACGCACTGGCCGAGGCGTACCCGCCGACCGCGCTGGCTAATCCTGACCTCTCGCGCCTCAACGGAATGACCCGTAACGGAGGGCTGCACCCGAACCTCGTCGCGCAGATGTTTGGCTTTGGCAGTGGCGACGAACTCGTGCGTAAGCTGGTCGATGCGGAGCCGTTCAGGCAAAAGGTAGACGGCCTGACCGATCAACGCATGCTTGAGCGTTACGGCGACCTCGCCGACCCGAACAACATGGAGAAAGCTGCCAACGCTGCCGTGCACAATGACGTGCGCGGGCGCTTCGTTGCCACCGAATTGAGGATGCTCGACAAGGCCGTAGGCAAGCGTGGCGTGCTGATCGCCGCCGCGAAGGATTACGCTACTACGCTGATCGCCGGTAAGAAGGTACGCAGCATCCATCCCCACGTCTACGACGCTGCGGAAGCGAACGCCGGCAAGAATGCCGAGCGCGCCCTGTTGGCCGGCGACACCGCGCTAGCGGCCACCGAGAAGCGTAACCAGTTGGTCAACCTTTATGCCGCCAAGGCTGCGCACGCCGCGCTCGACGAGGTGGAGAAGGGTGTGGCTAAGATGAAGCGCATCGGCGAGTCGGGCACGCTTGACCCGTCCTACCGCGAGCAGATCGCGGCGCTGCTCGAACGGTTTGATTTGCGCAAGGTATCGGGCGTGGAGGCCAAGCGCCGCACTAGCCTCTTGCAGTGGATCGAAAAACAGCGCGAGCAAAATCTTGAGCCGGTGATAGACCCGATGCTGGAAAACGAGGCGCTGCGCAAGCCCTACCAAGACCTGACACTCGAAGAATTCCGCGGTCTCGTGGATAGCATGCGCAACATCGAACACCTCGGCAGGCTCAAGCACCGGCTGCTGACTGCTGCCGACCAACGCGCCTTCGACGTTATCGTGGCGGAGGCCGCTGGGTCGATCAACCTGAACTCGGTGCGCACCATAGCCTCTAAGCTGGAGCGCGACAAGACGTGGCTCGGGCGCGCGAGAAAGGGCGCGAAAGAAGCCTTCGTGATGCACCTGAAGCTGTCCACGATGGCCCGCGAGATGGATGGATGGATCGATGGCGGCATGCTTCAGCGGTTGGTAGTTCACACCATGAACGCCTCCGGCGCCAGGGAGGCTACGCTGCATGAGCAGGCCACCATCGCGCTGTCGCAACTGATGAAGCCCATATTCGCCACCGGCAAGTTGACTAAGAAGACTTTCATCCCCGAGATCGACGACAGCCTATCGCGCGAGGGGCGCATAATGGTAGCGCTCAACATGGGCAACGAAGGCAACCTGCAACGGCTGCTCGATGGCGACCACTGGACGCCGGCGCAGGCGCAGGCTGTGCTCGACACTCTCACAAAGCCCGAGATGGATTTCGTGCAGAGCGTGTGGGACTTCGTAGGCTCATACCGCGCAGCGGTAGGCGAACAGCAAAAGCGCCTGACCGGCCTCGAACCCGATTGGGTCGAGCCGCGTCAAGTCGTCACCCGGCATGGCGTCTACGCGGGCGGCTACCTCCCGGCCAAGTACGACACGGCGCGCAGCACGCGCTCAATGTCGGATGAAGCCGCCGCCGGGCTGATCGACGCGTGGCGCGCTAAGCGCGGAGCGGCGCAGACTCGCGCCAGCTTCACTAAGGAGCGGGCCGATAAGGTTGTGGATCGTCCGCTGCTCAAGGATTTCAGCGTCATCACCCGGCACATCACCGAGGTCACGCACCGGCTCGCGTGGCAGGATTGGGTCGTGGACACAAGCCGTCTCTTGCGTGCCGCGCCCATCGACGCCGCCATACGTGAGCACTACGGCCCCGAGGTGCTGGAGTCGATGCGCGACACCGTAGAGGATATAGCCCGCGGCCCGATCCCCGCGCAGAACGTGATGGAGTCGGCAGCGAACTACGTGCGCACAGGCTCCGTCATCGCGGGCCTCGGGTGGAACCTGACGACAGGCATCTTGCAAGGTTTCGGACTCACGCAGAGTTTTGCACGCATCGGCCCGAAGTGGATCGGTCGCGGGCTGGCCGAGTGGCTCGGCGACGCGGCGCACATGGAGAACACGGCCAAGCGCATATACGAGAAGTCGGAGATGATGCGCCTGCGCGGCAAGACTATGCAGCGCGAGATCAGCGAAATACTCGACCTCGTGGAGAACCGCTCCAGTGCCGTCAAGGTCAGCTACTTCTACCTGATACAGAAAATACAGCTTGTCGCCGACATACCGACGTGGCTCGGTCAGTACGCCAAGGCGGTCGAGGGCGGGGCTGACGAGACTGGCGCCGTGGCGCAGGCCGACCAGGCGGTGAAGGATGCACAAGGCGGTGGGCAACTGCACGACCAAGCCGCCGTCATGCGCGGCGGTGCGTTCCTGAAGCTGTTCACCACCTTTGCCACCTTTTTCAACTCGACATTCAATGTTGGCCGCGAGGTGGTAGGGCGCACCGATTTCAAGTCGCCCATGTCGGTCGCCATGCTGGGGGTGGATTTCCTGATGCTCGTGTCTGTCCCCGCCGCGCTTAGCACTTTGTTGAGGTGGGCGCTTTCAGATGACGACGACGAAGACAAGCTGGTTCGCACCCTGATCGCCGATCAGATCAGCTACTTGTTCGGCACCGTGATCGGTCTGCGAGAAGTCGCGGGCGGGGCGCGTGTCGCCCTCGATCTGCCGGGTGACTACGCCGGCCCGGCTTCGCTGCGGCTGTTCAGCGAACTCACCAAGCTAGGCAAACAGGCCGCGCAGGGCGAGATCGACGAGCCGTTTGCGAAGGCCGCTTTGAACACCGGGGGTATCTTGTTCCACCTTCCTACCGGGCAGATAACCAAGACGGTTGACGGCATCGTGGCCCTGACGGATGGGCGCACCGATAATCCGGGGGTGCTTGTCGGTGGATCGAGCAAAAAGTAGGGCACACCTCAAAACCAACTTTTAAGCGAGAATACCGCCATGACAGTCTCAAGCACAGTACGCCGCGCCGGGCCTTACGTTGGCAACGGCGTCGCCACCTCGTTCGCGTTCGCCTACAAGGTATTCCTAGCGAGCGAGGTTGTGGTGACAAAAGCCGTAGTTGCTACCGGCATTGAGTCGGTGCTGGTGCTCAACACCGACTACGTGGTGGTGCTGAACACAGACCAAAACAACAATCCTGGCGGCAGCATCACCCACCCTATTTCGGGTTCGCCGATGGCTAGCACCCACACGTTGACGCTAACTTCTGACGTGCTGAAGACTCAAGGGACGGACATACAGAACGCTGGCGGGTTCTTCCCTGAAGTGATCGAAGACGCGCTTGACCGCGAGATGATCGTCACGCAGCAGGAGGCGGAGAAGGTGAACCGCACGCTGCGCTTTCCGGTATCCGACGCGCCGGCGAACGTAAACCTCCCTGCTGTAGCGCAGCGTGCGAGCAAGTTCCTCGCGTTTGATGCCTCTGGTGTCCCGATTGCCGCTACAAGTGTAACGGGCACTCCGGTCACGCCGTTCATGGCGACGGTACTTGACGATACGACCGCCCCGGCGGCGAGGGCAACTCTCGGCTCGACCGCTGTAGGGGATGCAGTATATACCGCCGCCGACGCCGTGGCGGCGCGCGCAACCCTTGGCGTCGAGGCCGCTAATCCGACACTCAACACCATCTCGGGCAACGTAACGCTAGTCGCCGGGGATATCCGCAAGGTAAACCTAATCACGGCTACGGCCACAGTGACGCTGCCCGCGGTCTCCGCTTTGGCTGACGGCAACAAACTATACTTCAAGAGTAGCACCGAAGCCAACGTACAACTCGCCCCTGCGGGGACTGACACCATCGATGGCGTGAACGCTAACTATCGAATCCCGTCGTTTTGCGATTGCGTCATCATGCGAACCGGCGCGGGGGCTTTCGTGCTCCTGGAGAAGCCGGATGTAAGTGTTGGTGACTGGTCGTGGGCCGGGTACAGCACGGCGAAACGCGGATGGCTGAAAGCCGGCACCGGCAACCAATCCCGCACGACGCTAGCGGGCCTGTTTGCGGAGTACGGGACTACGTGGGGCGCAGGAGATGGCTCAACCACGTTCGGTATCCCTGACGGCAAGGGACGCGCTCCCGTTCAGGCGGGCACCGGCACCGTGATTGCCACCGGCGTGGACGCTGACGTGGACATCACCGCCAACACTCTCGCGGTTGCCTCGAACACTAACACGTGGATCACTGGCATGGCGGTGTTCTTTAACCTGACTTCGGGAACGATCACGGGGCTGGTGGACAACACCACGTATTTTGTCATCCGCAACACTGCTACGACTATTAAGATGGCGGCAACTTTGGCGGATGCCCAAAACGGCACAGCCATCGACTTTACCGCAAAGTCGTCGCCGGTGTGGGACATCACCCATACCTACGTTGCCCGCACGCTCGGCGAATATGGCGGCGAGCAAACGCACGCGATGTCCAGTACGGAACTCCTTGCGCACACGCACACCACAGGCTTTGTTACTAATGGTGGAGCCGGCTCGACCAGGTCTTCTGTGGCAAACAACACCGACACCGCAGGCGCCATCACTGGTTCTGCTGGCGGTAACGCAGCGATGAACATCATGTCCCCCTTCCTTGTCGGGGAGTTGTACATAAAAACATGAGCGTCGTCCAGCAGGTACAGCAGGTTGCCGACGCGACCCCTGGATGGGCCAACTGGCTCATCATCGGCGGCAGTTGGCTCGTGTCCTTCCTGCAACCGCTCGCTTTACTGGTGACAATCGTGTGGGGCGGGCTTCAGATTTACGGCTGGATAGAAAAGCGCATGAAAGCACGAAAGCGACTCTAGGAGAACACCATGTTCGGCGCACTATTTTCTTTTCTCGGCGGCTCTGTCTTCAGAATGGTGTGGGGCGAAGTATCGTCCTTCTTCAAACAGCGGCAGGAGCACGCGCAAGAACTCGACCGCATGCGGCTGCAGGGTGAGCAAGAGGCTGCGCGTCACACACGCGACACCGAGCGCCTGCGGCTTCAGTCCGAACTCGGGGTGAAAGAAGTACAGATTGCTGGCGATCTCGCCATTCAGAAGACCGAAGCCGAAGCCTTCGTCGAAGCGATGAAACGGGCATCCGTGCCGACCGGGGTGAAGTGGGTGGACGCTTGGAACGGCTCTATTCGGCCTGCCGCCGCCACCATCGCCCTGTCGCTGTGGGTGCTAGCGCTGGCCTACGCCGGGTTCATTGTCGGCGATTGGGATAGGGACTTGGTGGGTGTTATCCTCGGCTTCTACTTCGCCGACCGCACCCTGTCTAAGCGCAGCAAGTGATCGACACGCTCACAGCCCTGCACCGGCTGATCCGGCGCTTCGAGGGCTGTCGTCTGATGCCTTACATCTGCCCGGCTGGTACGTGGACGTGCGGCTGGGGCAGCACCGGCGCTGACGTATTCCCCGGTCGCCAGTGGACTCAGGACTACGCCGACAGGCGGCTTGAGCAGGATGCCCTGCGCTTCGCGCTAGGCACGCTCCTGCTGTGTCCGGGCCTCGCTGGCGAGCGCCTTGCAGCCGTCGCTGACTTCTCTTACAACCTCGGCCTCGGGCGCCTGAAGGCCTCGACGCTGCGCCGGCGCCTGAACGCAGGCGACATCGAGGGCGCCAAGCAGCAACTCCTGCTGTGGGTATGGGGCGGGGGCAAGAAGCTGCCGGGCCTTGTAGCGCGGCGGCTGGTCGAAGCGTCACTACTCGGTTAGGCGCTAACCGGCTTAACGCCTAATTACTTAGGCGGTTCCTTGTACTTAAAGTCCCATGCTTTCACGGAAAGGCAGACGGTTCCGATGTCGCGTTTGGGGTGAATTTCCTTCGCCGCGGCGTAGACCATGTTGGCCCCCTTCTCGCACGCTAGCAGGTTGTCGAACGGCCCGATCTGTGTCGGTTGCGTGTTCGACATGAACAAGATCAGTAAGTATTTCAATTTGGCACGCTCACCCATGACGTGACCGCTGGCTCGCGCTGGCGATCAACGTACACAGGCATCCGGTAAGTGATGCGGTACTTGGGGTGCGTCACCCACAGCGCTTGCTGCGGCGGTTCAAAAGGAAAGCCCTCGACACTCGCGTACTCGTCATAGCCTTTCAGCGAGCCGTTCACCACTACGCGGCTCATGTGCGTGTACTGGTGGAAGTGCCCGATGATGTGGGTGTCGTAACTGAGGTCGATCTGCGCGTCGCGCGAACGCGTGCGGTGGTCGCCACGAATTATCGGGCCGAGCGCGCCGATGATCCCGTCGCCACCTTTACCGAGCCGGTCGCCGTGCGACAGCCGGTAGCGGTGGCCGTAAATCCTGAAGTGCGCTGAGATGCCATCGGGAACATAGAACTGAATGCGTTTGTCATCCTTGAATCGGCGGGCAAGGAACTGGTACAGCAACCAGTCGAAGCTGGTGGCGTGTCGGTCTTTGGCCCATATTTTCCTCGTGTCTTTTCCGTGGTTGCCGGTGACGCAGGGCAGAAAAACACGCGCGAACTTATCCGCCAGCGCCAGGATAACGCCCGACAGAACATCGAACAGATCGAGCACGGTAGGCATGGAGTTCAGTTCGTTAGTCGCCGACAACTCGTCGTGCAGGTTTCCTGAGATCATGTCGCCGCCTAGCGGGACAACGATGCCGGGGTACTTCATCTCGGGGCTGATTATCGCCAGCAGATGCACCGTCGAGTCCACCAGCGTTTTCATTCGCTCATGCGCAATCCGTAGATTGTACTCGTTTACGTTGTTGATCTGCGCCGGATAGACAACTTCGCCCCAATGCAGGTCGCTGATGAACAGCGTCGGCACACCCGGCGCTGAAGGGGCGGTGCGCTGCGAGATAAGCCACGGCACGTCAGGACGCACCGCGACCTTGTTCGAGATGTTGCCGATCACGTGCTTGATAGCATCTACCTCTGCGCTGGTGGCCTGCGCGCGCTTTAGTTCGGCTTCAAGGCGCTTGATGGTGGCACCCATCACGCTCGGATTGCTAGAGGCAACGCGACCGCCGCCAGGCTTCAGGCCGTAGCGTCGGGCTGTTACGAGGCGATCATGCAGCGTGTTGCGCGATACGCTCAGGGCGAGCGCCGCACTGCGCTCTGTCCCGTGGTCGGTGACCGCATCAAGCGATTGCTGCGCGAGGTCTTTACTTAGTGGTTGTGCCATTGGCTCTCCCTTGCTCGATCTCGGTTTGAAGCAGTGCCAGCGCGCGCCACGCAAGATGCGCTGTGTGGCGTATGCCGTCCGCATCCATTGTTCCGCGCTCGATCAAATGCCGACCGATGCAGTCGGCATGGTCGGTGGATTTCTCCCGCGTCCAGTGTAGCGGCTGGCCGGGGTTGTGCTTCTCGTTGCCGATACGCGAGCATTCTGCAACTGCGGCGATGGCGTCGGGGAAGTAGTCGAGCACGCCGGTCACAATCGGCAAGTCTTTGCGCGCCGCGCTGTCGGTTGGCAGGCTCATTCGCTCGCCTTTATAAGAGGCACGCAGTCCTTCGTTGAGCCGGGGGTAAGAGCCAACTGCGGCGCGTGATCTTTCGCCCATTGCTCGCATGCCGCCTCGGAGTCGAATTCCGGCCCGACGACCGAGACCACTGGATTAGAGCACGCCACGTACATCGTTACTATTAGAAGCCATTTCACGGCCAGTTCCTCCACATCATCACGGCCCACCAGAAAGTCCACCACGTTGACAGTGCCCACAGCGACGCGAGGCGTGACTTGTAGCTCGCGTAGAAAAACCCCGGCTCTGAGAGCAAGCCGCACACGGCTCCAGCAAACGGGTGGCCGAGCGATGTGAGTGAGATACTCGCTGCACCGAACACGAACAGTGTCACGTCTGCCCAGCGGTGGAGGGTAGTCTTCACTTTACCGCCAGCACGAAGTTGATGAAGTCGCCCCACGAACTTACGCGCCTAAAAAACCGTCCAGTAGGAGCCGCGTAATGCTGGTTCCATGCACGATCCATGAGTGCTACTTGGCCTTCGGTGTTGTTGTATAAGTCCACGCAGTTTTCTGGTTTGTCGTCGATGTAAACGCGGCACTGTGGATGCACGGATGACTTGGGTTCTTGATTGGTGAGCATGTGAACCCCCGAGAGCGGAAGGTTCTGGTACGCTAGCCACGAGAGCGTGTCGTGTACAGCGGTCTTAGGGCGGTGCGTGATAACGATAACGTCACCTAGCTTCGCCAGCGCACGGACTGCCTCGACGGCACCGGGGTATATGTAGCCGTGGCGAAACAGTCCAAGCCTTGCGCCCTCTTTCCAAAGCCAATCCCAGTGCTCCGGCCTTACGTGGCTCTGTATGTAGCCCCACGACTCGGAGACCCGCCCAAGCGGGCCATCCTTGGTGTACGGACTGTTGGGCAGCACCTCACGGAGCATGTACCGCGCGGTCTTTTCCCACTGGTACAGCACACCGTCGATGTCTACGCCAATTGTCAGCATCACTTTTTCCTCCGTTTAGTGGCTTCTATCAGTATATCCTGAATAGTGCGTTTTGTCTCGCGCCGCGCCATCACCAACTCGTCCACGGTGTCGCGGGCGATTATGTGGTTGACAAACACCGCCCGGTCGTGTCCGCTTTGAAGCTGCCGCACCGGGCCGATGCGCCCTATTATTTGATCGTAGAGTTCCAAGTCCCAATTGTGACCAAAAAACGTGATGATGTTCGTCACGTCTTGCAGCCCCTCGATGCCGTGACCCATAGACTTCGGGTGAGCGAGGCCAATGGCGGTGTCGCCCTTCTTGAACTGAGCCATCCCGTCATCGGTAGAGATGTCTACCGCCTGCTTACCGAACGCTGCGAGGATGCGCGCCTTGTCGCTCTTGAACTCGTAAGATACGAGCATCGGCATCCCGCCAGCCTCGGCCACGCACGAGTCGAGCGCTTCTAGCTTAGTGTCGTGGACAGCGACCCATTTGCGCTCGCCCGGATCGGATGCACTACCGATGTATGCCGCGCCGTTGGCGAGTTGCAGGCACTTCTGCGTGCGCGCCGCCGCACCGAAAGCCTCGATCTCGTGCTCGCCGAGTTGGGTGAACATCTCGTCTTCCATGTCCTTGTAGTGGCGTCGCGCCTTTGGCGGCAGGTCAACGTACATGTTGTTGATGCGCGGCACCTTCAAATCGAAGTAGTCTTTCGCATCTATGGTGATGCAGATGTCGCGCACCCTGTCTTGTATCTGTTCCTGCGCTAGTGGCAGCGGCTCGACACTGTAGCCGTCGAACCCTTTCTGGAACCACCGCTGTCGGAAGGCTTCGTAGGTACGCCCTAGCCGGGCGCCCGCATCGAGGAACCACATCTGCCCCCACAAGTTCGCAAGGCCGTTTGGCGAGGGCGTGCCGGTCAGTTCTATAAACCGCTTTACCTCGGTGTGCGCCACGCGCCCGAGCGCTCTGGCGCGAGCGCCGCCGCCGTCGCGCAGGAAGGTCTTGCCTTTGGTGCTGGTCTGAAAACTGCCGCGGTAGTTCTTCAGCCGCGTGCTTTCGTCGGAGATCACGATGCGGTAGGGCCAGCGCGGCCCCCAAAAGTCAACCAGCCACTCAAGATTCTCGTAATTGACCGAATGTACGCTGGCATCGAATTTCAACGCGATGCGGCGCTCAGCTTCGCTGCCGGTGATCGAGAGAACACTAACATGCCGCAAGTGCTTCCACTTCTTCGCCTCGTCGGGCCACACTCTTTTCGCCACGCGTAGCGGGCCAATCACGAGCGCGGGTCGGTCTTCACCGGCGAGGAACAGGGCGTCGAGGGCAGTCAGCACGCACACGGTCTTGCCCAAGCCCATGCCGGCCCACACCGCGCAGCGCGGCACGTCCAGCACGTGCTGCGTAACAGCGTCTTGGTATACCAGCGGCGTATAGTCTCGGCGTTCGGTCATGCCGACCGGCTGGTGATGTGGCCGCGACCGCGGTAGTAGACATAGTTACGCACGGCATCCAGCGTGTCGAGCACGTAGACCTTACAGCCAAGCGCGTGCAATCGCTTGTGCTCACGTAGTTGCCCTTGTCGGGCTTTCTTTCCTGGTGCCTTGCACTCGACAAAATGAACCGCGCCACGCGGCCATATTACCAGCCGGTCGCAATCGTTGACGCGCCCCTTCAGCTTTCGCGTCGTGCCGCCGCGCATCTCTACCTGTCTGTGCAGGAGCCTCTCGATGACGCGCTCACGTGTTTTGCGTTCCATACTACCTCCCGCACTTCCAGCGACGGCGCGTGCCGGCGGGGGCGCTGGCGTAGGCGATACGGTATCGTCCCAGCAACTGACGCGCACTACACACAAACCCGTGGCGCACGAGCGCTCGCGCGCAGTCGAGCATGGTCAGTAGAGCGCGCCGCCTGCTCGCGTGTTGGTTTCCGGTGTTGCGTGTCATGTCAGTCCTTTCGGTAACGTCGAGTTTCAAATCCTGACGCCGCAAGCGGCAGGCCCACAGTCCACTCGCGGGGCCGCGACATGATGCCCGCGAGTTCATCGTGCGAAAACTTCGGGTCGTCAGGCGTCTCGGTGACGGCTTCATCGTGAACGGTCAGCACGATCTCGTAGCCTGCGGCCTCCATGTCAGGCATCGCGGCCTTCAGAACATCGCCAGCAAGTCCTTGGCAGATGTTCTCCAGCATCTTACCGCCGTAAGTGCGGATGCGAGACCATGTTCGCGTGTACTGATTCATCCCCATGTAGCTTATGCCGCCATCTTGGGCGACCTGTGGCGAAGGGTAACACAAGAAGTTGCCGCTCGGCAGGCGTAGACGCAGCCACGCGCCATCGCGTCGCAGCTTGAACATTCGGCACTCGACCGTGTTGCCGGGGTGCTCGATGGTTTGCCGCGTGGATTCTTCCAAGTCTTTCCACAGCGACACGATCATCGGGTGCTTGCGCCGCCACAGGCGTTTCAAGGAGTCGCACACCACGAACGTCTCTTTGGGCAGGCCGCACGCGAAGCGCAGCCTGACCCTGTGATCGGCGTCATGGCACCACGCCCACATGCCCTCGGCCTCGATACGCACGTCCTCGGGTATCTGCGGCCCGGCGGTAGCCGCCAGTTCGTCGAGATCGACGCCGTAGGTCGCGGCACCTGTCACTGATGCGCCGACACCGCCGGCGTACAGATACATTAGCTCCTGCACCTTACCGATTTGCCGCTGGCCGTCTGTGACTTTGTCGGGATCGATGTTGAATGACTTCGCGTAGGCCAGCTTGTAGAGATCGGGGCCGGTGTCGGCATCGTAATCGCGGAACGCTTGCAGCTTCCATTCCTCGCCGGCGACCCATGCACCCAGCCGCCCCTCGATGTTAGCAAGGTCAGCGATGACCAGCTTGCTCTTAGGCGGGGCGATTATGGCTCCACGTATAGCGTTACGGGCCACATCCATAACGTCGTCGAGAACAATATCGGCAGCACCCGCCGTTATTGCCTCTATGCCGAACACTATGTCCTCCTTCGACAGGTCAGGACGAGGGAGGTTGTGCGGCTGGAAGGTGCGCCCAGCCCACCGGCGTGTTCGACTGGCGCCCGAGAACTGCAATGTTCCGCGCAGGCGCCCGTCAGGCTGCGCGCCGCGCAGCAATGCTGCGTACTTCCCGGTGCTGGTGCTCGATGCCTGAAGCCGGATCGCCAGTAATTCATGCAACTCTGGTGGGAGGTCGGGGTCTTGCATGCGGCGCTCAAGCGTCGCCATCTGAAGGTCAGGTAGCTCGATGCCGTAAGCTTCGATGATGTGCGTTAGTAACGCATCGCGCTGCGTTGCCGATCCCACTATGCCACGCGTGATTTTTCGAGTCTCGTGCTTGAGGCGCTTTTGCTCTGCCTCGACGGCGGCAATGGCGGCAGACGCGAAATCAACATCGACGCAAATTCCTCGGTCATTGATCCGCTGGTCAAGGTGCCATAGGGCCAGCTCAGAGCCACGGTAATTCCATTTTGGCAGTTTGCGATCAATCGCGCGCATCGCGGAGATGTCCGAAGCCGCGTAGTCGAGGAACTTCTGCCATTCTTGCGGGTGTGTTTCGCGTGTGGCCCTCCTTAGAACACCCCCCGCGGGGCGAGGTTTGCAGAACAGGTGGATCAATCGCCTGCCGTCCCCTATCTTCGCCATGTCGGTCGGCAGCTTTAGGATATCGCACAGCACATCCAGCCCGCCGGGCAGGCCGTGCACCAACGCCTTTACCATCGTGTCGCGCCACCGAGGGATCGGGATGTCGCGCTTCAGCGCGTACCTAAGCACGTTGCGGTCAAACATGCTGTTGTGCGCGGTGACTAATTCATCGGGGTCGTCTAGCACCCACGCGAGATCGTCGGGCATCGGTTCGCCCGTGGTCACGTCCCACACGTTCACCGGCGCTGCGTCGCCTAGCGCGTAGGTCACGATCATGCACTCGCACTCGCTGGCATAGCGGTACGTACCATGCTTGATCGGAGTGGCGCTGTATGTCTCGGTGTCGAGGTAGTTCATCAGTCGTTGTCTTCGATACTGGCACGATCTGAAATTTTCGACACGATACGCCCACCCTTGAACGCACGCTCGGGATCAGAAAGCGCCACCTTAAAACACGCGGCAAGTAGCCACCAAACCGAGAAATTCTGGCGATCAAACTCGCCCAGATAGCCGTTCTGAAAAACCGTTCCGTCTTTGTCAAGCAACCTAAAGCCGTAACTGCCGAGCCGGGGCGCGCCGCGGCCATCGTTCCACATCTCGCCGGTGGCGAGCACGCGCCTACGTGATTCGTCACCGTGCGGCAGCAATTCTACTGTTATGCGGATCACATTCCCCCGCAGTGGCGAAGGATCATTGACACAAGACTGAACAGGTAGGGAACGAGGGTGCCCAACACTGCCCCGCAGAAAAATGCCGCCCACCATATGTGCGTCGTATTCATAGGTTGTCTCCGTTATACCGCTGTTGGGGGATGGCCGCTGTGGTGCCGGTATCGTCTCGTGAACTCCACCGGGTTCGCCCGCCGTCGATCAAGCGGTTAGGGTGCGGCCATCTCCAAACAGCCCTCTATCACGAGGGCTGTAACAAAACGTCGGCACTTACAGACAAGTGCCGACACTTTGTATCACGCCAGGTCGTCGGAGTCCGCGCCTTCCTCGATGTCGAAGTCATCCGACGGCGCCGACTTGCTGCCGCTGAACGCATCGCCGTCGGTGGCGAAGAACACGCCCTTCAGGCCGCAGCGTATACCGGCGTTCGTACCGCTCTGAGCGTAGATGTCCGCCGAGAAGTTGACGTAGCAGCCCGCGTAGGGTTTGCCGTCCGACGCCGCCAGCACCGCGGGCTTGCCGTCCGGGCCGGCGCGCGTGCAGTCGAAGATGCCGGGCCTGCCATCTTTTTGCTTGCGGTGCCCGGTCAATGCCATCATCCCGGCGTAGCCGTCGTACTCTTTCTTGTCGCCGGGCATGTAGCAGTTTTTGTTGCTGCTGCCCTCAAACGATTTCTTCGCCGCCTCGGCTTTCTTGCCGTACTCCTCGACGAGCGCCTCGTCGATTGCCGCCCGGATGGCCTTGTCGTTCGCGCCGCCGGGCTTGACGAGCACCGTAGCATTGTAGCGGAACGGGCCGGCGCCTTCGTATTGCACCGCGTCGAACAAGTCGGGGAACGACAAGCGAACCGGGTCGTTTGCGGAGTGCTTCAGCTTGAGTGATGCCATTTTCAGTTACCTCTCGTTGGTGGAAAAATTCTACAGCCTGTCGTTGAACAGCTTGGGAAACTGGACACGCGCATGGAAGATCGCGCTTTCCAGTTCGCGCGTCCGCGCCGGCGACTCACCCGGCGGTACACCGGGATCGATTTGCAGCGCTAGGGCCATGCGCTCGCGCACAGCGCGCGGCAACATGGTGGTACAGATTGGCACGGGCACGGGGCTAGGCAAGGTCGTTCTCCCCGTACACCGTGAACTCGTCATCTACCGGCGTGAGTACGAGCGCGGGGCGCTTGTCCGCCAACTCGGTGACGCTGGGTTGTCCTTTCTTCTGCGTAACAAGCGCGTTTAGTTCTTTCCACCATGCCGGATGCTCGTCCTTCAGCGCCTTCTCGATGGCGGGCGGCGTCTTAACCGACATGTCGTAAATCTCCTCGACCTTCATGCGCTTTTTCTTCATGAGCGCTTCAGCCTCGGCCTCGTTGGCCCACTGACGGTTGCCCTTCTTGCCCTCCACGATCTTGAAGCCGAGCGCGCCTTGCGCCTGCCCACTGTTCATGCTCTCAAACAGCGCCGCCTCGATCTTGGCACGAACCTGTTTGCACCAGTCGGCGATGATGTCGAGCACTGCGCCCTTCTCGCCGAGCGCTTTCAGGTCGGTCGGGATCAGCGCCGCGATGGCCTTGTCGGGCTTGATGTCAGTGCGCTTGGGATCGCTGGCGGCGGCGAGTACCTCGAAGTCCGCCCCCACCGCCTTAGACACGAACACAGCGAGCGCCGGGCACGTAGCGCGCGCCCGGCAGAATGACTTGGCGCAGTGCGCCCCCGCAGTCAGATAGCTGCTATCCCTACCCATCCACAGCTTGCGCGTTTCCAGCGCGTGACGCGCGGCAGATGCCTTTTTTGACGCCTCGGCGGCAAAGGACATCAACTCGTCGTGGGTACACGACCACTCGTCGAGGTGGTAGAGCCGCGGCTGGTGGATCACAAAGCGGAAGCGCTTGGGCGCGCCGTAGAGCGGCGCGAACTTGTGCAGCGCGCCAAGAAGATACAGCATGCCCTGCGGGTTTTTCTCAGCGAACACGCGCACGCCGCGACCATACTTGAGGTCGTGAACCTGCAACTCTCCGCCGTCTTGATCTAGGTACACCACCGCATCGGCGGTGCCCTCGGCCCCCTCCTCGTTGGTGATGTGACCTACGGGGACTCGCTCCTCCACCATCAACTCGCCTTGCGCTGCATATTCGCGTATGCGGTTGACATAATCGTGTACGGGCGTAACCATGTCGGCATCGACCGTGAACTCCCGCCTGATGTCGGCGTTGTGGCCCTTCAGCCGCGGCGGCAGCGGCGCGCTACCGCCGGGCCAATAGACGCCGTTGACGACCTCAAGCACGCGCCCGATGTACCCGGCGGGCGGCACATTAGCCGACAGGCTCATTGCGCTCAACTGGTGCGCGGCAGTGCCTTCATCCGTGTACTCGTTGCACTCCTCCGGCTCGCCCGCCTCCATTGCGATGCTGCCTACGCATGTCATCCACTTTTTTGCCCCGCTCGGGGAATAAATAGCGTGTGCGCTCATTTTTTCTTCCCGTGAGCCTGCCGATTACGCAGGCGGTTGCGTTTCTTCTGCGCGGCCCGCTGGTCGCGCCGTGTGGTCTTGCGCGGATGCGGGCGCGAGCCGACCTTGTGCTTCGCTTCATACGGCGTGATGGCGGCGAGCGCTTCACCCAGGGCCACCGGGCGCCCGTGGTGCGCTCTGACCGCCGCCGCTATAGCGGCGAACATCGCCCTCGCGCGCCTTCACGCCGCAGCCTCGGCGTCGGCCAGCGCCTTTGCGACCCGAGCCAGAATGGCGCTGTACTCCTCGGGCGCCGCTTCTTTGAGGTTGTTCAGCGGCGCGATGGCGGCGAGCGCGGTATCCCGGTTCTTTCTGACCAGCGCGAGAAACGGCCCCTTCACGTCGTCGTAGGTCGGCGTCTTCGAGATGCCCGCCGCCTTCTCGGCGACCTTGATGTTCTCGGGCGCGGCCTTGGCGGTTTGTGCGGCGTTCGAGCCGGTGACTTTCGGCCTCCCGAGCAGTGCGCCGGTGTTGTCGTTCAGGGCAACGATAAGGGCTTCGATCTTCGCTTCGATGGTCATGTCGCTTCCTTCAGTGGTTGGAAAAATACGGGTCAGGCTGCTCGCTGCGGCACGTTGACGTGCTTGTGCGTCGGAACACGAAACGCTTCGAGTTCATGCAGCACGGTGCTGTCGAGCGGGGGCTGAAGAAGCGCTTCGTCGCTCATGTCCAGCCGCGGGGCGACACCACCAAAGCTGCGGTACACGTACCGACGTACGCGGCCAGTGGCGGTGTCTATAGCAAGGAGTGGTGTACTCATTCCGGCTCGGGCTCGGGGTCGTCTATGGGGATGCCGAGATAACCAGGCATGCTTCTCAGGAACGCCTTGACGGTGTGGCCCTTGCGCCGCGTGTAACCGAAGTGGAAGCCGCCGCCGTGCGGCCCGAAAAACTTTTTCTGCGCGACGCGGATTTTGCGCTTCTCGGCGACGGTGGCCCGCGCCGGCGTGAACTCGATGTTGAGCAGCGTGAAGTGCGCGCCGGTGTCGGAAAGGAACCGCACCGCGTTTACGTACACCTCGGTGATGATACCGTGTTGCCCGTTTCGGGCGGTGCCGCGTTGTCCTGGTGTCATGCGAGCCTCCATTGTAAGGTAAGAACTGCCTTGGGTCAAGAAGAAAGTGCCTCTGCCTTCGCCTGCCGGCGTACAAGCGCCTTCAGGATCGCTTTGGCGCGCGGGGTGATTTCGCGGTGGTCGTGGTTAAGATAGAACGACGCGGCCTTGCGCACCGGGTACGGCGCGCCTTTGTAGAGTATTTCCGGCATGCCGCGTATCGTGTCCAGCTTGGCGAGCGCGATGTTGCTGTCCACCTTGATCGCGTGCCAAAGGATGCGACCCTTGCCGAAAACGATGTACGGCCTGCCGTTGGCGTCGCGCAGGACTTGAGGGGTAAAAGGGGGTTTGTTCATCTGTGCCTCCAGGTTAGCCGAGCAGCATAGGCGCCATGGACAAAACGATCACGAGGATCAGCAGCCAGCCATGCGACTCTTTGTACGGGTTGTTGTCGGGATCGAAGGGGTTTTCGCTGTTCATGATTTTCTCCTAGTAGCCGTACAGGAAGAACCTGCCGGGGCGCTCCGCGTACACCACTTCTTTGAGGACGGCGGGCGCACTATAGGGCCGCTCGCCGTGGTACGTAACCTCGAAGCCGTCACGCGCTTGGTATACGTCCATGTCGTGGTCGTAACGATTGACAGCATCCTGCGCGGCCTTGCGGGCAGTCTTTGGGCCGGCGGCGATGCAGACGCCGTAGAGGATTGTCGGGCCACCCATCGCGCTGCCACCGCAGCCAGTATCAAACCACGTTTCTACCAAGTCCCCTTTCTTGACCGGATTCACTTGCCCACCTCGGTAAGCTGCTCCGCGCTTAGGTGCTTCTGCTTGATGTGCTCACGGATCGCCTTCGCTGCCATGCTGGCCCGCCCGAGGGCGTTTCTCGTCGGGATGAATTCCGACCAGCCGCACTCGCAGCACGCACGGAGGTGGCCCATCAACTTCTCGGTATAGCAACCTGTCCACAAGCCGTTCAGAACGCCGTCTTTGGCTGCTTGGGTGACGTTCACGTGAGTCTCTGCGATCCGGTATCTACGCCGAGGACGGGCGCGCCGTTGATGGCGGTCACTTTCCAGCCGAAGGATAGCCAGCGCTCATTGGTCGGGGCGCTCTTGTTCGGTGTGCAGCGCAGCGTTACTTCCTTGCCGTGCTCCAGAAACTTCATGCTGTTCTCGATGCGGGCCGCGTCTTGGCTGCAGGCCGGGTAGCAGGCGTCGTACCGAAGCATGTCAATCGGGAATGAGATATTCCCAACCACTGTGAAGTTGTCTATCAAACTCTTTTTCATGTTTCTCTCCTAGCGTGGTTGACCTACAACTGAAGTATGTGCACGAACAGGCAAGGGAGTCAAGCAATACCAGCAGGAGAGTCGTGCCGGTCTTGCGAGGTGGCCCACCAGAGCGTATAATCCCCGGCTCAAATCCCCCGAAAGGCCTCCATGCTGTACGACGATCCCCTTACGTCGCGGCCTCAAGACCCCTCCCGCGACGGCGCCGGGTGGACATACCGGACAGCGGCACACGGCGGCGACGTTGACGACGCGATGCCGCAGGCAATCATTGCCACTGACGCGAACGGCGTCTCGCGCGTCTACGCCGCTTACGGCGCGACCCTGCAACACCTAACCGAGGAGAAACAGCATGCGCGTCCGTCTGAGCAAGACCTCCCCCGTTGACTTTTGCCTCTTTGAGCGCCGCGTCCGCCTTTGGCTGATCCGGCTCGGGCTTACCGACTGGTGCATCCAATTCAGGCACAGCAAGAAAAAAACAGACTACCGCGCACTCGTGAGCTACGACACGAAAGAACGCGAGGCAGTGTTCACGCTGTCGGTATGCTGGGGCACCAGCACTATCTCGCACGGCGAAATCAACCTCGTGGCACTGCACGAGGTACTGCACCTGTTGCTGGCGGACTTGACCGATCTGCTGCCGTCAAACAAAAAATCTATTGTGCTTGAACACGCAACCATGCGTCGCTTGGAGTACGCTTTGCTGGGGCGCCAGTGAAAGCAGCGTGCGTTTTTCTCCTGCTGGCGGTGCTGGGCAACGCGCGCGCGGATGACTTCGTGGCGGCGACCGTGGCCTCGTACCACTTCGACAGGGAGAGAAAATACAACGAGCAGAACTTCGGCCTTGGCTGGGAGCGCAGCATCACCGACAACGCGTATGTGCACGTCGGCTTCTACAAAAATTCCTTCAGCGAGGACACCTTTTACGCGCTCGGCGGCTACGCACCTTTGCGCGCAGGCAAGTGGAAGATCGGCGCCATGTTCGGCGCTGTCACCGGCTACCGTCATTCGGTAGACCCCATGCTGACCGCTAGCGCCATCCGCGAGTGGAAAAATTTCGGCGTGAACATTTTGGTCGCCCCGGCGGCGGTTGCCGTGCAAATCAAATGGAGGTTGAAATGACCAAACGCAGACACGAGCCCGGCAAGAGAGTTTGGATAGTTGAAATGCGTATGGGCTATATGCCAACGCCGAAGAAATGGCAGCCTACTGTAGTATTGGCCTATGCCGTGTAGATGGCCGCAGAGCTTTGAACGACTGGAAACACAGAAACCGGCATGATAAATTCAGACTTGTGCCGTATTGGGGAGCACCATGACCCCTCCCCTGACCGACCGCGAAAAAGTTCGTCGCCGCTACCCCGGCGCCTATGCCTACCAGTGGGGGCGGCGAGAGTGGGCTATCTACGACGCCTATGGTCTTGACATCAGCGGATTGCGGTCGTCGCAGAAAGCCGCTTGGCTGTTCGCTGCACTAGAGATCGACCGCGCGAATGACTGAGCGCTACGGCGCGACCCCCGAGGAGTGGGATCACTTCAGCCTGGCCTTGGGGCTAACTGACGACCTGTTGCCGGTAGTTTCAAACCCGGACGCGAAGATCGCCCCCGGCAGCAAGCTGCGCACGCTCGGCAAGACACCGAGCCGCTACAATAGAAAGGGCCAAGTCGGCGGCATCCTCGACTGGACGCAGTACCGCGCGCATGTCGGCGAAGTGGGGAACTGGTCAGGCAACCCTGACTACGGCCTGTGCATCCAGACCCGTCTCGTGCGCGCACTCGACGTGGACATCGACAACACGCTGCTCGCCAAGGACGTGTACGACGAGATCACGCGCACCCTGAGCGGTTTCCTGCCGGCGCGGCGCCGAGCCAATGCCGCGAAGTTCCTGCTCGGGTTCACGCTGCCCGGCGAGTACACGAAGCGCACCATCCGCACCGAGCACGGCATCATCGAGTTCCTCGCCACCGGGCAGCAGTTCGTGGCCGCGGGCATGCACCCGAGCGGCGCGCGCTACGAGTGGCCCGACGGCCTGCCGAGCTTTCCCGCGCTATCCCCGCAGCAGTTCGAGGAACTGTGGGCGAGACTGCAAGCATGCTTCGGCATCGAGCCGTCCACCGAGCAAAACTCACCAACCAAGGCCATCAAACTACAGGAGGCTGCACAAAATGATCCCGTCGCAGTATCGCTACTTGATCGGGGTGCTGTTGTGTCTACCGAAAGAGACGGACGTATCCATATCGTTTGCCCGTTCGCCGCTGAACACACCGGCGATTCGGCTGAAAGCGCCACAACTTATTTTCCTGCTTTCACGGGGGGATTTGAGCGGGGGCATTTTCACTGCCTACATGCACACTGCGCCAAGCGAACCGATTCCGATTTCCTCGCTGCACTAGGCATCGACACCACGCGGGACGACTTCACGGTGGAGATCGTACCCAAAACGGGTACGATTGTACCTAAAACTGGCATGACACAGCGCTATGTCGTCGAATCGCTCGAAGACTTCACCCGGCGCGCGCCACCGACATGGATCGTCAAGTCCGTGCTCCCCGAGGCGGCGCTCGCGGTCATCTTCGGCGAGTCGGGCAGCGGCAAGACATTTTTCGCCCTTGATCTCGGACTCGCCGTGGCGCGCGGTGTCGATTGGCGTGGGTGTCGTGTACGTCAGGGACGCGTCGTCTACATCGCGGCGGAAGATGCCAGAGGTGTTGGCCTTCGCGCCGCGGCGTACCTCAAGAAGCACGATCTGAAACCCGACATACCGCTGGGAGTCCTGGCCGAGTCGCCAAACTTCACCAGCAAAAAGGACGTGGCCGCGGTGCTGGTGGCGCTGCGCGCCTACGGCAGCGTCAGCGTCATCATCGTCGATACGTGGGCACAGGTCACACCGGGGGCGAACGAGAACAGCGGCGAGGACATGGGCCGCGCTATGGCCTACTGCCGCTCGCTGCACCAGGCGACCGGCGCGCTGCTGGTGCTCATACACCACTCGGGCAAGGACGCGAGCAAAGGCGCGCGCGGGTGGTCTGGTTTACGCGGGGCGGCGGATTGCGAGATCGAGATCACTCGCGTGGAGGATGACCGCGAGGCCGAGGTCACGAAGCAAAAGAACGCGGCGGACGGCCAGCGCTTCGGGTTCAGGCTGGCCCCCGTGGTGATCGGCGCGGACACCGATGGTGAGGTTATCACCTCCTGCGTGCTTGAGCACGTTGCAGCGACGCCCAAGGCGCAGCGCGCCAGCCGTGAGCCTAAAGGGCTGGTCGAGAAGCTGGTCATGCGTGTGACGAACGACCTTACTATAGGCGGGCCTGTCCCTGTGGGCGACCTGATAGACGCCGCTGTGGCCGAGCAGACTCCCGATCCGGCATCAGGAAAAAGGGACACGCGGCGCGGGAATATCGTGCGGGCCATCGACGCACTGCGCGAGCGCGGGGCCTTGACGGTCGAAAACGGGATGGTAGGCGAGGAGTCTCTGGCGTGAGCCTAAGCCAAATCGCGGGCCGGCAGGGCGTCCTGCACCCACTTTTCGACCTCGGGGTAGTGTTCCACGAGCAGACGGGCAGTAGCGGTGCGTGCGAAGCGTTTTTCTTTGCTGCTCCACGCCAGCCAGAAGTTAGCCTTCTGACGCGGCTGTTTGGACACCAGCTTGAGATTCAACCAGTCGTCGCCCTTAGACACGACCTCGTAAAGCACCCATTCGCTGTTTTCTGCAAGTACGTAGCCGACGTTTGGCGGGTTGCCTTTAACGATATACATAGAGAGTGTCCTTATAGTAGGGGGTCTATTATAACATACCAAACGGGTAGACTGGCTCGCTCACGCCCTGCCCCAGCGCCCCACGCTGCGATGCACCCCATATACGGTACACTACCCCTACGTAGTAGGGTAGGTGTACCTAGGGGGGCAGCGCGTGGGGGCAGGCATGTGAGCAGCCAAACCCCAACATGAAAAAAATCACAAACATCAATTGGCGTGCAAAATTAAGCAAATCGTATGGGCTTGCGGATTTAATTGACGAACCCAGCAAACCGCATCGGCAGGTTGGTGAACAAGCGCCCGGCGCCACGCTGTCCGATCACGAGGTCGAACTCATGCGGATCATGCACGAGGAATTCCCGCGGGGGCACCCACAGCACCTCGGCCACCGCCGGCTAGCCAAAATCTTCGACGTTAGCCGCACCACGGCGAGCAATGTCTGCCACTACCGCAAGCGGATCGGCAACCTGTGAGGCGCTATACCCTTGAGTGGTTACATTTCCGATTTTATGACTTGAAGGGCATGAGCGACGCAGTTCTCCGAAGGAGGGGGGTCACCTACTGCCGGGCCTGGTGCGTGGCTCCTGACGCGGTGTAGTCACTCCTGACGGCATCCTGAGCGCGCCCGGCACACCCGTGCGCTCAGATAATGTGAAAATGTCTGAATGCTCTACTCCAAAGACAACCCCGCGCCCTCGCGTAAAGGCAAGCCGAACAAAATCACGCGCTCGGTGCGCGAGGCGTTCGAGCAGGTTTTTCTCTCGCTCCAATCCAAAGGCGGCGCTTCGTCGTTGGAGAAGTGGGCAGATGCCCACCCCGGTTCCTTTTACCTTTTGGCCGCGAAACTGATACCGTCCGAAATGAATCTCGGGCTGACCAACGGCGCGCTCGCCGAGCGGCTGATCGCTGCGCGCAGAGCGACGGGCAAGTGTGAAGACCTCGCGTGACACCGAAGACGAGTTGATAGACTTCATCGCGTCATTCCACGACGACCCGCTCGGGTTCGTGATGGCTGCGTATCCGTGGGGCACCGAGCAGTCTATCCAGGTTTGCAAGCTGCCCGAGCCTTATTCGATGGTCTACGACCATGTGTGGGGGCCGGACAAGTGGGCGTGTGACTTCCTGCATAAACTCGGAGAAAGCATAAAGGCGCGAGGCTTCGATCCTCGCCTTGCGGTTCCGGTCGAGCCGATTCGTGAGTCGGTGGTGAGCGGCCACGGCGTCGGCAAGAGCGCGATGGTTGGTTGGCTCGTCGATTTCATCATGTCAACGCGCCCAGGGTCGCTCGGCACGGTGACGGCGAACACTGCAGACCAGTTGAGCGCGAAGACGTGGGCGCAGGTCGTCAAGTGGACGAAGCTGTGCATAACATCGCACTGGTTCGACACCACCACGGGCAAGGGTTCGATGAAGATTACGAGCAAGCAAGACCCCGAGAAGTGGGCGTGCCGCGCGCAGACGTGCCGCGAGAACGAGTCGGAGGCCTTCGCCGGGCAGCACGCGCCGACCGCGACATCGTTCTACATCTTTGATGAGTCTTCCAATATCGCCGATACATTCGACGAGGTGAGCGAGGGCGGGCTGACCGATGGCGAGCCGATGAAGTTCGCGTTCGGCAACGGCACGCGCAACACCGGCTGGTTCAAGGACACGTTCGGGATCAAGAAGCATCGGTGGGGCAACACGCACGTCGATTCGCGCGAGGTGCAGATAACCAACAAGCAGGAGTTGCAGAACTGGATCGACGATCATGGCGTTGACTCCGACTATATCAAGGTGCGGGTGCGCGGTATGTTCCCCTCGCAGTCGATCAAGCAGTTCATCAGCGAGGCCGACGTTGATGCGGCTGAGAAGCGCACGCTGAGACTTGAGCAGTACAACTTCGCACCGAAGGTTCTCACGCTCGACAACGCGTGGGAGGGCGATGACGAGGGCGTGATCGGCCTGCGTCAGGGCTTGCGCTTCGAGATACTGCGCACGTTCGCCAAGAACGACAACGACGTGGTGATCGCCAACCTGCTAGCGCAACTGGAAGTCGAGCACGCTGCCGATGCCGTGTTCATCGATGGCGGTTACGGCACCGGCATTGTGAGCATCGGGCGCACGATAGGCCGCTCGTGGCTCCTCGTGTGGTTCAGCGAGGCGTCGATGGATGTGGGCTGTCTCAACAAACGCGCAGAGATGTGGATGCTGGCGCGTGAATGGCTCAAAGCCGGCGGTGTGATCCCCGTCGATCCGGTGCTGCATCGTGACCTGATAGGCCCAGAGACCGTGCCGCGGCTCGATGGCAAGATACAGCTTGAATCCAAGAAGGACATGAAGAAGCGCAAGCTTCCCTCACCCGGCAGGGGCGACGCCCTCGCGCTGTCGTTCGCGTTCCCGGTCGTGGCGAAAGCGCTGCGCGGCATCGGCACTTTCGGCGGCACACCAGGGGGCACACCCAGGGACTATGATCCCTACCTCAATGTGGAGTGAGGTGGCGGCATGTGTACAAAGGATGTTCTTGAACTCGTAGACCCACTCAAACTGATGCGTGACGTGCCCGGCTCGCCCGAGGCGGTGCTCGCGTCTCAAGCGGCCTTTGAAGAAGGCGGGACGGGTACAGACCCGCTGGGTGAGCAAGCCTCTACCGCCGACATCGCGGGCTTCGGCTCGGCTATCGCCGAGGATGAATCCAGTAGGAAAGTCGCACGCGCTGCCGCCGCACTAGCGGCTGTGTATTTCGGCGGTGCCGCCGCCATGAACGCAGCCGGTGGTGCTGGCGCTGCGACGGCTGAAGGGATTGCGGCGACCGAGGCGGCTGGCGCTATAGGCGGTGCCGCTACGACGGCTGAAGGGGCCGCGGCGGGTGCTGGTGTCACAACAGGTGCTGCCGCCGGCACAACAGCCGCGGGTACGGTAGCCGGGGGCTTCACCACTCAGCAGGCGCTGCAACTCGCCAGCCTCGCACCGCTACTGATGGGGAGCGCGCCGAGCGGGCAGGCATCGCCTGACGTGGAAGCGCCCACGGCGCCACCGGCGTCTGAAACCGGCCTAACGCCAACCGCCGCGCAACTGAAGGCACGCAAGAAGGTCGGCGATCCCACCGCTCTGACCGGGCCGGGCGGGATACCGTTCGGAGACCTTACGCTCGGTCGCGCAACCATTTTGGGAGGGTAGTCATGAGAGAGCTTATTACGTTGCTTATCGTCGCCGCATTGCTGTCATATTCGCAATTCGGGAACAGCAAAACGCTGGTGGTCTTCAATGCCCCCGGCATGGTTCTTCACCTGACCGATGAGCCGTGTGTGGAGCGCATCCCTTTGGCGGTTGCGCTGCGCATCATGGAGAATGTAAATGCGAAAGGGGGCGCGCAGGTAAAGCCTCCGCTGCGCTCCATCCTGAACTGGAACGACGGAAAAGCCTACGAGGGCTGCTACTTGGTCGAGCCGGAAAACGCGCTCGTGTGGTCGATGGATCACACCGGCGAGAGTCTCGAACCGATGATCCCTCTGCGGCTGTTCAGCAAACCGGACGTGATCTAACCTCGACGTGGCTGAGTTCAGCGAACTGTGGGATGATTGACGTGGCCGAGTTCACCCTCAAGCAGTTGTACGTCCAGCGCAAAGGCGAACTGTGGCAGGAGCGCTCGACATGGCTGCCGCACTGGCAGGACATCTCGCGCTATCTGCTGCCGCGTAACGGACGCTTCTTGCTCACCGACCGCAACAGGGGCGAGAAGCGCCACAACGCAATCTACGACTCCACAGGCACGCGTGCGAACCGCGTGCTCGCCGCCGGCCTGATGGCGGGCATGACCAGCCCCGCGCGTCCGTGGTTCCGTCTCGGCACGACCGACAGGGAGTTGATGCAATACGAGCCGGTGAAGGTGTGGTTAAACGACGTGACCGAATTGATGCGCGACATCTTCTCGCGCTCCAACACCTACCGCTCGTTGCATATGATGTACGAGGAGCTAGGCGCGTTCGGCACCGGGTCGAGCGTGATCCTGCCCGACTTCGAGGATGTGGTACGGCACTACCCGATGACCGTCGGCGAGTACGCCATAGCGGCCAACGACCGCGGCGAGGTGGACACGTTGTACCGCGAGTTCGAGATGACGGTTGGTCAGATGGCGCGCATGTTCGGCAAGGAAGCGCTCTCGCCGACCGTCAGTCGGCTGCGCGACACCGGCAAGCTAGACGCGTGGGTGCCGGTGACGCACGTAATCGAGCCGCGCATCGACCGAGACGCGCGGGTGAGAGACGCGGAGAACATGCCGATTGCCTCGTGCTACTTCGAGTCGGCGTCACACAACGCCGGAAGCGAATTCCTGCGCAAGTCGGGGTTCAAGCGCTACCCCGCAGTCACTCCGCGGTGGGCCGGTACAGGCGGTGACATATACGGCCACTCACCCGGCATGGAGTGTCTTGGCGACATCAAGCAGTTGCAGCACGAGCAACTACGCAAGGGTCAGGGTATTGACTACATGGTGAAGCCGCCCGTGCAGATGCCCGCCAGCATGAAGAACGCAGAGTTCAACTCGCTACCCGGCGGCGTCTCGTATACCGACGGTGTTGTGGGTGGGGGCATCAAGAGCGCGTTTGACACGAAGATAGATTTGAACCATCTCATGCTCGACATACAGGACGTGCGCGAGCGCATCGACGAGACGTTCTACAAGAATCTTTTCATGGCGATCATAAACGACCGGCGCATGACACCAGGCACCGCCCGCGAGATCGCGGAGAAGCACGAGGAGAAGCTGCTGATGATCGGCCCGGTGCTCGAACGGCTGCACAACGAGTTGCTCAAGCGCAAGATCGACATCACGTTCGACGAGATGATTCTGGCCGGTATTGTGCCGCCGGCTCCGCAGGAGATGCAGGGCCAGGAATTGAATGTCGAGTTCATCTCCATGCTCGCTCAAGCGCAGCGCGCTATCGGTACGGGGGGCATAGACCGCTTCGTGATGCAGATGGGGCAGATCGCGCAATTCAAGCCCGGCGTGCTCGACAAGTTCGACGAGGACGAGTGGGCCGACAAGTACAGCGACATGATCGGCGTCGATCCGACGCTGATCGTGGCTGATGACAGGGTTGCCATCGTGCGCAAGCAGCGCGCGCAAGCGCAGCAGCAAGCGGCCCAGCAGCAGGCGGTGCAGCAGGGGGCCGAGACCGCCGCGAAACTCGCCTCGGCCAAAACTAACGAGGAAAACGCGCTGACGAACGTGATCGAGGCGTCCCAGGGCTAAAGCGGGCACTGCAACGTAAAGGAGACAAGCATGGAACTGACAAGCATGAAGCTACCAGACAGCAGCCCCGAGGCTGCAGGCACATCCACCGCGCCCGGCGCCGGGTATCCTTACGGGTTGCAACTGTCGTTGAGCAACGAGGTTCTGAAAAAACTCGGCATCGAATACCTGCCGGCGGTCGGCTCGTACTACATGGTCGTGGCGCACGCGTGCGTAACGGGTATCAGCGAGTCTCAGCGCGAGGGCGAGAGCAAGCAGAAGCGGATCGAGCTTCAGATCGAAGAACTGGCGCTGTCGGAGCCGGTAAAGGAAATCGACGCCAGCGCGTTTTACTCTAACTCCACAATGGAGAGTTGAACATGGCAACACCAACCTTTGCGGGCGCGAAGCCCCGCGCAGACAGTGCCGATGAGGCTACGGTTACTTGGGTGCTGACGACCGCCGATCCGAATGGTGCTTACGTTACGCCTTACGGTGACTACGCCGACCGCACACTGCACGTGTTCGGCACCTTTGGAGGCGCAACTGTCGTGCTCGATGGGTCGCTAGATGGCGGCACCAACTCCGAAATCCTTACTGATCCGCAAGGAAATGCGATCTCGAAAACGGCGGCGGCTATCGAGGCCGTGCTTGAGGTCGTGTCGGCGATCCGTCCGCGTCTGTCGGTAGTCGGTGCGGGCGCGACCATCACTTGTATTCTTTACATGAGGAAGGCCTTCAGATGAGCAACCTCAACGAACTGAGTTCGTCCGTACAGAATCTCGCCAAGCAGTACGCGAGCGTCATCAAGGTCGGCGAGTTTCTCGCCTCGCTCGGTTCGCTCGACAACCTTGCTGGCGAGATAGAGGCGCGGGTCGCGCAGGCCAAGTGGGACGAAGCCGCAGCGCTTGAAGCGTACGGCGAGGCCAAGCGCGTTTTGCGCGAGCAACTGAAACAAAACCAGCAGGCGGCAGGCCAAGCACACGCGCAGGCCGAGAAGATCGTGAGCGACGCGCACGAGCAGGCTGCAAAGAGGTTCGTCGAGGTGAGCGCCAAAGCTGCTGCGATGGATGCCGAAGACGAGCAGCGTAGAAAAGAGTTCGAGCACCAGTATGAGCACAATAAAAAAGTCCTCGCCGTAATCGAGGGTGAAGTGGCTTTCGCCGAGAAACGGCTTGCCGAACTAAACGGCCAGTACGAAGCGCTGCGCGCGAAGTTCGCGTAAGGCATGGACTACATCGTAAAGCGCCTGAACGTTACCCCGGTCGCGGGCCAAGACCTGTTTACGGTCGTCTCCCCTGCGAACAGGCGTATTGAGTTGATTGAGGCCGCGGTCAACGGGCGCGGGGCGACCAGCGCCGCGCAGGTGCTTGAAGTGGGCACCTCCACCGGCGGGACGACCCCCGGCGCCCCCATCGTACCCACCAAGATCGAGCCTGATTCACGCGCGGCGGACAGCGTTGTGAATACGACCTGGGCGGCGCAGCCGACTATGGACACGAACTTGCTCTCCCTCGGTTTCAATGGAATAGGGGGCAAGGATAGGTGGGCGCGTCCGTGGGGCGTGCAAGGGCCGACCGCGCGAAACGGCGCGAACCTTTCGCTGCACTGCCCGACCGGCGCGCCGGCTCCGCAGGCGGTTGACGTGCATCTTATCTTCAGGGAGTTCTGATGGCCGCGCCTGTCGCAGCATTCATTCAGCTTCCGACCGACTCAGGCAATACCGGGAAGAAGGTTCAGACTCAATCCGAAGTCATTGGCGCGGATACTGTTCACGCGCACTACTTCATTCCGCGCAGCCAGAGGAAGGTGCTCGGGGCATACTACTTCACCAGCGCGGTGATCGCCTCCGTAGCGACGGCGCAGACCCAACTCACGGGGCACCTGTGGCTTGAAATGCCGACTGGTGCCGTGGTGCGCGGGCGGTTGAGGGACGCAGTAGCGAGTATGGTGCTGGGCGTAGCTGTTGGAGCGGACGTAACAGCGCTCTATCGGCTACTGTCGATGGCGCGCTTTACCTTCACTGGTGCTGCGTCCGGAGCGGCGATCACTCCGGCAAAGCGTCGCTCAGACGACGTGGCGAACGTTGCTAACGTGCGCACGGCAGCGACTGGCATGACGATCACTGCTGGAGGCCTAGTGTGGACGTTCCTGACTAGCGGCTTCATTGACTCCACACCCATTACTACCAGCGGTGCACCGACGACTTTCACTTACAAAGAAAACGCTGGTGGCAATCGCTGGGCCCCCGGCGGCGAGGACGCCTTCCTCGACTTCGACGCCGGGGAAGGGGTGTGCTTCTATCAACCCGACGCGGGCGCTACGACTTGGCGTCTCGTCGTGTCAGGTCATTGGGACGAGTACGATGATGTCTGATAAACAGTATTGCGAGCGGTGTGGGGAGGAAGCGACGCGGGTTGCTCTGGCGATTGTGCAGCGACTCGGCGCGGTCGAGCCGGGGCAGGTGACGGGATGCGTAAGTTCAGCGCCCGCTTGCGGCGCGCACGAAGCGGAGTTGCAGCTAGTTGTCGAGCGACGGGCGCAGGAGCAGTTTGATCGTGACCTGCCTAAGTTTAAGGCGCGGCGTGAACTAGCTCAGCGCGCGGATGCGCTGAAGAAAGAACTGCACGACATGGAGCGCGACTACAAGAAGAAGGGCGCGATGGATAACCCTAACGTGCCTGCTGCCTACGCGCTGCATAAAGATTTCGTGGAGCGCTACAATCGCTTCAAGCAGGCGTGGGATCAGATGGAAGCAGAGTTAGCTAAAGCTTTGGGAGATTGATTATGGGCCTTCATGTCATTGACAAGACGCTTCACGCAACTCTCGTTGCCGGGGTCGTCGATGTCGTCCAGCCTGCTGCCCCTTGCACGGTGTTATTTGCTATCAACAAGGCACTCGTCGGAGTCATATATGTCCGCACTGACGGGATTAACCCAGCGATTGACGCTGATGGGACTTACATTGTGCAGCCGAATACACAGCGCACGTTCACAATTTCTTCGGAGATCGTGCCAGAAATTCGATTGATGTCGCCTTTGGCAGTTGCCTACAGTATTGAATGCTTAGATTAGGAGGATCAAGATGAAACGTAGACTAATCGTTCTTCCAGTTGGCCTTGAACTCGTCATTCCTGACGTTGACAAGGTTGTGGCGGCAGCGGAATTGCTGCACGCGGCTGTTCCGATGGATCGTGTCGTATTCACTCGCGCTGTGATCGGCCCGCCATTGGAGTTTGGCTACAACATTTTCGCGGTGGATGGACGCAATTGGCATCAGCATCTTACGTTTGATGTCATGCCCAATCCGAAGATGAATTTTGTGGTGAACGATCTTTGGCGGCTGACCGAGTTTGCGGCGCAGCGGTCGCTTCGCAACATTCTGGTCAGTTTCGTCGGCGTCTACCCCTCTCTGGAACAAGTCAAGTATCTGTATCTTGAAACAGGGGCCTGATGACGACGTGGCTGCTGCAAGTCGGCGGCGCTCCCGCCGCCCTCGACCAGCAGTTTGATGCCAGCCCGGCGGAGCTAACGTGGACGATTAACGATAGCGCGCCGGTGCCGCTTGCCATGACGTTCGCGGCAGGTGCCGCGCCGTGGCCGTTCTTTGATTGGTTGGCACCGCTCGGCTACATCATGGATGTAGAGGCGGGCGTTCCTCCTGCCGATCCTATCTTCTCCCTGATTGGCGTTGACGAGTTCGGAGCGCTGCCCACCCAAGAATTCTACTTTCCCGTGGCCGGCGCCTTAGAGGTTGCCCTCTCGGCGGACGGTGAGTGGCTGGTGCGCGCCCGGCGACGCACTCGAAGGTAGGTGGCACACCCACAGGCTTGACTCGCCTGTAAAGTGGCGGCTGATGGACGAGATCGACCCGCAAGACCTCGCAGCACAGGAGGAAGCCCGAGCCGAAAAGGAAGAAGCACGCAAGGCGGCTAGGGACAGGGAGATCGAAGACTTCAGATGGCTGATGAACAGCGTGCAGGGTCGCCGAGTAGTTTGGCGGCTGTTGGAGAGGGCGGGCTTGTTTCACTGCGTATTTCAGCCCGATAGCGAGACGCAGTTCGCAAACGGAATGCGGAACTCCGGTGTGATGTTGATGGCTGACATCCACGAAATTTGTCCCGAGAAGTATCACCTGATGGTGAAGGAACGAAACGATGCCGGTCGAAGCTGAAGTAGTCGTTGCCGATGCTGCCGCTACCGCGGTCGCTGCGACGCATACCCCCGAGCAGAAAGCTGCTGCCGACGCTGCCGCTGCCGCTGCCGTGACGCAGAAAGCTGCTGCCGACGCTGCCGTGACGCAGAAAGCTGCTGCCGACGCTGCCGTGACGCAGACTCCTGAGCAGAAAGCCGCGGCTGCTGCCGCCGCGACGCCCGCTTCAACGGCTCCTGAGAAGTACACCGACTTTACGCTGCCCGAGGGCGTCACGCTCGACGCCAAGGTGATCGAGGCGTTTAGCAAGACCGCTAAGACGCTGGGCTTGTCTCAGGGCAACGCGCAGTTGGTCATCAGCGAGATCGCACCCGTGTTCAAGGCACGCGGCGAGTCCGCTATCGCGCAGGTACGCGCGGACATGCTCGCGGCCTCGAAGGCCGACAAGGACATTGGCGGCGGCAAGTTTGATACGAGTGTGGGCCTGGCGAAGCTGGCGATGGAGGCACACTTCTCGAAAGAGTTCAACGCTTTTCTGAACTTGACCGGCCTCGGCAACCACCCTGAGATGATTCGCGGCCTCGCCAAGATCGGCAAGCCGCTGGCTCCCGATGGCTGGGTGCCCGGCAGCAAAGACGCACAGACCAAGGGCGACGCTCGCTCGTGGTATCCCAATTCGTTGATGAACGCTTAGTACAAACCAGGAGACGCTGATGGCAACCCTTTCCGTAGTCAACCCGACCCTTCTCGATCTGGCGAAGACGCTCGATCCGGATGGCAACACGGCGAACATCGTCGAAATCCTCAACATGACGAACGAGGTGCTCGACGACATGACGTGGCAGCAAGGCAACCTGCTGACCGGCAACCGCACCACGATCCGCAGCGGCCTGCCGGTGCCGACGTGGCGCAAGCTGTATGGCGGGGTGCAACCCACCAAGGCGCGCAACGTGCAAGTGACTGACGGCTGCGGCATGTTGGAGAACTACGCCGAGGTGGACAAGGCGCTGGCCGACCTGAACGGCAACAGCGCGGCCTTCCGGCTGACGGAAGACCGGGCCTTCATCGAGGGCATCAACCAAGAACTCGCCTCGAAAATCTTCTACGGGAACGAGGCGCTCGCTCCCGAGACGATGACCGGCCTTGCGACGCGCTTCAACTCGCTCGCCGCCGAGAACGCGGACAACATCATCAACGCCGCCGGCGTGGGTGCCGACAACACGAGCATCTGGCTCTGCGTTTGGGGGCCGAATACCGGCTTCGGGATCGTTCCGAAAGGCTCGAAGGCCGGTTTGCAAGTGACCGACAAGGGCCAAGTGACCGTCGAAAACGTGGATGGCGCGGGCGGGCGGGCCGAGATGTATCGCACTCACTACCGTCTCGATGCGGGCCTGTGCATCCGTGACTGGCGCTACTTCGTTCGTGTCGCCAACATCGACGTGAGCGACCTCAACACGCTGGCGAACACCAAGGTGCTCGTCGAGTTGATGATTAAGGCTGCGGAGCGCATCCCGGCCTTCGGCATGGGCCGGGCGTCGTTCTACGTCAACCGCACCATCCGCGAGAAGCTGCGGCTCGGAATTCTCGAAAAGGTTTCCTCGCAACTGACCTACGAGACGGTCTCCGGCAAGCGCGTCACGATGTTCGACGGCATCCCCGTCAAGCGCTCCGATTCGATCCTTCTGACCGAAGCGGTAGTCGCCTAACCAACAGGAGCAACAAACCATGATCCTCGACGAAAGAATGGAGTTTGCCGACGCGGCAGTAGCGTTCGGTGCCTTGGGGCACGCGCTGATCGGTGACGTGATCGACCTGCAGGAACTCGGGCGCGATCCCGGCAATGGCGAGCCGCTTTTCTTCGTCGTTACCGTGGACACGGAAATCATCACCGCCGGTGTGGCGGGCACCTTGCGCTTCAAGCTGGTGTCGGATGCCGCTGCCGCGATTGCGGTCGATGGCACCGCCACCGAGCACTACGTAAGCCACGACTTCATCACGGACGACGCCGCGGCCAACGCCCCGGAACTGAATGCTGGTGGAGTACCTGTCGCTGTGGCGCTGCCTATCGAGGGCGTGCCTTACGAACGCTTCCTTGGCGTGCTGGTGGAAACCGTCACCACGGCCACGACCGCGGGCAACATCAGCGCGTTCCTCACGCACGATGTCGCGCGCTGGAAGGCCAAGCCCAACGCGCTAGGCGCGTAAGATGGCCGTTGAGAAAACGGTCAAGGCGAGCAAGCCCGGCTTTTACAACGGTCCGCGCAACGTCGGCGACGTTTTCAAAGTCCCGGCGACGCTCAACGGCTCGTGGTTCACGGAGGTCTCGCCCGCAAAGGCTGCGCCCGTCGCTAGCGGTAAGGTGGCAGTTAGCAACGACGAGGATTTGGCTTAGGCTCGTCCGCGCGGCGAGGTTACAACCCACGCGGGGGCCTCGCGCCCCCGTTTTACTTTAGCGAGGTGGTGCCTTGGCGTCAACTGTAGACATTGTGAACCTGGCCCTCGGGCACCTCGGCGACGAGGCCGGGGTGTCGAGCATCTCCCCGCCTGACGGTAGTGTGCAAGCCTCCCACGCGCAGCGGTTCTACCCCATTGCCCGCGACGTGCTCCTGCAATCGCACACATGGGGCTTCGCCACCACGCGCAAATCACTAGCGGTCTTGAGTATTTCGGAACTACCGCCGGAGTGGGCCTTTGCCTACGCGAAGCCGACATCTCTTAGAATGGTTGCGGTGTTTCCTGCGCAAGTGACGGCTGCGCCGAATGACGGCTCGATCTTCGACCAATCGGAGTTTGTTGCCCGTGCGCAGGCTTACCCGTTTAACATGGAGACGCTTGAAGACGGAACGGAGGTGATCTACAGCAACGTGCAAGACGCCATCGGCCTTTTCATCCGCCAGGTTACGGACTCGACCAAGTTCTCGCCGCTGGTGGTCGCGGCGCTCGCGCGCTTGCTGGCTTCTTATCTAGCCGGGCCGATTCTAAAAGGCAAGGCTGGAATCGAGGTCGCCGCCAAGCACCTCGAATGGTTTGAAAAAGTGGATGCTCCGCGGGCCAAGGCGTTCGACGCGCAAGCTGGCAGGAACACCAGCTACGACACATTCATCCCGGCGAGCCTAAAAGCGAGGGTGTAATGAAGTCTCTGGTTCGATCTTTTGCCGGAGGGGAGATCACGCCGGAACTGTTTGCGCGCCTTGACCTGACCAAGTTTCAGACCGGCCTTGCCAAGTGCCTGAACTTCGAGATTCGCCCGCACGGCCCCGCGGTTAATCGCGCCGGGTTCCAGTACGTGCTAGAGACGCAAGACAGCGCGAAGAAGTCCTCGCTGCTGCCGTTCATATTCAGCACCGAGCAGGCGTACATCCTTGAGTTCGGTCATCTTTACGTGCGCTTCCACACACTCGGCGGCACGCTGCTCGAAACCCCACTAGGGATCACCGCCATCACGCAGGCTAGTGTTGGCGTGCTCACCTACACTGGCGCCGATCCGGTCAACGGCGACTGGATGTTCCTGTCCGGTATCGGCGGCATGACGCAACTCAACGGGCGCTACGTGAAGGTGGCAAACGTCAACGGGGGCGCTAACACCTTCGAGTTGAAAGACTTGAACGGCGTGAACATCAACACCATGGCCTACGGCGCCTACACCTCTGGCGGCACCGCCGGGCGCGTGTATCAGATCGTGTCGCCTTACGCCGAGGCGGACATACCGAACCTCGAAATAACGCAGTCGTCGGACGTGCTGACAATAACGCACGTTGGTTACCAAACGCGCGAGTTGAAGCGCTTCGGGGCTACGAATTGGGCGTTCAACGTCGTGACGGTGGCGCCGACGCAGGTTGCGCCGACGGGCGTGACGGTGGTGAACAGCGCGGCTGGTTCGTTGACCTACACCTACGTCGTTACGGCTCTTGCAGCCGATGGGCGCGAGGAATCCTTAAAGTCCGCGGAAGGCAGCGATACCACCAGCACGTTGCTGAGCGCCACGGTGTTCAATACGATCACGTGGACGAACGCCGCGGGGGCCATACGCTACAACGTGTATCGAAAGATCAACGGCCTTTACGGTTACGTCGGGCAGGGCACTGACGGCACCATAGGCTTCGTGGACTCTAATTTCATCCCCGACGCATCGCAGACTCCGCCCGAAGCGGACGACCCCATCTCGACGGCCACCAATTACCCCGGCGCAGTTGGTTACTTCCAAGGCCGGCGCTGGTTCGCAGGTAGTACGACCAAACCGCAGAACACATGGGCCACACGCTCGGGCACCGAGTCGAACATGACGTACTCGATCCCGACGCGGGACAGCGACGCCATCACCGCGCGCCTTACCTCGCGGCAGGCCAACACGATTCTGCATCTAGTGCCGCTGAACGACTTGTTGGCGCTCACCTCCGGCGCGGAGTGGCTGATAAACTCGGGCGGCGATGTCGGCCCCATAACGCCGGGCAACATTGACTACCGCGTGCAGGGCAACAGTGGCTCGTCCCGAGTGCGCCCGGCGGTTACGAACAATTCCGTGCTCTACGCGCAAAACCGGGGTGGGCGCGTGCGCGAGATCAACTTCTCGTGGGAGAATCAGGCGTACAAGACGGCGGACGTGTCGCTGATGGCTCCTCATCTGTTCGACGGCTTCACCATTCTCAGCATGGCGTTCGCTCGCTCCCCTAACCCTACGCTGTGGTGCGTGCGCTCGGACGGTGCGCTGCTCGGCATGACTTATATCCCCGAGCACCAGGTCATTGCGTGGCACCAGCACGTCACCGATGGCTTCTTTGAATCTGTCGCCGTCATACCCGAGGGCGATGACGATGCGTTGTACGCCGTGATACAGCGCGTAGTGCCCGCCGGCAGCAAGCGCTACATTGAGCGGCAACATGAGCGCCAGTTCGCCTCGCTTGCCGACAGCTTCATCGTAGACTCGGGACTCACCTACGACGGTGCTAACCTGGGCGCTACCACGATGACGCTCACGAACGAGACGGTGACGTGGGAGGCCAAGCCGACAAACGAAACGTGGACGATCAACGGGGCAGCGAGCATCGTGTCGGCTACACCACCATACGGGGCGCTACCCGGTACTCTCGGCAGCTATTTTAGCACACCGGACAGCGCGGCGGTGTCGATCACGGGAGACATCGACCTCAGGATGAAAATGGCGATGGACGACTGGACGCCATCCGCCAACAGGGTTCTGATGGCGCATGCAACCACGGCGGGAAATCAACAGGCATTCTTTTTCTATATCACTTCGTCTGGGAATTTGGCGTTCCAAACGAGCCCAGATGGAACTGATGCGTTATCCGTTACTGGTACATCCACCGTCGCCACCGGAGTCGCGGATAGTGCGGTTAAATGGATAAGAGGAACATTAGATGTAAACGATGGCTCTGGAAATCGAGTGTATAACTTCTACACATCTGACGACGGAGTCACGTGGACACAACTTGGTGCGACGGTAACGACTGCTGGAACCACAAGCATATTTGATTCCAATGCTCAACTGCTCGTTGGAGCGAGCGATGCCGGGACATTCGGCACATGGGCTGGCCGTGTCTACTACGCCGAAGTCCGCAACGGCATAGACGGCGCAGTGGTCGCCGAGTTCGACCCGCAGGAATATCTCGACGACATTTCGTGGAAAGCGGGCGACGACGTGATCGTGACAGCCAGCGCCCCCACGTTTTCCGCTGGCGACGTGGGAAATGCGGTCGTCGTCAATAGCGGCGTGGACACGGTGATCGTAACCATCACCTCATTCACTAGCACCACGGTAGTAAAGGGCACCGTAGACCGTCTCGTGCCGGTGTCTCTGCGGGGCGTGCCTACCTTGTTGTGGAGCCTTGCCGTAGATCAGCTAAGCGGCTTCTGGCATCTCGTCGGTAAGACCGTTTCGATACTTGGCGATGGCGCGGTGTTCCCGCAGCAGATCGTTGACGCGGCGGGCGCCGTCACGTTGAGCCAGCCCGTTAGTAAAGCGTCGGTGGGCCAGCCTATCACGGCGGAGTTGCAGACGCTTCCGATGTCGCTAGAGATGGAGGCGTTCAGCCAGGGCACTCTTAAAAATGTCAACAAGCTGTATGTTCGGGTCAACGCATCATCGAGCCTGTTCGCCGGGCCGTCGTTCATCAAGCTGCGCGAAACTAAGGTGAGAACGACCGAGCCCTACGGCTCACCGCCGAAACTGTTCAGCGGCGTAGTAGAGGTTACGTTCGATCCGGCGTGGAGTTACGACGCGCCGATCTGCATACGGCAGAGTAACCCGCTGCCGCTGACTGTGAGCGGGCTTGTACCGGATACGGCGGCTGGAGGTTAGATGACTACGGTACGCAAAGCAACGCACAACGACGTTCAAGCCTTGCTGGTGATGGGGCACGCGATGCACGCGGAGAGTCCGCGTTTCGCGCCGCTCGATTACTCGGAGGGTAAAGTGCGCAGGTTGATCTTCCGTCTTTTGGAGGTGCCGCGGGCAGGCGGCATACTGGTAGCGGAAGCAGAGGGTAAAATGGTAGGCATGATGGCCTTCTTCGTGGCGGAGCACTTTTTCGGCGGCGACATGTTCGCCTCCGACATGGTTTTCTACGTGGCGCCCGAACACCGCGGCGGGTCGGCGTTCTTTAGATTGCTTGCTGCTTTCGAGGCGTGGGCTACCGACCTCGGTGCGAAGGAACTGGTGCTGGGCACCTCTACCGGCGTCAACCATGAGCGGACGGTGAAGGCGCTTGAGCACGTAGGGTACGTGCAATTTTCCACGGGCCTGTTGAAGAAGGTGTAAGCCATGTGCGATGCTTCGACAATCGGAATGGTAGGCATCGGCGCTCAGACCGCCGGTGCGGTGGGCGCGACCTACTCAGCCTATCGAAAGAGCGAGGGGGAAAAACTCGGCTACGAATACCAGTCTCAGGTGGCGCGCAACAACGCGCAGCTTGCAGAGTGGCAGGCGCAGGATGCGCTTGAGCGCGGAGCGCAGACCAAGCAAGGTATTCAACTGAAAAAGGTGCAGATACGCGGGAGGCAGGAGGCGGTCATGGCGTCGCGCAACGTCGCGCTCGACGAGGGCAGCGCGCTAAACATCTTGACCGATACCGATTTGATGGGCGCTCGTGACGAGGCGATGGCGATTGACAACGCCAACAAAGAGGCGTGGGCGTTGCGAAACCAAGCCGCGGGGTATCGCTCCAGTGCCGGCTTTCTTCAGTCTCGGGCCGACTCGCAGTCGCCCGGCTTGGACGCGCTCGGCACGGCGTTGACCGCGACAGGTCGTGTGGCGTCGTCGTGGTACGCCATGCGCACGCGCACTGGCAACGCGGCATCGGTGTGGGAGGCATAGCGTGGCGAGGGTTCCCGTATACGAACCGCTGGTAGAATCGCGTCCGTTGCCGGGCTTTCGGCAGGAAGCAGTTGTGCCGCCCGCCTACGATGGCCTAGCTCAAGTGAGCAAGGGGTTGCTAGATGTCGGTGTTGGCCTCGCGCAGGTTTCCTACAACATGCAGGAGCGCGAGAACGCCGACCGCGTTTTTCAAGCCGAGACAAAGTGGAAGGCCGAGTACCTCGACTACCAAGCCGACATCGGAAAAAACCGCAAGGGTGAGTTCTCGAAGGGCGTCACTTCAGACACTAAAAAGTGGTGGGACGAGTCCGCCAAGAAGCACCTTGCAGGCGTTGACAACGATGTTCAGCGCTCGGTGCTAGTGAGGCGCATGGCGGGGGTGAGGCTGACCAGCATCAACAGCATCTCGGATTTCGAGGCCAAGGAAACGGAGCACTCGCTTGACCTGAGCGCAGCCGCCAGCAAAGTCGGCAGCATTGATCTTGCCGCTGCGTCAGCGGACGAGGCTACCGTGCAGGTCTCAGTGGCCGGCATCAAGAGAACGAACTCCTTCATCGCGGCGCGCAAGGGGCTAGACCCTGCCGTGCTCGCCAGAATGAACGAAGAAGACATCACCAAGCTGCATCAGCAGGTGATCCAGACGCTCTCGGTGAGCAACCCCCTCGCCGCGGAGGCGTACTTCGAGGCACACAAGAAAGAAATCCGCGGATCGCTGCGAGCGGAGATTGGTGAGTTCGCAGTTAAGGCTACCGCGGAGTCGCAGGGCGTCGCCGCCGCGGGGAAGATATGGTCGTCGAACGGCCCGGCCAGCGACAAGGACGCGGTGAACATCGACAAGATGGAAGACCTTGCACGCGAGCAATTTAAGAACAATCCGTTCGTGCTGAAGGCAACCATCGCCAACCTGCGCGAACGAAGCACAGCGCTCGTAGCCGGTCGCCGAGAACGGCTGGACAAGCTTGAGGCTACGGTGAACGAGGCCGTGTTGAAGGGCGCGTCCATTGCGCAGGTTCGGCGTATGCCCGAGTTTTTTGAGATGGCGCCTGAAAAAGCGCGAGCCATCGAAACGTTCATGGAGAATCGTGATTATACGAATGTGGCGCGCTCCGACGCCGAAGAAACAAAGCGGCAGCGTAAACTGCGCAGTGCGGGCCTGGACGAAGCGCTGACGCTCAGTGATCCAGACGAATTAGTCAAGTTGTCGCGTAAGCAGGTCGTCAACCTGCTGCCCAAACTCGGCGACGAACTCACCACGCAACTTGTAAGTCGGCACGACTCGCTGACTAAGAGCGCGGAGGCGCTGCAAGCCGCGCGCATAGACAATAACACGTTCAAGGCGCTCGCTATCGGTGCGGGCCTCGATCCGAACGAGAAGAATTTGAGCGAAGACAAAAAAGATCGACTCGTGCAATTGCGCGCGGCGGTGGACGCGCGGCTGAGTTTGGAGGCCCGTACCGCTGGCAAGCCGTTGTCGTCTGAAGAAAAGGTCAAGTTTGCGAGGCAGGCGTTCGACGACACGGTGCGCGTGCCCGGATTTTGGAGCATCAGCAGCTACGGCACCGGCACCGACCTCCCGGCGTCGGCGCTGACAAAAGCGGAGCGTGACAAGGCTTTCGTGGCGCTGCCCGGTGGCCGTGTGCGCCTGAAAAACATCCCCCCGAAGTTTGTGGACGAGGCCGAGGCTTCGTTGGCTAAAGCGAAGCGCCCCGTGACGCAGAAGGCGGTCGCCGAAATGTGGTTGCTCAACAAGGATCAGTGGGGCAAGACAGTCGGCAAAGGGGCGTACTAGCGTGCCCGAGTTGATTATGCCTGACGAGGGTGAAGACGAACGCCGTAAGACCGATGGCGCGTCGGCCCTGATATTGCCGCCGCTCGCCGATCCCGTCGCGTCGGCTAACGCTCGTGAGGCAACTGCCACCGACCCTGAGAAGTTCGCCAAGGCAAAGGCTATCGCGCAGCAGCTTGCTCTGCCGGTGCCGACCGTCGAGCGCAACTTCGACTTGCTCGACAGCGAGCGCAAGGTGCGCGACATGCAAGCGCGCATGCTCGCCGACCCGTTCTACGCGGATCGGATGCGCGACCCGGACTTTGCCAAGCTGTCGCAGGGCGATGAACTCTCCCTCGCGGGCGTCGCCAAGGCTGTTGCCTTGCTGCCGTGGAAGGTGACGCAGATGATCGCGGCGGGCGCCCACTCGCTCGGTGGCGGGCTTTACGGCTATGCTGCCGCGCCTTTTGACTTGGCTTCGGAATACGTTGCCAAGCCGCTCCTCACGCTGGGCGGTCGCACTTACGACCCCGCATCAGACCCGTTCGGTGCCGCTGGGGTCTTTCTGCGCCGGCAGAGTAAAGCTGCCGGAGAGTACGCGAAGCGCGTGGCTGACGTGCCGGAAGACGCTGGGGAGGTTCACCGCGCTGTGGCTGCGGGCTTTCAGTCGTTGGGCGCTAACCTGCCGCCGATGGTCGCTGCGCTGTACACCGGGAATCTTCCTCTCGCGCTGTACACTATGGCGGCGTCAACCGGCGGGCAGTCGTACACCAAGGGACGCGAAGCCGGGCTGACCCCGCTCGCCGGGGTGCAGTACGGGTTCACTGACGCCGCCATCGAGTACATCACGGAGAGGGGGCCGCTGTTTGCACTGGTCGGCGCGATGAAGGTCGGCACGCCGTTCATACGGTCTTTGATGCAGAACCAGTTGCGCGAGCAGTTTGGCGAGCAGTTGGCGACTGTTGGGCAGGACTTCAATGAGTGGGCGACGTTGAGACCCGATGCGCCGTTCTCTCAATACCTTGCCGAGCGTCCGAACGCTGCGTTGCAGACCGCCATCGCCACCCTCGTAGCCTCGGGCGGACAGGTAGCTATCCTCCATGCAGTGCAGTCTGATGCGATGCGGCAAGAGGCCAAGGCCAATGCCGAGGCTAACACCTTAAGGGAACTGCTCGCCAATGCGGGTGCCTCGCTCCTGCGCGAGCGCAACCCCGATACGTTTACGCAGTTCGTAGCCGCCGCCGCGGAGCGCGGCCCGGTGGACGCTGTGTACGTGGATGCGGCGACTTTCATGCAGGAGGTGCAGAAGGCCGGGCTTGACATGGCGAAGATGCCCGAGACGCAGGCCGCGTTGCAGGATGCGGTAGCAACCAAAAGCGACGTGCGCATCCCGTTGTCGGAGTTTGCGAGCGCGGTGCCTGGTACGACGATGGAGCAGAGCATCATCCCACACCTGAAGACCGACCCTGACGGAGCGACGCTGCAAGAGACGAAAGACAAGGCGTGGGTCGAAGACACGATGGCGAAGACGCAGCGTATCCTCGACGCGCACGATTTCACGGATAAGTGGAAGGCGTCAGCGGCGGCGGTCAAAAACGAGTTGCTCGCGCAACTCACGCAGGCCAATCGCTTCACCCGAGACGTGAACGACGCCTACGCGTCATTCATGGCGGCGTTCTATTCCACGCAGGCGCATCGTATTGGCGTCACGCCCGAACAGATGTACGTAAAATATCCGTTGCAGATTCGCGCGCAGAGCATCGCGGGCGTGAACGTGTTGTCGCAGCCTGTCAGCGTGCGCCCGCGTCAGCCCGAGGCGGTATCCATCAGGGGCACGCACTTCAGTAATGTCGCCGGGCTGTCAGCGCTGGCCGGCTCAATGAGCGGCACCGGCATTCGTGGGGCCGAGCGCGGGCGGCTCTCGAAAGCCACGGACAGCCGGATACGGCAGCGGGTCTACTTCTACGAAGGCGACGACCCCACACCCGAACGCGGCCTCGGGGCGCACAGGTATCAGGCGGAGTTGCAGAACCTTTACCCATTCGACACAGACCCGCGAGGCATCCTCGCCAGAATCGCCGGGATAAAGGACATGGGCGAGCGGCACAACGCGATGGAGTCGGCGGTGATTGACGAGGGTTTTGACGGCTATGCTGCGGAGGGCATAGCGGTAGTGCTAGGCGCCGATGTGCCAGTGACCGGCGAGCAGCCCGTCACGGTGAACATCGGTCTGAAAGTGGGCGAGACCGGCTCTATCACACCGGACGAGGCGTTCGCTGCGCTTCGCGCCGCAGGCGTATCGGTGACGCGCAGCGAGGTGAAGCAATCCGGCACCGAGCCTACGCTGGTGGCGCACCTGTCGCGCCCGTTGACGGACGCGGAGGCGCATGCTGTAGCTGTTGCCACCAAGCAGGAGGCCATTGCTCAGCAGGCGCGCGGCGCGGGCAAGTTGCACGGCCCGCAGGCCGCTAAGTGGGGAGAGTTCAACCCCGAGTTCTTCTTGACGCTGGATGCCACGTACAACCAGGATAGCGTGCCGCGCGGGTGGTATTACTCTGAACTCGCCGCGCAGATCGACAAGCTGGAAGTACCCGCCGAGGGGTGGACTGCTGCGGAGTGGAAGGCAAAGCTGGTCGAACCCGAGTACGTGAAAACTGTTCAGCTTAGAGACGAGAAGAACAGGCCGATGACTGATCTCGCAGGCCCTGTCGTCAAGAAGGTTACGGTGCAGGCGCGCGCCTTGCTGCCCGGCACTAAGCTGATGGAGATCGAGGCGACCGGGATAACGGATTGGTTAGAACTCGGTGCCTCCCCCATAACCAAAGCAGCAGTCCAAACCTTCTTGCGTAATCACGGTGTACAGGTAGAGACGACCATCCTATCGGGCGACACGACGGAGGAACCTGAGTTCAGCATCTCCGATGCGAAGACAGAGGAACCAGACCCGCAGTACATGCGTGAGCGAGCCAAGGAAAGCGAAGAATATAAAGATGCGGTGGTTGAGGCGCAGCGGGAGAACGGCGGGCGATTTTTGTCGCACGATGAACTTAACGCTATTCTCGACAGGCAAATCGAGAAAGAGGTCTCGTACTACTACGACGACACTGACTCGCCGAGTAGCGCCCTGGCGACCCTCACCTACGCGGACACTAGCTACGAGTTTGTAGTCGAGTATGCATACGGTGAGGTTAGTATTTATTTCCCCGGACAGGACAAGTACATCATCCAAGGATCAAACGCACGCCGCGTTGATGCGGAACATGAAATCCGTCATTACGCGGCGGAGTATCTCGATGCGTATTCGCGCGAGGGCGAAGCGCAGTACAGTGAGTTCCAGCTACCGGGCGCAGAAGACGACTCATACTTAGAGCTACTGCTGACCTTGCCCGGCTTGGTTTTGTTTAGCGGTCCGCATTATGACGCCTTTAACAACCTGCTAGTGCATGCCCGCGCCAACATGCGGATCGTGAACGGCGAGCGCGTCCTGTTCATCGAGGAGATTCAGAGCGATTGGGCGCAACAAGGGCGCGAGAAGGGATTCGTGCAGCAGCGTGTGGTCGATACGACGGGCTGGACAGCGCGACCGCCGGGTGGTGGTCGCCGTTTGTGGGAGGTGAGCGACGCTGCGGGCGCGTTTGTGCGTAACGTCCCGGCAGCTACGGAGGCCGAGGCCGTTGCAACAGCTTCGCTTGGCGGCATTATGGCCCGCGCCCCGTTCATCACCAAGACCGACGCGTGGGTGGCGCTCATGTGGAAGCGCCTGATCCGTTACGCCGCTGAGAATGACTACGACCGCATCGCGTGGACTCGCGGCGACCAGCAGGTAAAGCGGTGGACTAACGCGCTGCGTCAGCGCGTGGACTACATAGAGTGGGTGAAGACACCCGAGGGCGTGCAGTTGTTGGGGTTCGTGGGGTCGCCGAGCAGAACAACTTCGGCTGACATTGTGCAACATGTCGAACTAGACGGCACCGTCACGTATGTGGTAGTTGACGCCCAAGGAAGGGACTTCAGAACGGGCATACCGACGCGGGCGGAAGCCGTAGAGCAGCTACACAATATGCCGGAACACCGCCGCAGGCACACTACGCTTACGCCTAACAACGTTAGAAAAGTAGTTGACACCACGTACAAGGAAGACCAACTCTCCGATGCCATCGGTAAGACGATGGGTCGTAAGATTCTAAGCGACCCCGCGCAGACCGGCACCATCGAAGGCCCCGAGATAACCATCGACGACATCGGCATGTCGCAGTTCTACGGCGACGCCGCGGGGCTGAAAGGCGACGGCAACGCCGCTATTGCTGCGAAAGTGGCGAACGAGGTGCTGAAGAAGTTCGGCGGTGGCAAAGTCGAGGCGACGGACGCAGGCACCGAGAACGTGTTCGATTACGCCGGGCCGGAGCTAACGTACTATGACGTTTTAAGGCTTCAGTTTGGCGGTGTGTTAGACGGAGGCGCGCAACTGGTAGCAGGTTTTACGGCGCACGGCATGCAACAAGGGTCTGTTTTTTCGCAGGCGTTGGAGGCTGCCGCCTCTACGCGTGGATCGGGCGCTGCCGACGCCATTCGGTTTGCTTCCGCCGCGGGTGGGAAACTCACGCGCAAGCCAACGCAACCCGGCTTCGTCATTCCGCCCGATCTGAAGGCGAAAGCGCTCTCTGGCTTCCCGCTGTTTCAAGACCAACGCGGACAGGTTTCCTTTGCCGCTGACATCACGAAGACGCCTAGTGTCATCACGCTGCTGGAAAATGCCGACCTCTCTACTTTCCTGCACGAGTCAGGCCACTTCTTTCTCGAAGTCATGAACGACATGGCGGCGCAGCCTGACGCGCCCGCCGAGGTCGTGGCAGACTTGAACGCGGTGCTGAAGTGGTTCGGTATCGCAGGCGCGACGCCTATCGAGGTGTGGCGCAGCATGAGCATGGAGCAGCGCCGTCCCTATCACGAGCAGTGGGCGCGCGGCGTCGAGGCGTACATGTTCGAGGGCAAGTCGCCGAGCCTCGAAATGAACACGCTGTTCGGGCGTTTCCGCGCGTGGCTGGTAAACGTCTACCAGCAACTCACGAAACTGAACGTGACGCTAACTCCCGAGGTGCGTCAGGTTATGTCGCACCTGATAGCGACCAACGACGAGATCATGCGCGCCGAGGATGCGCGCAGCTTCGCGCCGATGTTCCAAACGAAGCCGCCGGGCATGTCGGACGCCGATTGGGTCGAGTATCAAAAACTACCCGGCGATGCCACGCAGAACGCCATCGACCAGCTTCAAACGCGTTCCCTGCGCGACATGCAGTACGCAAGTCGCGCCAAGGCGGACGTGCTCAAGCGCCTGCAACGGCAGGCCAGCGACAAGCGCAGCGGCGTGCGTGCCGAGGTACAGGGGGAAGTCTCTGCCGAGCCTATCTACCAGGTGATGCACTTTCTGAGAACCGGCAAGATGACCACGCCCGAAGGCGAGGAGATTCAGGTAGCAACCTTCAGGCTCGACACTAACGCACTGGCCGAGGCGTACCCGCCGACCGCGCTGGCTAATCCTGACCTCTCGCGCCTCAACGGAATGACCCGTAACGGAGGGCTGCACCCGAACCTCGTCGCGCAGATGTTTGGCTTTGGCAGTGGCGACGAACTCGTGCGTAAGCTGGTCGATGCGGAGCCGTTCAGGCAAAAGGTAGACGGCCTGACCGATCAACGCATGCTTGAGCGTTACGGCGACCTCGCCGACCCGAACAACATGGAGAAAGCTGCCAACGCTGCCGTGCACAATGACGTGCGCGGGCGCTTCGTTGCCACCGAATTGAGGATGCTCGACAAGGCCGTAGGCAAGCGTGGCGTGCTGATCGCCGCCGCGAAGGATTACGCTACTACGCTGATCGCCGGTAAGAAGGTACGCAGCATCCATCCCCACGTCTACGACGCTGCGGAAGCGAACGCCGGCAAGAATGCCGAGCGCGCCCTGTTGGCCGGCGACACCGCGCTAGCGGCCACCGAGAAGCGTAACCAGTTGGTCAACCTTTATGCCGCCAAGGCTGCGCACGCCGCGCTCGACGAGGTGGAGAAGGGTGTGGCTAAGATGAAGCGCATCGGCGAGTCGGGCACGCTTGACCCGTCCTACCGCGAGCAGATCGCGGCGCTGCTCGAACGGTTTGATTTGCGCAAGGTATCGGGCGTGGAGGCCAAGCGCCGCACTAGCCTCTTGCAGTGGATCGAAAAACAGCGCGAGCAAAATCTTGAGCCGGTGATAGACCCGATGCTGGAAAACGAGGCGCTGCGCAAGCCCTACCAAGACCTGACACTCGAAGAATTCCGCGGTCTCGTGGATAGCATGCGCAACATCGAACACCTCGGCAGGCTCAAGCACCGGCTGCTGACTGCTGCCGACCAACGCGCCTTCGACGTTATCGTGGCGGAGGCCGCTGGGTCGATCAACCTGAACTCGGTGCGCACCATAGCCTCTAAGCTGGAGCGCGACAAGACGTGGCTCGGGCGCGCGAGAAAGGGCGCGAAAGAAGCCTTCGTGATGCACCTGAAGCTGTCCACGATGGCCCGCGAGATGGATGGATGGATCGATGGCGGCATGCTTCAGCGGTTGGTAGTTCACACCATGAACGCCTCCGGCGCCAGGGAGGCTACGCTGCATGAGCAGGCCACCATCGCGCTGTCGCAACTGATGAAGCCCATATTCGCCACCGGCAAGTTGACTAAGAAGACTTTCATCCCCGAGATCGACGACAGCCTATCGCGCGAGGGGCGCATAATGGTAGCGCTCAACATGGGCAACGAAGGCAACCTGCAACGGCTGCTCGATGGCGACCACTGGACGCCGGCGCAGGCGCAGGCTGTGCTCGACACTCTCACAAAGCCCGAGATGGATTTCGTGCAGAGCGTGTGGGACTTCGTAGGCTCATACCGCGCAGCGGTAGGCGAACAGCAAAAGCGCCTGACCGGCCTCGAACCCGATTGGGTCGAGCCGCGTCAAGTCGTCACCCGGCATGGCGTCTACGCGGGCGGCTACCTCCCGGCCAAGTACGACACGGCGCGCAGCACGCGCTCAATGTCGGATGAAGCCGCCGCCGGGCTGATCGACGCGTGGCGCGCTAAGCGCGGAGCGGCGCAGACTCGCGCCAGCTTCACTAAGGAGCGGGCCGATAAGGTTGTGGATCGTCCGCTGCTCAAGGATTTCAGCGTCATCACCCGGCACATCACCGAGGTCACGCACCGGCTCGCGTGGCAGGATTGGGTCGTGGACACAAGCCGTCTCTTGCGTGCCGCGCCCATCGACGCCGCCATACGTGAGCACTACGGCCCCGAGGTGCTGGAGTCGATGCGCGACACCGTAGAGGATATAGCCCGCGGCCCGATCCCCGCGCAGAACGTGATGGAGTCGGCAGCGAACTACGTGCGCACAGGCTCCGTCATCGCGGGCCTCGGGTGGAACCTGACGACAGGCATCTTGCAAGGTTTCGGACTCACGCAGAGTTTTGCACGCATCGGCCCGAAGTGGATCGGTCGCGGGCTGGCCGAGTGGCTCGGCGACGCGGCGCACATGGAGAACACGGCCAAGCGCATATACGAGAAGTCGGAGATGATGCGCCTGCGCGGCAAGACTATGCAGCGCGAGATCAGCGAAATACTCGACCTCGTGGAGAACCGCTCCAGTGCCGTCAAGGTCAGCTACTTCTACCTGATACAGAAAATACAGCTTGTCGCCGACATACCGACGTGGCTCGGTCAGTACGCCAAGGCGGTCGAGGGCGGGGCTGACGAGACTGGCGCCGTGGCGCAGGCCGACCAGGCGGTGAAGGATGCACAAGGCGGTGGGCAACTGCACGACCAAGCCGCCGTCATGCGCGGCGGTGCGTTCCTGAAGCTGTTCACCACCTTTGCCACCTTTTTCAACTCGACATTCAATGTTGGCCGCGAGGTGGTAGGGCGCACCGATTTCAAGTCGCCCATGTCGGTCGCCATGCTGGGGGTGGATTTCCTGATGCTCGTGTCTGTCCCCGCCGCGCTTAGCACTTTGTTGAGGTGGGCGCTTTCAGATGACGACGACGAAGACAAGCTGGTTCGCACCCTGATCGCCGATCAGATCAGCTACTTGTTCGGCACCGTGATCGGTCTGCGAGAAGTCGCGGGCGGGGCGCGTGTCGCCCTCGATCTGCCGGGTGACTACGCCGGCCCGGCTTCGCTGCGGCTGTTCAGCGAACTCACCAAGCTAGGCAAACAGGCCGCGCAGGGCGAGATCGACGAGCCGTTTGCGAAGGCCGCTTTGAACACCGGGGGTATCTTGTTCCACCTTCCTACCGGGCAGATAACCAAGACGGTTGACGGCATCGTGGCCCTGACGGATGGGCGCACCGATAATCCGGGGGTGCTTGTCGGTGGATCGAGCAAAAAGTAGGGCACACCTCAAAACCAACTTTTAAGCGAGAATACCGCCATGACAGTCTCAAGCACAGTACGCCGCGCCGGGCCTTACGTTGGCAACGGCGTCGCCACCTCGTTCGCGTTCGCCTACAAGGTATTCCTAGCGAGCGAGGTTGTGGTGACAAAAGCCGTAGTTGCTACCGGCATTGAGTCGGTGCTGGTGCTCAACACCGACTACGTGGTGGTGCTGAACACAGACCAAAACAACAATCCTGGCGGCAGCATCACCCACCCTATTTCGGGTTCGCCGATGGCTAGCACCCACACGTTGACGCTAACTTCTGACGTGCTGAAGACTCAAGGGACGGACATACAGAACGCTGGCGGGTTCTTCCCTGAAGTGATCGAAGACGCGCTTGACCGCGAGATGATCGTCACGCAGCAGGAGGCGGAGAAGGTGAACCGCACGCTGCGCTTTCCGGTATCCGACGCGCCGGCGAACGTAAACCTCCCTGCTGTAGCGCAGCGTGCGAGCAAGTTCCTCGCGTTTGATGCCTCTGGTGTCCCGATTGCCGCTACAAGTGTAACGGGCACTCCGGTCACGCCGTTCATGGCGACGGTACTTGACGATACGACCGCCCCGGCGGCGAGGGCAACTCTCGGCTCGACCGCTGTAGGGGATGCAGTATATACCGCCGCCGACGCCGTGGCGGCGCGCGCAACCCTTGGCGTCGAGGCCGCTAATCCGACACTCAACACCATCTCGGGCAACGTAACGCTAGTCGCCGGGGATATCCGCAAGGTAAACCTAATCACGGCTACGGCCACAGTGACGCTGCCCGCGGTCTCCGCTTTGGCTGACGGCAACAAACTATACTTCAAGAGTAGCACCGAAGCCAACGTACAACTCGCCCCTGCGGGGACTGACACCATCGATGGCGTGAACGCTAACTATCGAATCCCGTCGTTTTGCGATTGCGTCATCATGCGAACCGGCGCGGGGGCTTTCGTGCTCCTGGAGAAGCCGGATGTAAGTGTTGGTGACTGGTCGTGGGCCGGGTACAGCACGGCGAAACGCGGATGGCTGAAAGCCGGCACCGGCAACCAATCCCGCACGACGCTAGCGGGCCTGTTTGCGGAGTACGGGACTACGTGGGGCGCAGGAGATGGCTCAACCACGTTCGGTATCCCTGACGGCAAGGGACGCGCTCCCGTTCAGGCGGGCACCGGCACCGTGATTGCCACCGGCGTGGACGCTGACGTGGACATCACCGCCAACACTCTCGCGGTTGCCTCGAACACTAACACGTGGATCACTGGCATGGCGGTGTTCTTTAACCTGACTTCGGGAACGATCACGGGGCTGGTGGACAACACCACGTATTTTGTCATCCGCAACACTGCTACGACTATTAAGATGGCGGCAACTTTGGCGGATGCCCAAAACGGCACAGCCATCGACTTTACCGCAAAGTCGTCGCCGGTGTGGGACATCACCCATACCTACGTTGCCCGCACGCTCGGCGAATATGGCGGCGAGCAAACGCACGCGATGTCCAGTACGGAACTCCTTGCGCACACGCACACCACAGGCTTTGTTACTAATGGTGGAGCCGGCTCGACCAGGTCTTCTGTGGCAAACAACACCGACACCGCAGGCGCCATCACTGGTTCTGCTGGCGGTAACGCAGCGATGAACATCATGTCCCCCTTCCTTGTCGGGGAGTTGTACATAAAAACATGAGCGTCGTCCAGCAGGTACAGCAGGTTGCCGACGCGACCCCTGGATGGGCCAACTGGCTCATCATCGGCGGCAGTTGGCTCGTGTCCTTCCTGCAACCGCTCGCTTTACTGGTGACAATCGTGTGGGGCGGGCTTCAGATTTACGGCTGGATAGAAAAGCGCATGAAAGCACGAAAGCGACTCTAGGAGAACACCATGTTCGGCGCACTATTTTCTTTTCTCGGCGGCTCTGTCTTCAGAATGGTGTGGGGCGAAGTATCGTCCTTCTTCAAACAGCGGCAGGAGCACGCGCAAGAACTCGACCGCATGCGGCTGCAGGGTGAGCAAGAGGCTGCGCGTCACACACGCGACACCGAGCGCCTGCGGCTTCAGTCCGAACTCGGGGTGAAAGAAGTACAGATTGCTGGCGATCTCGCCATTCAGAAGACCGAAGCCGAAGCCTTCGTCGAAGCGATGAAACGGGCATCCGTGCCGACCGGGGTGAAGTGGGTGGACGCTTGGAACGGCTCTATTCGGCCTGCCGCCGCCACCATCGCCCTGTCGCTGTGGGTGCTAGCGCTGGCCTACGCCGGGTTCATTGTCGGCGATTGGGATAGGGACTTGGTGGGTGTTATCCTCGGCTTCTACTTCGCCGACCGCACCCTGTCTAAGCGCAGCAAGTGATCGACACGCTCACAGCCCTGCACCGGCTGATCCGGCGCTTCGAGGGCTGTCGTCTGATGCCTTACATCTGCCCGGCTGGTACGTGGACGTGCGGCTGGGGCAGCACCGGCGCTGACGTATTCCCCGGTCGCCAGTGGACTCAGGACTACGCCGACAGGCGGCTTGAGCAGGATGCCCTGCGCTTCGCGCTAGGCACGCTCCTGCTGTGTCCGGGCCTCGCTGGCGAGCGCCTTGCAGCCGTCGCTGACTTCTCTTACAACCTCGGCCTCGGGCGCCTGAAGGCCTCGACGCTGCGCCGGCGCCTGAACGCAGGCGACATCGAGGGCGCCAAGCAGCAACTCCTGCTGTGGGTATGGGGCGGGGGCAAGAAGCTGCCGGGCCTTGTAGCGCGGCGGCTGGTCGAAGCGTCACTACTCGGTTAGGCGCTAACCGGCTTAACGCCTAATTACTTAGGCGGTTCCTTGTACTTAAAGTCCCATGCTTTCACGGAAAGGCAGACGGTTCCGATGTCGCGTTTGGGGTGAATTTCCTTCGCCGCGGCGTAGACCATGTTGGCCCCCTTCTCGCACGCTAGCAGGTTGTCGAACGGCCCGATCTGTGTCGGTTGCGTGTTCGACATGAACAAGATCAGTAAGTATTTCAATTTGGCACGCTCACCCATGACGTGACCGCTGGCTCGCGCTGGCGATCAACGTACACAGGCATCCGGTAAGTGATGCGGTACTTGGGGTGCGTCACCCACAGCGCTTGCTGCGGCGGTTCAAAAGGAAAGCCCTCGACACTCGCGTACTCGTCATAGCCTTTCAGCGAGCCGTTCACCACTACGCGGCTCATGTGCGTGTACTGGTGGAAGTGCCCGATGATGTGGGTGTCGTAACTGAGGTCGATCTGCGCGTCGCGCGAACGCGTGCGGTGGTCGCCACGAATTATCGGGCCGAGCGCGCCGATGATCCCGTCGCCACCTTTACCGAGCCGGTCGCCGTGCGACAGCCGGTAGCGGTGGCCGTAAATCCTGAAGTGCGCTGAGATGCCATCGGGAACATAGAACTGAATGCGTTTGTCATCCTTGAATCGGCGGGCAAGGAACTGGTACAGCAACCAGTCGAAGCTGGTGGCGTGTCGGTCTTTGGCCCATATTTTCCTCGTGTCTTTTCCGTGGTTGCCGGTGACGCAGGGCAGAAAAACACGCGCGAACTTATCCGCCAGCGCCAGGATAACGCCCGACAGAACATCGAACAGATCGAGCACGGTAGGCATGGAGTTCAGTTCGTTAGTCGCCGACAACTCGTCGTGCAGGTTTCCTGAGATCATGTCGCCGCCTAGCGGGACAACGATGCCGGGGTACTTCATCTCGGGGCTGATTATCGCCAGCAGATGCACCGTCGAGTCCACCAGCGTTTTCATTCGCTCATGCGCAATCCGTAGATTGTACTCGTTTACGTTGTTGATCTGCGCCGGATAGACAACTTCGCCCCAATGCAGGTCGCTGATGAACAGCGTCGGCACACCCGGCGCTGAAGGGGCGGTGCGCTGCGAGATAAGCCACGGCACGTCAGGACGCACCGCGACCTTGTTCGAGATGTTGCCGATCACGTGCTTGATAGCATCTACCTCTGCGCTGGTGGCCTGCGCGCGCTTTAGTTCGGCTTCAAGGCGCTTGATGGTGGCACCCATCACGCTCGGATTGCTAGAGGCAACGCGACCGCCGCCAGGCTTCAGGCCGTAGCGTCGGGCTGTTACGAGGCGATCATGCAGCGTGTTGCGCGATACGCTCAGGGCGAGCGCCGCACTGCGCTCTGTCCCGTGGTCGGTGACCGCATCAAGCGATTGCTGCGCGAGGTCTTTACTTAGTGGTTGTGCCATTGGCTCTCCCTTGCTCGATCTCGGTTTGAAGCAGTGCCAGCGCGCGCCACGCAAGATGCGCTGTGTGGCGTATGCCGTCCGCATCCATTGTTCCGCGCTCGATCAAATGCCGACCGATGCAGTCGGCATGGTCGGTGGATTTCTCCCGCGTCCAGTGTAGCGGCTGGCCGGGGTTGTGCTTCTCGTTGCCGATACGCGAGCATTCTGCAACTGCGGCGATGGCGTCGGGGAAGTAGTCGAGCACGCCGGTCACAATCGGCAAGTCTTTGCGCGCCGCGCTGTCGGTTGGCAGGCTCATTCGCTCGCCTTTATAAGAGGCACGCAGTCCTTCGTTGAGCCGGGGGTAAGAGCCAACTGCGGCGCGTGATCTTTCGCCCATTGCTCGCATGCCGCCTCGGAGTCGAATTCCGGCCCGACGACCGAGACCACTGGATTAGAGCACGCCACGTACATCGTTACTATTAGAAGCCATTTCACGGCCAGTTCCTCCACATCATCACGGCCCACCAGAAAGTCCACCACGTTGACAGTGCCCACAGCGACGCGAGGCGTGACTTGTAGCTCGCGTAGAAAAACCCCGGCTCTGAGAGCAAGCCGCACACGGCTCCAGCAAACGGGTGGCCGAGCGATGTGAGTGAGATACTCGCTGCACCGAACACGAACAGTGTCACGTCTGCCCAGCGGTGGAGGGTAGTCTTCACTTTACCGCCAGCACGAAGTTGATGAAGTCGCCCCACGAACTTACGCGCCTAAAAAACCGTCCAGTAGGAGCCGCGTAATGCTGGTTCCATGCACGATCCATGAGTGCTACTTGGCCTTCGGTGTTGTTGTATAAGTCCACGCAGTTTTCTGGTTTGTCGTCGATGTAAACGCGGCACTGTGGATGCACGGATGACTTGGGTTCTTGATTGGTGAGCATGTGAACCCCCGAGAGCGGAAGGTTCTGGTACGCTAGCCACGAGAGCGTGTCGTGTACAGCGGTCTTAGGGCGGTGCGTGATAACGATAACGTCACCTAGCTTCGCCAGCGCACGGACTGCCTCGACGGCACCGGGGTATATGTAGCCGTGGCGAAACAGTCCAAGCCTTGCGCCCTCTTTCCAAAGCCAATCCCAGTGCTCCGGCCTTACGTGGCTCTGTATGTAGCCCCACGACTCGGAGACCCGCCCAAGCGGGCCATCCTTGGTGTACGGACTGTTGGGCAGCACCTCACGGAGCATGTACCGCGCGGTCTTTTCCCACTGGTACAGCACACCGTCGATGTCTACGCCAATTGTCAGCATCACTTTTTCCTCCGTTTAGTGGCTTCTATCAGTATATCCTGAATAGTGCGTTTTGTCTCGCGCCGCGCCATCACCAACTCGTCCACGGTGTCGCGGGCGATTATGTGGTTGACAAACACCGCCCGGTCGTGTCCGCTTTGAAGCTGCCGCACCGGGCCGATGCGCCCTATTATTTGATCGTAGAGTTCCAAGTCCCAATTGTGACCAAAAAACGTGATGATGTTCGTCACGTCTTGCAGCCCCTCGATGCCGTGACCCATAGACTTCGGGTGAGCGAGGCCAATGGCGGTGTCGCCCTTCTTGAACTGAGCCATCCCGTCATCGGTAGAGATGTCTACCGCCTGCTTACCGAACGCTGCGAGGATGCGCGCCTTGTCGCTCTTGAACTCGTAAGATACGAGCATCGGCATCCCGCCAGCCTCGGCCACGCACGAGTCGAGCGCTTCTAGCTTAGTGTCGTGGACAGCGACCCATTTGCGCTCGCCCGGATCGGATGCACTACCGATGTATGCCGCGCCGTTGGCGAGTTGCAGGCACTTCTGCGTGCGCGCCGCCGCACCGAAAGCCTCGATCTCGTGCTCGCCGAGTTGGGTGAACATCTCGTCTTCCATGTCCTTGTAGTGGCGTCGCGCCTTTGGCGGCAGGTCAACGTACATGTTGTTGATGCGCGGCACCTTCAAATCGAAGTAGTCTTTCGCATCTATGGTGATGCAGATGTCGCGCACCCTGTCTTGTATCTGTTCCTGCGCTAGTGGCAGCGGCTCGACACTGTAGCCGTCGAACCCTTTCTGGAACCACCGCTGTCGGAAGGCTTCGTAGGTACGCCCTAGCCGGGCGCCCGCATCGAGGAACCACATCTGCCCCCACAAGTTCGCAAGGCCGTTTGGCGAGGGCGTGCCGGTCAGTTCTATAAACCGCTTTACCTCGGTGTGCGCCACGCGCCCGAGCGCTCTGGCGCGAGCGCCGCCGCCGTCGCGCAGGAAGGTCTTGCCTTTGGTGCTGGTCTGAAAACTGCCGCGGTAGTTCTTCAGCCGCGTGCTTTCGTCGGAGATCACGATGCGGTAGGGCCAGCGCGGCCCCCAAAAGTCAACCAGCCACTCAAGATTCTCGTAATTGACCGAATGTACGCTGGCATCGAATTTCAACGCGATGCGGCGCTCAGCTTCGCTGCCGGTGATCGAGAGAACACTAACATGCCGCAAGTGCTTCCACTTCTTCGCCTCGTCGGGCCACACTCTTTTCGCCACGCGTAGCGGGCCAATCACGAGCGCGGGTTGGTCTTCACCGGCGAGGAACAGGGCGTCGAGGGCAGTCAGCACGCACACGGTCTTGCCCAAGCCCATGCCGGCCCACACCGCGCAGCGCGGCACGTCCAGCACGTGCTGCGTAACAGCGTCTTGGTA
>Ga0247727_10000562_pt1 | contig 90773 bp, 124 predicted proteins | sample WisWelCaveWW1625_FD_202498 | JGI IMG/M metagenome (GOLD analysis project Ga0247727, IMG submission 202498) | Biofilm microbial communities from Wishing Well Cave, Virginia, United States - WW16-25 | ecosystem: Environmental > Aquatic > Deep subsurface > Groundwater > Cave microbial mat... | reverse complement strand
GTCTACACCGATTTGGGCACCTTGCCGGTGGCGGATGGTTCTGGGAAAGCGGGCGTGCTGGTGACGCTCTCGGCGACCGAGATGAACAATGATGTTGTCTTTGTGCAGTTTATTGATCAGACCGTTCCAAAGGAGTGGGCGGACTACGCATTCTCAATTCCGACCACCGCCTAAATGCTTCGTGTTTTCTTTGGCTACTCTGTCTCGGATACAACTAACCTGGCTGGCTCCGATTCTAGCAGTTTAGGCGAAGCCGCTCGGATAGACGTTGCGGGGGTAGATAGTTTCGCGCTGGCCGAGTCGTCTAGTCTGACCGTAACACTTTCGGCAACCGATTCCTTAAGTCTAACTGAGAGTGGTCGGGTCGATATTGCGGGGAATGAGACTTACACCCTATCTGAGGCCATAAGTCTGGTCGTAGCATTAACGGGGAGCGATGTTCTGGCTGTTGGGGAGGTCGCTCAGATTGATATTTCGGGCGCTGAGACTTTTGGTCTATCTGAGGCGGGTGGTCTGGTTGTGGTGTCTGCTGGGAGTGACACCTTAGCCTTGAGCGACATTGCGGCACTTCTGGCGCAACTGACGGGGACTGATGGGGTAACCCTTTCCGATTCCTCCAACTTGGAGGCAAGCCTGACGGGGACCGAGCAATTCTCGGCAAACGAGCTGGTGGGGCTGTCGGTCAGTTTATCTGGTACAGATAGCGGGGCCTTGGCAGACACAGGCCAAATCAGTCTGGTTGGCTTAGACCTGCTCTCACTCAGTGAAGCGACTTCTCTAACTACCACTCTAACAGGTGTCGAGACCTTTGGTGTCTTAGAGGTCGCTGGTTCATTTGCGAGTCTCTCTGGGGTCGAGACGAGCACGTTGACCGAACAAGCACTCATTGAATTAGCGGTTTCGGGTTCAGACACTTCGGCTCTCCTTGAAACTGCAATTCTTATAGTAAGCGTGTCAGGGGCCGAGACGTTTGCGACCTCGGATACCTCTGGCCTGTTAGGGATTCTTTCTGCGACGGATAGCGGGGCCCTGACGGATGTGGGCCAGATTGGTTTGACTGGTTCAGACCAGTTTCTGGCAAGCGCAACGGCTTCGTCGACTGTAACTCTTGCAGGTGTTGAAGCCTTTGGTTTCTCGGAAGTCGCGGGTCTGTTGGCGATATTTTTCGGGGCCGATACAGTTACGCTTACTGAGCAAGCCCTGATTGAGTTGACGCTTTTGAGCGTTGACGCTGGCACTCTATCCGAAGCGGCAGCTCTGTCGGTAAGTGTGTCGGGGGTGGACACCTTTGTAATCTCAGATACATCTGGCTTGCTGGCGATATTTTCTGGGACGGACGCTTTTGTTCTTGGTGAACAGGCTGGACGGGAGATACTGAATGTCGCCACTGACACCATCGGCTTGTCCGAGACGGCTGGGCTGATTGTTAGCCGGGTGGTCAGCGACAATTATGTGCTTTCCGAAACGACAAGTCTGTTGGTTGTGCTGGTCGGGGCAGATCAGAACAATCTGTTTGAGAGCGGATCACTTAATGCTGGAACGGTCTGGCGCAAGGAACTTGAGTTTACTTTATTCCTGGGCGTCCAAACGGAAAGGCAGGTTGAACGATGAGCGATGAAGTTGTTGAAATTGAAGTTTACATGACTCAATTTATCGAAATTGAGAGATATTTGGCTGTGCGCTGGAATTTTATCCTGTCTTACTGTGCCTTGATAGAGTTGGAGATGCTGATATGAGTATACAGGTTGGTGATATTGGTACTCGAATTATTCTCAAGCTGATTGATGAGGATAAGATTCCAGTCAACATTTCTGCGGCAACGGTGAGGAAAATCTTCCTTAAGCCACCGACCGGCACAACGCTTGAGAAATCCGCTATCTTCCTAACCACAGGCACCGATGGCAAGATTTACTACGATACTATTGCAAATGACCTGTCGACCTCTGGCAATTGGAAGGTGCAGGGTTATGTGGAGACACCGGCCGGGAAATGGCACAGCGCCGTGGCCAGCTTAAAGGTGGAGGCCAACTTATAAGGCCCTTGACAGGCCATAGATAACCCTTCATAATGCCAGACATAAGAGACAGATTTACGTCTCGGCGCAAGCCGTTGATGAGAATCTGTCTTTTTATTTCCTATGCGACTGTTCCTTGTCGGACTGTGTGATTGGCTTATAAACCTGATTTCGGGTGTCCGAAGCTACTTGCTGTCGGATCAAATCCACGCTGACGGTGAGCCATCACGCTATGCTCGACCGGTAACAAGTCGCTATGAGCGTCCGATTGCTCGATGAATCCTGCTGAAGCCAATCTAAAAATTTTCCTGAGCAAACTTCTGGGCCGTGATGATGGACCAGGGGGACTTAGTGACGCCGAATTACAAGAATGGCAAGCACGCCAGACCGAGATAAATGAGTGGTGGCGCTGGTTTACGGGCGAGGCCTTGAAAGAAGAAGACAAGACTCGCCCATTGAAAGATGGGACTTTTCCACTCAAATACCCGCTCCAGATGAATCCGACCGCTCTGGCGGCACGCTTACACGCCTACGCCTTGTGGGGTGAGGTACCGGACACGAGTGGCCCGCTGGTTAGGACCATCGTTGAGCCCAGGTTCAACGAGGCGGGTGAGGCTGATGATGCGGGTCGGAAACTGGCCCGTCAAGCCGAGCTCGTTCTGGAGCAGATTGAGTACGAGAATCACACCCGTGCAGCTGACATTGACATGGGCGTGTCTATTCAAGCATTAGGTGGAGTCGTGCTAAAGGTGGGCTGGGAACCCAGCAATCCACTTCTCCCGACTGGCATCCGCTACGAGTATTTTGACCCGCGCTACTTTCATGCACGCTGGCAGGGGAAGAATTACTGGGACCTGACCGAAGCCTGGATCAAGATGCCGATTACCAAGGCGCAAGCCGATGGCTACGGTGTTCAGGTGACCGATGACACTGTGAACTATGAGGAATGGTGGTCGCGTGATGAGTATTGGGTAAGGGTGGATGGGCAGGACGCTAAAGATGCCGAGGGCAAGCCCATCAAGGGCACCCATGACTGGGGCTTCTGTCCAATGCTCTATAACCCGCATGAGCGCACGGCGAACTTCTGGGGCAACTCACTGGTTCCATCAGCGATTGGGCAAATCAAAGAACTGAACGCGCGCGAGGCAGATGTAGGAGATGCCATTTCATTTGGCGTGCATAGCCTCATCTGGGCCAAAAACATCAAGAACACGCCTCGGATGAAGACCTTTGAGAATGGTCAGCCCTACATTGATGCTGGCCGAGCCACAACTAGCAGTGACCCCGAACCGGATATCAAGCGGCTGGATTCGCCCAAATTACCAGAAGGTTCACAGGTCTTTACCAATCATCTTTTGCAATCCATCCGCATTACGCTGATGACGCCGGAGATTGCTTATGGCTTGGAAGAAGGCTCACAGCGGAGCGGGCAGACCCTTTACTCGCGTATGTGGCCGCTTCTGGCGCATGTTCAGAGTGAGCGCGTCAACTGGTCTGAGGCGCGCAGCGCACGGGCAGAGATGGCGCTGAAAATCCTGGCCTTGCGCGGTCGAGCAGGCATCACTCAAGCCCATCTGGGCCTCCGTAAGCGTCAGATCTGGTCGCCCATGGTGCCGGTGGACCGCCAACAATTAGTGGATGAACTGGTGAGATTGCTACAAGAAAAAGGCATCTCACTCGAGATGATGCTGGAGCGATTAGGAACTGTGCCAGATATTCAAGCCGAACTAAAGCGCATCAAGGAACAGGCCGAGGCCGCCTCCAACTTGGAGGCGGCCAGTAAACCCCAGCCTATTATGGCCACTCCCGATGAGATAAAGCTTAAGGGTGGTCATCCACCCAACGCTGAGGCACGAGAATAATCAATGGCCGCTCTTGCTGTAGACATCGCCTTCTCAATGACACTTAGGCGGACAGGTCAAACTACTATCTTTGGCTACGAGTCGTTAGCGTTGACCGCTCAAGCTTACGATGAGTCGGACCAGCAGTTTGTTGAAGTAGCTACCGGTGTCACGGATCAGATCATTGGCCTGGGTGGACTAAGCACCGTTCAGGCTCTACTTATCATTTCGGATCAGGCTATCTCGATCAAGCTCAACGACTTTACACCTGCTATCCTGACCAAGCAACTTCTGTTGACAGGATTGACCGTGACGAGCATCAAGGTCAGCAACGCCAGTGGCACACAAGCGAATGTGCGCGTGATACTGGCTGGAACGTAAAGATAAAAACGTTGATTGACGGCCAACAGCAACGGGAAGCCCGCTGGGGCCGAATTGCCATCACATAGGAGATTTTCGATATGACTCAGCCGACTACGCCAGAAACTATTGTGCCCGCTGCAGGTGAACACGGCTCAACCGCTTCATCTACCGGAGGCCAACCAGATTGGCAGAAGCAATCCGAAGAAAATCTGCGTCGGTTCACAGGATTGCAAGGCAAATTCCAGCAGACGCAGGCTGAGCTTCAAGCGCAACAGGTCAAACTCCATGACCAGGAAGAAGCGAACAAGAAACTCACCGGTGAACGGGAGGCTCTAACGGTTACTCAGATGGCCCTTGAAAAGCGGGTTGCCGAACTCTCCTCCAACTTGGAGGGAGCGACTTCTGCGCGCGACCGCTTACACATTATCGCTACTGAGTTTCCCGAACTTCTGCCTTTTGAGAAGGACAAGTTGCTCCCGGTTGGCAAAGGCGATGAACTAAAAGGCTTGCTTAAGGTCTTCTCCGACCGCCTGCGGGCGCAAGGAGTGATCAACACTCAGGGCGTTGGCGCCACCCCGGCCGCCCCTGCTTCCACAGCCGCTCGTACCAAAGAGTTGGTGTTTCGAGAAATGACCGCCGCTCTAAGATTGGGCGAAATGGTGAAGTATGACGGACTGTATGCCGAGCACCAAGCCCTACTGAAACAATAAGGAGTTTTTACGATGCCTCACGATTCTCAAGTAAAGCTCTCTCCGCGTCCCGGGTCCAGCGACAATGCGTCTCTGGCCTATCAGGATTATGAGAAAGTTTTCAACATTCTCACCACAGATTTAGTGGCCAACGTTTACCGTGTTCCAGTGGAGGGTGGTCAGTGGATCAAGGGCGTCTGCGCGCGTGTAGCGACGGTCTTTGCGGGCGGCACGCCGACCGTCAAGATTGGTGATGCGGCGGACGATGACGGATTTCTCCAGACCGTTGATCTCAGCACAACCACCCTCGATGCTGTTTGTGACAGCCGCCAACTTGGACGCGACATCGCTGGCACACACACCCTGAACGGCTATGCCAAGGGCGGGCGTTTTTACGCGGTCGCCGACCAGCTCATTTGTACCTTTGCCACCGGCGCCACTTCGGGCAAGTTGGAACTGCATGTGATCTTAGGTGGTTACAACGGCCCAACGGTGCGCAAGGGCATGGTGAAATAGGCGTGTGAATAATTATTCACACAAGGAGCACTTTCAATGTCTCTCGAACAATTTTACGACCTCAACCCCATTGGGGTGATTGACCAAAACAAGTGGGCGGTATACCACCCCGAGGTGGCGCTTGCCTTCCGGCGCATCTCGCTCTATACGCCCCTGGTGGATTGGGATGCCGACATCTCGCAGTTCCGCACTCAGGACATCACCGAGTTTGAGCTGTTTGAGGGTGATGTGGATCACAATCCGATCCCGTTGACGGCCAACTACATTGACGCGGCTTATGTGCCCGATAGCCGGTCGCGTCAGTTTGCGGTGGACCGCTACGGCGGGAAAGTGCAAGTCCACAAGTCGTCCAGCTACTTTCAGCAATGGAAGCTGAGTGGCGGGAACGACTGGAAGCCCATGATGCGCGAAGTTCTGGGTGACCATATTGTGCGCTTACACGAAGCCTTGTCGAGAAATGTGTGGTTCAAAGGCCCCAAGAACTACTGGATTTACTCCGGGGTGGCTACCGACTTTGCGACCGTTACCGCCAAGTTTGAGCTGGACAAAGTGAACTTGTTCAACTTTGTGTTGGGCAATACGGGTTCACCGGTGATTCCAGGTGACCAGGCGAGCGCCAAGGTGGCCATCATCCCGCCGGGCGCGGCCTATGATCTGTTTGCAACCATTGCCACCGCCTCACAGAACGAGGCCTCGATGTGGCGCGACGCGCAGATTTATGCCGGGCAAGCCATTCGCAATGAAATTGGTACCTTCAAGGGTATCCGCTTTGTCGCGGCTCCCTCGGACAAGTTCGGCATCAACCCAAATGTGCTCTACAACTGTGGAGCGATTACCAAGCAGTTCGGTGTCATTGAGCCCATCAATGTGGGTGACGGTGCGCCCGATCCGGTCACGACTCTGGTGGACGGTGTGTGGAAAGTCGGTCAGAAAGCCGTCACCCACTACCTGAAACTGGAAGATTTTGCGACGAATGATTACAACATCAATGATTTTGTGACCATTCATACCAAGACTTCGGCGGCTTATGGTGTGACCGGTGGTGTTGATCCCTTTGATGGCCGTACCATCGTCCGGCGCATTGTGGCGGTGGACGCCACCAACAACACCATTTCCTTTGACCGACCGGTGAGCATTCCCTATACTGCCGCGTTCAATGGCAAGTCGGTGACCGGCAACGTGGACAAGACCCTGTATGCCTACGTCACACGCGGCAAGCACATTGGGTTCGCCCTGGTGTTGGGTTCGCGTGGTGGGGTGAAGGGCAAGGTCCTGGAGCCGCTGAAACTCTACGAGCCAAAGCCAGTGGACGACTTCGAGTCCGTCTGGCGCTTCACTTACGACGAACTGATTGGCGTGAATATGGCGGAACCAAACATGTTCATGCTGTATTTCTTCGCCGTGAGCCTGCCCAAACCGGGTGGCGTGATTGCCCCCTAGCCAATGATTAGCTGGCTGAACCTGCGTAATCGCGTGCTCCGGGTGTTGGATGACAACATCCGGACCGATCTCACTAAGGTTTCCTTTAGTGATGACGATTTGCTGGATGCCATCAATGACGCTCTGATTAACATTACGGCCCACACTGCCCAAGAAAAGGTCTTTTCAACGACCCTAACGACCGAGGCCACCATACTTCAACTTCCCGATGATGTGGTGGACCTTGGCCCAATCACCATCAACGATACAATCAGTATCGTTGGAGCCGTAAAGGTGGTCTTGGGGCCTGGCGAAAGTCTGCCGACCACTACCGTGTCCGGTCAGTACCCATACTATCGCTGGCCAACTTCCCAACTCAACTTCCCGTCCAAGATTCCGGCAACCTACACAGTGGACATCCGCTATTGGGGTTACTGGAGTCGCGTTGAGCGGGAGGAGGATGTGCTGGCGGTGGATCGCTGGATGGAGGAGCCGCTCAAGTGGTACATGCTCCATTTGCTCGCGGCCAAGCCGGCCTATCAAGCCTCGGTGCTGGGCCAATACAAGATCAGGTCTGACCTTGGTAAGCCTACCGACAACCCGCTGTTGGAGTTTTCCGGCTACTGCTTCAAACGCTATGACAGCAAGATGAGCGAGTATTCTCCTCAGGACCGCTCGGGTTGGGAGGGCTAGGCTAGATGGACGAACAGGCCCTGCCCTCGCTTATTGTTGAGGCTTTCGTGCTGGACATCCAGGAAGCGGTCGCCGCCTTGGCGGATGATGAAGAAATCTCGGTGGTGAAGGGCGGGAAACTGCTCGATAACCCTGTGAAACTTCGCATCTCGGTCACCGTGAACATTGGCGATCCACAAGCACCCGAGGACTGGGAAGACGCTAACGTTGCGGTCAACATCCGTCCCGCCATCGCTGTCTGGGCCATTCGCACTCAACCCTACGAAATTGGTGGGGGCGAGTCGTGGTGGCGGCGCGGGACCGTAGATTGGGCCTACTTTGGTATCAAGACCAAAGAGGACCAGGTGCGTGCGCGCGAGATTGCAATGGTCACAGCCTCCCGGATTCAACATGCCATGCGAAAGTCACCGCGTGTCCTGGCCCTAACCGATTCCTTTGGTGAGACAGCCATTCAGGTCGTCAATGTCACCAGTCGTATGATTGAGGGTGGCGGGCCAAGCGCCCATATCTGGCGTGGACACATGCGTTATCAGGTTCAGACCCATCAAAATCCCTAGTTTTTTACGGCTAAGAATGTGAACCGCTTCGCATGTTCACTCTTAGCAAGGAGTTTTCTCAATGACTCAAACAGCTCAATCTGGCATGTGGGGCTTTGGAATGCAATCCGCCAAAGGCACCCTCGCCACTTCCTGGTATCGGCACATGGCATCCCAAATCGACTTTGGCCCAGTGCAGGATATGAAGAATTTTCCCTTGGAGGTTGGCGGAGCAATTATTCCGACCGGCCAATATAAGGGTGGCGCGTTTGTCGCAGGCGGAGCCACTATCCAACCGCGCCTGCAGGGCGATCTTGGCTGGTTGTTCAAAGCCACTATGGGTCAGGTGGTGACTACACCGGGCGCTATCAGCGCGGCGGGAATCCATGCCGCCATTGATGCGGTCGTGGTGGCGAATACAACGACTGGCTTCACTGTACCGCCCAGCGCGCGACGTATTCTGTTTACCCCTACTGGCTTCACCGGAACGGTGACATTTACCATCTCGGGCACCGACGATTCGGATGCGGTTATCACCGAGGCGGGTTTTACGCTGACGGTGGCCGGTGGCGTGAAACTCTCCGTCAAAGAGTACAAGACCGTCACCGGTATCAACGTGACCTCCGCCGCAACTGGCTCAGGCAGTTTTACGACTGGTTTCTACCAAAGCAACAGTCATGTCGCCAAGTTCAACACCCTGACCGACGACATCCCTTGGATTTCTGTTCGCAAGCTGTTGCCACCCAATGATGCCACAAATGGCCTTGGTGAGATTGGGAAAGACTGTCGGTTGAACGGCCTGCGGATCAACGCTCCTCAGAACGGCATTATCTCGGCCCGTGTAGATGTGACGGGCCGTGAACCTGTTTGGGAGGAAGGTGCCACGCTTACTTCCTGGACGTGGCTGGGGGGACTCGAAGACTACAAGAGCGTGCCGCTCTCGTGTGTCGCCAATGGTTACATTAAACTGCCGAACTACTCAGCTAGTGCTTTGCCCATTCTCAACCTGACTTGGACATTCGCCAATAACACCACTAGCCCGCAACAAGAAATGATTATCGGGTCACCCTTTCCCGATGATTTTGCGGTGTTGTCACGCTCACTGACACTACAAGCCACGCTTAAGTGGAATGACAAGGCCCTGTACAAGAAGTTGATGATGGGTTCTGGCACGGTCTGGGACCCTGCGCCGTTTGAGACGGACCTGGACGTAAAACTTCTGGCTCCCAAGAATGTCCCGACGACTGCGGGCACCATTCCGTATTCACTCCAGATGCTGGCCTCGGCCGTCACTTGGACTCCGCAAAGCTCACCTCAACTAGAAGGCGGTGGTTTCTTATCGCTCCAACTGCAGGGTCAAGCGGTTCTGCCTGCCACTGGTGACTATGCCAGCCTGACCTGGGTGAATGAGTACGCTGCTTACTAGCTTGTTCTAAAGAACGTGGGGGAGTCTAGACTCCCCCACGTTACTATGTCCATATTTCATAGGAGACGCTACAATGGCACTCAAGATTGACCTTCCCACCGAGAAAGTCCTCAAACTAATAAAGGCTGACCCCACTGGTGAAGCCTTTGTCACTATTCGTCAGGCCCGCCAAGCACAACACGAAAAGCGCGGTGAACTCTTCGCCGAAGCCTCACGGGTGTGGACGGAGGGCAATGACCAGTTTGAATTGAAACAGAAAGTCTCAATGGAGGAGGTTCGGCGCACCGAAGTCGAGCTGACCATTGCGGATTGCAACATTGAAGGCCCAGATGGTGAACCGCTGTTCAAGTTTGCCACCAACTCCAACAACACCAAGCGTCTGGCGATGAACTCATTGGCGTTTGCCAAAGCTTGGGGCCTGCTTCCTCCTGAAGTTGCCAACGAAATCCACGAGAAGGTGGTGGAAGTCAACCTTCAGTGGGGGCCAGACGGTGGAAAATAATCGGGGAGATTACCGAGCATATTCAGGACGAGGTGCTTCGATACACCGCTGAACTTGGCCGCTTCCAAGAGAATGTTGGCCCTCTCCCTAAAATCCCCTTCCCGTCCCTGTGGGCGCTCGCTGAACAGGTTGAGAAATTTCACACGCTACCCGAGAGTGGCGGGCTAAATGACCAGTTCTATATGCAAATGGTATGCTTGATTGCATTTATGAATGTAATGGAGTTTTCCAAAGCACAACGCCAATTGAATAAACAGGGGTGAATAACCCCTGTTTGAGATTGTTTCCAAGCGTGCCAAGAAGCATTTTGGCGAATTTCCCCGAAGATTAGATTGGCCCTCAAAAGAATAGCAACCTCTCATCTCCTCCAAGTTGGAGGAGAATGGCGCTGTTGTGCCAAATCTTTGGTAAGCGTAACGAGAGTTCTAGCCATTGATGACCTTTCCGACAAGGGCCATCAGGATAGCCAGGATTCCCATCACGATCACCCACACAAACCCGAAACATATTGCGATGGCAATCATTTCGGGCAACGTAGTTTCCATGTTCATATTTTACTCCTAATGAAACAGATAGCAAACAGAGATTACAAAGGATATGTTCACCCCATCCCCCTCTTTTGAGAGGTTGTATCTGTATGTCTTGGACAACCGAGCGTCTGACAGCGCATCTCGCCCAAAACCCTACAACCGCATTTTCTGAGCTGGCCGAACTTTTTGAGCGTGGTGAGGTACCGCCAACTCTCTACGATGCCGTCTACCAAAGCCTTAACTCGCGGTTGTCTACGGACGCGCATTATGGGGGGTACGAGCAATCACCACGAGTTCAGCAATCTCGCATTCCACAAGTCCCTTTTCGTTTCCAGCCCATTCAAGATGAGGGGATGCTTGAGCCTGATGATGCTGATACAGGCTTTGATGCTTTCCCGTCTACAAGTGACCGTTACAAGCCGACCAGCACCAACGACTTGGTGCGAAAACTTGAAGCCGACTTACGCGCAAAGTTTCCAAGCGCAGATGTTTCCCTGCGTTTGCCACCTCAAAAATCCATGGGCGGGGATGCGTATGCAACGGTCAACATCGCTGGCCAGAACCGAATGGATATGCGTCTCTGGCGCGATTCGACGGGCGGGCTACATTTAGGCGGAAGATCAATCGTATCCGAGCCTGGCGAGACACAGTACGATACTCTGCGTCGGCTGGTATTAAGAGATGTGGGCGCACACTACAAGGCGATGTCTACTCCAGGTCAGACAGAGAGTGGCCCACGATTTGTGGCTGGACAGCGTGAGGGCCAATATGTTGACCCCTTTACCCCACAAAGTAACTACCGACTGGGGCGTATCGCTTCAACCCAATTCTTCCCCGAAACCCAAAATCCTAATGACCGCATCTTCAATAAGCGAAACTTGGTCAATCCTGATCTGAGTGGTCAGTTCGCATCTTCCGATGGCTCGCCACTTGGGACACGGAACCCAAATGATGTCTACGGATTTGATACCGGGCAAATGACTTATCAGGGGATGATGTCATCGCGGGATTCAAGGGGGCGAGTGAGTTATCTGAATTACAAGAAGCCCGGTGATGAGATGAAGATGATGAAACACATGCAAGTCTCGGGCTACCGGGATGTGGGTCGAGGTATGACGGGCGGGAGGCTGAGCGTTCCTGAAATCAATACGCGAATTGTGGAATATGCGCCGGATGGTTCACCCGTTACTGGTCGACAAGCGCAGGTCTTCAACATTCTGTTTGATCCATCCATGCCCGCGGGTATGGGTGTTTCGGTTGGCCAGCAGGTTTCGCTTGAACGGCAGACGGCGTGGCGCACACACGGGATGGCGGGCCAATTCAAGAATGAGCGTTTCTGGCGGGGCACAGTCGGGGGCCGAGATACACCTGTTCCACATTTTGGGCGAAGTACGGGTAGTTGGGATGAGACACAGGTGGGCGCCACTCGGCGGATTGAAGGTGGGATGCGCGACTTCCTCGAAACCGCTGTCCGACAACGAGTGGGTGAGGGGAACTATGGCTTGTTCCACGAGGGGAGCAAGGTCTTTGTGGCACACCACGAACAAAACTATGGATTTGCTCCTCGGGGCTTCCAAGGTTTTGCTGTTTCACCCAATGACTTTTTCAAGAATCCACTGGCAGGTGTTCAGTCAATGATTGAGGGCTTTGGCGCACGCGAGGGGTGGGACCATCCGGCCCTAGCCGCGCTCATTGATCCCTCGACCGGAGCTCCCCAATGGACGGAATCCAACTTGCCCGCTATTCAACAGGCGGCACGCTACATCATTAGTAACTCAGCTAAGACTAATGCGGCTGGTCAACAGGTCATGTCAATGCCATTTGCCAAGACCCTTTCACGTTCTGGTGCTTGGCCATGGTCAACCGGAAAGGTGTCAATGGAAGTTGCCATGCGTATGGCAAAGACTGACCCGCGTTCATTTTCTCAACTGAGTCGCCAGAGTATAGGCAAGCAGGATATTTACGGCGAGATCATCAACGCTGGGGCAGTCATGTCCGGTGCTCCCAATATCACGCCTCGGCGCGGGATTGATTTAGACGCCTCCCAACTACCAGAGGCCGCTCTGTCCAGTGCCTTACAGGGACACGCTGGATCGGGAACTCCTACGCCACATGAATTCCTGGATGGTCTTGAATCGGCCATGGGCTTTCTGGGAGAGATGAACGGGGCAAGCAAGGCTGACATGCGCCATCAGGCGCGGTCGCCACTTATGATGACCTATACTGAGAACGGTGTGAAACAATCTCTCCCCTTGCCATCTGTTCGCAACCTGCGCTATGCCTTGGGAGGCGGGATGGGAAAAGACTTGGCCAATGACGATGGTTTTGTTGGCCTGGAAAATGACAGTTCCACTTATGCTACCAGCGCCTTGGAGATGTTGATGCTCAAGGCGACGGGTCAGGAAGTGCCCATTGAACTGGTACAGAAGCATCGCGCTTCTGTGGCAGAAATGTATGGCTCAAAGGGTACACACAAGGCGCTGACATCCTTCTATCCCAGGAACGCCACCGGTGGTCCGGTATCTGCGCTTCCGGGCGTTCAGGATGTTCCAATTAACGAGATGCGGTTGGGAGATGCCCAACTCATGCGAATGTTCAAAGTTCGGACACCCCCGGAACTTCTGGCGCTTAAGAGTTACCTGCGCGAAAACAACGTGGGGGCTTACACCTGGCGCAACCCCAACATTTCGGATGCCAACCTGCTCAATTTGCGAGTGACACCCTCAAATCTCCCCGACGGGATTTTGTTGAACAAAGAGGTTCAGTCTATCAACATCGGCGACTTTGACCCGGATGCGTCTGGCATTTCGGGTATTGGCGCATTGAGTGTTCAGCGGACTGGCCGCGCATTTGTGGTCCGGGCCAACGGCATTCGGCCAGGGATGAGTTCGGACGAGGTTGTAAATCGCCAGAAACTCATGGACGAGAAGTTCTCTGGTCTCGGCACCCAAGAAATCAACAAGTGGGCCAAAGATGCGCGGGAGTGGGGATTTGATAAAAGTACCGGCAAATATGACTTTGAGAGATTGAAGACCTCTATGCTGGGGATGGTTGACAAACTGGGAACCTTTGGACATACAACTCCCGAGGCGGTTCAGAAGGCTTTGGCCGAGACGCTGGAGTACAAGGCGGGTATGGGCAAAGAGTTCAACTTTGGGCGCGTGCTGTCTGTTCTATCGGGCGGACAAGACCAGTTCAATCAGGTTGTACTTCCGGCTTATCAAAAGATGCTGGATAGCGAAGCCTTTTCGGGGGCCTTTGAGAAACTCGTGGCTGTGCGTGACCGGATGCAACCGGCTACAGCGGGCGTAGCGCCCAAGCCGGGCGAGAAGGTTTCGGGCATTATGACCAAGGCTGCTGGTGGTGGCCGAAATGCGGGTATGACCGATGCGCTGACAGCGCTGATGACGGCTCCCGAGTTTTCTGACGCCTCAGCTCTTGTTCCACTGGTTATTAATGACCCACAGAAACAAGCGTTCTTACGGACACAACTCGCCAAGGCGCAGGGGATGGATGCCTCGAAGAAGGCGGGTTGGATTGCCAATTCAATGGGAATAGTCCTGGGCCGTGATCCATGGGGCGAGGCGGGACAGTTGGGAACTTTACCAACGGCTATCAAAGCCATGGCGGCCGCGCGCTGGAAGATCGAGAAAGCGCCCTTAGGAGACAAGGACGCTGATTGGGCCGAGTTTGGGATGCGCCTCCATGAAACGGTGCGCTTTTATAGCGGCAAGCCTGAACCGGGCGAGAACAGGATTGACCTGCCCAACACCTTGGCCAATATGATTGTAGCGCCACAGGCGGAGGACTTCCTTCAACGATTTGGGAGGTTGACCGGAATGGCGATCAATCCTCGCGCGACTGGAGATTATCCCGTCAAGGGCGAGACAATGTTCGGCCACAATACGCTGGCAACTTGGGCCAAGAAGTTGAACTTTGCCATTCCCAAATTATCCAATGCCTCACTGGGAAATCCAGACAATTTACTCTTAGCCAAAATTATGCCGACCGAGGCCAAGCATCTTCGCAACCTGGAGAAGATGTCACCGGATGAGGCTAGACGAATGGTGTCGGAGGCCGAGAAGAAGGTGGGTGGTGGGGCAGAGCGTTTCCGTCAGGGCCAGTCGTTTATTAATCCGGCTCTCTACGACCCGACTGACCCTAATTTTATTCCAAAGGTGGCTCAGGCAACGGCATCGTATTCTAAATACGCTATGAAGGAGCAGGCCGAACAAAACGCTCTAAACGAAATGAATCTGGGTCCACAACAAACGACCCGGATGATTCAGGCCCTTAAGAGTCTGACCGAAACAGGTGACTTCTCAACGATGGACTTGATGGGCATGAGGGGGGCCGAGGGGTCGTTTGCCCGCGATAGCGTTCCCCTTAAGGCATTCGATAAAATTCGGGGAGCCCTCCAGGCACCGGGTCGTCTGTCCGAGCCGAGTGTAATGGGCTCGCTAAAAAATATCGTTTCTTCCATCGATCCGTGGAAATTATCCGACGATAGTGGGGAAAAGGCGTGGTTCTTGGAACACGGACCGGAGGCGCTGGGCGATACGGAAGAGAGCGTCAAAAAGAGCTTTGCCGATTATCGGGCTGGCAAAGCAGGCGGCGGACCGGGTGGGGCCAAGACAGCCAAGATGACTCTGGCTCAAGCGGGAGAAGCCTTTGCGAAGGCAGACATGGGCGGGATGATAAAGGAATCCACAGAACTGACGGCTACTTTTAGAAACATGCGCGAAACCGGAGAACGGCTAAATTATGTGCAGGCCCGACAGCTCAAATATCAGGACCGGCTTGTGGATTTAACAGAGAAGCAAGGAAAATTTCTCGAAAAGCATGGTGTCGGGGTCGGGGTCATGGCCGATGTCGCAGGGGGGAATTTGGATTTTAGCAAAGACGCCTATCCTTCTGCGGCTAAAGCAATTGAGATGCGACTGGGGGCTGTCTCACCCCAAGTGGCTGAGAAGTACCGTGAGATGGAAATGGAGCGTCGTCAATTGTTTTTGGGTGCCACCACTGGCACTCGCTCGGATGCCTCTAGTCTCGAGAGATTTGCCAAGCGCCTGAGCGATGCGGGTATTTTGAGTGGTGAGGCGGTGTCACAAGCGGAAGCGATGTCCGACCGTTCTCCACTAGCCCAACTTAATCGCACGAGTCAGGCGCTAATGTCGGCGCAGTACCTCCCGTGGACCATGCAGCAGGTCACAGCTCCCGCACTAGAGGCATTGTCTGGCCAGTCTCAATCTAACACACGCATTGGACAGGCACTGGCCGGTCTTGGTTTTGGGGGAACGGGACTGGCCACATCACGCTATGCTGGTCAGTTTGCACAAGCGCAAGCGGGGGTTCAGTACGCAATGGCCAACACATGGGGCGATGTAGTCAGTGGTGTATCTGGGATGGGCGGAAACAATATGGCCTCGGTTATTGGTGGAGTTCTTGGCCCTGGCGTTGGGATGGGTATTGCGACGGGCATGTTGACCGCGCCAATACTGGGCCCACTTGCTATTCCAGCTGGAGTTATCGCGGGAGGAGTTACGAGCAGTATTGGCGCAATGAGTGCTGCCTCGCACTATGTAAAGAGTCCCAAAGACTTCAACGAGATGCTCTATAACACCTACGGTGGCGACAAGGGTATTGGACAGTTGAGCTTGGGAGATGCACTGGGGGGCGGAGTAGTTGGGCAGTGGTTGTTTAGCCAATCGGCGGGCGCGCAACAAATGGTGGGTGAGGAGACGCAGGTGGCGGCGGGGATGTCGCAATTCGATTTGGCGGGAATGTCGTATGAGGATCGTGCGCGTTATATGCGTCAACGGGCGGTAACGGGCGTTGGTGGATACGAATCCACGATGGCTCGCTTGGGTGTGGACGAAGATGTAGCCGTGGGCATCTCTACCCGTCTGGCACGAGCCCAGAATTATATGCAGGGCCCAGATGCTTGGCGTGGCCCTGGCAAGGGAGGCGAAGAATCCCCAGTAGAGTTTTGGAAGGGGACTGAGGAAAAAATTCTCCGGGCTATGCAGGCAGGCGTCGACCCCGAACAGTTCGCAGAACAACTTCAGGCCGGACTTGGCGGCAGCATGGATACGGCCTATCAGAAATCCTATGCCGCTCTTGAAAAATACACACCCGAACAAATGAGGGCGGCTTCGCGCGGCTTGGGGATGGAGAATTTATTGGCGATGGAGGGTCAGGAGGTGAACTTTGACCGAGCAATTCGGTCCGGCGAATTGGCTGGTCGAGATAAGTTTATTCATGGTTTGGTAGAAAGTATATTTGGGCAATTAGAGGAGGGACTAGCAGGCGGATTCAAGTGGAGCGGAATAACTGAATTTACCAAGCAGGCCGATCTTGGAACAGCAGAGGGTGATGCGACCGCCTATGGTTTGGGTCGCCAAGGAATGGTGCAACGAGGCCGCTTTGAATCTATCCGTTCAATGCTGGAAGGACAGGGGCTTGCGAATGTAGATAACTTTTCCAATCTCTTAGCCGAGGACCCCCAGCGGGCCGGCCGCTTTGGCCAGCTATTTCAGGCTTCGGCGCTTGACCTGGGTGGTGCGGGAGCCAAGTCCTACGCTCTAGCCATGTCTGGTGCTTCGAGTTATCAGCGCAGTCTGGGCGAGAATGTTCGGGGTCGCTTAGGACAGTTTATGGGTGAGCAGGGGGCCGCCGACCTAGCCGTTGCGATGAGGAATGCCACTCCCCAAGAAGCTCTCATCGCCCAGGGTGTATTGTCAGGCAATGCCAATGCGATGAGTATGGCGGGCGCTCAAATGGGTGGGCCAGGCTCATGGGTGACCAACCAGACGGGTGGGCGGACCGGCTCGGCAGGTATGAGCCTATTCACCAATAGCATTTTGAGTGCTGGTGGGCAGGTCAGTCCGCTGATCGCGGGGTCATTCAAGAATTTCTCTGCTCCGGTTCAGGCGGCCCTAGTGGGTCAGGGCAAGCCAAATGCGGTTGGCCAAACCTATGGTGGTATGTGGGGGCTGCAGGATTATATGAGTGACTTGTCATACCAGTCACAAGCGGCCTCGTCTGGTATCTCGGCTCGAGGCGTAAAGATTGGGATGGCCTTTACGACAGGACAGGGACTGGGTGCTTATGCTGGGAGTGCAGTTTATAAACCTGGCGAGGCTTTACCCTGGTCCATCAATGGCGGCACCGCCTCGGCCATTCAGGAAGGCCGTGGAATGTGGGCCTTACAGGATGAGTCAACCCAACTCCAACGGACTCAGGCGCAAGGTAATCTAGCCTTCTCTCAGCGCGGACTAGAGATGCGTGGCCGACAATTCCAGGCTGGCTGGGACTTCAACCGTGCCCAGGCTGTGACACAACAGGGTTGGCAACAAGAAGATTTCTCCTTCCGGGGCCAGCAGGTCAACCTTCAACGGGGCTATCAGTTAGAGGATTTCTCCTTTGGTCGGATGCAAAGCGCCCAATCACGCAACTGGCAATCACAAGACTTTGCCTTCCAGCGCGGTCAAAACCAACAGCACTTTGGTTGGGCGATGGAGGATATTGATGAGGACATCCGTTTCTCGACGGGCCGGGATCGGCGTCAACTTGAAAGGCAAAAGAAGCGCACCACCCTTGACCACAACGCCGAGGAGACACAGCAAAACAAAGTTGAGTCACGACAGCGCAAGTTGTGGAAGGATGAGGATGACCGCTACAAGACTGAAACCGTCCGGGCGGCGGAACAATTCAAGACCCAGGTGGAGCGTCTAGCGGTTGAACAGAACCGGTCAGAGGAAATGTTCAAGCTCTCGATGCAACGCATGGACATGGAAAAGGGAAACTTCTATGAAAATCAGGCGTTAGAGTCTGACCGGATTGCGGCACAGCGGGGCTGGCTGGCGGAGAGCGAAGCGATTGAGGATGAACAGCGAAACCTGGAGCGCACGCATTGGAAGCTCCAGCAGGAGAACCAGCTGGCGGGTATTGGTTCCGGTCTACACTATGCCAAACTAATGAAAGATGCCCAAGCGGCCGCCACAGAACTTGGCCGAAAACAGGGCGAGAACGAAGCTGGCCTGCGCTATATGATGGACACCTCGGCCAAGTTCTACAATGGCGTCGGTGACTGGCTGTGGAATATGTTCCAGTGGCTGGGTAATGCCAGTCTGGAAGATGCCGCGAATGTGGCTCACCCACCGAACTATGTCCCGCCCGCTACGGGTGGTAGTTCAAATAGTGGCGGCGAAGAGGCTATTCCAGTTGCTTCGGGCCGTCAGTTCTTGGCAACCAAAAACCAACTGCTTCGAGTAGGCGAGTATGAGGATGAATATGTTTCGATTTACCCCCTGAATAGTCAACCCCCTGACCTTCCCCGCCCTGGTTCCTCCAAGTTGGAGGGAAATGGCGGATATGGCGATGTTTATGTTATTCTGGACGGTGATCAGATTGCGGCCAGGATTGAGCGGCGGCAAGCTAAGACGCTTCGTCGTCAGAGCGCGCTCTAACAAAAATCCCTCCAACTTGGAGGGATTGGGTAGAGTTATTTTGATCTTGGTGGATGTCCTCTCTCTACCGCCTGCTTGGGGGGGACAGAACCCCCATTGACCCAGTGAGCCAGAAATCTCTCAACCACCGTAGATAGTGGCAGGCCAGTTTCCTCTGACTTTGCTCGTGCCGCATCCAAGATGTCGGGGTCAAGGGTTGTCGAAAATGGAATTCTCACTCGGGTAGGCATATGTGTCATTATGCACTAACATACAGGTTTTGTCAATGAAACTCATTGTGTGTCTTGACACACAATGATGTGTGTGATACTATGGGCAGATTATCGGCCAACCCATACAGGAGACAAACATGAAGACTACTTTTACTGCCGAGGCTTCTTTTGCCCTGGGCGACACAGGACTCCAGCACTTCAGAGAGTGGAACTCATCGCGGGAGATAAGCGAGTTGCAGACGGCTCGCCGCCATTTCGACTTGGCCCGCCAGACGTTTCCGAAGAAGGGCGTACCTCTTGCTGACCGAGACTTCCCGAAGTTATGGGAGGGGATGGCGCTGTTATGCGCCATCCTGGGTGAGAATGATGAGTGTTCTAGCCGTGCATAATTTTTCCAAGCAAGGCCATTGCGCCCACAATAGCGACGAGCGAAATTAGAAGAACAAAGCCCATACATAGGTATGGCATGATTGTTTCCATGTTCATATTTTACTCCTAATGAAACAGATAGCAAACAGAGGCTGAGATGGTTGAGATACTCACTCAAAATACTCCGTTTACCTTCTTGATAGATGATGAGGATGCGGATTTATGCGAACTTGTATGGTGTCCATACACATCAAATGGACTGCACATTTACGCGATTACACAAAGATACGAGATGGGCAAGAGGAGAAAGAAATCTTTGCACCGTCTTGTTATGGAACGTATGTTGGATCGAGGGCTTCTGAGTTCTGAGAAGGTTGACCACAAAAACAGAAATACCCTTGATACCCGCCGTGACAATCTCCGTCTAGCAACCCAATGCCAGAATATGCAAAACAGACGAGGACGACAGCATACGATTAGCGGTTACAAAGGCGTATATCTGAATAACAAGGCGTGGCAGGCAAGCATTACCGCCAACCACAAGTACCATCATCTCGGTGTGTTTAATACGCCCGAAGAAGCCGCTCGTGCTTATGATATAGCCGCCCGCGAACTACATGGTCAATGGGCCGTCCTCAATTTCCCCGACCAAGTTTCCGAGGCTCCTCAGAAGAGGAACTCCACAATTCCTTCCAACAACACCAGTGGCTACAGAGGTGTCTCTTGGGCGGGTGGAAGAAACAATGCTTGGAGATGTGGCATTGAGAAAAACGGAAAGAACATCTTCTTGGGCCATTTCACCGACCCCGTTAAGGCCGCCCACGCCTACGACGCCATGGCCAAAGAATTACGTGGCTCAAAAGCAAAATTGAACTTCCCCAAAGATTAGCTTTGCCCCAAGATACAGACTACAGATGAATAGCAATCGCTAAACTTTCTATAGGAAAGGACTGTTTCTGTGGCCGCGTCCACACTCGCGTATTGTCGGTTTCGCAATTCAACCAGCACTTTGGATAAACGCCTGAGGGTCTTGGCGGGCCCTTTGCCGATTCAGTCCAAGATACAGACGGTCACCCGCGCTCTAACTGGGGATGCTGATGTGCAGTACGGGCCGATTGTGAAGCGGTGGCAAATGACCGTCAAGTTGCGCCACACGGAGCTGGACTCAAACTATGGCACGCGGGCCGACTTAGAGAGCTTCTTCGCTTATAGCAATCCCAACGGTTCACCTTCAACCATCATCACCTTTTTCTCCAACGTGGACACAGACGGTGACGGGATCGGAGATAGTGTAAGTATTTTCCTCACCGGCGACCTTTCAGTAGAAAACGTGACCTATAACTTAACGGGCACACTCGCTTGGTACTACATCACTATTACCTTTGAGCAGACCGTATGAGAACTATAAGCACTACTCTCAAAGATGCAGGACTGGCCAATCATCGCTATCCATTAGCGCGCGTAACTGTGCGGAACACGCTAATGGATTGGGATTTCTTTGCCATTACTCCCAGTAATCCTTTTGGTCTTCCAGGCGACGAGGTGACCACACTGGGAGAGCGTTTTTGCTATGGAGACAGTTTGGCTACTCAGGCGGGCACGATTCTACGCGCCTATACCGGAACGGTGGGTCTGCACGTCCAGCGCGTGGTCACGCCCAGCACTGCCTCCAACTGGACAGTGGCTTGGACCAACTTGGCCACTACCACTCAAAACTACTGTAATCCAGGACTCATTCAGGCGACCAATGGAACGATCTATCTCTATTATGCGAGTGGACAGTTCCTTAACTTCAAGACTTCGGTGGATGATGGGGTCACATGGAGCGCACCGACTGTTGCCGTGCTCTTGAATCTTGCTTTTGGAAGTTCGTCCTACACGATTGCGCCTGTGGCCGTCTCGGCCACCACCGCCGAGCTGTATGTCTGCTCAATCTATGGATGGGCGGTACGTGTTGAACGGGTGGTATTGGCGGGCGGGGTATGGAGCACTTCGGAGATGCCGCGCCGCATTTATGGCACTACGACCTTTCCTCCATTGGCGACGGGAGCAGGCTTCTATAGCACCACCTTCTTTGATGCTGTGCCGTTGCCTGACACAGACGGATTGGCAAAAGGCGGCGCATTGATCATTTACAGTCAGGGCAACACGAATCGTCATTATGCGGTGTCGTGCTATCAGGGCAACTGGGGCGATCCGCGTCCCATCTTCCCCGACGAATATACCAAGTTTTACCCTTGTCGGGCCTCAATTATCAATGGCAAAATTGTTTTGACGGCTCGTATTAAGCGGGACAACCAGAATGGGTACTCACCCGAAATGGAAGTTTTGTTACACTCCCCCAACGGTGTTGATTGGACCGCCCTGGATCGGGATAGTTTTATTGAGTTTGGCCTGCCCATCACAGCCACAGAAATCAAGGGCAAGATACACCAAGTTGGAAATTATCTCTACTGTGTGGGGATGGTGCGCGTCTATCGGACGGACACCACAACTATTCTGGACGAGACTGGTGACAATGCAACACGCAAACTGGTGGTGCCAAGCGCAGATGTTCTGGAAATCACCCACAATTCACCAGGGACAGGTACTTCGCCTTCGGGCACCTTGGCGCTGGCCAACGGCGATGGCACTTATCTCAATCATGCTATCGTGAAGAAGGGTTCGGAAGTCCAGATTGAACTGGGCTATAAAACTACAGCGGGTGACGAATATGTCACTGTTTTACAGGGTGTCATTGGTGGTGTGGAACGCGCGACCAGTGCTGGCCAAGAGACGCTGAGACTTGACCTGCGTGACCGTTTGTTCACACGCCTTAAGGATTATAAGTCGCCAGTCTATCGCGCGCTCAACAGCCAACTCAAACACTTTGACCCTTGCGATTTGATGGACAGTCTATACGTCGTCCACGGAGACTCGTGGATTGCAATGGCCGCGAATATGGCGGGTGGGAATACGGGTTTTGAGGCTCCGTTGTACAACGCCGAGTGGTCACAGTACGATACGGGGGCAACCGGCACTTACGGTTTCAATCCAGACCAATACTACAGCGGCAGTTACTCCATGCGGATTTCCAAGACAGGTGGGGCTACTACTGCCAATTTTGGGGTGTCGCGGTCACTTCCGGCTGTCCTAAAAGACACCGCCTATACCATTGAGGTCAAGATACACATCACGGCGATTGCAGGCGGAGCCAAGACGATAAGATTAGAGGCAGGTGGTAACTGGGGTGTGGCGGGTGCGGCGGCCAGCGTAGTGGTAGATCAGACGGATGTGACTACTGAATGGGCCACGCTTTCGACAGGATTTACGCCGAGTGTAGACTCGGCCACTGGTAACTATGTGCGGATTTTCTTTGACGACGCCTCAACCGGCACTTGCTATATTGATGACCTTAGCCTGATCCCCAATGTGAGTGGCACGCTTAACTATAGTTCTCAGACGGTAGATGGGATTGCGTTCTCAACCTCCCCGAATGAGACCGAGGACTTCGACATTAGCGCCAAGGTTTCGTTTCGGGGCACAGTGACGGCCGAATCTTCCAGTGTTGGGCTGATTGGTTTAGGAGTAGACAACAAGAATTTCCTGGTCTTTCGCATCACGAAGGGCACGACCAACAATCTCCTGTTTCAGAGATGCCGGGATGGGATTTACACCTCCATCGCTATTGCCTCAGCAACAGTCAGTGTCAACGTGAATTACCGTATGCGTTTTGTGCATACAGGCGGAAAATTCCGGTGTTACTTGACCACCGACGCCACGACACTAATGAATTGGGGGTTGCCCAAGATTACTCAGGATTGGGTAGACTCCACTCTTCCGGGTGGACAGTCGCTACAATTGATTTGTCCGAGTGACAATGGCAAAGGGAAGGTAGGCGTATTTGCCCGGATTGCGCCGCTCAATTTTTATTCTTACGGCTTGGACAAAATGTCCAACACTATTGCTCTGCGTGTATATGGGGATTCGCGCTGGAGCGAGGTTCCGTCATCCGGTTATGTTCAGATTGAAGACGAGGAAATATACTACGGGGCTAAGACGACTTACAGTAACGTGCCCGACATGAACGACACCGGTTTTGCCTGGGCCGCCGAGCGACTTCCGGGTGAAGTCTGGTTTCCACAAGCGATTGAGGGCTATGACCATCGTGTAGACCTAAAGGTCACCACACCCACCAATCCAAATGACGAGGTTTTCGGCTACAAGAACTATGCAGTCACCTTTCCTGAGTGCGCCATTCCGGGCATCACCTATCGGATTGACCTGACGACTTACGCCCTGCCGGGCCAAAATATTGAATATCCAGCCGGAGCGACCCTGCGTGTTCACTGTGCCTCTAACATTCCAGACGTTGCCGAGAGCCCAAGCCGACGTATCTTTGGGGACCCCGAAACTATGACGGCTAATATCGCGCCCTGTCTCTATAATTGTGTGCGGGGATGGGGTGACACCTCTCCGGTCGCTCATCCCGATCAGGCTCTCGCCTTTACGTTTTGTGATGAGTTTGTCCAACTTGAATCTTTCATGGCGTTGGACTATGTGCCAGACGAGAACATTGAGAGCGTCCTGACACGGACGACCTATATGGCTGGTGCGCGTTTACCGACCTTTGGCTCTGCCTATTCTTTGACTTCCAGCACATCCACAAGCGCCATTCAGGCCGCCAGCCTTACCCGCAAAGACTTTACCGCTCATTTTACTTCGGCCCCTATTGCAACGGGAAATTGGGTGTCGCTCCGCTTCCGGGCCAACTCCAATTCAACAGGGTTGGTAATGCGGATTGAAAACACCTCCGGCACATATTATTGCCGGCTCTATCAGAACACCGATTTTACCAATTATGTGGAGTCGCACACACTTCCCACGGATATCATTGGCGCATCAAGTTTTGTGCTGATCCGGGTTGTGGCCACGGGAAACTTCATCACGGTCTATGTCAACAATGCTCATGCGGCAACCTTTTACACGACTCTCTTTAATGCCAGCGCACTCAACTACATCTATTTTCAACAGGCGACTGGCACGCTCTACAATCTGCGGGTGCCCGAACTAGATATGCGCCGGGATGGTTTTAGCATTGACAATGATGTGGCCGGTCTACAACTGATTGGCAATGCGATTCAGGATCGACCTATCAAGTATTTCTCTAAATCAGGAGGAAGCCTGTACTTTTCGGTATTTGACACGCGTGATGTGCTGAACACGCTCACTACTACGACCCTGCGCGACTCCGATTCGGAGAACATTACCGAGGCGGTATCGTTCCTGCGGATTTATGCGGATGAGATTGTAGAGGTGATGGACCCAGGACTGATGGCGGACTACGGCTTTGTGATGGGTATCCGGCAGATGTCGCGGTCAACGGCCGCTCAGGCGGCGGATATGGCTACCCGTATGTTTAGAGAGATCAAGGAGAGCATTGAGACGCATGGCATGGAGGTTGGGGCAATCCTCAACATTGAGAATGAGGATAAGGTTGTCATCTCGTACACTCTGGTAGCCACCAGTCGAGCGGTATTAAAGACCGTCATCGTCAATGGCTACGATTTCACGTTTTCACCCGGAAATCTAAGCCTGACCATTGGCTCAAGGAAGTTTATCTCGTGATACAAATTGAAGAACTGCGCCGTATTATTCATGCCGAACTTGACCGCCGCTACGACATAGGCAAGGTGGAGGCGGTGGGGCTGAACACTATCCGTATCCGACTTCAATCTACCGGGAACATTCTCGACAATGTGCCGGTGATTGGTGGGGCCCAAACGGTAGCGGCGGGGGATAAAGTCTACCTGCTCCGCTTCCGGGATGGTTCGATGGTGGGAGTGTCGGGGCGCAGTTCGGCGGCCGCACTCACTCAGGCCAGTGCGTCCATAGTCGCTACCCACGCGCATGACAATCTTTACTATACCGAGACCGAAATAACCTCACAGTTGGCGCTCAAGGCTGACCAGACCCATCAACATGACACAACCCATTTGGAGGCCGAGACGGGTTCAATTGGCGGGTGGGAGATTGACTCGGACCGGATTTTCCAGCGCAACTCGGAACTGAACAGTGATGGTTGGATTGGCTTTGGTGAAGCGCCACCTGACCAGTACGGCAATCTGGCGGGTGTCTGGCTGGGTTGGGACCCAATTACCGACAAGGCCAAACTCTCCCTATTCTCTAGTGTCAACAGCTATCTGCAATGGGATGGCGACAAGTTGCTCATCAAGGCCACCAACTTTACGTTGGACACCAATGGCAATATCACGGCGACGGGCGGGACGATTGGTGGGTGGACGATTGCATCGGATCGATTGGTAAAGGACACTGGCATAAATGCGACCAGCGCCGGATTGGCGCCTTTGGATTATCCCTTTTACGGGGGCGCTACTTACGCTAACCGGGCGACAGCTCCGTTCAGAGTTACCCCGACTGGAGATCTGTATGCGACGACCGGTTTCTTTCTGGGCACACTCAAGGTCGGGGCCGGGAATCCGGCGATTGACATTGATGGGGCCAACAAGCGCATTCGCACCAGCACCTTCTTGGCGGGCTTACAGGGCTTCAATTTGGATGGAGTGACGGGCGACGCTGAGTTCAACAATATCAAGGCGCGCGGCGCATTCACGGTTTCAACCTTTACAACCAACTCTATCCAAGCGACGGGCGGCACCAGCATTGTGGCCAAAGCGGTGGGAGTAGCGCGGGCTGACTTCACAACCGTTGATGATACTTATTGGAACGGCCTAGAGGGTCACTGGAAATTGGAGGAGACAAGCGGAGCGCGCGTGGATGTTAACGCCGTCAACGCGCTGGATTTGACTGACAATAACACGGCGACCAGCGCGACTGGCAAACAGGGGACGGCGGCGAGTTTCGACTCGGGTAGCAGCGAATATCTATCCATTGTTGACAATGCGCCGCTTTCGTTTGGAGATGTGGATTTTACCATTGGGTGCTGGGTATACTTGTCGTCGAAGGCATCATCGCGCGGGCTGGTGTCAAAGTGTAATGGGAGTGGGGCCTCGGCGACCGAGTATTCGCTTGAATATGATAGCGCGGGTGACCGCTTCCAGTTCCGGGTTTCCAATGGCACCACCCAAACAATCGTTGTGGCGAATGTGTTTGGTTCACCTGCTATGTCTACTTGGTATTACATCTTCGGTCAGCACTATGCTGGGATAGACCAGATTGCCATTAAGGTAAATGGCCTCGCAGACGCCACCGCGCATACGGTAGGGGCTCAGGACAGCACTAAGGCATTTGAGATTGGGCGTACCAATGGGTCGGCCTATATGAATGGGCGGATTGATGAAGTGTCGGTCTGGCGACGGGCTTTAGGTGACGCAGAGTACACCGTTCTTTATAACTCTGGGAGTGGCAAGGCTTGGCCGTGGGACCTGTCGGCTGTCAATGTAGACGTGACTGACCCAGATGGGATCACCCATGCGACAGCCGGAGCGTTGTGGACAGTGGGGGATGTGGTGTACATCAAGGACCCGGCAACGGGCGCATTTTGGGGATTAGTGGTCGGCAAGGTAGACCAAACGACTTACTGGAGGCTCGGCATAGCTAAGCGGTCACCCGCTATTGGCACGAACTATACCTTCCGCAAGGGTGTCGCCATAGTGAACTATGGTCAGTCGGGTGCGGGGGTGATATCGCAGTCAGCGGATGGCGCAATTGGAGCGGCCCCTAATCTAAGTATGGTGACACACTTAGGAGCGCCCTGGGCAATTCAGGCCTTGCGCGCGCGGCTGGGAAATCTAAATGGTTCATACGATTACGTTTCTGATACTTATGGCATTGGTCTGGGTGAATATGGCACAGGAAAGACCAGCCTGACAGTAGATGTAATCAATGGCCTACGTATCCTTAATGGTGCTGGTACACGCATTGGGCAGTGGAGGGCTAATGGTGATATTCTGGTAGGCAGGGATGTAAGCGCACCGGCGACTACCAATCTGGCCATTTTCAATATAGCCCAGACCTACAATTCCGAGAGCATGAGTTCTGGAGATGTTCTGATTGGAGATAACACATCCGCCAAGCCAAATCTAAAGATTACCCCTTTGGGACTTAGACTTAGGACGGGAACGACCGTCGCAATTGACCTTCAAGCGGATGGCGATGTGTTCATTGGCCGAGATATTGCCACCCCGTCCTCTACCGCTCTAGTGATCTTCAACAACGCACAAACCTACAATGGAGAAGCCTCGGTCTTTGCGGCGGGCGATATTTTGATTGGGGATAACTCGGCCAGCAAAGCCAATCTATTCTGGGACCAGAGTTTGGGGAGGTTCAACTTCCGGGGTGGGACGACTACACAGGCTTATATTGATACTTCTGGTTACATTATCGCTGGTGGGGATAGTATTCGAATTGGCAACACAGGTTTGGAAATCCTGGTTGGCAATTTAGCTTACGAAGACGCTAAGGCGCTTAGGTTTGTCGACACTCTAGGTGGGGTGACCAAGACCTTCCTACAGACCCACAGTTCTTCGGCGGGCGTCGCCACTTATGCCGGTCAACTTCTACACGGCCCTATGTCGTCAGGTCGGCCCGTTTCGTCTCTACAGATTCAGTCTGCTGGCGAAACATCGGCTAACAGTGGAAAAGGCCTGCTTGAGCTACTCGCTTCCTATAGTGGCGGCGCAACCCCTGTCTCGCTTGTGCTCCATTGCGATTCGGCGGGTGCTGGAGCGGATGTTAACTACCTGACTCTTACAGGCGCTGGCCTAGTCGTAGGCACTGCGCCTACAACAACCGTTCCCGAAGGAGTCATAGACTTTCGGGAAATCGCAGCTCCAGCAAGCCCACCAGCCAACTACGTTCGCCTGTTTGCTGATTCAACTCAGTCCTGGCCTTATTTCATTAACGATGCGTCCAGGACGGTGCCGCTCGGACAGCCGCGTGTTGGGCTGATCCACTCGGCGGCGCATCTGGGAGTAGGCGTTACTCTTGGTTCATTCTCAAACAATGGTTTCATCCAATATTTAGACAATGGGTTGGATTCAATCACAGACTGGAACATTTCTCTACCGCGTGGTTGGTCAGGTCGCACGCTGACAGTTAAGATATGGTGGTCGCCATCTACCACCGATACTGGACAGTGCAACTTTGTGGGCGAGGTGCGGCGGCTCGTGAGCGGAACAGACTTGCCAGGCTCGGCGACTGCTTCTGTAAATCTATTTGTCTCTGGCCCGGGTGTGGTCAACCGGGTAGGAACTAATAGTGGCACGATGTCACTTTCAAGTTTCTCCGAAGGTGATGCGGTTGGATTCCGTCTCTTTCGGGATGGTAATGTGGCGGGGGACACCTTTGCTGGCACGGCGCAGGTTAGTGCGGTTGAGTTGAGCGTGGTGGGGTAGACCCTTTCTTTTTGCCCTATTATATGAATAATTGTTCACAAGGAGATAAACTGATGCCTGACTTTCCCCCTGATATTCCCGTCATTGATGTTCCCTACGATGCTTTTCAAGAGGGCTATGCCATTCTGAGGCTGGTTCCGGTGCCTCCGATTATTTCGCCGCCTGCCCCGATTGTTCTGCCACCCAGAATAGGACTTGGCCTGGATGTATCAAGGCATCAGGGTGTGATTGATTGGGACAAACTGGCCCAAGCTAATCCAGCGTTTGTCGCTATCCGGGCCACGCTGGGCATTACGGGCCTGGACACCCAATTTAAGCGCAACTGGGCTGAGGCTAAACGAGTAGGTATCCCCCGACAGGCGTATCACTATCATATTGCCGGCACAAAAGGCGTCACCCAAGCCGACTGGTTTTCCTCCAACTTGGAGGGGGATAGGGGTGAGTTGCCTCCGGTATGGGATGTGGAGCCTCGCAAGGTTGGTGAGGGTTATGAGACGATTGACCAACGCGCATACACTAAAGAACTTGGTCTGGCGCTATTTCACCTAGAGGAATGGCTGGACGGGCGCACTCAACCTATCTTGTACACGAATGGCTGGGCTTGGAACTACTGTACTGGAGGTGAGGACTTCTCGGCCTTCCCACTGTGGGTAGCGGGCTACAATGAAATCGGGCCCAGTCTCTTTGGCCAATGGAATAAGTGGCATACCTGGCAGTATTCAGCTGGCGGGCGTGTGCTTGGGATTGCGGGCAATGTTGATATGAATGCGCGTGGAGGTCTACCACCCAAGTGGGCCTTCCTGTCTGGCAAGCGCCGAAAGCCTATTCTTCAAAATTTCCCGGTTTGTGACAAGCCGCATGGAAAAGAAATCAATGTCCTACGAAACGTCACTTGGGAATGTCTGATCTCGCGTATCACGCTGGATGGCTGGATTCAAATTAGTGCGACCCCTGACTATTGGGTGTCCGCATCCGTATTTGTGTAAAGGAAGTGTTCTGTGGCTGATAATCTTACGACCCAAACGACTGTCTCAACCGTACCCTCCGGGAGCAAGATCGCTACCCGGCAAGTAACTTATTCGGGTGATGCGAGTGTTCATATTGCGCCAGTGGGCCTGGTTGAATTTTCGGGCACGGATGATGCTAAGACTGTAACCGATGTTGCCATTGGCGCCATCACGGGCGCACTGACTGAAACGGCTCCAGCTTCCGACACAGCTTCCAGCGGCCTTAATGGGCGCCTGCAACGCATCGCTCAACGTATTACCAGTCTGATTGCGCTTCTTCCTGTCAGTCTGGGGCAGAAAACCAAAGCGAATGCACTAGCTGTCACACTCGCCAGTGATGAAGACATCATGCACACGGAGGATTCCGCCCATGCGTCAACTGATAAAGGGGTGGCGGTTATGGGTGTCCGTAAAGACGTGCCAGCATCGTTGCCATCGGCTGATGGTGAATATACTCTGCCCATCTTTGATGCTCTCAATCGGCTCTACATCTACGAGGGTGATACACCCTCGGTAAACGCTAGCTTTACTCGGCCAGCCAATACAACCACCTATGCGGCGGGAGATGCTGTCACCAACAGCACCAGTGCGCCAGTAAAAATTACCTTTACGGGTGTGACGCCGCTTCCGGCCGGATCTAATGAAGTTGTTGGGGCCATCTTGATTGACGGCGCAAACCAAACACTCAAGGGCCAATTTGAGCTTTGGCTGTTTGACGCCTCGGTGACACCCGACAATGACAACGCCTTGTTTACACCCACGGATGCCGAGCTGGCCACTCTGATTGGGGTGATCCCACTCAACGCTTACTATGTGGGGGATGCTACGGCGGGCGCGGACGGAAACGTGATCTTCCCCGTTCAGGGTCTCAGTCTTCCCCTCAAGTGTACTGGAAGTCTGCAAGACATATACGGACTGCTCGTGGTGCGAAATGCCTATGTGCCCGTCTCGGCAGAGGTGTTTGAGTTCCGTCTAATCTTCAAGCGACCCAAAGCCTAAATGCCCAATAGAAATTACGAACTCTATGACCGGATTGCGACTATTGCTCCTGGCCATCGCATTGCACATTGGGTATGTGAGGAGCGGGCAGGAACGGCTATCAAGGATTGCACCGGTCACCTAGCCGATGCTGTTGCCACATCTGTCACCCTTGACCAACCTACTCTCGGGGACGGACGGCGCTGTGCATCGTTTGCCGGGGGCGGTTCAGCGAGTCAGATCAATGTCTATTCCTCAGCCCTCAACACGATATTCAATGGCCAGGAGGGCGCAGCGGTTGTTTTTGCCAAACCCTCCAGCACTGCGGTCTGGAGCAGTGGTCTGTCCAAGAATCTTCTACGGATTGAAGTAGACAGTAACAACGGTGTATTTATGACAGGTGACGACGCCTTGGCCCAAGTGAATTGGAACTATGTTGGAGGCGCGGGTTCGGCGCAAGTGGTGCGGGGGAATATGGGTTCTTGGGATACGCCCTTTATGATGGGGATGATTTGGTCCTTCTCGCGCTTGCTGATGCAGGCCATTTTCAATGGTCGAGTAGAGGGAACAGCAGCTATTACGGCGGCGTATACCGGTAGTCTGAGCACCTTGCGCTGTAATCTTGGCTGTCGTCAAGCCAGTAACAGCGTCTGGGATGGCTTTATTGGGCAGGTGGCTGTGTGGGACATTCCGATTTCGTTGTCCGACATGGGAACGTTGTGGCCGATCTGGCGATAGGCCAGAAATTCATCCATGTTAGTTCAATTAATTTTGTTTGGCGAAGGGGGTGGCCTGCCGATACCCGTTGAGTTGCACGTCGCTCCAACTTCATCCCCGCCGCCCGGGGTGGGGACAGGGAACGACACGACAGGTATCGGCAGCTTGGCCGCGCCATACGCAACTTTGCAGAAGGCGAGTCAGGTGGCGGGGGCGGGGACGGTGATACTGGTGCATGGCGGGACTTATACGCCTTCGGGAATGCAGACGATTACCTCGGTAGGAACAGTGACGGCCTGGGTTATCTTCAAGGCGGCCGGAGACGGGCCAGTGATTATTGACGGAGTTTCGGCAACGCTGGCGGCCAACGATTCACTGGTGCGGTTCTCGTCAGCCAGCTATTGCATCCTGGACGGAATGACATTCAAGAACTCAACCGAGCGGGGCATTTCGGTTACATCCTGCGCCTGCATTATCATATCAAATAATACGCTGTTTGAAATCGAACGGCGGGCTATTGGCGGGAGCGGCGACGATATTGCCGTTATCTCGAACCGCCTTTACAACTGTGTAATGGAGAACGAGAACAATGCCCTCGGTGGAAGTGGCTGGGCCAGCGTCATCTCATGCTTCAACTGGCCAGATGGGCATGTTTCGCGGCGCTGGCTAATTACGGGTAACAACGTTTCCCTGTCGTGGGGTGAGGGCATCAACTTCTATCACGGCACTGGCTCGGCGTTTGGAAACATCATCCATGATGTGTGGAGCACCTGCTTCTATCTTGATGCGCCGTGCGAGGAGGGCGTGACGACGGATTACGTCACCATCAAGGACAACTATTGCTACTCTACCAATACGACCTACTATCGGGATGCTCGACCCGCGCATGGTGTGATGATGGCCAATGAGGCCAATGGGGATGGGACACTTTATAAGATTTCTGTCTCAAACAACATTCTGGCCAAGTGTGGGCGTGGGATTCACTATTGGCATAGCGCGGCTAACGTCAACAACGGTAATACCTGGGCCAACGTGACCATTGAGTACAACACTATTACTGAACCCTTCCTGTATTCCATTGACTTTGACCTGGTTGCAGTGGGACGACCTGACCCCTCAGGTGGTATCCTGCGCTACAACACCATTGCCAAAGGAGCGGATGGGAACTCACTAGACTTAGGTGGCGATCAAGCCTTTTGGACAACCATTGGCCCAAACAATTGGCCGAATGGTATCCCAGCCCTTGACGCGCATGCAAACAGCAAGGCCCTTGATCCACAATTTGTGAATCCGCTGTCTGGTGGGCCGACCGAGGGCTTCCGGCCCGACGTAGACTCACTACTGGCGACCGGTGTTCTTATCGCTGGATTGGAATTGGACTATTCCAAGCGCGCGCGCCATGTGCTCTACCCCACCCTGGGGGCGCTGGAGAAACATATACGGCGACGGAAATTGAGTTGACAAATTCCCCCCAAAAAAGTAGAATTGTGAAATATTATTCACAGGAGACACTATGAGCAAAGGCGCACGCAACCGGGGAAACCAGAAGCAACAGTTCGCGCAACGGATGGCCGAGATGACGGGCAGTGATAATCCAGAGACGCAATTGGCCGCGATTGAGCAGATGGCGTTTGAGATTGTGTCCACCGAGAAATTCTTTGGATTTTTCTTCAAACCGCTGACCAAGGAGTTCCGCATTGTTGGGTCGCAGAACATCTCGTTTGATGAGGTGATTGACATTTTGCAAATCATCCGGGATGGACTACGGGCTGAGAAGTTCAAGGCGGGGCTAAAGAAAGAACAGGACATTGCTCATGCCACAAATCAAACCCCGGCCCAGTCCGCGACTGGGCCGGATGGAGGCGCATCTGGAAACGCTGACAGCCTCGACGGAGCGGATCGCTCGCCTATTGGAGGGGAACGGCCGGCCGGGCCTGTTGGAGACGGTGACGGTGCTTCGGGAGGAAACGGAGCAACACCAGAAGGAACTGGTGACGATTCTCAAGGCGACTCAGAACACGGCGGAGTCGGTGCAGGAGTTGAAGACTTTAATGGCGACCCACTTGAAGCCGGATAACCCGCAACACAAGTCATGGATGGCGGCGTTTCAGGCTAATCCGCGCAGGGCAATTCAGGATATTGCAAGCATGGTTTTGGTAGTCTTCCTGTTTTATGAAACTGGCATCTTGCAACGCTTGCATGTTCTATTGAAAGGACCTTAATGGCGACATGGACTGATTTGACAGATGAACAAAAGACTAAGCTGGTCAGTAATAGTAGTCTTGATGTTTCTGCCACTGCCGCAAGTTTGGGAATGCGGCCCGAGACGCTCTCTCGCCGACTAAGGGAATATCGTCAGTATCACCTTCCAACCACCTTTACTCCCGTAGCCCTCAATACTGCTTCTGCTGTTTCCAATCATCGAATAGCAGAATATCAGCCCCCGGTGGGGAAAGAGGTGTTGATGTTGGCTAACCCGACCGATGCCCATGGCCTATACGCTGACCCGTATGCGTGGGAACTGGCGCTCAAGTGCATTGAGTTGATGGCTCCCAATCATATTACTTGGGGTAATGACGCAATGGATTTTGAGACGCTGGGCGAGTTTGCACCGGACGGACCGCGTTATTCGGTAGCCGATGAGCTGAAGGACGAAAAGTTGAAGCGGCGAGCTCTGCAAAGTGCGGCCCCGGATGCGGAGGTCTGGTGGGTGATGGACAATCACACTTATACCCGCTACCAGCGATTTATTTACAGGAAGGCCCCTGAGCTAGCCGAGATTGATGAATTGAAATTCCACAATCTGGTTGCGATTGATGAAAGCCGGTTAATTGAAGCCTTCTTGGCTGGCGACACCTTGCGGGTCATCCACGGCTCAAAAATAAAGAGTCTGCCGGGCGAGTCGGTGCGGGCAGAGATTGCGGACTCGGGCAATCGGCGGGGACGGGTGGTACGCTCGGTGATGGTGGGCCATAACCACCGCTTTGCTCATGTGGTGATGGACAACGGGATTGAGGGTTTGGAGTGTGGGTGTCTGTGCGATCTGCATCCACACTATAAGAAAATGAAACGTTCCTGGACCAACTGGGTGCATGGCCTTGGCTTTGCGCGCTACTCACTGGATTGGAGCGAGATTATCCCGGCCCGTTTCTTGAAGATGGGCGGACGATTAGTATGCCGGTTGGAGGGCCAGGAGTTGGCCGTTCAGATTGGCAAAGGTTATACCGGAGAATAGACATGGAAAGTTCTAATTTTTTAGTTGACCACGCTGTGCAGGCCGCGATGGATTCGCAGATGAAAGAGACCGTAGAGGATATCCTGTCTCTGCCTGGTGATGAGGGGCCGATTCGATTTGAGTGCTTTGAGTATAAAGATCGGGTGGTGGTGAGGTTCCCCAAGCCTATCCTAACAGCGGGCTATTCACCAGCACAGGCGCGCGAGTTTGCCAAAGCCCTGCGCCAGGCTGCCAACCAAGTTGAACGTCTACGCAACAAATAAAGGAGAACTCTCATGGAATTCGCATCTCTCATCAACGGTGTCATTGTCTCAATTCTGGTCCTGCTCGTAGGCGCGGGCGCGACTTGGATTGCAACCATCAAGTTGGGCGTGGGTGATTGGCTGAAAGCCAACGCCACGGAAACTCAACGTCAATTGCTGTCTTCGGTTATCCGTACCGGGGTTGGTTATGCCGAACAGTATTTCGCGTCCGAGGAAGGACTAATCAAAAAGCGCGCGGCGCTGACCTTTATTGAGGCCGAATTGGAACGTTTGGGTTTCCCCAGGATTGACAGCCTTGTTCTGACTGCCTATCTTGAAGACGCTGTGCGTGACCTGAACATCTTCGGTCCGGTTATGGTGACCGAGGCCAAGCCTGAGTAGAGCAGATATCCCAAGTCTCGATTTGGGATATACTTGGGATATAATTATGACAAGTAGAAGGAGATTGAGATGGATGCTAATCGGTTGGATCGGGTATTGGAGGCAATGGTGTTTCGTTCGCACGCCCGGTTGCCTATTTCACGCAAGGAGATGGAGGGCGAGGGATTGTGTTCGCAAGGCGAGTGGAAGGTGGCTAGCGATCTACTCCTGCAGATCGGTCTGCGCCAGAACGAGTTTGTCAGGAAACTAGAAACATTTGGCTCGCCGTTGGCTGACCTGGCCTACATCTCCCGCCATGTCTATGTGGGCAATAGGATTTGGGTATCCCAACTTGCGTCCCCTGACTGGACAGTTCGACCGAATATGCAAGTCTATCAACCGGCTGAATAGGCCGGTTTTGCGTTTTAGGACTCTTGTGCTAGATTCCCTCCAAGTTGGAGGAGATTCGAGATGAGCAAGAGAGGCGTTGTCTACGCCAGGATAAGTGACAGCGAGGGACAGGGCGGGGAGGATAAAGTCTCCATCCCGGTTCAGCTGGAGGACTCGCGCAAGCGTGCGATCAGGGATGGGGTAGAAATTATTGACCAGTATGTGGACAACAAGCGCTATCGAGTGGGGAGGCGCTGGGTAGAACCAGGGGGTGAGCGGGCTGATCGACCGGAGTTTCTGCGTCTGATTGCAGACGGCTACGCTCAGAAGTATGAGTTGATCTATGCCAGGACGGATGATCGGCTGTGTCGGGGAGTGCGGCCCGCCGTTCCATTTGGGGATATGCTTGAACAGACACGCATACAGGTTATCCTGGTTTCCGGTAATTTTGACCTGCGGACATTTTACCTTTTAGCGGCAGTCAACAAGATGGAACTGGATCGAATCCGGGACAGGATACGAATGGGCCATGAGGGGCGAGCTAAACGCGGGATGCACCATGGCGGGAACGGCGCGATTGGCTACAACAGTGTCCGGGATGATTCTGGAAAGACGGTGGGGTATGTCATTGATGAGGGCTGGCGAATGTGGTTTACTACGCTGGCCGAGTATCTATTGTCTGGCATGTCCTACATTGAAATATGGCGGCGCTTGCCGCTCCCGCCTGGAAGTAGCCGTCAACTCAAATACGGCCATGTGACGAGGATTATCAATAGCCCTTGGTATAGGGGTTTCTCGGTCTATAACGGAGTCCTGTCTCCTGGCCGGCATCCCAAGATGTGGGATGCCGAGACTTGTCTAAGGGTGGAATTGGAGATTGCTCGGCGTCGGCGTGAACACCCGCGTGGCCGGTGGCAGAGTTCTCCTTTCCGGGACTTTTTGTTTTGTGGCTTATGTGGTGGCCCGATGCGGCGAGGGGGAGTCAGCTGGATTAGGGGTCGGAGTATTCCTAATTATGGGTGCGCCCATTACCTCAACCGGGTAGCCTCCCGGAATTCGGGGATGGAGATTCCTCATGTCTCCAATTCAATGTATGAGCACAAAATTGTGGAGGCCCTGGAAGATATGTTTAGGAGTGTAACGCGCGAAGAATTGGAGGCGTACTATGCCGACGACTCTTTTAGCGTCGGACCGGAAACCGCCAAGGGTCTGACCCGTCTGCAAGGAGAACTTGCCATGCTGGATAACGAGATTGCGGGGTTTTCCAGGTCTATTGAATCGCTGGTATTCCAGGGTGCGCGCGTCGTCTTAGAAGACCAAGTGAAAGAGAAGTCGCGCAAAGCCGAGGCGCTCAGGGCTGAAATTGCGGGCTTGAATCTGATTACCAACGAGGCCCTTGAGAGTATGGATATTGATGAGGCGCTGGAGATTCTGCGCGCGCCCGGTCTTTTTGATGGGGATCTGGGAGAGGCGATTGATATTATAAGAACGGCTCTACCGGCTGTTTATGTCATGCAAGGTGAGCTTAGACTTACTCTTGATAATTTGGCTTGATAAGACCGCCCATTTATTCGGGCATGTTATTCCAGCGCAAAATTTCACCAGTAATGTGTAGGTGGGGCACTAGATTATTCTTTCAGGGCGTCTTCGTTTTCTTTCCGGCGCGTGCGCGCCCTAGCCCTTCTCGAGGTCTCGCTTTAGGTGAGGTAGGAGTCTGGCGTGCTGTACTGAATATCATAATATGAGGTTCGGCACATTAATTTCACTTGCAACTACATTATTTCAAATGGCAGTTTTCCTCTTTTTAAGACTGGCGCGTTTACGGCGAACAAGTAACATCGCGGCCCGGACCAATTGTTGACGAGCAACTACATTGTCAGAATAATGCCAAGAAGGTTCTGGCGCTTGATTAGATGGAATTTGGCACAGTAATAGCAAAGATAAATTCCTATTCTCGATTTGCCCGTCGACCTAATTGAAATCTAAATTTCATTTCGTCTCACTTCTCCCCGGCTCGGGTGCTATTGCGTTACGGGGAATTGAAGCAGTTTGCGTGTCCAGCCGGACACCAAAACGTAGCGTGATCTTGTTGGCGGCGCTCAATAAAATCACTGGCGGCGGTAAAGGGGATGCTACAGGTCGCGCAAAAGACAGTGCTCATCAAGATGTCCATGTTGTCTTCCTTTTTGCCAGCATACTGCGTTGACACTCGCGCATCTGGAGAAACCTGAGCTCGTTATGTAGAAGTTTTAGACGCGCTCTTGGAGTGGTTGTTTTAGTTGTTTTGGTTTTCTTGGCCATTTGGTTGTCCAAAACCCCCTACTCTTGGGCCCCGGAAGGGCTTTTCGGCAGGGTGGGGGAGGCCTCATTCTCTCTACGAGACATATAGTCTTCCCATGTCTCCGCCCAAAGACAGCCACATTTGGAGCACCCACCAGAGGAGTGGACACTGAAAGAGTGTTCACACATACATTCTTCTACCTCCTCTACTACAAATTCAATCGGTTTTGCGGTAGATTCAATGACGGCGATAGCGAGCTCCGCTACGGTGGCTGAGTCCAGCTCGCCATATTTTTCATCTAGTTCAACGTTCGACAACATGGCCCAATCTTTCGCACATTGGCGGATTATTTTCACGCACTCTTCCAGCGTAGTGGCCCGGGCGAACTGAAAGACGATTCTAAACGCATCTTCAATTTCTCTGCACTCGGCCTTTGTATAGGCAATGTCAACCAGACTACCCTTTTCACCGTCGAAAAACTCATCAAATGTCATTTCACCACTTCCTACTCTGTTCTCAAGCAGACGTTTTCTGTTTCTAGACTATTCGCGACGGACCCAAGTGTGTCACCCTGGCGAAACTTCTGGTGATCCTGAGCGATTCTTGTGCCTCATTTGTGCAATGGGCGTTTGTGGCTTTTTGTGATAGCGTTTTGGATGCACTCAATGGCAGTGCATTCGTAATAGGCATGGTCGCGGGCACATGCCTGGGCCTTCTTTGAGAGCGGTGCCTCTTTTACTCCGCCATTCAACTCACGATTACAGAAGGGATTAGCGCATCATTGTTGTTTACTTTTTCCATTCTATGAATAGCCGACTTAACCGTACCCTCACTGAGGCCCAGAAGACGAGCCAATTCGGTGGGTCTATGGGCCATGTTGGGGTTCCCCGCCAAGTAATCCCGCACTTTGTCTTTGGCCCGTTGGGGTGCAACTATTACTGGTTCATTTGGTTTCCGTGAAACCACCCTTGCAACTCTACGGTTCTCTCGCAACTGTTCCACTTCGGCCAACTGACGCTTGTGTTGAGCGCGCAGAGCTAGCGTAATAGCGGCCACAATGGAAATCAGCGAGAGCAGGACTTTGGCTATAATCTGCTCTGGGGGTGACTTCAAGTCCAGGATTACGTTCACCACAATTACGAGAGTCAGGTAAAAGCCCCCCGCTAAGGCCGTCAGGCGCGTCTTGGCAAGGCCGGATGCCCCCCGGACGGCCTTCTTAGCACGCTTGTTCTTTGTAAGGCTGTCCAAGGCCGTCTGGAAGCGATACTGACGGGCCTCGTTGTACGTCCAGAACTGGAATGTGGTATGGACGGTGCTTAGGCCCAAGAATTCAATAGTAGTCGCCCCAAAAAAGGCCAACAAAGGAGGCCACTCCAAGACGTGGATCATGTTGTACCAGGCCATGTAGGCTGGCATGAGTGGCGCCAGCCAGGGTGTAGTCGCGCTGATTATGTCGAGTAGTTTTCCCTCCAAGTTAGAGGTGAATGTGCTCATATCTCTTTTACTCCACGGAAATAACCAAGCAGATAAGTTAGGTACAACACTTGCGCGAGTTCCTCCTGAGGACAGCCCAATCGGGGCGACTCATGATTGCTAATCCAAGTGGCGCACCCCGCGGCTAGCTCGTTCTCGGTGGGGTAGATGGCTTCTTGGATGTGTATTCTGAGAAACGCCTCTATCACAAGTCGCGCCCGATTGAGTAGTCGATCTGCTAAAGCCTGCCTTTGAAAGAGTGCTTGGAATTCCTCCGCAGGGTCACTCATGCTCCTTCTTCCATCTTAGGCAACACTCTTACGAAGCAACTCCAGCAACTCGGCTTCTTTGTCGGGGTCATACCCTAACTTGGCGTCGGTGAAGACTTTCTTCCAGCTGGGAGTGATGGATTGGGCCTCCAACTCAAACCGTTTGCGCTTGACACCCGCTTCCGCCTTCGTCCACTCCTCGGTCTTGCTGGCCGACTCTAGCGCCTCTGCGCCCGCCCTACCCGTGCCCGCATCGCTCGTCTCGGCGCCAACAGATGGCTTCAAGACCTGACTGTGTTTCTGGATAATGCTCCAAGGAAACTCCTTGAAACGCTTGCCTTTGGCAAGTTCTTTTCCGAGCGAACCCTGCACCTTGGTGACTTCACAAAACCACGGCCCCGGTTTTGGGGCTTGGTTCTCGGCCAAAATATCCTCGTAACCAAACCGGAAACTGAGATTAGCTTCATAGTCAGTTCCCTTCATCAAGTCGGCTTCTACACCAACTTTGATTTTATCGTCAGGCTTTGAGGAGCCTGGACGTTGGACATATTGGTCCTTCTCACGTCCAATCAACACAATGTAGCGCACCGGGCAATTGGCCAATGAAGTGTGGAATTCTTTGAGTGGCCGCTTGGAGATATTCCAATCGGCCTGTGTCATATTAGCCTCGTCTTTGCTACGGTTGTAGCGCACGGCCCGGCTTTCGGCGACATTAGCGCCAAACTCTTGGCGCACCCACCACAAAAGAGTTTCGGAGTCAATGCAGACCGTCTCAATCAGTTGACCATCTGGCATTTTGGCTTTGCTTGTGCCCACATCCACTAATATCTGGCGGGCCACCTCAACATCCTTGGTCTTGACTTGTAGAAATTCCGGGATTTCTGGAACATCTACACACTGGTCTGAGTTCCCCTCGCTATCAATGAGCAAGACATTCGGGAAGTTCCGAAGGACTGTTTCCGTCTTGCGCGAACCGGGGCCGCCCCACAGAATAATCTTTTTGTTCCGCATGTTCACGTTTCTGCTTGAAGTTACGGTGTATGACATACTTTCTCCTGAAAGATAAGTGAGTAACAGATAGCCGTACTATACCAGAAACGTGAACAATAGTTCACGTTTTGGAGCAATTGTGGGCCTGGACCCTTTCCAGATATTCCTGCTTGTTCTTCATGGGCAAGCCCGCTACCCAGTTATAGACTTTGGCGAAGCCGTACTGTTCAACCAGTTTTCCCACGAGAAAGTCGCGGTGACCCTCGGCTCGATTTGCCACGCCGGAGTTGCAATGCTGACAGACGAGGAGCGTGTTCTCCTCGGCCTCTGTTATCATTTCGCCAAGGGCCTTATTTCCACGCACATCAGCCCGCGTAACGATTACTTCATGCAGATCAAAACGCAGGTTGAAACCGAAAGCCCCACAGAGCTCACATTGGTTGTAGTAACCCGCGCGTTTAGGGATAGCGCCGAGACTAACCCACCCTCGGTCTGAGGGTGGGTGTGGGTTGGGGGCGATGAAGCGACGGTTTGTTTCCAGTTTCAGGGCCTTGAGGGTGGCGCGTTGAGGAGTCATTTGAGCAAGTAAACCAGGTCAGGGCCAGTGCCAGAGATTTGACAAAGCACATTCCAGCCCAGATCGCTTAGTTCGTTGAGCGGCGTCAGGGTTAATTGACCACTCGCCTCAATATCTACAAGCACGCGCGGTGGATACAAGGGATTAATGGGATTTTCACTCAACACATATAGGTAGTGGTATTTCATGGTTGGCTTCACTTGCCCCATTTGCCTTGGCGCACAATCAGGCCAATAAGGGCATACACAGCCAGGTCCATATAGGTATCTTCGATGGACTCGTTCTTGGGTTGGCGTGGTGGCTCATAGGTGCCCGCCTCTTCAATGGAGAACCGAAACCCTTGCAGGTTAAGGAGACGAGCCGTCTTGTCCCACAACCGCGTGACTAATCCAACCTGGCCAGTCGCCAAAATGTTAGCTGGTGAATAATCAGCATTTTTGTCGAGATGGGTCTGATACATAGCCTCGATGAGTTCTCGGAACGCTTGAGTCTGTTCCGGGCACCGGTCCTCGGTAGTATGTCGGAAACGCTCTCTCTGACCAGTTGAGCCTTGTTGAGCCTTGTTGAGTGGCTCAATGTCACCAATGAATTTCAACACCTCTTCCCAATTGTGCGCGCGTCGGATTGTCCGACACTCCTGATTCCAGGGCCTATCGTACAAAATGGCGTAGCCGGGAAACCTCTCAACCGTCTCTGGTTTGTCGTCCACAATGATGTCGGCTCTGAGACGAGTCTTGTCGGGTGTCTCAATGTAGATGGGAGCGATAGTTTCAGGCGAATAGATGTCGTTGATAAAACTGTGCCGTCGAAGCCAGGTCGCTTTTGCTCCAGCGTGTTCTCTCATGGCGGTTGTGGCAAACCAGATTTCGTGACCAGCGGAAACAAGCTTGTCTACAGCCTGACACGCGCCATTGATTGGCTTCACGTTGTTATAGAGATCACTGGTTAGTAGGTTATAGACTTTTGCCCCGCATCTGGCTTTATCAGGAATGGCGGTCCAGTAAGCGATCTCGTCATACTTCAAGTCTGGGCCATCACCAGAGTATTTGTCATTGTAAGCATTCAACCAGGCCGGGACCAGTTCGGCTACGGTGTCGTCAACGTCAATAGCGATAATCATCTTTCCTCCTCTATCGGAATTTCGGTATCAAGTTGGCGTTTGAGAAGCAAACGCTCAAATGGCAGATTGCAGACGACTTCCCAGCCTTCCTGGCCAAGTTTGTTAAGAAGCGTCAAAAACTTTTCCGGGCTAACCGAGAATGAGGTTGTGCTGGCGTAGCGATATTCCCACTGGTTATTCATTCAGGTTCTCCGTACATCAGGGCCCGCTTTTCGGTCAGAGATAAAGCGTAGAATTGGGAGAAGGGGTCAGGGTTAACCACTGGCAGTTCAAGTTGGCCCTGTGCAATCAGCGCTTGACGGCCATTCTCCAACACCTGTTGTTCAAGAAGAGGAATGAGGCTCCAAGCCTCTGCCGAGAGTTGGGTGGAGGCTGTAACGCCTTCGCCATTATCGACATCATAGAAGTAGTTGATAAGCACATGCGTCTCAGCGTCACTGAGACTGTTGGTGCTAGTGACAGGCCCAGACGGGCCAAAGGGAAATATGAGTTTGAGACAGTCCAGGCGCATCTCGCGGGATTTGTCGGTGAGGATTTTCTGAAAGGGCATCACGATCAATACTGCCTGCCCGCCCTTGCCTCCTTTGGATGAACATTGCCGTTGTTGGCGATAGGTGGGTAGATTTTCCACCAATGCCCGAAGCAATTGGATTTCAATATCAATATTCATGGTATCTCCTGTAGAGTCTGATTACTACCAATCTCACCAGTTACTCGGAAATGGTGTCCAGCTTGTTTGAGGATAGTGTTAGGAGAGAAGCATCCAAGTTCAAGTGTCGCCTCGACCGCATTAATACGCGCGCCCGACAGGAAACCTATTTCCGTGTCAGGGTCACTAACGATATAGAAGGTCGTCAGGCGTTCACCTGACTTGCGCTTACGATGAGCTTTGATGGGTTGGGGATTGGCCCGCCGTGCCTTAATGTATGCGCGATTATGAGCTTGCCGACAGGCCTCATCCCGACAGCGCTTGGGCCACGAGCCGCGATGATCGGTGATGTGCTTATCTTTACGGCAGTAGGGGCAGTGGATGGTGATGTTCATGTCTTGGTCTCTCCTCCAACTTGGAGGGATTGTACCTCAAAAGTGAACCATTATTCATATCAAACGGGGCGGGCGGGCAAAATAGCGCATCCGGTCAAAGTCCCTATATTCCATGCCGTGCAAGATCAGATCGTCCAGCTTGGCAGGCAGAGTGATGATGCGGGCTACATCCCGACCAATCTCATTACCTAAGCCGTGGGCGCGATGGTTGCTGTCGGGGTCAAGGATAATCCAAGCCCGCTTGACCCTGCCCTTGATGGCGTCGGGCATGCCAGCCCAGGAACCATTGGTAGGCGTAGCGAGCACCTGCTGGCCCTGTACAAACTCGCTGATGAAGACCATCGCCTTGATAGCGCCCTCGGCGATAAAGACTTCTTCGGTCAGGCCCATCTCGGGCTGGCCAACAAAAAACGAGGCGCCAAGTTTTCCTATCCAACGATACCTGTCACCAGGCGCGGGTGGGTTGGTGAGTCGGAATTGTAGATTGTGAACTTTGTTTTCGAGGCTTCGATATGGGATTGAGTAAGCGGGTGTATGATACGGTTTCTCGTGATATTGCACGGTCCAGTCGGGCGTGAAGCCAAGGGTGAACTTATCCTGCCAGACGGGCGGCACGCCGCGCGCCGTCCACCAATCCCTGTTCTCTTGGGTCATGCGCCGGTGAAGTTCCTGCCAGAGCTCAGTGTTGGTAAAGCGGGCCAAGGCTTCTTGTCGGCCAGCCGAGTCTTCAGGTTCAGGTGTTGGAGCGGTAGGCAGTTTCTTGTCGAGGATAGAGTTGACACACCAGATAAAGTCTTTACCCTGTGGCCGTGTTTGCCAAGTCTCAATGAACCAAATCAAGGCAATAGCGTCAAACCAGCAATCCTTGTTGATGCCAGTACACTGGCGACAAGCCCAACGGTTGATACCTGTCCGAACCGCAAACCGGTCCTCGCCACCACAGCGAGGGCAAGGCCCCTTCCATTCCTCACCAAAATGAGGCGAGTTGGACTTCTTCTTGAGCTTGGTCATTTGACTGGCCAATGACAAAACGTCGGCGCTCTTGGCCTGGCCTATGTGGGCTTGCGAGAGTTTGTCCATAGGCTAGTTGTATTCGGGATGAAGCTCAATGGTGCCAGTAGCATAATTCCACCGACAAATAAAGATACGTCCAGATTGCAAGCCACCCTTTTGCTTGCACACGCGCATGAGAATGAGGTCGTTGGTCACACGCAAAGTGTGTTTACCAAAGTCAAAAGTCTTGCCAAGCAAGTTTGTGGTCTTGGGCATCCAGAAGGTATAGACTCTATCGGATCGTTCGGCCACATCTTTACTCTCAGTAATGTCATAAAGACCGGGAAGCATAATGCCTGGTGCAGGAGCGCCTTCTAGCTTCTGCTTGGCTTGGCTACCAGAGGCTACTGGAAAGCGCATGGCATTCCCCCAGTCTCGGAACTCGTATAAATCCTCACGCACCTTCAGGCGCCGCTCCTCGTCATCCTTGGCGTCGGTCGGCAGAGCGGTGAGATAGTCCACAATAAGCAGGACGATCTCCCAACCCTCGCTTTCGAGTGCCTTCAACTGGCGATGGATTTCAGGGCGATATAATCGCTTGGCGGTGTACTGGCTGTCGCCCGTTCTCATGCTGACGGCAATCCGAGCGATAGGAGCATCGTTGATTTTGTTGAGTTCTGGATTGAGGCGCAGGTCGGCAAGATTGACTTCGCCGCGGGCCAACTTTCCCATGGGCACGCCAGACAGCCGTGAGATTTGCTTGAGGCTGGCATCCTGAATGTTTTCCTCAAGATGTACAAAGGCTACTACGGCCTTGGGGTTATGCTTGGCGGCGCGCAGGGCATTATGCTTTGCCAGAGCTTCCAGAAACTCCGTCTTGCCATTATGACTTTGGGCCACAACCAGCATGATATGGCCAGGAATGACGGGTGGGCAGTAATCCTGAACGAGCGGAGAGGCAATAGGTAACTCGATGGCGCGGCCTTGGTTCTTCTGGATATAATCAATGTAATCCAGCCCGGCCGTAAGGGTGTCAGGAGTGAGATACGTCAAATCGGCGGATTGCACTAAGCGTCCCAATCTATTTCTCCTTTCGTTTCAAGACTCTGCGAAGCAACTGGCCGTTGGCCCCTGGCGGTCGGGTCGGAATTGGTCGCCAGGCAGTTGATAGCGTGCTTGAGGAGTCCCAGTCCCTTATCTCCGACCTGCCCACACTTTTCGATAATTGACATAACTTTCGCCTCACCCAGGCTTTGTTCAAAGGATAGGAAGCGTCCCTCCAAGTTGGAGGAAGTTTGGCCCTTCATCGGAGACGGCCAGTCAAACTTGTAGTCTACGGTCCCCTGGGCAAACTTGAGCACTTTGAGCGTAAACGCGCTGAGCGGGCCGTAGGCGGGTTTTGTGACCCTACCCGTCTCTTTCTTCGTCCGACCCCCAATCCATTGAACTGGACGCCCACAGCCTTGCCCCGGGCAGGCCAAATCAGACTGTGTGATTATTTGTTCACACTGATCGCATCGACCTGTATAGGTCATCTTTTCTTTTACCTTGAGATGGCTTGGAACCTCCATTATCTGTGGCCTCAGATGTGAAAGATTATGTGAAGCCGGAGAATGACCGGTTTTGTCATTCTCCGTTTCTGGTGTTTCTTTTGATGGCTTATATGATGGTTCGGGTGAACGGGGTTCAGGGGTGGGATGAACGGGGTTCAGGGGTGCCCCTGAACGGGGTTCGTGGGTAAGACCATCTGGCCCATCAAAAAACCTATCCTTATGATTGGCCGAAACCGCCTCAATTTCTTCAACCACAAGACGATATTCGTTAGTTGTTCGCCCATTATTTGCCTCTCTGACAATCTCTACAAACTTCTTCTCGATCAGTCGGTCAATCACCTTTTGAATACCACGCACGCTCATTGAGGATTTCCAGGCCAGCCGCGCATTGCTAGGCCAGACAGAGTAACCCTCATCGTTGGCATGGTCAGCCAGGGCCGAGAGAACACACTTCTCTGGTTGATCGCAGGTCTTTGGATCAATGTAGAAAACTTTTGCGAGGAGTGAAATGCTCATGGGCTTATAGGCTCTTGATGTAGGCTGTGTCTTCGGAGGATAGATCAAACCACTCGCCATCTACACGCTTTTTGGAGAAGTGGTTGTGTAAGCGAAGCTCAAGAGCGATCATGTCATTGGTTTCAATTAGATGCTCAAACCGAACAACGAAGGGGAGTTTCACACCAAATGTTTTTTCGCGACTGGCGGGGTTGACCGTTCGGCCAATCTTCCAATATCCAGTGTCCGACCTAAGCAAGTACACAAAACCGTGTCTCGACTTTTCTGGCCTAGCCTTGGGGGGCCTTACGGGTTTGGGAGTGAAGCCATAGTAAACATCCCTTATCTTCTTTGCCTGCGCTAGAGCATCTGTGCTTATATCGCATCCTTCGCGCACAACGGTTTCATAAAGTTCTGTCACATCCTTCATTTGTTCTGGGCTACCAAAATAGTAGAACTCGTCCCCACACCCCATCATAGATTCTAGGTTGAAACCCGCCTTGTTTTTCTTGTAGTAGACAATTATCTCGGCGAGAGCCTGTATATGCTTAGAATTACTTGGATCAATCTGGTCTGGGTCAACCATAATCCCCTCGGGGTACCAAATTGAGAACGGAACCCCTCTGGCTTCTACTCTAAAAGAAAACATATTCTCTCCTTCTAAACCAAAGACCTCTCGGCTGGTCTATTAGCTGTCGGCCTATTTGGCAGCCCCACACAGGACAAGTGGGGTGGCCTAACAAACCAACAGACCATGCGAGAGGTCTTTGGGGGTCCTGTGTCACTCATGGCCGCTGCCAAACGGCGTTTGTAAAAGGATTATACCACAGGTTGTGAAAGATTATTCACACCGGGCGGCTCGGTCTTTCCTCCAACCTGGAGGAGACAGAGCTCGCGCAGTTTATGCGCTTGTGAAGCCTTGATAAATCAGGTCAACGAGTAACGCTTGGCCCTCCCAAATTGCAGGCCAGTCATGGTCAGGCGGTGGACAGTCAGGGGGGTAAGACTGTATGGCCTCCCGAAATATATCTATGGCCTGGGGCAAACTGGCAATGACTCCCAGCCGAAGTGATTGAATGACAAGGTTCTGAGCGTCATCTGCAAGTGCAAAGGCGTGGGTCTGATTCATATCTTCCTCCGTTGAAGCGCGAAAAGAAACTCTTCCTGACCTGTACCATGATGCTCAGAGAGCTTGTTGCCCAGGGCCCGGAGCGCAAACTGATACTGTACTTCGGACTGGCCCTCTACGACAAGGTACCAGCGGCCGTCGGGCAAAACATATTTCCAACCGGGCATGACGGGCAGACCGGAGCGAGGCGAGGTGGGGTACTTTTCTCGAAAGTCGGCGTGATTGAGCGCGAGGACATCTCGAACAGTCTGTTGGAACTGAGCGTGGGCTTCGGACTGTTGCATCAAGGCATTGAGATATGGGATGGCGACGCGGGTGTTGCCTACTCGGTTGTCGGTCCACAGGGCGTCTACGCCCTCAATGCCTTCGGCTTTAGCGTATTGAACAATCTTAACTGTGCTCATCAGGTCGTGATAGGTAGAACTCTCTTGGGGCTCATCGCCCCAGACAGCGGCGAGGGCCTCGGAGATGAACTCCTCGGGGGAAGCATATTCGCCTGGGGTGTAGGCCCATAGACCGGAGGCGGCGATGTGAACGGCCTGCCAGCGCAGGGAGCGGTCGGCGAGTGTGCGGAGGCTGGCAGTGCGCTTGAAAGTCTCGAATAGCACTTCGGCCTGGCGATGGATACTCTCGTCGCACTCGGTTTCGGTGGCGCTGGGGTAGCGGGCGTAGACCTCGGCCTTGGCGGCCTGACGGATTTGTTCATAGAGACCGACGGCTTCATCCGACATGGACTTCCTCCAACTTGGAGGGAACACGGCGAATATGAACTTCGCTTTCCAGGCCCCGTTCGGGCTCACGATAGTGGAGCGCGGCGGAACGGCGCCAAAGTTCATGTAGAGGTGGAATGCGCCAGATGCCGTCACCGAACCAGATAAGCTCATAGGAACCAAGTTTATTTACCGCCGATAATCCTTGCTCCCGATGTTTGAGTTCTTTGGGGTGTAGATAGGCCATGCTTAACAGACCGGCCTCCCGGAACTCTACCTCAACCGCATAGTATTTTGGCCAAGGAATTAGCCAAGCCCTAAGAGGATATTCGGCGCTATTGATGCGCTGGCCCATCCACAGCCAGAGATATGAATATGTTTCGTAGTGGTGTAGGAAGACACGCTGTTCGGGCGTGAGCTCCTTGAACGAGTAGCGGAGGCCGGCGCTTCCGCTGTCGGAGTCCTTGGCCTCGATATAAAAGGCCAGACCGTCCAGAGTGGCCGTGTAGTCGGGCTCGCCGGAGGGTGCCGCGCCGGCCTTGGCTTTTCCCAGGGCGCGCAACATATGGCCCAGGTCATTCCGTTTCCGGGCCCGCCCGCCCAGGGCCTCGAAGGTGCGTTTGATTTGGTGTTGGAGGTCACGCTCGGTTGCCATCGTGAATAATCTTTCACATAGGAGAGGATAAAAAAAGCCCCCTCACACGGAGGCTTTGCGTTTCCAGCGTTTGGTCAGGCGGACAGCTTGTTCGGTGGGGATGATGCTTCGATGAACACTGGGGTTGTCGCCCAGAAGCTGATTATTTCGCAAGTCTACCACAATCCGATGGGTTTGTTGGGTGCTGACCAAGCCTTCTGCGTAGACGGTATTGAGTGCGTCTTTGAGCTCTGGGTTAGTCATGCCCATCCGGTTCTTTTCCCAGTAGTCTACAATAATCATCAGGGCGCGGCGGTTGCGAGGTTTGACATCTTCCAGTGTGTCAAGCATTTATATCTCCTATGATGATTCTTTCTTACGGGTTTCCAATCATTATAGGGGAATGTGAATAATTGTCTATGAAACAAGCGTTCTAATCTCATGCTCTGATGGTACTGTCTGCTATTCTCCTGGTCTGTCTCTCGCAGGCCTTAGGATTGAGCCAATACCAGAGTTGCACCAAGTTGAGAAAGGCCTGGATCGCTTCGTTCACTGGCCAAGATATTATCTCCAGATCAGTAGAGCTGCTTTTGTCCATCCGCACAGACAGAAGATAAGTGGGAGGCATAGAGCACATGCTTCCATAGCCTCCAAGTTGGAGGCCATAGTCGGGCCAGATGGCATCGGAGGTTTTGACATCAATGATGGCATAGGCCAGGAGCGGAGGACAATGGGTTTGGATGTTCCTGCCCTTAGGGGTGCGCTTGATAATGGCGCCGGGAAGAAGGTAACACACCAGGTCGGGCGTGCCAGCGTAGCCCAAACCATTGGGTGTCATACCGAAGACAGGTTGTTCGACTTGTCTGTGCCCATCCACTACGGTGGATGGAACGAGAAAAGTATCTCTATAGGTTAACAGCATCGGAATAGCACGCGGGTCGTCACAAACAGGGTGATTCCACCAAGGCAGATTCTGATGCAGGAGGGCCAAGGCCTCATGTATCTGGGTCCCAAATTCGGTGGCTTCCCGACTCTTCTGGGCGGCGGTATCCAGAATCATGTCGGCGCTGACGGGACCAAGGGCAAAAGCGGCCTCGATGACTTGTTCTTGTTTCCAACGTTCCAGGCTTGGCTTGGCCAAGATGGAGGTGATGGTCGTGACGGATGGGACATAGTGTCCGTTGGGATGGAGATAGAAGCGGTTGCTCATTTTCCTATTCTCGGATTGCGATAATAGGGTCGGACGATCTGGCCTTTGTTCCAGTGATAATTCAAATCAAGAGACGGATACCCACTATCATTATTGGCCAAATAATCCCAAAAGAGACGGTGCACAAGGTCACGGAGTATCTCCTGCTTCGCCAGCATCTCATCTTTGGGACAGTCACAGGCCGCACACACAAAAATATTGGGATTTCCAAAACGCTACCGTGCCCAATCACCTGCTTCAAAAGTGTGGCCACACAGACCACAGCGCATCCATGGATGGTCATCTCGGCGGCGCGCGTTTAGGATGTCGGAGATAACAAAAAAGGGCATTTCGTCTGTCCAATTTATAAACTTTTGGGTCGGTTGATTGAGTTCGATGTTGTTCATAGTGGGCTCGTTCCTTGAATTTCGACATCGATGGAAAAGCCACCGATCATGGTGTGCTTTTGGTCAGGGCCGAAGAAGACTAAGTTTGCACCAGAGAAGTCGTGATATTCCCAGTCTTGCAGATGGGTGTGTTCAGCAATAGCATCCGTAGTGCGGTCACGCCAGTCATTCAGGCAACCAGCAACATCTTCCCAGTTGTCAACCGAGACGAATTCAAAGATAACCCGGTAGAATTCAAGTGGGTATTCGCGCTCACCAGGGATGGCGGGATGACCAATATCGTAGAGTTCAATGGCCACATCACGGTTGATAAGATAAGCGGTAGTGTTCATAGATGCTCCTCAACACTCGCCAACCTTTTTGCCTTGTCCCAATCGGCCTCGGTCCAATCGTCTATGGCGCGATGCCACGCTTTCCAGCCCTCCTTAACTGCATTGATCCAGCCCGTCTCCACGTCCAGGAGAGGTGTGTCCACGACAGATTGGAGATTTTCATAGTCACGCATCCAGTATTGAACATGACAGTGATTACAATAACAGTAAGCGTGGGTAGACATGCAGGTCAGCCCATGGAATTCCCCGCAGACTTCACAAACCCAACCTTCTTTTAGGGGCCAGTTCATGGTATCGCTCATGGTTTCACCTTCATCTTTTCAAGTTGTTCAATCGTGATTTCCCCACGCATCAGTTTGACGTGGGGCCAAATGTCTTCTGGGAGAAGCATAAACCTGTGTCCATTAAGAGGATGAGGGGCGCGCCCCAGTATTCCACAATGGATATTTCGCTCTCGGGGTCATACTCAATAACGAAAGCCAGAGCCATATAGACAAAGTGGCTTTCGCCATCGTCCATCGAGATGGCCCGAACACAGTCAAACTGAATCCAGTCGTCCGCACTTGGTCCGTTCCATTCCCAAGACGACTTCCAAGACTTCTTGTGCGCCTCCCGAATGGAGCGGTCAGCCTTGTCTTGGTCAATCGCATCCTGCTGTTGGAATTAGGTGTCGAATAGTCCAGCTTGTGCCATGATGTTTCTTTAGGAGAGCAGGCTATGGACCAGGTGATACCCAACGTGGCCTTCTACCGCATTGCCAATCATTTTGGTCGCATCCTTTTTGCTGGCTTTCTTCACGACCCGCTTGCCCTTGACCATGCCAACACTCATAAACTTGTAGCTTCGTGGCAGGCCCATTGCCATGGCCATTTCATGTGGTTGGAACATACGAAAAAGAATGTCTACCAGCAGATAGCCTCCGCTGAAAACCGGGAAGCACAGGCCAAACCGGTCACGGGTAGTGAACGAACCAACGGGCCGGTCAATTGACCCACCAATGGACGTGCCATTGAACTGGGCAATAAAGGGTGTCGCCAGCACCAAACGGTTCTTGGTTGTGATGGTCAGGACAGGTCCATCTAACGAGTAAACCGACACACTTCGGCTATGTGTTTGGTCGGTCGCCATGACATACGGATTACACAACCCTATGTCGCCATGACCCGCAAAAGTCAGAAGCGGGATATTGAGTGGGAAGATGCGGTCGCCGCATGCATGAGTCACCTGCGCTATCCAGGCCTCGGGCGTGATGAGGCTGGGAACCATCTGAGTGGTCAGCGTTCCTAATGGCCTATCATCGGGCGCTCCCCGAAAGTATTTATCATCTCCGCCTCGGTCAAACATGACCACAGACTGGCTCAGGCTGATGGCGCCAGCCGTTGCAATCGTCGGGATGGGCTGGCTAGTGGGCCGAGGCCGTGCGGCGCTTTGCTGGCCCAAGAGAAAGGGCTGGGCCAGGCCAATGTGGTTACCATCGGCTGTAATAGTTGGAGAGGGGAGATTAGCGTCGGCCGCATTGTTCGACCCGCACATTTTTATCAGATAGGGTTCAGAACCGCCAAGATTGTTAGTGCCGTGTAAGGTATGAACGGGCAGGTCAATATCGCTTGGGATGCGCTGAGCAGTTGGCCCACCTACGCCCACCAAGAACGGCATGAGGTTTTGTACCGTGCCCGATATATCGTCAATCTGGATTCCGGGCAGGCCAAACTTAAACAGACCCGTTAGGGCCCGACGCACGGTATTCGGAGCCAGCGGCCGACGCACACCAACTTTTCGGGCATCTTCAGAGGACATGAAGATAGAGTAAGATGGCACATCCCAGTCAATGATTTCCCGCGCGGCCCGCCAGGGCTTCCGATTGATGCTAACCATGGAGAACTGCGATTTGTTTTTGGTTAGTTTCTTGCGCGAGATATGAGTTGGTTCGGGGAAAAGCGGGAAAGGCAGATGCTTCTTGCGGCCCATGATGAATAGGCGCTGGCGGGTGGTGACACCCCCATAATCAGCCGAGTTGGCGACTTTGTAGGTGACGTTGTAGCCCAAAGCTTCTAGCGCCGTGATGTAGGACAGGAAGGTTGCCCCCTGCATCTTTTTGTTGCGGCTCTGGTCAGCATTCAGCGGTCCCCACTTCATAAACTCTGGCACGTTTTCAATGATGAAGCAATTGATATAGAGCTTCTCTAGCCAATCCAGGATCGCCCAAGCCATGATACGGCTTTGGTCGTTGATCGGGCGCTCACCTGCAGCGTTACTGTGGAAGGTACACTCTGGCCCCGCCAATAGAATGTCTACCCGCCCCGAGGGGACCGCCTCTCGTGGTTTGACTTCCTGCACCTTGCTGAGATAGTGAGTGGCGAACTTGTGATTCTCCTCATGTGTGGCAATGGCGTCGTCCCAATGATTGACGGCGATGAAGTGTTCAATGACACCACCCAGCTTCTTGATGGCCCGTACGGCCGCGTGGGTAAAACCACCGTGTCCACAGAATAAATCCACTACCGTATAGGGGCGCTTTACTGGCTTTGCCATAGGAATTGCTCTCTGTCCTCACTAAAAACGACGCCGCAGGTCAGGCACTTGGCCCCATTGTTGACAAACTCAAAAGAATCACCCTCACAGACAGGGCAAATGGTCAAGCCAACATTGTCAAGACGTTCGGTATAGGTAGCCTGCCCCTTCTGTTTCCGAATATCCGTCTGAGGTGTCTTGTGAGGGGGCATTAGTCCTCGGTGGTCAGTTCGCTATACCAACCCTCGGTGCGATTGAAGTCTGGGTCTTCATCCAGGCTCTGGCAATCACGAAGTTCGGCCAATTTGCTGACCACTCGGAAGTCGAGTGTGGAGCGCGGCTCAACGGGAAGAGGAAGCCAAGCCGAATAATCCCGGAAATTGGTGATGCGCACCAGCAGAGCGGGATTCTTGCCGGTGAGACGGCGAATAGCGAGGCAAGATACTCGCGCAAGCTCGGCTCGCTGATTTGCATAAAATTCGTTGACGGTTACGCCGGTGATGGTGGTGAAGTGCATGCCCATACCAAAGTTCCTTTCTAAAAAGATTCTGCGAAGCAACTAAAATTCCTCGTCAGGAAACTCTTGTACCCACAAATCTTCGGGCCATTCCCATGGGTCGGCCCCATGACCATCCTTGAGCGAGATGTTGTAGCCGGTGGCTTTTTTGTGTTGGGGTGAGCGATAGGGCCTGCTCCCCAATTGTTTGACGAAAACCGGGACTTTATATTTTCGGCACTGGGCAATAACGCTGTAGGCCCAGCTCACATCAAAGGCCCTGGCTGGGACAAGCTTCCCTGAGTCGTATTGGTTACTTTCACCACCCACTACAATCCAGTTGAGTTGGCCCGTTTTGAGAACTGGTTCAAAATCTACCGGGCCAATGGCGGGCTCGTAGGAAATCCAGCGGTATTTGGATGGAATATCGGCGATGTGGTCAAAGCCGTGCAGGTCTTCCTGACCGGCGACTGAATAACCCAGCCAGACTTTTGACCAGTCAAATACGTTAGGATGTTTCTTGGGGATAGTGAACCGCTTGGTGAGAATCAACCAGTCAGTGTGGGTTGTTCCATTGACCAGTTGACCAAAATCCACAAGCCATTGAAATGGCACCCTCACGTCAAACACGTCCGACAGAGAGAAGGCGAAGTTGCGGATGCGCTTGCCTTCCTTTTTGGCGGCTCTATCCCAAGTCAAGGGCTTCTTCCAGTTGGCAGCCGAGGTGCGATAGCGCGGCTTGTCATCGCCCCACTCAGCCCAGTTCATTCGGGCCGAGAGATACTTCGCGTAGCAATGCTCGCAACCTTCCGCAACCTCAGTGCAACCAATCCAGCCGTTAAAGGTGTTATCGCACCATGAAATCTTGCTATTTTTGGCCATTGATGTCTTCCTGGTCGTCAAGTGCATTGAAGAAAGTTAGCCACCAACTGGCAGAGCGAATAACTCTCTGCCATTCCTCAACAGTGGCCTCGTCATTAGGCATTATTGAGAGCATGGTGAAGAACTCTTGGGGTTGCATATTTGCCTCTGAAAGCATCATACCAGAAACGTGAACCTTTATTCACAGATTGACCAAATTGCTTTATACTTCCCCTTATGTCTAACACTCCCGCTCTAATGATTGAAAATGCTGATTTAGAAAATGTGCCGCGCCTGAAACGTATCAAGGAGGTGCTACAGGTGGTCGCATTAGCGATGCGCCCCGGCTTTACTCTTACACGGGCGCTTGAAGCGCATGGGCTGGATAGCGCCACCTACTATCGCTGGATGGCGAAGCCAGATGTTCAGGATATGGTGGGGCGGTTGAAGAAGGGGATTATCTTGGCGGCTCAATTGGAGGCGGTGATGGGCTTCCCCGAAATCGTGCGGCACCAACGCAAGATTGCCCAAGGGGAAGGACTACCAATCGAGAATTCTACGGCGGCCGCTAAGTTCATTTGGGCCGTCTTGAAGGACACTCTGGACCAGGCCATCGGTAATAATGAGTCGGAGGGCGGAGAAGCCAAGCCGCAGATTGCCATGTTCAACCCCACCTTCATCGGTCAGCAGGTTAATCATCCCTCCAACTTGGAGGAAGAACCGGTTACGGTTATCGAAGCGACTCCCGCGCCTGCCCCAGATCAATAATCAGGGGTTCCTCGTTTTTGATGTCTGGCCAGACCAATAAGCGCAGTTGGCCCTGCCATAGTTCTAGGTGGGCAATGGGACCTTTGCTCACCTCTGAGTCGGCGGTGCCATAGCCCTCAACGAACAACTCCATATTCCCGTATTGGTCAACCGTCACACGACAAGGGCAGAGGGCGGGAGAAGAGCTATCTTTGTCGCTAACGTTAAATCGAATTTGTTGTTTTATCATGGAGTCTCCATTATCTTTATCAAAACGCGCGCTAATTGCTCGTCATCCAGATCGCCGGAGAACCAGTGATTGGGGCCATCATATCTAGGGCGGGCATCACTGTACTGACGGATAACGGCCCGAATGCAGATACCGTCTTCGCGCGGGCCAACGACAAAGGTTTGATTGATGGTGCAATAGACGGCCTGTAGATTGCTTAAGTTGAGATACTCGGCATGGGCATCCCCCGAAACCGCTATGCCACCCATATTGAAGGCGACAGATTGTTTAACATAGCCTTGCTCCAACATGAGTTTGCCCACTGCGCGTAATAGGGCTACCGTATCTTTCCTAAACTGGTTCTTGCGCGTCTTATCTTCTAACCGATAGGCACAAATGAGGTCGCCAGTGCAATAGGCACCACTAGGTTGCAGTCTCATTCTAGTTCTCCTATCCGGTCTTCGTAAGCGGCCTCAAGGTGAACAGCTTCGGCTCGAAATACACTCTCGTCTTCTGCATCAAAGTCAAGGCCGGACAATTTCTCAATCTCCCAGATCGTGTCATCGTCCACAATCTCGCGGATTAAACTGGCTTGTTTGGGCTCCCAACCATCCAGCGCGCGGCGCGTTTGACACTTTTGTAGGCCAAGTTTTCCCTCTGTCTCTAACTTGAAGGCTATTTCCGTAGCATCCTCCTGGTCTTTGGCCCCGATGATGTAAGTCTCCATAATAACTATGCGAGCATAGGTCAATCTGTAATCTGGCATAATCCTTCACCTGTCAATCTATTCCCCAGCCTGTATCTACTTGGTCATAGACTGGCTGAATATCGGCATCGTCAGGCAAACTGAACGGAATGGCTGGCTCAACATAGTCGTCTTCTACATTCGGCTTTCCAGTCACCTGCGAGTGGCTTAGACTCTTGGCTTTCACATTGTCACCGGTAAAACCTTGGTCTTTGATGTTTGTAGCCCACATCGTTGCAAATGATTTCAACTCTCTGAGTAGTTGGGAGTCGCATAGTGCTCGCGGGTTGTCACCTACAGCTCGGAAAACCTCGGCGTACCGACCCAGCGGATGTTGGGTAATTGAGGTTGGTACCCAATCCAGCCAGCCGAAGGTCAGTTCTGGGTCATACATCACATCGCCTTCTTGTATAAAGAAGTGACAAACAGATATGGTGTCAGCCCCGACCTTCTCAATCACGAGTGGCATGTAGGGCTTGTTTTCCAGTTTCAGGTGTAACTCATGACATTCGGGATCGTTGAAGGCCCCAAGCAGGTTGTGATTAGCCAGTATGGTTTCGATGATCTTCTGCATGGGGGTCATTCTGCAATTCTCCACACGGCGGTATCAGTGAGAACGGTACAGAAGCCTGTCTCATCACCATTCTTATCAAAAAGAGGCATATCGGCCCCTGGCGAGAAGTATGGCAACCGTTCAACACGTTCAGCCAACGCTCGCAGAATTCTTGCTGTCTCTTGTCGTTCGTTATCTGTAAACGGCTCGGATGTTTGCCTTATAAGAATGACGGTTTTCATTCGATTTGCTCCAGAACTTTCCACTCAATATCTTCGGAGTCGGCATAGTCACCGCCCTCGTCGGCATAGACTCGGAGGGTGAAGCCCTCTTGGTCACACACAAGATATTGGTTGCCGCCCTCTAACTTAGAGGGAAATTCCGCGTGTTGGTCAACAATCATCCACGTTTCGTCCAGCGATTCTGGGCGATCTTCGTGGATGGCAAACAGGGCCCGCGCCTCAACAACAAACTCGCTTCTGGGATAGATCGTTAGTAGCACAGTCAGATCTAGCCTCACATTCACACATAGATGGTTAAGGAAACTCACATTTTCGGCCGTGAGTGGGATAACGAAAATCTCTGGCGCGGGCCAGAGATGTGAAAAACTCTTGCTAATGACGAGGTTTTTCATGCTTGGCTGTCCTTCTGGGTCTGAATTTGGCGCGCGAGATTCTCCCAAGTGGCAATCCGGTGGCGGAGCTCGGTGGTGAGAATACCGGGCTGAGTGCTGTAATAAACCACCTCCCCCGGAATAACATTGTTCAAGAGATCATCGACGATCTCCTCTGACACTACAAGTGTCAGTTTGATAATCTTCATCTGCTGCGTTTCCTTTCAACAATGATGCCATCCTCGCCGCGCGGATCGTGAGCGAGATCGTAAAAAACCGCTAGACTACACTTCCGCGCCCGGAGTTCCAAGCGCGCGTTAAATTGCTTCAATATAACCATCTCACCCGCCTTGGCCTGCCGAACGGCTTTGCGGGGAAATCGAATTTCCCACCGCTTTAGACCGGGAGTAGACTCGATGTGCTCAATAAACCGCTCGAGGTCCATGATGAGCGTCTCGGTGGGAGTGGGGAAAAGTTGTCTGCGAGCTCCTCCGACCATTCTCTGTATCTGATCTAACATCTATTCCTCCAGCGCCAAGATGTCGGCAGTCACTTGGCGAATAACCGCCTTGCGGTGAAACACGACAACCGGCGAAACGCCAAATTCCCGCGCAATGGCGGCGTCGGTTATCCCTTCTAAATTGAGTGCAAAAATGGTGAACGGACTAGGCTCTACCCACCGCTTGGCGCGGTCAATCGGGATGTGGTAGGCAAGGCCAATGAGGATTTCTGCAGCCAGTTGGTTTGTTCCGATGGTTCGTTCGAGGAGAGTGCTAGGGGTGAACATGAGTTGAGTCCTTTGATAAGAGAAATCAACTCACCCATCTGCCACGCGCAGGCTTCATAGGCTTCAGCCTTGGCGGTGTTGTGGAGATTTTCATCTGGCAGAAACTTGAACGTACTAAGAACGCGGAGCTGGGCGGCGTGCAGGGTCCAACGAACATGAAGTGTCTCGGCGCGTTTAAGCAGAGTAGGGGAGTCGTCAATCATGTGAATAATTATGCACATTTTGTGAACAAGCGCCATAGCCTGTTCTTCCCCCTGGCCAGCTGCACATAAGACGGTTTGGATTTCGGTGATGGGATCCATACTATTCCTCCTAATTAGAAGGCCAGGCCGCGTTCTTGCATTGATACAAAGCGATTGTCGCCAACGACCAGATGATCCAGCACCTCCACATCCAACAGTTTCCCGGCTTCGATGAGGGCGCGGGTCACGGCCACATCTTCGGGGCTGGGCGAGGGGTCGCCGCTGGGATGGTTGTGGGCTATCACAATGGAGGCCGCATTGGCTTTGATCGCGACGCAGAAAACTTCGCTGACCCGAATCAGCGAGGTGTTGAGTGACCCGTGATAGATTTCAATGGGCTGGCCAATAGCGCGATTGCGAGTGTCGAGCAAAAGAACATACAGATATTCCTGTTCGCGGCCCACGAAATTTGGGCGAAACAGAGCATAGGCAGCACCAGCTGAATCGGTGACCGAGCGGGCCAGTGGAACCATGGAAAGGTTCGCTACCTCACGTATGGCCATAATCATCGCGGTCCGCCGTTCTCCCAGGCCATCTATGCCTAGCAGGTCGTGTACCCCCATGCGATAGATACCAGACAGATCGCCAGCTGCTTGGAGTAGATTGCGGGCCGGTCTTTCCCCTACAATGGTGACCAACAATTCGAGTTGGGAACAGCCTCGCGGATTGCGAAGGACTCGTTCATAGGGCTTGTCCCCAGTTGGGTAGATTGTTTCTTCTTGCATACAGACCTCCAACTAAAAAGAGCCTCATATTTCTATGAGGCTACTCTGCGAAGCAACTAATCCCTCCAACTTGGAGGGAAACTAGATTTCACCCTCGTGTTTGAGCCAGGCGGTAATATCTCCTTCCGCGAGAATCCAGTCTCCTCTTGGTGCAGGCGCAATGAAACGCCACTTGAAGGCTTGGTAGAGACGCTCGGAACGAGTCTTATAGAGAAAACTGGCGGGGTCGATATCCTGTTCACCAAAGTAATCGGCCAAGATACTAAGCGCGAGGTCCGCCGGTCCGCTCCCGCCATAATGCCACTCAAAGCCATTGGGCGAGTGACGGAGTATATGTTTGAGTGGGTAGGATGTGGCTTTCTCGACATCCTGAACGGATACTTGTGGTCCGTCTTCTTCTGTTCGAGTTGCAATGTACAAACGCATGATGGCTCCTTATTTTGTGCCGACAAAGATTATCCGGTCAATAGGCCAACGCCTAAGACGACAAACGTTTTCGCTTTCTGGCATCGGCCCCCACAACTCTCAAGCCCGTTGCGTTTTACAGAAGAACTGATTCTCTCCAGGTCGGACATGGTAGGACATGAGTGTTAAGACTTGGACATCCCGGCGTTCAGTGCGAACAAACTTGCTTGCCATTTATATCACCTTTAGAACATCGAGAATTGGGTGTCGGGGACGACAACCTTCTTCCTGTGACTGACGCTAGTTTGGACCAGAGCCAACATCTCGCTCATAGTCTTCATCCGTGGGCTGACGGCGGTTGGACTACCCATCGGACTTTCGGTTACCAGCAGGTCATTACCCAGCGAGAAAAGACCCTCGGCCCGTCCAATTTTTAGATCGCCCATGGCTGAACGGACCAAATCTTCCAGTAAGTCACCGGTGTCACCGTCTTCCACTAATGCACCACCCACCTCATCGCCATAGAAGGCCTGAGCGGCCATCATCTTGGCCCCCATCAGGTCAATGACCTTCTCCTCCATCGTGCCAGTGTAGACCGGGAAGTACAGCTTGACCGGGAGAGGGGCGCCAGGTCGATACAGACGACGCATGGCCTGCCAGAGCGTGTAGAGCGACCATTCCAGTTCATAGAAGATTGCGGTGGCGAACATTGTCAGGTTCAGGCCGACCTCCACCAGGCGCGCATTGGTCAGCAGAACGTCGAATTTGGGAGCGTTCTGCTTAATCCAAGTCGCACGCTTGACTGGGGCCAGGGATGGGCGCAGAATTCCTACCCGCAAACCGCGCGCTTCTAGTACCGCCTGAAGTCGGGGCTGAATGTCGCGGGTGCCAGTCTGACGCACATACACCAGCGTCTTGCGGCCCTGGACCATCTCGTTACGAGCGGTTGTGGCCAGCCAATCTTCTTTGGGGAGCAGGACTGATAAATCGGGCCTGTAAATCTCTTTCCCGTCCACCACCACGATCCCACCCGGAGGAACCACAGACTCAAACTCGGCCACGTCTTCTTCGGCCCGGATGGCCCACTTGCCGCGGCCACTGATGCGAGCCTTGAAGGTTACCTTCTCATAGCGCCACATTGAACTGGGCCGATTGAGGGCCGAGGTCAACCAGACGCCAATTGCACCTTTGCCGCCCGGTTCGTGCATTCGGCTGATAGCCCAATCATAAACACCCTTGTCGGCCTCAAGATACTGTTTCTTCATATCGTCCGAGGGAGCAATGCGGGCAATCTCCTCCGAATACTTAGGCAATGGCAAGCCAATGTCAGTGAGACTGCTAAAGGAGCAGAACTTCAATCCTGTTCCAACAATGGCGGGCGAGATGCCGGGCCGTTCGGTCACGGTTTCAAAGTGTTTCTTGCCGGTAAAGGAACCATCTTCCTCAAGTTCCTTGTCCCTATAGAAAACCTTTTTGATAAGCCCGTAACGTTCCACCCACCGTTGCTCGTCGTTGAAGCCAAACTCTTGGCGCACTTCCGGGGCTAGCCGATAGAGAAGCCAGAAGATGGATGTGCTGTATCCGCCAAAGAGAGTTCCAGTCAGACCAACGGTATAGGGAATGGCGTTGCTGAGCAGAGTCAGTGTTTGCCCGACGCCTGTGCCCTTGGCCTTCGCCTTGTGGATTTCGTCCATTAGCATCAGGCCAAACTTCTTCTTGGCTTTCTTGGCAATGTAACTGGCGGCCGCTTCTCGGCGGTAATAGGTGTACGAAAACAGGGGACTCCCGCACACATGGGGCTGGTCGTGTTCGTCGTTTACCATCACGACATGCTTGCCCTTATCCGGGTCCCAAATCCGCTTGCCGATCTCAGCCCGATGGGCCTTGTCATTATGAGAACGCATGGGCGCCACGCAGAACCGGCGTTTAGCGCCAATCCACTCCTCCAAGTTGGAGGGCGTGATATAAAACTTCTCCTCTGTCTTAGGGTCTACATCTTGAAGCGGAGTGCCACAAATGGGACAGGCGCAGACCACAATAGAGTCACTACTACTCAGGATGCTCCGCTCAACGATGGCTGGCACCCGTCCTGGGCCCAGCTTGGCCGTCTCGTGCGACAAAATAGCGAAGGACTTGAGAGGCATTACGCCACTGGCGTACTCGTCCAGAAATTGGGCGACCGAGTAGCGGCGGTCATCCTCAGTAGCGGGGTCGCGCGGCATATCCAGTCCTAGCCACAGGAAACCACCTATGCGACCATCAAGCAGATTGGGATGAGTAGCTCCGCGTCGGCGAATAGGCTTGCGCTTCTCGGCCTCGTGCAGTGAAAACTCTACCGCTTTAGCAATAGCCTTGGGCACGCGCAATTTCTGCTCGGAGGTTATCCTTTTGAGCAAGTTAAGGCATCCGTAGGCATTCTTCCCTTCAAAGTCGGACTTATTGAGATGTAATCCCAAGATGGAGAAAAGATACTGTCCAATCTTCATCGGCCTGGGAGCGGCTTTCGCTCCCACTTCAATCACTCGGGCTTTCGCGCCAGGGATGACCTCGGGAATTTCCTTTGGCCAGTTCTCTTTACCAGTAACAATGCCAGGTCCGACGACCAGGACCGGATAAACAGGCGCTTTATTCTTGCGTGTCTTGGCCGCACTGAGATATTCAGCAATAGAGATACCAATGGTGGTTTTGCCGCTTCCCATTTCCGCATTGATAAACCCGGCCCCATCAGCCAGACACAAACGTCCCATTGCAACGGTCAAGTGCTTCTGAAAGTCGGTCAAGCCCGTTTCGTTTCGGCCCGGTAGTTGTCGGCTACGCGAGAGGTTGTCAAAGATAGCCCACTCCCATGGTTTAGGATTCATGCTGTAGCGCGGCTGGTTTCGGGCCTGAACCACATCGGCCAGTTGAGCCACATGCTTGACCAACAGTTCCTTGACCTCCGATACATCCTCGGTAATGGTGAGTTCACCGGCCTCCGACAGCACGGCCATACTGGTGTAGAAACGCTCCTCCATCTCTACCTTATTCATATGTTCTTTGTCGTCATCTTCCTCTGGCTGGGGTTCCGCGCCCTCCTCGTCTACAGGTTGTACTACCTTCTTCGTGACGGACCGCTTGATAACCGAACCTTTCAGGAGAATGACGCGCCCCTGGTCGTTGAGGAGATTGGTGCCAAGCAGACCACCACTGACCTGCATAGCGATATGGCCCTTCTTGGGCTCCATGGCTGGTTCAATTACCAGTGGCTCAAGACGCGGAGTGAGGTCACGCCAAGCGTTGCCCCGGATGAGTCGGCCTGCGGCCCGCTCGGACTCACGAATCTTGTCCTCGTCAGACACAATTAGGTATTGGAATTTGAAGGGAGCCCCATGCCGCCCGCGCAGAGGCGCATCAGGGACGGCATACTCACCCTGCCCAGCAACAAAGAAGGGCATGGGTGCTGGAACAGCTACACGGTGAGCCTTCCCCTTCTCGCCAACTACTTCATCGTAGCGGTCTACCAGATTCCCAACCGACCAGATATTGAGGATTTCGTTTTGGGCCTCGGCGGTTGGGGCCTTATATTCGGCCCGCCGCACGCCAAACAAGATGATTTGGTCAAAGACCTCGTAATCTTCTTTGGCAAATTTGAAACAGCGCAGGTCAGAATACCAGCCAGCCAGGTGGCGGGCAATCTTCTCATTGTGCAAGCGGATGTGGGGAATGAGATAAAGGAGAATACCCCTTGGTGTGATGCGGGAGGTGGTGTTGAGCAGGAAGGTCTCTTCCATCCTTGCCCCACCACCTGTGTCTCCCTCGCCATCATACGGCGGATTCAAAAGTACCAATGAAAAAGTGTCGTCGGTAATTTGGGAATACTCGTAACCGCAACAAATCGTAGTCGTGAGACGGGTTTTTGCTTCTAGTTCACGAACGTCCGACAGTTCTATTCCATACGTTTCTGCGGGACCGCGCATCCTTTCTATGGTGGCTAATGCCTCGCCCGTTCCACAACATGGGTCCAGGTAACGACGAGTTCCTTCCTGAACAATAGAGAGCCAAGAAGGGATAAGTTTTAGAGTAGCACTCGGGGTTGGATAAAAACCCAACTTGCTCTGGCCTGCCAATCTCATCCTTGGCTCCTTTCTCGCCAAGTCGTATGACGAACTACTTGACCGATGGTTGTTCTTTCTACCCCAAATTGAGTAGCGAGTTCGCTTTGCGAAAATTCGCCAGTGTCAAACAGGCTACGGATCTTGCGGACCTTTTCCCATGTCAGGACTGCCTTGTGTACATCCTCGCTTCGCAGAGGCTTCCGAAGTCCAGTCTGATAAGCATGTTTGATATTTTCTCCTCGTGTGAGGTATTCAAGATTGTCAGGGCAACTATTAGACTTGTCGCCATCCTTGTGATTCACCTCCATCCCGACTGGACAAGGGCCAAGAAAAGCAGTTGCAACAAAAATGTGGACTGTTGAATTGGCTTTAGAACCGTTGCGAACTATTGTGAGATTAAGGTACCCAAGTTTTGACACTGAGGGGCGCAACACAAGAGGTTTCTTTCGTCTTCCGCTACGACAAACAAGAGAACGGACTCTGCCAAAACTTGAAGCTTCATATCTGTTTTCGTGTCCCGGAACGGGCTTCCATATTTCGCTCATTTTTCACCTCCAAGTTGGAGGAAGCTAGTCCTCACGCCGGCCTCAATGTAATCCCGCCAGGGTGTATCAGCAGAAATAGTGTATCCCTGTGGAGCTGGCCCGCCTGTCTGAAACGGCATAGCTCGTCCATCTTCAATGGCCTGTTCGAGTAGATATTCGCCCCAATCCAAACGGATTGGGTAGATGCTGTGGTTCTCAAGCAGAGCGGCCAGGACCTTGGTGGGTGGCAAGCACACTGACTTCCCGTTCTTGGTTGTGCCGCGCCACTCAGCGACGTACATGGTCTTGTTACCAATGTTTCCGTCTGGCTTGACCATCTCGGGGGCCACCAAGCGAGTGAAGCGGGGGCGGGGGCGGGCATAGACCGTTGGAACCTCCTCGGTGATCTTGATGTACCGTCGGTTGAGGCCAGTGGCGGTAAAGGTTTTACCCTTGTCTTCATCCCAGATGCGGATGAGTTCTTTGTCACCCCCGACGAGTGAGGCCCAGATTGCGCCAATCTGTTTGGGGTGGTCAGGGGCAAGCTCTAACCAGACAATGATGGGCGACTTTTCTTTCTCAACTGAAATAGCGTAGGAGTACACGAGCGCCGAAGCGCCCCCACCATTTGAGATGCGGATAGTCGACATAGGCTAGAGTCCAAAAACGGCAGGGTCTATACCTGCCGTTACTAGTTTTCCTCCAACTTGGAGGGATTATGCTTTGATGAATTCTTTTCTTAGCTTCTTGCCCAGCCAAAACGCTCGCAGCGAACTATCTTCATCTTGGTCATCCCCATCAAAGGCGCTATAAAAGGTTTTGCAGAAGTTGTCACCCTCGCCCGTTCGCAGACCAAGAAGTATCTTCATATTCTCGCCATAACCAATAATCCCGGTCTGGTAATGAAGGCACAGCGCACCGATGGGGCATACACCATCTGTCTCTGTCCTCTTATAAGCCCGACCGTTGCTTAGGAAGGAAACCCCAAATCCACCCTCTATAATGGGGATGCCCTTCTTCTGGGTCGCCTTGACCGCTACGCGCAGGATTTCCAGTCGTTGCTTTTGATTCATTTCTTCTTTCTCGCTTTCTTTTTGGGCTGGACAGTGGGTTCGGGGACTAGACCGCGCGCGTCCATCTCGTGACGAATTTCTTGACCGAGCAAGAGAGCATCGAGCTGAGCAGTGTATCTCTCGTCCATTTCTTCAAGAGTCTCTTCGGGCTTGTCATAACCGCTTGTAAAAGCCATGACCCAGGCGTATTCCACTCCCAGTGCATTCTGAATAGCAGTCACAATCATCCAGTAGCCATCGGGTGCTTGCTGAACGGGTTGACCCAAGGCGCAGGCCGTCATTGGACAACACCGATTTCCCTTGGCAGTTACCCGATTGTTGATTGGTTCAAAGCTGAAGGTGTTCGGCAAAATCCGAACGTGTAGCTTCTCAGCATCGGTGATAGCCTGCCAGATACGGGCCTTGAGTTCATTTCGAGTCATGTTCGGCCTGCCATTCATTGAAAAATTCCCAACCTGAGGGTCATTGTTATTTGACCTTTCCAGAAAGGTATTTGATGAGGCGATCTGTCTGCCATTTATGCGCGGCCACCCGCAGAATCTCTAGTCGTTGTTTCACGTTCATTTGTGCTTACCTTTAGGGCAAGATGTCCAGACATCCCAGATATCTTTGCTAGTTGTTTCTCCTACTTACACACACCCGAAACCCGAGGTACCTGATACGATAGCCCGGGTAGTTCCCGTAGCGGTACGCACAGCGCGCGTACCAGTCAACGTCATAGAACGCGCCGCCCCGCAGCACACGGGCGACATTATCATCGGCTTTCAAGTTTTCTCGACCATCATCCGGCTTGTAGGGATAAGACTTGTACAAACTGCTATACCACTCCCACACGTTCCCGACCATATCCGCCACCCCGTAAGGGCTATCGCCCTCTGGGGAATATGCGCCGACGGGCGTTGTGCCGCCCTTGCCACCTTCACTGGTGTTGCATTTGGCCGGGTCAAAGTCATTGCCCCACGGATAAATGAGTCCCTCCGAACCGCGCGCCGCTTTTTCCCATTCGGCCTCGGTGGGCAAACGCACGGTGCCATCCGCTGGCAATGCTCCGCTCTTCCGCAGTTTCTGTGTCAACCAATCGCAATACGCCACCGCCTCATGCCAACTGACATTTACGACCGGGTGGTCATCAGCGGCGCTGGGTTTCCAATCCGGTTTATGGGCCTCGGCAAACGCGCGGTATTGGGCATTGGTAACCGGCGTCCGGCCAATGAAATACTCAGGAAGATCCACCGTGTGCTGAGGCTTCTCACTATCTTGCGCCAAAGAATTGGTGGCCTTGCTCCCCATCAAAAGCCTGCCCGCTGGGATTCTTATTAAGGTGGGGTTCATAGCATCCTCTTTCAATCTAAATCTACTGAGCTGGTTTAGTTGTGTCTCACCTGACCAGAGGAGGGCGGCAAAGTCAAACCATTTACCATGCCACAGAGCTTAACATGGCACCCAGAGAGTCCTAGAAGGGAAGGGTGTCGTCGCCGCCCCAGCTATCCGCTGTTTCAGTAGAAGTGGGGGTTACGGTGGCCGCACCGCCCTCACCCTTGGGTGTGAGGAATTTGATAGTCTGTGCCGTCACTTCAAACGAGGAGCCTGTCTCTCCATTGGTACGGGTGAAGGTGCGTGGGTTGCCACTGTCGTCACCGGTTATCCGGCCAACGACCAGCACCCGGTTGCCTTTTTTGAGGTAGGTGTTGACGTTCTCAGCTTGCTTTCCCCAGCAGGTCACGCGCCACCAGATGGTCTTATCGTGGGCCTGACCATCCTGGCCCGTCCACTTTTCAGAAGTGGCAACCGAGAAGTTACATACTTGTTGACCACTGGGGGTGAAGCGCAACTCAGGGTCCTTGCCGAGATTGCCGATAAGGGTTAACGATTGGTACATAATGTTTCCTTTCTTTCCCGGCCCATTTTGGAGGCGCGGGGCTTGGTAAATCCCTCCAACTTGGAGGAAGAACCTGCAAAGCAACTACTTCAACAGGCTCTCAGACTCGGCTTGCCTTAGACAGGCTTCGCCAACTTGGAAGCCGGAGAGATAGTTTTCCCTCCGGGACTTCTTACGACTTTTCAAAACAGCGTCCTGAAAGGCCATGCCCCATTCTTCGTCTTTGCCGAATATGTCGGCGAAGACAGTGTGCTGGAAGTAGAATTTACCCCCGACTGACCTGCGACTTAACAGGGTGGCGCCAACGAAGCACACACGAGACTTCTTTCTATATGATGGGCGATATTTACCGCTATTGAGAGGTCTTACACCATAGACGTGCATGTCGAGAAAATGGCCTGCCTCTACCTGCCGACGGGCGTCCCTCAAGACGGCTTCTACAATTTCGTCATCAGTCCAAATCTTTTTCATATTAACCTCTGGGATGACTATACCAGAAAAGTGAAACATTGTTCACTTTTTCGTGGTAAACTGAGCCTAGAAAGGAAAACCCAAGATGCCTAAGAAGTTGGACTTTCCCGCCCTGAACTTTGGTTCAGCCCTCATCAATGCTGTGCTATACGCATCTTTCGCGCTGTGTCTAGCCTTTGTGGGCTGGTGGTCACTGGAACAAACGGTCAACTATAGCCACCTGATTTCGGTGGCCGAGATGGCCTGGCCAATTGGGATTGTGATCCAGTTTGGCCAAAACTTCGCGCTATGGATGCGAAGCAAGTCTCGACCAACCAATCTGTCCGGGTCCCAGAACTGGCGCGGACTGTTTACGCTGGCGCTGAGCCCCCGGACGGGCTGGTTGTATGTCTGGGCTGGGGCGGCGACGCTGGATGCCATGACGAATATCGGTCAGTGGCGGGTAGAACACGCCGAGGCCGTGCCTTGGAGCCTGGTGTGGATTTTGGGGCACGGTGTATGTATCGGAGTGGTGGGGGTAGAGGAGGTGATGGCCTGGGCGGTAGCGACCATGCTACACCACTTCAATGATCTCATTCAGGCCATCTTCCGACGCAGATTAGACTGGCTGGAATGGGCCGAGGATGAGGCACGGAGGACAGCCGGCGCTCCGCAAAACCGAAATGGAGATCAAATAAATTATCCACCGAGCTATAATCGCCGTTCTCGCAAGTACGAACGAGAAGAAGCCCCGGACGAATAATATAAAACACCCTCCAAGTTGGAGGGTGTTTCAATTTTGGGCAAATCAGGTTGAGACAGGAGAAACTCTTTAGACTGTGTAGGTGTAATGCGCGCGGTCGCCAAGATTATCAATCAGAGGTCCAATGAAGAATTTCGGAAGTGACCCTATTCTCGAATTCCTGCTCTTGGTCTGGAACCTTACTATCGGGTGGTTGCCAGACCATCGTAGGATGTTGATCCTGACGGAGGACACTACGGCAAAAAATCCATTTACCCAGGCCCCGAGTAATCATGTCCACTGCCGAAAGGAGTAGCCTGCGCTCCTGCGTGTTGAGAGAGTGTCGTTCTCTCTCAGTTTGTAGAAGTCTTTCGGCCAATTCATAAGCGGTTTGTTTCATTTTGCGCCCATAAAATCTTCCGTGAATGATGGTCACCGGTTACACCGGGAAAGAGTTTGTCTGGGATGCCACACAGTTGCGGGTGAGGGTGGCTAGTTATTCACTGTCAGGGGCAATTACCCTCGTCCAGCTAGGCCATTTATAAGCGGCCCACCACATCCCAGGCCTCCGGGCAAACGAGCCCTTTGGCATTTCGGAGGACAGAGACAGGGCTTACATGAAATGGCCTGCGTCGGCCCGTCCAACGCCTAATACCGGACGCTTGAGCGGTTGTCTCTGTCAAGACAGGCTGGCAGTTTAGCGCCTGCCGATTTACGGTCTTACTCTTGACCGCACCTGTCGTGTGCATTGGCCGGGCTTGATTCCGGCTGATCTCCTGAGGCCCACCGCATTGGTGGGAATCATTCTCTCTGGCAATTACCTCCACCGAGGCATACTTGTACTTATCTGGCCAGTCCTGTCCTTCCAGGATGAATGCACACAGTTTGCTACCTTCGTAAGCATGTGGACGATGTGGGACTCGAACCCACGACATTCTGCTTGCAGCGCAGACGTTCTCCCAACTGAACTAACCGCCCATAATTTTCTTCAACTGTTTGGCCACTGCCTCTTCCGAATGACCCTCATGGAGCGCCAGACTGTGAAATGGGGCCATCTCACTGTTTGCTGTGGTCCGTAGTTCGTCAGGAACAAATTTGGACCAGAAGCGACAGAAAGCGCCGATGGACTTGACACTGGTAACAAAGCCAAACTCCACATCGGGGTGTTGCAAGTCAAGGTTATGACCGTGCAAACGGGAGGGCACATAAGCGGTCTGCGTGCCTTGCTGTCGGACTTCATCAATCGTCACGCCGATTTTCATCTTGGGCCTCTTAGAACCTGACGTATTCCACAATCCTAGAAGAAGTTGGTGGGGCCTTTCGTCCTCAGAGTTTCTATCGCGCCTCAACCTCAATGGGTGTGTATCGGCGGTTTACTCTGCAATCCAGGCCCCTAAAGGGTTGTCGTAAAGTCGGACAAGTATCGGGCCAGCCAGATGTGCTCGATTACGGAGGTCTATTTCCATTCCACCCGATACTTGTCTAGTAATAATGGGGGCGGGCTGGGCGGCGGCTGGACAAAACCTACGCGGCCCGCCATAACCCCAACTACTCTTTCTATCCCGGACGGAGGACAGTGGCTAACGTCTAACGAGAAAGCACCGCTGGCCGGGATAACTGTGGACGTGGCCGGTAACGATCCGGCGTCCAAGACACTTGCGAAGCAAATTCCTACAGGCTTAGACGGTACGCCGTCAGCGTCTTCATCTGTGTCGGTTTCGGGGATGACCGACTTCCACCACCGGACACTTACGCGGTCACGGAGACGCCTGCGAACAGGCTTTCGGCCAGTTGGCCGGGGCGGAACCCAAACAGGGAATCCACCGCAATGGGTGCTTCAGCACTTGAAAGGTTGCGCCGATTTTAGGAGGTCTGCGCTTCTCCGCCTGCAATTCACTTCCCGCCTATCCTGTCGAGACCAAATTCACGCCCAAGTTGTAAAGGTACTGGCGAGATTGTACCATAGGAGTGAAAGATTATTCACATGCTATTCTGAATGGCTGTATACGAGCGGATCATGACTTTCTCAAAGATGTCAAACCTTGGATGTGGAAACTGGAAGTCACCAGTGCTTAAGCTGATCAAGCCAATGGCAACTGTCAGTTTCGCGGTATCGCCATCGTTATACACCTCCAAGAAAATCCCGTCCTTCACATAACTAGCCGACTGACCGTTGCCAGCGTAGTGATGAAGTGAATAGCCTAACCGATTGGCTTCAGCACACCCGGGGAGATTTTCTATCATGGGATCACATATTCACTGGTTCGCCCAATTTCACATCTTTGTGGGCTGGACGGGCCAAGACATACTTGACGACGGCCTGAATGTCTTCGTCACTCGGGACAATGCTGGCCAGCTTCTTGGGGCTGAAGGCTTTGGCCTCAACCAAGAACTTGTACACACAGTCGGTGGGACAATGGGGGGTCATGCCGTCACGATGGGTGTATATGCCTGCTTCGACTACATACCCGCGTGGGTCCCAGCCACCGCGAAAGAAGTTCGTCCCACCCATACGGTAACTGACTTCAACTCTGAGAGCGGATACGTCCTCTTCTTTGGCCCCTTCCAGAACAGGGTAGGAGCGGATTAAACGATCTCGACCTCGTGCCATTAGGTTTCCTCCAAGTTGGAGGAGAGCAGGGTGGTTTAGGCCCTGCTCTCGCCAGGTTGTGCGGTGGATACCTACAGGGCGATTTCGACTTCGGCTTCGGGGGCCAGAACGTCTTCCGGCAACATTTCCTCATCGCGGGTAGCGAAGAGGTTGATGTTGTACGGATTCTTTACCCGTTGCCCATCGGCCAGTTTGCGGCTCAGGCCACGCACATAACCAACGAAGCCTTGCAGGTCAGTCTTGGCGATTTTCTCGCCGGTTGTGGCATCGGTGCCTTCGTAGTGCTTGACCTCCAGCCCGTTGAGGCCGATCCGAACAAAGTCACCGATCTTCAAAAGGACGACTAGAGCGGCTGCTTTCGCTCCCACAGCGGTACCGGTGTACCAAGCGCCGCGTTCCCCAGTTTCTTTCACGCGTACGTTCAGGATGGTGCGCCCGTCCGGGAGGATGCGCTCCGTTAATGAACCGATGTTCCCGGTGATGTTGGCTTTCATGGTGTGTTTTCCTTTCTCGCCGCGTTTCATTCGGCGAGTGCTAAGGGTTTGATTAGGCGACTAGGATAGATACGGTCTGCAGCCCATCTATCTCACGGCCAACAAGGCTGGATGGGAATTGAACCCATGTCCCTGCGCCTGTCCAGCCCTTCAATTTCTATCTGCGAAGCAATTATCTTCGTGTTACCCCATGCCACCAAGCCGCCACTTTTAAGGGCGGAACTTCGTTGGCCAGCACTTCCTGTAGTTCGGGAAGTGTGTGGCCTGCTGACATATCGTTGTCTACTTCCTGAATGAGGCCCGACTCGGCCTCGTCAGGGGTGACAGAGCTCCAGAGCTTCCGCACGCTCTCGTCCATTTCTTTTGGGATCATGCGCTTCTCCTTCAACTAAACGTGGTCGGCATACCAATCCCGCACGACCACTTCTGGTACATCCTCGGCTAATACGATAACCAGTTGGCTGGCCGAGGGCAGTTCACTGGCCAACATTTGCCAATTCTCAAAAATCTCCTCTATAAGTTCAGAGGAGGTTGGGTCTGGCTCAAAGTTGTAGTGAGGTTCATCTGGTTTCGGTTTCATACCCCTGTTTCTGCGAAGCAACTTCTTCTGGCAATTTGCAGAGTATGGCCGTTGGGAATTCCTGAGCAATGGTGCGCTCAATAATGCGCCAGTCGCCGCCGCCCAATCCGGCCCCCATGCCAAAGGGGATGTAGACATTGACTACATTGAGCTCGGAATCGGCGAACACCAGGTTCGCCAGGTGTTGAAGCCCCCGTTGAATGGCGTCATAGCTTGTATGTTGACGCTTTCGCCCAATGCTCGCTTGCCCGCACAGGTTACACACCCAAAGCCCTGAGGCTACCCGAATAAGTTGAACACGCCCGAGGGCTGGAGGACTATCCCGATAACTTTGATAGACCTGTGGCCACTTCTGTCGAACTTTGAGCGCCAGCCCGGCCCCCATATAGCCCAGCGCATTAGTTTGGTGGACGATAATTCCCTCAGGGACAGTTAGAATGTCACACTCGATAACAGTCATTGGACATTCTTCGGCTTCGGCAAGTTGAGCGGCTAATTCAAACTCAACTTCCTTGACCGTCTTGGGATTCATGGGGTTCTCCTTCTATAAGGGTGGCTTCGTGCCAGAGTACCGCTACTTCTTTCGGGGTATATTCCGGCATGAAGTCAGCAAGTTGATCGGGGGTGGGAGAACGGTTGAAGACCTCGACATAGAGGTCAATCGCCTCCCTTACTTCGGCTCGTTGTTGAGCTGGGGTAGCGGGTAGTTTCATCATGCTTGCTCCCTACTAAGCAACGAGGTCTTGTTGAGATGGGCTTGAATGACGTGCCCATGGCAGGCCATGGGCGAACAGAAACATCCAAGTGTTTGACCGCGCAGGCTTTCAATCGCCTCCCGAAATTCGGGATCATTCTTGACACGCTGGGCGAAACTGTTGGTGTAGGCTTCAAGGCATCCCAATCGGTCATGGTTGCATTTACAAACATTGCACCATCCTATTGGGTGTAGATTGCCAAAGTAGCCCTCTGTACTTCGGAGAATGTTTTCCGTGGAACTACGAACTACACTGTGGTTGTGACGGACAGCCCGATAAGAACTTGCCCGTCCGATGAAAACGTCGAACAATATTCTGCGAGCATTGACAACTTTACACATGGTTCATCTCCTGAGTATATTCTGCGAAGTAACTCTCGTCCCTTCCCTCGTAGAATGAGGGATCGATAGAACTTAGAGGTGGTGGACGAGGCTCCCAACCGCCTCCTTTGCGGCGGAGCGAGGCCCTTAGATTTGTGTCAAGGCGACACAAGATACTCTCGGCCTCTTCAATGGCCCGTTGAAGATTCCGAACGGGATAATCCAGCATTGGTCCATAGCCATATAGGACGGGCATATATTTGGGGACGTTTGTGCCTATAACGACCAAGGTGATGGATGGATTAGGAGTGGGGAGAAGTTTCGGGGACATTGTGAACAATCTTTTACAGACGAGGGCGAAAGGGCAACATTGACCTGATGGACGACGATGCCCTCGGTCACGGTGAGAAAGACATTCTCAATGATTCATATCAGCCTTTCCTGACAAAGCGTCCGCGATAGTCGCGCTTCGCTCTCTGTACATTGGCCCGTCCGCCAATACTGTGGATGTTGAGATTGAGTTCACGCTGAACCATGAGGCCGATGACGGAGAAATTCTTGCGGATGTCGGATGGGAGACTACGCAGCCACGCCTTCCCTTGACGTGGCTGATAATCTTGAAAGAGATTGGAATATTTCATGTCATAGCAATCAAGATGATATTTGTTGCCTCGTCAAGAGCCATGTCTATCTGAAAGCCCTCGGCTTGGTAGGCCTTAGCAAGGCTTTCAAGAAGAAGTTTCCGGCAGACAAGCCCCTCACACAAATACCCATTGTGTCCTACGGATTTGTGACAAAATGAACACTTGTACATATTCTTATCCTTGTTCATCCAGCCAGTTCTTGTACTGGCGGATTTTCTCGGACGATGGAGTCTCATCGTCCAAGTCCAACTCCAGCGGGAGCGGAGCCAGGAAGACAATGAGCTCGCTTTCCTCGGCAGCCAGCAGAGCTGCCAGTTCAACAATCACTTGGTCGATTGTCATCGGATTTCTCCTTTTTCAGATGTTCGGCTAGTTCAACAATGTACTTCCGCCCCCCCTTGGTTCTCAGCATGTCCTCCAAGTTGGAGGTGACCAAAGTACAGGTAGTACAGTAGGGTGGGTCACGTTTAATGGTTTCGTGACCACAGATGGAGCACTTCATTTGACCTCCGGCTGTTCTTCGTATTCCCCATAAACACAGTCCCAGATCCGTCGCCAGGATTCTCCCCCGCTGTCACTCACATAGACCACCTATGCAAGTGGGTAAGCCGATAGTACCTCCTCTAAGGACAGAAGGATTCCGTTCCTTCTCCTGGTCATCCGATTCCCCCTCAAGCCATCAATAATCCATTTCATTTGGGTCTCCTGCGAAGCAACTTTTTGGGCAGTCCTCGTATAAGGATGGGCCAGAATATGCCTCTGGTTTATCCCCATCTCTGCGAAGCAACTCAGTCTGAGTCACAGCGCACATGCTCAAATTCGCGCTGACCTCTTGAATTTGTCGCGTTGCTCAGGGGTGAGATTCTTGCTCATACTGTCTCCATCCTACCAGAAAAGTGAACGATTATTCACAGGTGGAGGCCAAGAAGCGCCTCCACCTGTGTTTCTCCTCCAAGTTGGAGGGATTTAGACTGTCAGGTCGGCCAACTTCACGTTCACAAACTTGTCGGCCAATGGGTTATGAATGTGCTGGTAGATACTTCCCAGCATCTTGAAGGGGAGGCCACTGACGGGGAGGACATACCTTGCACACTCAATCGCTTGTTCCCAGGCCAATTTCTGGCCGGTGGTAAGCACGAGACCGGTCTCGGTAGCGGCCTTGACGGTCAGAGGCCGAAGACGCTCAATCATTTCGGCCTCCCACTTGCGAATTTTCGCCAAGTTAACTTGGCGGGCTTTCTTGGCGGCTACCGCATCTCTGGCGGCTTGCCAGCAAGCGGATGGCCCTTTGCCACTTAGAGTGGCCATAACGAAGGCCCGATTATAAACATCGAGCTTGCAGAGGAATCCCTCCAACTTGGAGGTGGCTTCGGCCAGGGTGGGGCGTTCGGTCAGGTGCCGAACGTCCTCGGGAGTTGGTTGATAGGCCAAGAACTCGTCAAAGTCGGCTTCCTCTTCCATTTCTGCCTTCCAGTCCTCATCTGACCAGTCCTCGCCTCGCGTACCGAAGTACGGGCTGATGTAGGGCGCCCCCCTTGTCTGCTTGGTGTTTATTCCAAAGGGCGCATGCCAAATCTCGCGCATTTCTGTGTGTGGTACCAACGTCCACATGCGAAACTCGGTTGGGTGGCGCTTGGTAATGCCGCGCCACTTGCCACAGCTGTCGTAAACATCGTACAGCCCGTACATAGTACAAGACACATTGAACTGGCCAAAGCCCGTTTTGTTATCGGCATAGTCCTCGAGGAAATCTGGTTCACCATCGGCGTTGAGGGCCTGAACCTCGTCCCAATCCCAAGTGCCATCGGCCTCGGGCTCAACATCATCGGCAAAGATACGATAGGCTTGGCCCGCCATCTTTTTCCGCTCAATCTGAATGCGCTCGGAATAGCGGACGGTCAGCACATCCTCCTCAACCAAAGGAATAAGGCCAAAGAAGCGTTTAGCCCAAGCTAGTTTCTCGTCGCGTTCATCCTTACTGGTAGGCACGGTGTATATGAGAAAATCGTTGAGTATGTTCTCGGCCCACCCATCCAACCGCTTGGCCTCAAACGATATTTCGTCCTCTATCAGACTGAGGCTGGCCGCAAGGTCAGCGTCGGGATGGTCCATTGCGGGAAACTCGCGGTCAAAGTCTTCCTCCAAAGCCTCCAGCGATTGTTCACCCGCTTTGGCCTTGTCGCGTTCTCCGTCACGCAACCCCATCAAGCGCAACGCGAAATAGGGCACGAGCGGACCCTTGGTCGCATCAAACGACTTTGCCGCTCGCAGGAGTTGAAGCACTCCCTCCTGTACCCCATCAGCGTAATCGCGCAACTTTAGCGCATGTCCCTGAATGACGGGCATGAAGAACTCAATCAAGCCCTCATCATTACTGAGCAGTTTGTTGATGTTCATAGTAGCCTCCAAACTAATGGCCAAGTATTCGCACGTTCTCCTCGCGTGGGACTTTCACCCACATCACTTCCCCAAAGTCCTGAGCCGCGTTGCTCAAGCAGTCCGCCCATGGGGCCATTGTGGAAGAAATCTTCCATAACCTCTGTACCTGGTTGATAACCAAGGCTGAGTCCCCGCGCATCTCAACCCTGGCTTTGCGTGGTTGAAAGCCACCCTTCTCCAAATTCACCTTGGTATCTTCCAAGGCGGCAATGGCGGTCATGTACTCTGCCACGTTGGAAGTAACGGCTCCGAATTGAAGACGGCTTATAGGCTTCCAACCCTGGCTCTCCCACCATATCACTCGATAAGACCCATAGCCTACTTGAGTGACCGACCCATTGTTCTTCGACCCCCCATCGAAGTTCACGACCAACCTTATTATTCTCTCCGGGTCGGAGAGAATAGGAATGTCAGTCTGATTTTCTATCCGGTTACTCAACTCCGCCCACTCTTGGAATGTTGAGCAACAGAAAAAGACCTTGGCCAACCCCTTCATATCCTCCCACATCAGACCCTCGGCCTGACGAGAGGACATGTATTTGATTGCATCATCGTCGCGTCCCTCCGCGACGAGTTGCTCGATGACTGAGGTGTAGTCCATTATTACCACCCTTCCACACTATCTTCCCCGGCCGCTATTGCCTCCGCGGCTACTTCGATGGCTACATCTGAGTCGGCCCCACTTTCAATGGCCGACTCTACCGCGTCTTCCAGCGCGATTTCATACGCGCTGGGGATGTTATATTCTTCTGGATTCATAGCGATCTCCTTAAAAGCAAACTGGCCCTCCAAGTTGGAGGGCCAGTGATAGGTAGACAGGAAATAGAAGCAGGACTTACCGCTTAGGGCGTTTCAGGCTGTCAATGAAGTACAGCGCCACCCCAATCAAAAGAATTAGGCCAACAATTTGGCCCAAGAGTGTGTCGTTCATTATTCAATTATCCCCTAAACCGACTCTAGCGTGGGCCAGGGAAGGCTGAGGCAACCAGGTTGGCCAAGAAGCCAACCGCATTCAGGCCTGTCGTTATCACAACCTCAGCCCCATTGGGCTCAGGGCGATAGTCTGGGCAGGCATTTGCCTGCTGTTCCTCGGCATAGGCATGCTCATCGTAGGCAGGCCCCTCGGCTGACAGGATTACGGCGTAGGGTGTGTTGGACATGATGTGTCTCCTGAGGATTTGCATGGGTGTTTGCGAAGCAACTGAAAGAAAAACCGACCATGTTCCCAGTTGCAGAGAACAGGTCGGCGAAGGTGAAAAGAGAAACTAAAGCGTCCACCCACTTGTGGATGCTTTCTCGGATATGAGTGTGAAGTTGTCAGGAGTGCCGTTGGCCCCTTGAATCTCTCCAATGAAGGCAACCGTTTCCCTTACGACTGTCCAATCACTCCGTTCCTGTGCGAGCGCGGCCTGTTCTTTGGCCCAGTCAAGGGCCGTCATTTCAACAACTTGGGTGGGCATGTTAGTCACTTTGCCCTTCATCTGCCGCAACAATGCGGAAAGATTCGCTAATAGAAAAGGCACCCCCACCAATAGCAAAGACAAAGGCTCCCCGACCCTTGCTTGCCAGGTGTCTCAACCATAAAACTACGATCTTGTAATCTGGCACAATGAATAGAGTCGTGTCCATGTTGTTTTCGCCTAGCAGGCCGATTTCAGCATGTGTTGAAACACCCTGAAAGCCTAACCGCTTGGGCATAATGAGATAGTCCACAAACAAAAGCGCCTCAGTCATCTGAGGCGCTCATGGTCTGGAGACTATTTATTTCCGTAGGACTCCGCTTCGGCCTCGGGGTTGTCATAGGCCATGCGGCGATTGGCATTGCGGTTGGCGGCCGCAAGTTGCTTGAACCGATAGACTTCATCGGCCAGTTTATTAGCTTCTTTCTCTGCTAACTTCTCAACTTGACGCACAGCCGCCGTAACATTGTGGGCATGACGCGCATAAGAAAAATTCGCGCGTCGGTTGGTTTCTTCGCAAATAACACTGCCCACAATCTCAACCTCCCCATTTTGCAGGTCAAACTCTACATTTGCTGTGATGGTTAATTCGTGAAAGGAAAATCTCTGTCTCATGTCAATCTCCCGGTGGGAAATGCTCCGCTACTTTGAGATATGCGGACGCTGGCCACCTTCCACGCGCGGGTTAGGCGCGTGCTCTCGGTGTTATTCAGTTTGTCCCTCATCCGTCATGATCAGACGGATGCTATCCGTCATGGCCCAGCACTTCTGGGTGTCATCCCAGAAGCAGAGCGCAATGCGGCCTTTAGCCTCCAGATACCAGATCCACTCACAACAAAATGCGTAACTGGCGTAAAACAAAACATTCATTGTCTTTCGCTTGACTAGTCGGTTTCAACGTATGTTGAAATACCCCGAAACCTAATGGGTCAAGGCCATCCGCAAAACATCATCTACACTAAATAATGTTGCCGTTTTCATCGCGGATGTAGCCATCATCCGCATCATTAACGACTGGAGTTGCCCAGTCGTTAATGGCCAGCACGTCCACATTGGCGCGCGCATAGCGCGCCAGGAAGTCGGCGGCTTCCTTCAACCCCATGGCCGCCCCCAAATTGGCCACCGAATCTTTCACCACCAACTTGTTATCAGTGGTGTAAAAGGCTAACTCCGGGTCCCCAGCCGGAGTAACCACTATGGAGAGCCGCGCCCCGCTCCCCAAGCTTTTAGTCTGGCCCACAGCCGCTTTCACGGTCTGCGGGTCAGCTACCTCAAGATTGAACATCTTGTATCTCCTTATGGAATCAAAAAGGCCCTGCCGGGATTGGCAAGGCCAGACTTCCCCTCCAACTTAGAGGGAATTACATGGTGTATGCTCCCGCTTGGCATACCTGAATGAAGTTGGGGAAGAACCGGATTTCAGTCACGCCTTCCCATCGGCCCAAAGTTGTAATCCCTTGACGCTCTTGCACTTGAGCTGGGTGACAACAAATTACAATGTCAGCCCAATTCATGTACCTATCTGGAGCAGTCACTAATCCCTCCTCGTCCCCATGGCAAACCAAGACCTTACGCCCACCCTCATCAACGAACCGAATCACCCCCATCTCAACCCAGTCTGTATGAAGGGTGTACCCATCTTCGGAGGGCGCGTAGTTGACTTGAATGTACATTGTGCCCTCCTTTCACGGGGGCTAGTTAGTTGTTGGGAGTGCCGAATTCCAGAACATCAGCAGTGTTGGCAAGGCGCTTGGCTTCCCACACATTTTCAAGGGCCTCATCAAGGCGCTCGCTCAAATCACGCCCACCCACCGCTCGGTGAGCATTGTCTTCAATCAATTCAATGGCTTCTGAACGGAGCCAGTTAGCGGTCTGCACAATCGCGGGAGTAGTCATCTGGAATCAAAAGCGCCCTGCGTATCCCAAGTAGGTTGCAGGACGTTCCATAGGTAACTGGGCTTGTGACCAGTCAGCGCATTACCGCACGTTTTTAGCGTGCGTCACTCTGCCTCCAGAAACCAAAAGATTTCTTCACAACCACGACACACGCACCAGCCCGCGACCTGAATCCGGGCATCTATCTGTTTGATTCTCCCGCATACTTCGCAATGCGTATTTCGGGGACTATAACCTCATCTGTAGTCTTGGCGATTTCAAGGAGTCGCCCACTCGCCCGCAACAATTTCACAATTAACATGAATGTTTCCTTTCTTCTGGGGCTGAGAACCAGAAGCCAACACATGATTGGCCTGCCGCATTACAGCCAGTCCCCTGCTGGCTGTCTTCTGCGCTATTCGCCCTTGACCTTGATGTTGTAGAGAGCGGACGGGTCCCAACCGTTCGCCACAATCCCGGCATCTGGGTCACCGGTGACCGGAATGTTCTCCCACTCGTTGTACAGGGCAACTTCTTCGGCGGTGCAGACCGCCGCGCCGTACAGATGGGCGTTTCGCTCATTGCTCGTAGCCTCAGCCAACGAGCCGTGGTGAACGCTTACTGTTACTGGTTTTCCGAATCCAAACATGAGAATCAAAAACGCGCCGTGTATCCCTATCAAGGGTTACGGCGCGTTGATAGATAGAACTACAGATGTAAAACAACTATGAGACAACGCCTAAATGCAGGTGGCTGTCTATTTTCGGAGTTAGCGCGCGTTGAGCGCGGAACGGAAGTCGGCTTCAATGCCATTGAAGAAGGCTTGGTCGGGTGTGCTGTTATGGGTCTGGGCGGCCCATACAATTCCTTCGGCTTCATCAGTGTTGAAACCTTTCTCGTTCAGAACCAATTCAACGAAAACTGCCGGCGTGCCGCTTTTCAACATATCGGCGGCTTCTTTGACGATGGGATTCATGGGATTGTCCTTTATTAGCGAACATGGGGGAGAATGACGACCAAGATGGTCACAATAAGCGCCAAGAGCAGGATGCTCCCCACAAAGCACCCGCCACCCGTCATCTGCCCACGGCGGGCATTGATAGCGGCATTAGCTTGGCGGGCGGTGTAGGACCTGCCAATGTACAAGTTGTTAGTGCGCGTTCCAGAAGTGCCAGTGTTGTTGTTCATGTGAGTTCCTTTCAAGGAATCAAAAGGGCCAATCGGTTAGATTGGCCCAGGGGCTGTTTCGTCCTGAATAGGACTCCTCAGTGTGAGTACATACCCACAAACGGCACCCCCACCACACAGGGTAGGGGCTTACTGCCCACACATACCACATACCTACATGCTGACGACGCCAGACCATGTAGGTATAGGTATACGTAGTTATGTAGTGCTATGTGCTACTATACATAGCACATTGTAGGGTGAGAGATAGCATAGGCTGTACAATGTGTCACCACAATGGAAAGACAGACATTATGTTATCTATTAACGGATGATATAAGGTGCAGGATGTGAAGAAACACACAAGTTTCAGAAACCCAACCTGTGCATAGGGGACAGCCTACCTGACTGTCAGAGGAAGTATTCTTTACGCAGGAGTGCTATTCTCCTGGCGATGCACAGCTACATTGTGCAGGGGTTGCATATAAGGCAATGCAACGTGGCCTAGAGCGCCGATGCCCATATAGCAGGCAGGGGTGATGCTCTACACAGCGCACATGACACAATGTCATGGCCTGTCCGTGTATGTGGTGACATACGGCAGGGTGTACTTGGCTACAGGGAGTAGGTTGGTTGCACCATGAACGACGGGCCTGGATGGTGAAGTACAGGCCCGCTACGGGCATTCTCCGTAGTGACTTAGCGGTGAAGGTCGGCATTGCGCTGTGTGATAGCACGCTTGAGCGTGGCTTTGTAGGCAGGGCTACCATGCACAACGGGTGTTCCCACGGTGCGATACCCTGCTGAGAGGAGGTAGGCAAGTGCTTCTACTGTGGTGCTATAGGTGACAGTGCCGCCTTTGACGATTATTTGTACCATTACATAACACACTCTCATTCGACTAAGGCGTATCAGTGTACGCATATAGTCTATATGGGAGTGGGGCGGGCCAATGATGATAGGTGATGGATTACAGGAGAACAACGAGCACAAGCACACACAGTACACATGCCAACAAGGTGATGAGAGTAAAGGCTATCATGCCACCATCGTTGCTTACCTTGGTGGTGCCGAAGTGGGTAGGTGAATACTTGCTGACATTGCTCTTATACATGACATAATACGAGCAAGATGATATGAGATGTGACAAGCACATCGGCATACGTCTTGGCCCGTCCATTTCCTCCAACTTGGAGGCGAGTGAGATAAACAAAAGGCCGCTGTGATGGGAGTCGAACCCATTAGCACCCGTGAGGGCGGCACCCTGCCTTGTTGAAGCGCACAGCGTTGATGGTCTGCACGTCGCACAAAAGCGGCGCATTAGGGCGCAGACCAGACCCGGAGTACCCACCCCCACCCCCACCACCGGGGGGAGCACCCCCCCCCTACCCCCCCCCCACCCCCCACAGGAACAACGCTATGGGGGAAAAATAATTCTTTGTATAGGGGGTGTTCACTTTCTACCTATACATATATATAACTATGTCACCTTTCCCCTACGCGGGGTCTTAGTGTTTCTGGCATGTGGTAGAATGTGAATAATTATTCACAAGGAGACATACATGGAGCAAATTCAACTGTTAGCCAATTACATCATGTGGGAGATTCCGGGCGAACCAAGCCGAAGTGAGGGTGCGGGTGATACGGCTATTCGTCTATTGAGACAGTACTGCCTCGCCCTTGACCGAATTGTGCATGAGCTGGGCATACCCCATCCTGGCTATCCTGCTCCGGTGGCGAACGCCTATGAGATAGCGCGGGATGCACTGGGCGGGAAAGAGGCCGAGGTTGAGGAACTTTCGGTTCCGGTTTCAGCATAATGTTCCCCCAACTATCAGAAACCGAAACGATTGAAGCAATGGACAGCCTTCGGGCGGGAGATTTGTTTGTAGACATTTCGGAGGGCGAACGAGTGATAGTGGTAGTGGTATCGCCGGAGGAGATGGGTGCAGTCATTATTCCAGCAACGGGCGCAATGCGAGTGGCGGTCTTCAAGCCGGTGGAGGATTTCCGCAAGCGATGTCGTTTTCAGACGGCCAGTCTTGGGTATCGGGTGCGTCTGTACAGTCGGGGAAACAATGTCGGTGAATATCGGTCGCTGTTTCCCGGCAGTGGGGGTGGTTGGATTGAGACACGGAATTACATTGGTATTGGCAATCCCTTTGGCCCGTAGCTGGAGATAAGACATGCTCAAAATTGGACTTGAGGTTTATCTAAAAGAGGCCAACGGTGTAGTGCCGGCCTTTGTGAGCAAGTTGTATGGGGAAAGCGAGGCAGTGGCGGATTTGATGGTGGTGCCGGAGGATCCGGCCCCCATGTATGTGTTGAAGGCGGTGGTGCTTGACTCAACGGGTCAGCGATGCCGCACCTTTCGTTTTGAGTTGTAGGAGCAAATTACAATGGATGGTCGAGCAGGAGGACTGAACATGGAAAAATTTTGGAAATGGTTGGCGTGGTTATTGCCTCGTGATCTAGTCGGGTGGTGCTTTGTGCGCGTGACCGCCTTTGCCACGCAGGGCAAATTTGGTAACACACTCGTTCCTGAGTTGAGGGCGATGGATGCCCTAGACTGGTGGCTGAAGCAATGAATCTCTTTCTGCAGTTCAAGAAGTGGCAAGTAACACGCGGCGAGGCCGTCCCTTGAAAGATGAAACAACTGTGGATTTGGCCCGTCTACCCAGTTGGGGCCTTCAACAAAGGGATTGACTTCCTGCCCCGTTATGTGAATAATAGTTCACAAAGGACAGCATGAATGCAGACAATAACCGGGGAGCGCGAGGTTCTGGTCGCGCTCCCATTACTGACTCAACGTGAAATCAACAAATCCCATCAGGATGCAATGGACAACTTGAAATATGTCCACCTGCTGGAGGTGCAACGGATGCTAGGTGTTATCCAGAGCAGGTTTGGTTTCACTCTGGCTCAGGCCGAGGAACTTCTGGGGAAGTTGGCAATGTTTGTTGTTGCGTCCTCTCTGCAGGTGTCCGAATGATAACTCTGGCGGAATACTTGGTTAGAAACTTGGCCGAGTTTGAAGAAGCAGCGTTGAAACAAGACCCGACCTTCTTTGAGCGCGATTACAACGTCAGTATCTACCATGCCCTGGCGAACAATCTGGTCGTCTATTTTCTGCAAGAACAGTTTCGGGTCGGAAAGGCGACCGGCACATCCGGCACCGGGAAAATTCAGTGATGACAGATTCCCTTCCTCTCAAGATTACAGTCGTAGAAGTGCCTGCCTTTGAAACCAATGTCGTCAACCAGGCGGCTTTTCTGGTGTGTTCGGGAGTTCACCGGCTTCCCTCACGGCGTGTGCCCAGCCCCAACCTGCCCAACGGAAAAGTTATATTCAGGTTTGAGGGCGGGCCACGCGCGTTGGAATTAAGTGAACTCTTTTCGCTGGGAGACCCAACTGTTCATGTCCGCGCCTATTTAGGGGCCATCCGGGATTTGCGCGATGAAATTTTCCAGAAGTAGTTCCCTCCTCCAGGTTGGAGGCAAAGGTCGTCCAACATGAAATTCAATTTCTCATATTGGAGAGAGCTCCTTCAGGGGTGTCTGGTGCTGTCGTTGTTTTTCTCGCCCTGTGCGCTGTTGTTGGCGGGTTCGTTTGGTTTCTCACTCGGGAACCAAGGGCCGATAGATCAGCCAGCGGAGACGGAATACTATCGCGGCCTCTACGACGTTTGTATTTTCTTTTCTGTCCAATCCGGTGTCACAGAGGCTGAGGTAGTGTCCTATTGCCTGAATTGGACATCCGAGGCCAGGGCGAATGATTGGTATGGTCTGGAATCAATCGGTTGGCAGTGGCCATTGCCTGATCCATCCCAGTGAAACACCTTTACACCCTAACCGATGAAGACCAGCGCGTTTTTGAGCTTGGGAAACAAGACGCGCGCTATCTGACCGGCTATTATGTTCGGACCCGTCAGCAGAGCCAAGGATGGGTGTTTGACGACAACATTGATCCACCTTGGCAGTTGGAGTTTCATCAAGCCCCCCAACTTGATTTAGTTGTCGTGGGTGGTATGGGTTCTTCGAAAACAATTACCGTCGGCTTCTCGGCCCTGACAGACTGCACATTAATAACCGATTTCAAGTTTCTGAACGTTGCGCCAATCGCTTGGCAATCGAAGCAGATGTACGACAGTTTGCTGTCTTGGCTAGAGAACACCATCTACAAAGATCGGTTCCTGTGGAAAGTGAACATTAAGCCCTACCCAACACTGACCATTCAGTATCGGTATCCGGGTGGCGCAATCCACAAGGGCACGCTTGAGTTTATGTCGAGCGACAAGAATGCCCAGAAAATCCTGACTTGGGACGGAGATTGGGTCAACATTGACCAGGGCGAATCGGTGGATGACTTATCCACGGCCATTATCAACCTGGGCACACGGGTGCGCGGCAAGATAAAGGGTCGAGCGAGAATGGGAAGACTATCCATTACCGCCAATTCTGCCGATAACCCTGAACTGTGGTGGCTCTACGATCAGGGTGTTCCAGCGACGCCTGTTCAGCGCAGTTGGCTAATAAGCACTGAACAAAACAAGAATCTGACGCCCGAACAAATTGAATCGTTCAAGCGGCGGATGGGCCATGACCCGGAGAAGATTGCCATCCACATGAACGGTAAGCGGCCCATTGGAGGCGGCAAGGAATTCTCGGATCAATTGATTGGCCCATGCCTGGACGAAGGATTGGCAGAGATTCTCAAAGACGGGGTGATGTTGGAGGAGCCAGGCTTTCATTACAATGAGATGCAGAAGGCTGGCTGTGTGCTGTGGGCGCTTCCGCGCGAACAAAGCCGAGTATATGTGGTGGTAGGTGATCCGGGCCAAGGTAAACCACCCTATCGGAATGCGCCAGTGGTTCTTGTTTTTGATGTGACGGACTATCCCAGCCCGGCGGTCCTGCGGGCTTTTTGGTGGGGAGATGGTGGAGGCAAGTACAGTCCATTCGTAAACAAGTTTATGGAGTGGATGGGCTATTACCGGGCGAGTCTGGGGGCCTATGACTCAACGGCTGGGCAGAAGGTTCACTCTGAGATGTCGTTTCCCGAAGATTTGCCGATTGTGCCGATGGACATGGGTGGGGTCAAGAAGTCGGTCTACATGGTGTCGCTGAAACTGATTATGGCAAAAGTGCGTGTGCGCTTTCCTCCGATTGAGGGCATTGTTCACCAGTTTGCCAAGTACGCGCTTCCAGACGGAAAGATTCCCCAAGATATTGTGTCTACCTTTTTTGTCCTGGCGGGATTGCTTTGGTACATGGGCTTCGAGGAAAATATTGAAGAAGACCTCCCGGAAACCAACGCCTTCCCTCAGGGCCGTTACTCGCGCGCCATCGCCGACCGCTATGTGCGGCGTGTGGTGACCCGCTAGGAGCCAAAATGAAACTGCCCTCCAAACGCACGTCTATTATCTTTGCAATCTTTACCACTATTGCCACTCTGTCGGCGGGTCAGCAACTTGCGTCTGCGCCAGCCACGCTTGAAATTGCGTCTGTAAATGCCCTCTCAGTGGCTGTACTGTGCCAATATCAGACAGAACCGCTGGGAATTAGTGATTGTCAGACATTGACGCCGACCATTACGCATACTCCGACCGAAACGGCAACGGCGACTCACACACCCACCGACACACTTATGCCAAGCGATACGCCGACCGAGACGGCGACGATGACGCTTATACCGACCGAGACAGCAACGGTGACATCTACCGATACGCCGACCTCTACGGTCACGCCCACCAACACGCCATTACCTACCGCGACTCTGATTCCGACTCAGGTGCCGCCTCCCTCCGAAACGGGCATCCCGTTTGGGGTGATCCATCTGCCCAATTCAGAATTTCCAGCATCTGGTTACACTGGCGCGCTACGCGCCTTCGCCAGCAAGCCAGATGATTTGATTCCAATGCTGGAAGCCGCCCGAGCCAATGGAATACGAATTTGGCTCAATCTGACCGGAGCGCAGGTAAAGGATTCGAGTGGCGCGTGGGATTTTGCAAAATGGAAGACGCTCGTTGACCGATTCGCCGGAATAGATTTGTCCAGCTACGTTTCAGACGGCACGCTCTTGGCGCACATTGGATTCGACGAGCCGCAGGATGCTTCCAATGGTCCGGGCTGGCCGATACCCTATGCCACCCTGCAGGCTGCCGCTGAATACTCATTAGCTTACTGGCCAACGCTACCTTTTGGCGCGTACACCGAAGCGACCTGGCTGGCGGCCGCGCCCGCCTCGTCCATACCGGATGTTACGGTGGTCGTCTCGCAGTACACCATTCGGAAAGGAACTATTCAAGATTTTATCTCGACCAATCTCGTGGCGGCCCAGTCGCGTCAGATAAAACTTTACTTTGCGATCAATCTGATCGGAGGGGGCGCGGCCGGAAACGTTACTGGCGCGGAACTGGAAAACTGGGGAGGTCTCATGTTGAACGAGCCGGGTGCGTGTGGGTTGGTCATGTGGAAGTGGGATATTCCGTACCTCACTCAGCCGGATGTCGCTTCCGCTATTGATACACTGCGTACACAAGCAAGTCAGCGCGTCGCGTGTCCATAGGAGAGTGTTGATGTTAAAAAAACTTGGTCCGCACATTCTCGGAACGAGCGCCGCTGGCTCAGAATGGACTCGTAGAGGAGCGCCCATTGTCAAGATGGTGGGTGACTTCTCCTTTGCGACCGAGGCGGAAACGCTTCCGCATCACCCACTGATTGTCGGGCGGGTGTTTGAGAATGCCTTTGATCCCAATCAACTTCTGGGGACTGACCCGGTTGCGATGGCGGCGACCTACACTCATCAATATCTATCATCGCCTATCCTTCTCAATCCCAGTGTGAAACTGTGGGAGGGACCAAACGAGTGTGTCATCACCGACACTACTGCGATGCGCTGGTACGCTACTTTTCTGGCCGAGTTTGCTCGTATTCTACGGGTGACGTTTAACCGCACGGCTGTTATTGGAGGTTGGGCCGTTGGCAATCCAGACTACCCGCTCTGGGCAGAATATCATCCAGCACTCGTAGCGGCAGTTGTCTACAAGGCTATGCTGGGCCGACACAGTTACGCTGGCCCCGATCAAAGTACCTGGTCGTATCTCTTGCTTCGCCACCGGGAAGATAACCTGCGCTTCTCTGCGATGGGTTATCCAAACTTGCCTGTCCTTATCACGGAGTGTGGCGCGGACGGCGTGCCGTTTGGCGTGCCTCCTGGCAAGTCTTGGAAGGAACTGTTCAACGGTAATGCCGAACAATATCTCAACAGTATCCTGCTTCCGCTTGATAATGAACTAGCCAAAGATAACTACGTATTGGGTGCCACTGTCTTCACGCTCGGAGCGGGTTGGAACAACCACAATATCGAGGGCCAGGTGGCAAGTAGACTGATTGAGTTGGCCGCTCCGCCACCCGCCTCAGAATGGATTGGCGCTACAGTAGAACTTCTCCCGCTCTTTCGGAATATGCGCTTCGGGCCGGGTAGTTCATTCAAGCCATTTGCGGCGGGCTATGGTGGTTCGACCGGAAGAGTCCTTGACGAGATGAATAACTTCCTATTAATCGAAATACCCAAGGCGCTCTGGGTACACAAGTCGGGCGTCAAAAAAGTGAACCCCTAGGAGTCTACCCATGATTGACCAATCTTTACTCAACGAGGATTCTGCGCTGTCCGTCGCACTTCCTGGCTTGGAAGGGTTGAAATGGCATTGCCATTGGAAGCTGGAAAAGCGTGAGGGGGACTGGACACCCGAACAAGTCGCGATAGGCCTTGCCCCCCAACCGTATGAAGTCATTGAGGACGAGGGCAACCTGCTGATGTACGGCGGGGCCTCGTGTCTCTGGCAATGCCTGATTGGAAACGGCACTGGCACAGCCGCTCAAACCCTGACCTACTTTAACAACGGCAACGCCTATATCGGCGTCGGTGATTCCAGCACAGCGGCAGCCGCCACGCAGACCGACCTGCAGGCCGCCGCCAACAAGCTCCGTAAGGTAATGGACGCCACCTATCCACAACACACGGACGCAACGACTTCCGGCGCGGCCTCAATTGTATTCCAGAGTTCCTTTGCGTCGGGCGATGCCAACTTCGCTTGGGCCGAGTGGGCTATCTTCAATGGCTCATCGGGCGGTCGGATGTTGAATCGTAAAGTTGAAAGTTTCGGCACCAAATCGGGTGGCACTTGGGCGTTGACCTTGACGCTGACACTGGCTTAAGACACTATGCCGCGCGCAGAAGTTATAGCAGGCGGAACGATTGCTTCGCCTATCTTTACCGGCGGGGGAACAAACTATGTTGTACAGACGCTTTCGGGCGTGCTGTACCTTGTCTATCTCCAACGGGATCAGGATGTCTACTTCATCAAGTCAAGCAACAATGGCTTGTCGTGGTCAGTACCCACCTTGATTTTTACTGGGACGGTTACTGCTATTTCGGTCTGGTATGACCGCTGGAGCAATGTTTCGGGCAATCTGATCCATATCGCTTACACCGAGAGCGTCGGCTCCGACATTCTTTATCGCAATATCAACACCGCTTCATCTGATGCTCTCTCCACCCAAACGACTGTCTTTGCGGGTGCCTCTGTCGCTAACGGTGGAGCACTCACCATAACACGCGGGAGAAATGGCGATCTGCGCGTGGCGGGTTCAATTGATGCGGGCACGGAAGATGGGGCCTGGTCCTCTACCGATGTAGGCGCGACGTGGACGGATACCATTGCGGATCCATCCGAAGGCGCTACGCAAGACCAATATCTTCTTTTACCAGGTTGGAATGCTGACACAGCCGATGTGATGTTGATTTTCTGGGACGCCTCGGCCAACGAGTTGTCGGTCAAGCGTTACGATGATAGCGCCAACACCTGGGCCGAAACATCCATCGCTACCAGCATGACGGACGTAGCCGCGACCAGTTCCTTCCCTCACTTAGCGGCTTGTGTGGATATTGCTAATTCGCGCAACATTATTGTGGCTTGGAGCGCAGTAGATACGGCCAATGCGAATCTGCGATGCTGGATTGTCACCGACACAACCATTACCGAAACCAGCGCCAATGTAGTCTTGAACAGCACTGATGATCAGGGTGGTTGCGGGGTTGCGCTTGATACGGTGAGCGGTTACTGGTACGTCATCTATGGCGGTCTATCGGATGGTAGCCAGACTTGGCAGAGTGCTATTCAGCTGTACTATAAGTATTCCACCGATGGTGGGGCTACCTGGAGCACCGAGAAAACACTTACAACCGTCACTCGGAACACTGCTTGGTTTATAACTACCCCGCGCTTCTTTGGCGAGTTTGGGGTGGCCTTTTACTACAGTGGAGTCCCCGATCCATCTATGCTTTATTCTGCGCCGCTCCAATTAGGTGTCCGAGCGCGTTCAATGATAGGAATGTAAATGGCTAGTCCCTATAACCCGCCCAAGAAGAACGAAGACTTCAAAATCCGTGTCGCGCTGGAGGACACGGCTAATTCTGGTTCGTTCAAACTCAACCCAACGCTTGCAGCGGGTGATGTTAAGGGTGTAACCGATGCTGGGGTCTACACCGATTTGGGCACCTTGCCGGTGGCGGATGGTTCTGGGAAAGCGGGCGTGCTGGTGACGCTCTCGGCGACCGAGATGAACAATGATGTTGTCTTTGTGCAGTTTATTGATCAGACCGTTC